>Ga0315902_10013486_pt1 | contig 10566 bp, 9 predicted proteins | sample LakEriMetagenome_9_FD_203523 | JGI IMG/M metagenome (GOLD analysis project Ga0315902, IMG submission 203523) | Freshwater fungal communities from buoy surface, Lake Erie, Ohio, United States - Buoy 12 MA117 | ecosystem: Environmental > Aquatic > Freshwater > Lake > Lake biofilm | place: USA...
AACGCCATCAGGTTGGGATTATTCCTTTTGCGACTACAATACTTGCTATGACGGAACGACCTTGCACGGAACAATGGCAACTTTGGATACGAATGGAATCGGATTTATCAAGGTTAATGCGATGACCAATTCTGAATCTTGGTCCTATTTCAAATTTCGCGTATACAATAAAAATGCAGCATCCGATTCAGACACCATTGAATTTTGGTTCAACGGTGCTTTATCCTTGTCTGCATTAAGCGCTGCAGAAATGGTTTTTTGTCCAAACCCTGTCAACGCAAATGACGATTTAATGCTTAAAGCATCGAATGAGGTAAAGTCTGTTGAATGGATTGCTTTGGATGGTAAAAGCAAAGGAGTAATTGATATGAAACAAGACATGAATCAACCACTTCGTTCACCTGATGAACCTGGATTATATTTGATGCGCATAGAGACAGTGCATGGATTTATCAATCGGCGCATTGTCGTGCAATAATTAAGCAATGAGTCGTTTCCTCTGGTTGAAGTGCTTTCTTGTATGTTTATTGTCGTTTGCGACAATGACCTCTTTTAGCCAAACCGATACCATAGCTCTTTTAATCAGAAACGAGGTTTTGACGTTCAACGATGGGCAGGTTTTGCAGCGAAAGGTGTTCAACAATACCAATAACTTTCAGCCTAGCAGCTCGCTGGTTGTATTGAATGAAAATCAGCAAGTGTATTTTAACGTTGTCAATTTGGACAGCGTTGTTCATCGTTTTCAAATCGGAACATTGTACTCCAGCGGCCCGATTCAACCGTATGATACGTTGTTAATAGGCTTTAATTCAATTCCATCAGGAATCTACCGCTATGTTGACCCGACCAATGCACCTTTGAACGAATACCTTGGATTGTCTGGGATTCTGCATGTAAAATCCTCCACAGATACATTCCCCTCTTTTTATTGGAATGTTCAAGAACATCAGTCGGAATGGGACCCTATCATATCCCAAGGAACTAGTCCTGACTTGGCTGAATACAATCCCGACTATTTTACCATTAATGGCAAATCAGATCCGGATATTAACCTCGATACCCTTGCAAGAATAACGGGCAACGTAGATCAGGAAATTCGAATCATCATGGTCAATAGTGGATTAAGTATTCATTCCATGCATTTTCATGGCTACCATGCGGAAATCATTGAAAGCAGTAAATTCCCCTCGCACCTTGGCCGTTCAAAAGACACTTTTCCTCTTTATCCCAAAGAACACTTACATCTTCGTTTGATTCCAGATAAGCCGGGTGAATATCCGATTCACGACCACAACTTGGTAGCTGTTACCGGTGGTGGTATATACCATTCTGGAATGTTCAGTACCATATTAATTGCACCATGATAGGTTTTAGAACGCTGTTTTCGGGAACAATGTTGATCGGTTTTGTTTCGATTGTATTGGGTACCTCCTTCGGACAAATAGATCAAAACATGTTGCTCATCGGAAGAAACTCAGGCACGCACTTGCTTGACGATGGAAATTCAACCCGAATTTTTGGTTTTGCAACCACGCTTATAGATCCCATTCGGATTCCAGGACCAACGCTTGAGGTTAACAGCGGAGACAGTGTCAAATTGGATTTTTGGAACATGTCACAAGGCGCGCCGCATACGGTTCATTTACACGGATTGGATGTGGACCAACAAAACGATGGCGTTGGAATGCTTTCGTTTGAAGTAGAACATAGCCAACATGGTTACTATTATTTTAAAGCACCGCATCCAGGAACCTATTTGTACCATTGCCACGTTGGCTCGAGTATACACCTTCAGGCGGGTATGTATGGAATGGTCATTGTTCGACCAAGCGATGGAAATCCTCTTTTGAACTGGGATGGTGGTGAGAATTATGACAGGGAGTTTTCCCTGCTGGCAAGTGAAATAGATACCGTTTGGCATAACGACACAATCCTTGATCACGTGCATGACTCCACCATGGCACTTTACACACCTGATTCATTTAAACCACAATATTTCTTGGTGAATGGACATTCGGGCAATCAATTATTAGCATCCGAAAATTACCTCGTCGCAATGCCCGGTGAGAAATTGTTTTTTAGGCTTGCAAACATTGGGTACTATGGCGTTAGGTATGTTTTTCCACCCGAATTAGCTACGCGGTTGGTTGCATCGGACGGTAGGCCACTTCCAACGGAAGAATTAACAGACACCGTCGTTGTATTGCCCGGCGAACGTTACGAAGTGCTTGTGCAACTTGGATCAAATCAGAACTATCCGTTGGTTGTTGACCATTTCAATTTGAATACCCAATCGATGGAATCGTCTCAAGTGCTTACCATTCGTACTTCATTGGCTTGGTTGACTAACGAATTATTTCCTGAAGAATTGGTATTCCCGAATCCAACAGATAAACGCGTAAGGTGGCAAAAGCAACAAGGATTTCAGTTAAAAAATGCCTTGGGATCTTTACTTGTTTCTGGCAACGGAAACGAAGTAGATTTATCAGCATTTGAAAGCGGGATATATTACCTCTGTTTTGACGATGGTAAGGCGTGTAAAGTAATGAAACATTAAGGGTAATACTTCATATACGAAGTATCGGTCAACGTTTTCAGGAAGGAAATCAACTGTTTCTTTTGTTTATTTGATAAGGAGAAAGATGAAATCGCCTTGTGCTGCAAAGGATGCTTTTTTCCACCCTTTGCATAGTGATCGATCACTTCCTCCAAGGACTTTATACTCCCATCGTGCATGTAGGGGAAAGTTAGTTCTACATTTCGAAGGGAAGGAACTTTGAACTTGCCAATGTCAGCAGAATCATTGAAAATACGAAAACGACCTTTGTCGCTTCCATAATCCATGTAAAGTCCGTTGTTTTCGGCTACGTAGGTGGTGAAAGCGGGTGCGGGGTGACATGTGGTGCAATACAGTTTTTTGGAAAAGATCTCCCAGCCTTCTTGTTCATCCTTAGTAAGCGCCGATGTTTTCTTTTCATAGAAAAACTGGTCAAACCTGGAATGTTGCGAAATGAGCGTTCTTTCAAAAGCCGAAATACTTCTTGTGAGTACGTACGCATCGAATGGTCTACCATAAATCTTCATCGCTGCCCTGTTATAATCCTCTATTCCTCTAAGGCGTTCGATTAGTTTTTTCATGGACATGTTCATTTCCACCTTTTCCTGAATTGGAACAATCACTTGAAGTTCAAGCGTTGCCAAATGGGCATCGAACATAGCTGTTTTTAGGTATGCGGCATTAAGTAACGATGGCGCATTGCGTTCGGTTTTACCCCCATTTACTCCTTCGCTGACCGTTTTCCTATCAGTGAAAGCGTAAGCAGGATTATGGCAAGAAGCGCACGAAACCGTGCCGTCAAGTGACAAGCGTTTATCGAAGAAAAGCTGTCTTCCCAGCGCTACTTTTTCCTCCGTAATGGGATTTTCTTCTGGAAATGGAATTTCTCCCATGGTTAGTGAAGGTACAGCATTTCGGCATTTTACCAAGGTTGAGGATAGTCCTAATGCCAACAGAATTAAGAAGGGATAAAAACCTTTTTTGGTGTTCATTTACCTCACAAAACGAAGGTTATGGAGGAGTTGGCCTGAAGCATTTACAAAAGAGGCGGTGTATAATCCGTTCGAAAGTTCAGGTAATTCAGCGTTTCCGTTATTTTCTTCGCAATGAGCATCAAAAACTACTTTTCCTGCCATATCAATCACATGAATTCTTTTTGCATCTGACATGTTATTCCAATGAAGAATTAAAGGGCCTTTCGACTGATCAACATACGCGATTCCTTGCTGATTAAATTCAGTTATTCCTGCTGTGTTATTCTGGGTGAAAACAGCTTCTGTTTCCACATTTTTAAGTATTTCCATGTTAAAACCACCTGTGCCGTGCAGGATACCAACTGTTCCAATAGGAATGTCTTTCATCCATTGGTCCAAGTTGCAATCGACGTAAATATCCAATTGGTCTGTATTCGTTTCTGTTTCAACCACGGGAAGTTGCACGCTTCTGTAGTTCCCATCTCCAAGGTTGTGTAACTCAAATGTATTGTCTACAATTCCGTCGTTGTTCGAATCTGCCATTCCTCCAAGAATCATGTGCATGTATCCGGCTGTCCAGCCCCAATACATGGATGGTTCTTGAAAACTCAACGGGTGATTAGAGGGATAAGTTGAAATGTCCTGAGCGATGGAGCCGCTGCTTGTATTTAAATCGGAAGGTACGCCAACCGAAAAATGAATTGCTTCGATGTCATTCACAGGCAAATAACCTAAATACATGGTATAATTTGCAGGGTCAACCAGAAAAACTTGATCCGTCAACTCGATCATTTGTCCGCCATCATAAACAACTTTAACACCTGAAACATAATAATCAAAATGATCTAACGTAAACTTTGTTCCCGATAAATCGGTCAGTTCAGGACCTACTTGCAACGGTGAACCAAAAAATTTCGGGGTAATGGTTAAAAAGACATTTTTCTGCGCCGCTGCAGGCAGCCAAATAACCAAGGCGAACAAATAAAACAGGTTCCTCATATCACGATTTTTTTCTTGTGTACAATGTACAATATTTCTTGCTTTTGTAACCGATACCGTTCCATTAATTCTTCAGGGTATTTGGCTTCTTTATCGAAAACAGTTACCTCAAACCCTGCTTTTTTCAACCATTCGGGATAGTCTTTGCCAAAAAGGCGAACATGGTCTTTTTGCCAATAATACTTTTCTCGGTCTTCGGGTGATTGAATGGCAGGATCTTCCAATGTGAGTTCCCTATTAAAATCTTGTGGAACCTGCATGATTCCCCAACCTCCTGGAGCCATCACTCGGTAAAGTTCTTTCATGCATTGGAGGGCGTCCTTCACATGTTCCATCACGTGGTTGCAAAAAACCACATCGAATCGGTTGTCCTCCAGCGGAATGGTATGAAGGTCAAAATGCATATCAGCAATGGGTGATTCGAGGTCGGCGGTCAAATAATTCAAATTATGTTGTTTCTTGAACAATCCATGGAAGCATTGTTCAGGAGCAATATGAAGTACATTTAACTTTGGTTCGCTGAAGAAATTGGAAGCATCTTTTAAATAAAGCCACATCAATCGGTGTCGTTCCAAGGTTAAATCACCCGGGCAAAGTACATTGGCTCGGTGAGCTGCATCTGAGCCGTATGCAAGAAATTTGGAATAGGTTCTTCCACATACCGGGCATTCTACTTTGTTTCCCTTGTACAGGAGTGGAGCCATTTTTTTAAAGGGGTAACTAAGGCGAATCAATAAAGGACGTGGTAAGCGGTTTAATAAAAACCTATACAATTTCTTCATTCCACAAAAATAAGCAATGTACGGGATGAAACGAAACCTGCTATTGCCATTAGTTTCACAACTTACTCATTTTACAGGCCGTTTTAAGGTGGTATGCTTCATTTGAATGCAACATGCACATTGCTTTTATAAGTTGATGCTTAAAAAGCTTGGTGAAAAAAGGTCGCAATAAACCCATCAAATGAAACCTCTGCTAGATTAATGCGTTAAACTGCGTGTGTTGAACTCCGTTTTCAATGTTAAAAAGCTACGTTTGTACATTTCAATTAACGCTTGTCCTCAGTGTGCTCCTATCAAACGAGGTCGATGCTCAACGTCCGATTACCGTAAAAGAATTCAAGAATGACTTAGTCATTTACAGCGATTTGGGCACCACCACTGCCCCCTTCCGAATAACCTATGAAGAAGGTAATTCGATGCAGTTCAAATACAAGCACAATTACCGAATGAACCTTGGATTTGGATTTGCCTATCGGTGGGCATCCCTCCGTTTTTCCTTTCCCCTGCCAGGATATATGAGGCCACTTGATGCTTTTGGAGAATCCAATATCTACAACATCGGTACAGACTTCAAATTAAAACGTTTTTTTGTGGATTTGGACCTGAGACACATTCGTGGGTATGGCGTCCGTGATGTACAAATTGTCCAAGCACCTATTTCTAGAAATGACATTGGCGTTTTATGCCTTTCTGCGCAGGGATGGTACTTTCACAATTCTCAATTCAACATTACGGCTTTTAAAGGCAAGACGGCTCATTTCGATCGACGCATTTTAACCTTTTACGGGAAAAGTGGTTTCGGTGTAAACCGCCTTGGGTCAAATGATGTTTTAGGTATTCTCCCGCCTATCGCACAAGATTCAACCATTAATATTACAGGCTCTCATCATTTTACCTCTGTGGATCTATATGTAGTTCCCGGAATTGCATTTGTGGACCGACGTCATAATTTCCAGTACGGATTGATTGCAGGGTTGGGATTTACTGTGCAACAAAAAGGGTATTACAACGGGTATGAAAACCGTTATTTTTTAGGCTTGGCTCCTAAATACGACTTTAGTTTCGTTGCAGGTTTCAACAGTGAACATTCCTTTTTAATGCTCACGAACGAACTTGATAGCCGTATTATTCATTTCAAGAATCTGAAGTACGACCAATTCATTCATTCGATTCGATTAACCGGTGGCTTTCGAATAAAGCAAGTAAAAAAAGAAAGAAAAACGAAGAGAGGCTACCCTTTCAACAAGGAATCTTGAGTGTTACGCTTTCTCAGGAATTTTAAGCAACGTTTCTGTAAAGTAGTGCCAAAATTTTTGAACGGAGGATATTTGCACTTTTTCATCTGGTGAATGTGCACCGCGGATAGTTGGGCCGAAGGAAATCATATCGGTATCGGGCAGGTGTTTCCCCAAAATACCACATTCCAGTCCAGCATGACACGCTTTCACTTGTGGATTTTCGTTAAATAACTCCAGGTAAATTGTTTTCATCAAAGCCAAAATAGGCGACTGCATGTTAGGTTTCCAGCCCGGGTATTCACCTCCTTGAATTACTTCACTGCCCATGTTTTCGAAAGTACAACGAATGGCATTAGCCACATCTGCCTTGGTACTTTCCACGCTGCTTCTTTGCAACGATTGGGTTGTAAACGTTCCGTTGGCAATAAGGACTCTTGCCAAACTGCTAGACGCTTCCACTAAGCCATCGATGTCCGGACTCATCCTGTAAACCCCATTGGGTAAACTGTATAGTGTGTTGATGATTTTTTTTGAATCGGATGATTTGAGTACGGTGGCAGGTAAGTCGCAAGGTGTGAGTAATAATTCGAGGTTGGGTTCGATGGCTTGGTATTCCTGAAGCAACTCTTTTTTAAGTTTCAAAAACAAGTTATTGATTGCTTCAACATCGTCCTTTTTCACGGTTAATAATGCTTTGGCTTCTCTCGGAATGGCATTTCGGAGTCCTCCCCCATCAAACGACGCCAATTCAGCACCAAGTTCCTGATGAAAATAGTAGAGGCATCTGACCAATAATTTGTTTGCATTTCCAAAACCTTTGTGAATGTCCATTCCCGAATGGCCCCCTTGTAAACCTTTTATTTCCATTTGGAATGCCTCGCTTTCGACGTTTGGGGCTTGGAATTGATAGGTATAACTCGTATTTGTGTCAAGTCCTCCTGCGCAACCAACGGAAAGTTCATCGTCGTCCTCCGTATCAAGGTTAAGTAATATTTTTCCTGACAAGAAGCCGCTGTCCAATTGCTTAGCTCCCGTCATTCCTGTTTCTTCATCGATGGTAAACAAGGCCTCAATCGCGGGATGCGCTAATTCCTTCGAAGCCAAAACGGCCATTATCGCTGCGACACCGATGCCGTTATCCGCGCCAAGTGTTGTTCCGTTTGCTTTCACCCAGTCTCCCTCAACGCGCATATCGATTCCTTCGGCGTCAAAATCGAAGGCTGTATCCTCGTTTTTTTGATGTACCATATCCAAGTGAGCTTGAAGAATAACGGTCTCACGTTGCTCCATTCCTGGTGATGCCGGCTTTTTTATAATGACATTCGAAACAGAGTCGACATGCGTTTCAAGGCCATAGTTTTTGCCAAAATCGAGCATAAATTGAATTACGCGTTCCTCCCTTTTGGAGGGACGTGGTACCGCGTTCAAGTCAGCGAAAAAATTCCAAAGGGCTGTTGGTTCAATGTTACGTATGGGCATATTACATTTATTTAACTAGTTTTCGGTATTTCACACGTTTTGGACCGCTGTCACCTAGGCGTTTTTTCCTGTTTTCTTCGTATTCCGAGTACGTTCCTTCGAACCAATACACTTGTGAATCTCCTTCAAATGCCAGTATGTGTGTACAGATGCGATCTAGGAACCAGCGGTCATGCGATACCACCACGGCACACCCGGCAAAATGTTGTATTCCTTCTTCCAATGCGCGTAAAGTATTCACATCAATGTCGTTGGTGGGTTCATCCAGTAACAATACGTTGGCTTCCGTTTTAAGCGTCATGGCGAGGTGCAAGCGGTTTCGTTCTCCCCCTGATAGAATACCTACTTTTTTGTTCTGATCAGACCCATTGAAATTGAACTTTGACAAGTATGCGCGCGAGTTAATTTTTTGCTTTCCAACCTCCACATATTCCAGTCCATTTGAAACAACCTCAAACACCGTCTTGTCTGGATGAATGTCTTTGTGGCTTTGGTCTACGTAGCCTATTTGTACGGTTTCTCCCACTTCGAAGGCACCGGAATCGGGCTGCAATTCCTGCATAATCATTTTAAAAATGGTTGTTTTACCTGCACCATTCGGACCGATTACCCCGACAATTCCTGCTGGCGGCAGGTTGAAGTTTAGGTTGTCATACAATAATTTATCACTGAAACCTTTGGCTACCTGAACTGCGTTAATGACATTGGTTCCAAGTCGTGGGCCGTTTGGAATCGGGATTTCCAAAGCCGTTTCTTTATCTTTTTGGTCTTCGGAGAGCATTTTATCGTAGTTTGTGAGTCGGGCTTTGTTCTTGGCGTGACGCCCTTTGGGGTTCATACGCACCCATTCCAATTCTCGTGTGAGCACTTTTTGACGTTTCGACTCAGATTTTTCCTCTTGTTTCAAGCGCGTGCTTTTCTGCTCGAGCCAAGAGGTATAATTTCCTTTCCAAGGAATACCCTCTCCTCTATCGAGCTCAAGGATCCAACCGGCAACATTGTCAAGAAAGTAACGGTCGTGGGTAACAGCAATGACGGTTCCTTGGTATTGCTGCAAATGTTGCTCGAGCCAGTCAATGGACTCTGCGTCGAGGTGGTTCGTCGGTTCGTCGAGTAACAGAATATCCGGATTTTGAAGCAGCAAACGGCAGAGAGCCACTCGTCGCTTCTCACCTCCCGAAAGCGTTGAGATCAATTGATCATCTGGAGGACAACGTAAAGCATCCATTGCACGCTCGAGTTTATTATCTAACTCCCAGGCATCCAAGGCATCTATTTTGTCTTGAATGGTTCCTTGACGTGCGATGAGTTGATCCATTTTATCCGGATCCGCCAAGACCTTTTCGTCCATAAATAAGTTGTTGATTTCTTCGTATTCCTTCAACACATCAACGGTTTCCTGTACACCTTCCATGACGATTTCTTTCACCGTTTTATTCAGATCAAGTTCAGGCTCTTGCGGCAGGTATCCTACGGTGTATCCAGGAGAAAATACCACATCTCCTTGGTAACTTTGATCCAAACCAGCGATTATTTTCATCACCGTCGATTTACCTGAACCGTTTAGACCGATGATACCAATTTTTGCCCCATAGAAAAAAGACAAGTAGATGTTTTTGATGATTTGTTTTCCCTGCGGTGTTTGCTTAGAAACACCCACCATGGAAAAAATGATTTTTTTATCTTCTGACATTTATTATAATTGTTGATTATTAAAAGGTTAACTATCTTTAGTGGAATTATTACTTCATGTACCTTAGTTGCGTTTTGTATCCAATGATGAAGATGACGGGGATAATAGCGGACAAAATCATGATAATCATGGATAGGGCCGCATTAAGCGATGCGTAAACGAAAAAGGAAGTTACCAATGGAATGATTTGCCCGGTGATGTAGAGGTAAAAACCTCCCTTTTTAAGTTTCCACATCATGAGTGCACCAAATAGGCAGAATAGTGTTCCTGCTAGGTTGAGAAAATTTTCCAGCATTCCGAATTTCTTTTTTGTCTCAAAAAGTGCTTTCACATCGAAGCCTAAGTTTTCCATTAGGCTCCACCAGTAACCACCAAAGTCGGATTTCGATATCACTACCTGCTCTGCTTTGAACGTTGCTATGGCCCATAAATCGCCTAGAACACCCAGGCCGCAGCCGACGAATGAAAGTACACAAAGTATTGTCAGAACTAAAGGCCTCTTGCCTTGAAAAAATGAATCCATGAAGGTGTTTTTTTTGAATTTTAAAGATAAAAAAAAGCGCATTACGGATAATGCGCTTTTCACAAAGTTGTAAAAAATGTTCTTAGTGACTTTTCATGTCAAGGATGTCTGGGTTGGTGTGCCCCATGTTGGTTGAATTAAAAGCGTTGTGCATCTCAGTAATTTCTCCGTCAGCAGGGCCATTGCTAAAAGACGGGTAACCATCAACCAAAAAGTACAGGTAGTTATTTAACCGAAGAGAATGACGCATCACCCCTACAACAAAATTAAACATACCTGTCGGATATTTTCCGGTAAACAACACTGCGAACCATGCAATCA
>Ga0315902_10013489_pt1 | contig 10565 bp, 6 predicted proteins | sample LakEriMetagenome_9_FD_203523 | JGI IMG/M metagenome (GOLD analysis project Ga0315902, IMG submission 203523) | Freshwater fungal communities from buoy surface, Lake Erie, Ohio, United States - Buoy 12 MA117 | ecosystem: Environmental > Aquatic > Freshwater > Lake > Lake biofilm | place: USA...
GCATCAATCTCTGGACCGATAACGGTTGAGATGTCTGCAGCCTGTGCTTCAGCCAATGCTTCACGACCTGCGATAATCGCACGGTAGTTGTTGGTGAATGTAACAGTACCTGTGTCAGCAACTGATGAGATATTAGATGCTGTAAGTGCATAGGTAAATGTTGTTGTTGATGGAACAGACGCGATTGTGTATGTTCCGTTAACACCTGTGTTTGTTGTAGCAGCAACTGTTACAACCTGACCTACGCCAAGACCGTGAGCAACTGCTGTAGTAATAGTTACTACGTTTGTTGTCAAAGCAACGTTGGTGATTGATACTGTAGGTGTGATACCTGTAGCTAGCTTTAGACCGTTTAGAACACGTGGTGTCTCAACGATGAAAGCGCCTTCGATAACGCCTACTGCACCAGCAACGAACGGTGTACGCTCAACGTACTTTGTTAGCTCCTGGAATCCACCTGTACCAGTTTCAGCGCGAAGATCGGCTGACTGACGTGGGTGTAGGTATGCAGCATATAGTTCACCCATACGAGGCAATGCCTTGTTTGTGCGTAGTGAAACAACAGCGTTACGGATATCCGATACTGTCATTGTGTCTACTGGTAGAACTGTTGCTGATGATGTTGGAGCAGTTCCTGATGGACCGTTTGAGTAGATCACGTTAGTTCCTGCTGAGAGGACCTGACCTACAACGTTGTCGATAGAATCTGCTGCGTTGTACGCGATGATGTCAGCAAGTGCTGAATCAACGTCGTTGAATGAAGTTAGGTTTAACTTCTTTGTTGTTGTAACTGCTGAACCGTATTCGTTCAGTGTTACTGTAACCTGTGATGGGTTACCTAGTGCGATGCTTGATACATCTGAAGATTCTGTCAATGTAGAAGTAGCTTGTGCCAAATCTGAGTAGATTGAGAATACAACTGATGATCCTGGCATTGCCTGCTGCACTGGCTTAACATCTGCAAGTGAACGCATAACAGGAATGGAACGTAGTGCCATTCTTACATACTGATCGTATGCTGCTTGTACGAGGTTGCTGATGCTAGACGTGGTGGTAGGGGTACCTGTTGGAATTGCCATTGGGTCTAGCCTTTCTTATTTTAGGATCGGATTAGAGTCCAGACATCCTAATAACTTCATCCAATTCTTCTCTGCTATTTGCATTCATTAGTTTTTGCATAATGTCTCCATTGTGCTCTGGTGAAACACCAGAGTCTGCGGAGTTTGTCATACGCTTATATGCTGCAGCATCGTTTGGATTTACATTAGGTGTTGCCTGGGTTTGGCCTGTTTCAATACCGAAAACATCGGCATAGTCTTCAAGCCATTTAGATACAGACTCTTCAGTTGGGTCTATATCCTGTGGGATAAATGAAGCAATTTTGCTGTTTACCCCGCGACTTGCGAGGGCATCCTTTATTGCTCGTTCGCGCTGTGACTTATTCAAAGACTCAAACTGAGCCTTAAGCTCGTTTAGTTCTTTGTCTTTTTGCTTAGACGCTTTGCGTAGTTGCTTTACTAGATCGTTTGATGAATCTTCCATTGTGAAGTCGTCATCATCCTCGTAGTCGTAATTGGACATAGTGGTCCTTCTCCCTATTAGTTGTTGGCGTAAGCCTCACATATCCTTGGGGTGGGTTATGTGGCTCCTACTACTGGTCTTCTTGTCGCTCCACTAGGCCAGTCGTTCTAGTGGCAGGCTTTATAGTACTCCGGCTCTGTCTCGTGCTATTGCACCAGCACCGGCACTGCCACCAAATGCGGCAGTTTCTAGTGATGTCAACTTCTTACGCTGTCTTGCAGCCTCTGCTGACCCAGCAAGTCCAAAGACCTCAGCCTCTGCTGTTGTCTGTGTGTATGGAGATTGCTTGTAAATCTCTGCTAGTTGTCCACCACGTGGAGCAACTTCTGCAACTGTCTGGAATCCTTGCTGTGCTTGCTGCTTAGTAATTCCCGCTGCAGTTAATTCTTCAGCACGAGTCATACCAGTCTTGAGTCCTGCTTGCATTGCAGCACCACCAATTTCAGCAGCAGTTACCTTACGTTTGATGTTCTCAAGTGCATTCTTAGGATCAAGTGTATAAGCCAAGATATCGCCATTGCTGATACCTGGATAGAATTCTCTAAGTGATGAAAGTACTTCTGGGTTAGCATTGAGTACACGCTTTTGTGCAGTTGCAATACGGTCTTCTAGCTCAAGTGCTGAGACATCGTTAGCAATAAATTTATTAAATCCTTCTTGCATACCCATATCACCACGAGCATAGTAAGACTCAGGCAAGCCATAGTTACGCATAACATTCTGATACTGGTCTTCCAGTTCAAGGTATGATGCCTCATCAATTGCTTTAAGACCATTCTTAACACGATCAGCATTGGCAGCAAAACGCTTCTTGTAAGCATCTGTCTCACGTAGTTTAATTGTAAACTCAGCAGGTGAAGCTCCAGTAGTAATCAATCCCTTTAATGGTTCTACAAGTGATTCAAGTCCATATAACTTAAACTGTGAGTAAAGCAAATCATAAGCAGACTGTCCTTCACGGCGCTTCTCTTCCGCAATACGTCTTGCCTCAGCTGCAGCATCTAGTGCCTTGGTTCCTTTAGTAATAAGTTCTCGTGAGCCATCATCATAAACAGAATATATGTCACCAGTTGCGGGATCTTCATATGTTGATACGACACTTTTACGTACAGGAGTACCTGTAGGTGTACCTGTAGGTGTACCTGTTGGAGTACCTGTAGGTTTTCCTGTAGGCACAGGAGTACCCGTTGGTCCAGGAGCACCCGTTGGTCCTGCAGATGTCGCAGTTGCTGGAGACATACCTAATGCTTGTCGCTCAGCAGGTGTTAATGTCTGACCGCTAGTTAGTTTACGAAGAGCTGCATTTACATCAACTGCTGGTGTTGCAGTTTTTTGTGCTGCAGTATCTGCCTTTTGAGCTGCGCGTTTAGTTTGTTCATCTACAACTGGAAGGTTGAATGAACCGCCTTGTGGATCACGTGCCATTTATTTACCCCTGGAATCCGAAGTCGCGTAGTACTTGTAATGCTGCTGTAGATACATCTTGTCTTGCTTGTTCTGTGTACTGCCAACGACTGTCTGCACGTAAGGCTTTCTTAAAGTCATAGATGTTCATATCACCCTTATCGCTGATTGCAGAACGAAGTAATGGGTCATTAAGGTCGATAGAGTTTGGATCATCAATCTCAAGGATTGTTGCCATTGTTTGACGGTAAGGAGCAAACACTTGAGACAAGTTGTAACCCTGAGATAGTAAGTCACGGACATACTGAGGCTGGCCTTGTGCTGCCAACTTACGTGCATCTTGTGCTACTCGGTTAATATCAATCTTGCCAGATGCAATTCCTTGAAGAACTTGCTGTTCATTAGTTCCGCCTGGAAGGATGTCGCTAATCTGAAATCCATTTTCACGAGCAGTCTTAACTAACTCTGTATAATCATCAAGTGCTTTGCCTGAGTAACCTTCAGTTACTTGGCCACCAATCATTCCTGCTACTGGCTTGATAGATGCTGCCAAGAAGTCAGTAATGAAAGATTCATCTTCGCTACGATTAGTAATGTAAAGATTCTCAGCTGCCTTGCGTAGAGCAGCAGGGTCGTTAGCCGCAGCAGATCCCATCTTAACTGCACGCTTCTTAAGTGCAGCCTCAATCTTAGCAATCTGCATTTCATAGTCAGTAGAACCTTGTGCTTGTCCTGACTTAACTAGATCTTGGTAGTTGTAATATTGGACATAACGTGCCTTTATCTCAGCAGAGTTTTGCTTGTACCAAACATCATCACGGATAGCCTTACGTAACTTGTCTGGTGTCCACTTCTCTGCAACATACTTCTTTAGAAGCGTATTGAGACTTGGTATGTTCTTAAACAAAGTTTCAGGTAAAGCAAAGTCTTGACCTGCTGCAACATTCAAAGCCTCTGTCTCTAGTTCTGTAGCAGTCTTTTCTGCTGGAACACTTGGAGTCTTTACTGCTGGAGTCTTTGGAGTCTTAACTGGTGGAACTTTATTAGCATCTGGTGTGACTGTAGGAGCCGGTGTTGCAGGCAACACAGAAGAAGGCATACCTGCACGAGCAGCATCTGGACCTGAAACAGTAGACGTAGCCAATGGGTCCTTAACCTGCACAGAGGCAAGTGTTGCGTTTTTTTGCTCAATAAGAGTATCTACTTCAGTAGTAGGCTTACCTAGTTTGGCAAGAAGATTCTTGCGCTCCTCTAAACGAGCAAGATCAAGTTTAACAGTTTCGGCAACCTTGCGATTAGCCTCTGCTTTTTTAATCTTACCCTCACGAATTTGGGTTTCAATAAAAGATTTTTCTGCATCAGCAAGTTCATCCTGAGTTTTTCTAAACTCTGCAATGTAGCCATTTCTTTCAGCATCACCTATATTGGTATTAGATGCTTGTCTTTCCAGGATATTTAACTTATTAGTTAATAAGTTCTTTTTCATATCTAACTGGTCAGATGTAAGTGCTTTTTTAACTACAGGCTTGGTTACCTTTTCTCCAAGTTTGTAGAACTTGCCATCCTTTTCAAAGCCAGCAGTAGTTCCATCTCTATTGAAAACAACATCAACAAAACCAAATGGGATTGTTTTGTCTACACCGAAGTTAAATACCTGACTTACATACGTTCCTTTAGGACGTGCCATTAGCGCAATCCTCCAAGTTCTTGCATTAAAATTGTATAAGCATCTGTAGCAAGATTAGTCTTGGCCTCAGCCGTAGCACCGATCTGCTCTGTAATAAACTGTTGCTCATCTACTCCACCACGAGTGCTTGAGACACCACTACCGGTAGTTGTTACAGCTGGCTGCTTCTTTTGCTGTTGGTTGATAAGTTTTGTGTACTTAGCTTGCTCAGCCTTAGTAAGTTTACGTCCCAGTAAATCTTCAGAAACAGCATTTAATAACTTAGCAGTCTGTGATGCGCTAGTTACGTAGGTTGTTACAGTAGTCTTAGGTCCTGTACCAGTACCAGCTTCAAGACCTTCCATACCAATTTGCTCAAGGTAATCAAGAGGAGTTACTCTTGCTGTATCAAATTTCTCAGCAAAAAGGTTTGCACCTTTATATCCTTGGCTTGCAGTTATCAACGCACTGTATAGTTTGGCATCAAACTTGCCAGTTATCTTACCCTTATACAAGTTAGCATCTTTAAGTTGCTGTGTTATCTTTATGATTAAATCTTCTGGTGCCTTACTAAGACCATTGATAAAGTCAGTAAATGATGTGTCTTGTTTAGCCACTGGTATCTCCTAACAATGAGGCAAATAATGTATTGTATGCGCTTATAGTGTTTTCGTTTGAACGTGAAAGTTCACGCATCTTGATAATTGTCTCTTCCTTAAGGAATGAAGATACTTTTGTTCCACCTGGGATTTCTGAAAAGATGTCTTTATCTGCCTTGTATGAGTCATAAAGATCAAGCATCTCTTTGAGTTGCTTCTGCAATGGACCGCGAACTGTGATCTTTGGGTCATCAAGCATCTTACGTAAGTCATTGATGGCATTGATGCGTTCGACTGCCTTCTTGCCACCTTCTGCTAGTTGTTCTTGAACTAACGGACGACCAGCCTTGAATACCTTAGCCCATTCCTGAAACTCGTCACGAGCAATAGAACGCTCAACATCTGTGATGCTTTCCTCTAACTGGACCTCGTACTCGTTTCTCTTTGAGTAGTACTGTTGTAGGTCAGCTGCTGTTTGGATATCTTTGAGGAAGTCATCTACACGCTTGTTGTACTTTAGACCCATATTCTTCATAGTTGTATAGGCATCCCAAGAGAAGCCTGACTTGTGAGGAATTAAGAACGCTGCACCTTGTGGATACTTGCTAAAGAGTTCAGCGTTTTTGTCTACAAACTCGCCTGCCTCTTCTGCGTATCTGATAACAGCAACTGTCTTTCGATCAGATTCAGTTACTGTAAATGGAATCTGGTTGGGGAATAGTTCCACCCATTTAGCCATAGCAGCATCGTAGTCTCCAGGGTACTTGTCTAGGAGTTTGTTCCAAGCCTGCTTGAAGTTAGCATTACCATTGTCGCTAATCCACTGAGCCATATCAGCCTTGAGTTGAACTTGTGGTGATGCTGGCAAGAAGAACCCAAGTGCAAAGCGTGTACCAATAATAGAAAGCGTGGTGTTCTTAATACGCTCACGGTACTGTTCTTGTTCCTGAATTGATGGAGGAATTACATTTCCAAACTCATCTTCAGTTGTCTTAAGTCCGTAACCTGCTGCTTCAAGATAAGTTACTGCTTTGCGCCAAGCGCTAGCATACTGTGAATCACGCTCATCTTTATCCATCGCTTCGTATAAACGATTGATGTGTGCTGGCAAGAATGAAGAGACAAATGATTGATCTACAGCGTACTTACCTAATGTGTATTCAGTAATAGTATCTGCTGCCCCTGGTGCACCGAATAGATCTACTAGGTTAGTCAGGGTTTTGATAGATACGCCTGCTAGTGGACCATTAAACGTAGGAATAATTGAGTCCTGGTTCAAAGATGGCGTAAGCATCTTTACCTGTGATCCAAATTGGATAGGCATTGGTACCTTGAACTCAGCAGGTACGCCAAGTGCTGTCATTGCGGTTTGAATAGCTCTATAACCTGGCTCTAAATGTGGATATACAAAGTACTTCTCACCTTGGTCATCTTCTTGGATGAACCCATTGTGTGAAATACCGTCATATGTAAGAGCTGCCTTGCGGATAGATGCAGGGTTATATCGAACCATACGGTATGCACGGCGATAGAAGTCTTCTGTTGCACGATAGAATCGAGAGAAGTTACGCACTCCAAATGCTAACTGTGTACGTACAAGTGGATTATCTACGTACTGCAAGATTTGTGATACTGCACGTTCTTCAACGATCTCAGCAAATTGGCGCTTAGCGCGTTCTGTTGCTTCAAGTACAGCCTTTGGATTGGTCTGATCTACCTTGCTTACAACTGATTGGATATAAGCATCTTCCATACCAGACTTCTTCATTGACTTACGAATAGCAATGATCTCGTTAAATACCATAGGCTCACGTGATATACGTCCGTTAGCCATACCAAGCCAGGTCCAACCGTGTGTCATAAGAGATGCTGCATTGTTTCCAGCTTCTGATATTGGAATTAACTCAGGACCAACTGCATACTCAGGTACATCATCCATAAACTTTGGTAGGTCATCCATACCTAGTTGACCAGAGATAGCCATTCTACCAGTCTGTTCGTTTCTGAATCGGATCTTTGACAGAAGATCTAGGTTAAGTTCTTTAAGTCCATCTTTACCAATGCGACGTGTTTCAAAGATCTCACGTGCTCGTGTGTAGATAATTTTAGCGTGTTCTGCATCTGTTACACCACGTGCTTCAAGTTGTGCTAACTTGCGAAACTCTGGATTGTTGTCCATATACTCAAGAATCTCACGAATAGCAGTAGTTTCATCACCGAGGTTTGCTACAGCGATAGAACCTACTTCATCATTGGTGTAATAGCTGATACGCTGAAGCCAACTAAGCATTGACTTTTCATTTTCAGGACCAATAGGAATTTTTGTAAAGTTTCTTGACTTTGCATACTTTTTCGCTCTAGGATCTGTAATGATAAGTTTTTCATTGCGAACACCGTTTGATTTAGCAAATGCTATAGCGCTTGTAATGTAGTCAGCACCTGATGTAGCAAAGTTCATTGCACTTTCAGTAACCAAAGACACCGAGTTATCAAGATTTCCGTAGACTAAATGCTCTGCAAGTATCTCTGCTTCATCTTCAAACATTGGTTTCATACCTAATGTTGCACGGTAGCGGTTAATGCGCCCAGATGTAAAGGCAGTAGCCATAACCTGGCGTGTTTCTTCCACAACATTGCGAGAAGATGTAGCTTTTAACTCAGCAATCTCAGCTCTGATGCGAATTTTGTCAGCTTCATCCGTTGCTGCATTAAGTTCTTTGGTTTTTACGTCCATTGACTTGCGTGCTTCTAGGATATCTGTGTCAATTTTAGCAATCTGCGCCTCATACTTGGCTGATTCTTTTTTATTAAGGTAGCGCATAACAGAACCTAGTGGGCTTTCTGTAAAGTTACCCGACTTTCGTGCTGCTTCAAAGGCTGTATTGATACGTGTTGAAAGATAACGACCTTTTGCTAGTCCCCAAGGTGAACCACCAATAGCAAGGTGGACCATAAGATCTTCTGTAGCGTTACGAATAACATAACGTGGACCAGCAAGGGTAAGGAATGACCAGTATCCGGTCATCTTATCTACCCACTCTTTGTTGGCCGTGCCTAATGCTTTGTTAATAAAGCCAGAGCGAAATGCTGCACGATCAATGTCTACTAGGCTAGGTGCTGCCATACTGGTATCAAAGTCAGAGGCGATTGCTCCGATGCTTGAGTCACCTGTTTCATCAAGGCCAAACCTTTTGTTGGTTTTTCCTGTCGCAAGAAGATTAAGTTTTTGACCTGCTTCTGTAAGGTTTAACCCGCGAATCTCAGCGATGTTTCCCCATAGTCCGGCAAACATTTCTTTACGCTTACCGATATCTGTAATAGCCTCAAATGTTTCAGAGATCATCTTGGCATCTTGCTTAGTAAATACAACTCGTGCTAGACGATAGACCTGTAGTGAAGCATCTTTTGCAGTTACATCAAATCGGTCATTCTTAAACATAGGAGCGATATTAAACTTAGCCTTGAACTTATCTAAACGAAGGCCAAGTGATTCGCTAGAAAATCGTAGCGTTGACTTAGTTCCAGAACCCTTGACGATATTAACAATTTGTTCTTGTCCGTCAATGAGTGCCTTGGAGACACCATCTGTTGTTGGTAGTCCTCCGAACATACTGTCAATAAAACTAGGAGCACGCTTATCTATGTTAATTACTTTATCTGCTTCGGTCATAAACTTAACACGCAACTGACGTGCTTTATCAAGACGTGGGATGATAACTCTTTTACGTCCTACTGATCCTGCTAGGACTGCTACTGCTTCTTCTGTGTTTTCAAAGAAAGCACGTGCTGATGCAGCATTGGTTACTTGGTTTTTCTGAAAAGAACGAATAACCTCTGGACCATATTCAGGTGCAAGGATCTCAAGTTCACGCTTAGCTACTGCTGCCTCTTTAGGAGAACGAGCCTGTGCCTTGGTGTAGCGATCTAACGCTGCGCCGTAGGTGTCCCAAAATGATGCGACCTTTGGATTAGCAAAAGTTTCTGCAACCTTCTTGCCACCTGTAACTGCCTCAAGTGAATACTTGCCAACAACATAAAGTGAGCGAATCTTAGAAGATACAACGAGTGGATCTACAAAGAATCTAAATGCTGTATCTACAATACCTGATGTAAGGCCATAGACTAGACCGTTCTTCTCAAGTGCTTCAGGAAGGATTGCATTAGCAATCTGACGACCTGGTGAAAACTTAGCCTTGTCTACAACTCCAAGAGTCTCATTGAAAAGTTTGCGTTCCTTTTCGACATCTACAACACCAGGAATAGAAGTGTTCTTAGGATCTGCAAGCATTATGTACTTCATCTGTTCAGGTGTAGCAGATGCTGCAATATCAGCAAAGCTTTCCTTAGACTTAATACGCATAGCAATATCTACTGCGTCTTGACCATAAAGGCTTTTAGCCTTTTCAATACGGCCTTCGTTGTAAACCTTGTCGCCTTTATCGTTTGCTTTATCCCAGGCAAAGCCAAGATCACCTTGTGATAGTGGGATAGCAAGAGCGCGATAGGTACGAGTAGTTGCATCTGCAACTTCAACAAAACCCTTAAACGCCAAGGTTAATGGATTGTACTTAAAAGCTGCTGATTTCCAACCTTGTTTTGGTTTAGCAATAGCATCTTGCTCACCAAAGGTTTTAATCATATCTTCTTGCTGATCTACTGGCATTTTGTCAAAAGACTTTTGCGCTATATCAGTTGGAAGGCTACTAAGTTCTTTATCCTTGCTTACCTTTTTAGAAAGAATATCAATTTGACGTTTTTGCTCTGGCGTTAAGCCAGCTGCATATGCGGCTGCTCTTAAATTATCAGCCATTAGTTACCTCGTGATAGTGCTTCTTGGTATAGAACCGCAATCTCACCAGTAGTGTCATATGGAAGCATTGCTGCTAAAGAGTCTGATAGTTTAACTGTAATCTTTGACATACCAAGAGCGCTAGCTCCTGGTCCTTCACCGCGATTGATGCCAGCAGTAATTGGTTCGCCTGGGCGAGCAGTCTCTGCATATAATTCTGTTACTGGTCCTTGTGTTGCAGCCTCACGTACATCTCCTGCACGGGCTGGACTAACATCACCAGTCTTGGCTAGCGGAGCACCAGACTTAATAGCCTGTGTCTCAACGCCTTCACCGTATGCTGTGGAACCCATTTCTAACTTATCGGTACGTACTGCGAACTTACCTGGACCTGATACGCCTGCTCTTGGGTTCATCGGTGCAGTTGTCATTTGTCCTCCTGTAATTTCTCTAAATCTGCTGTCATATCTTCCCAAGCCCTATTGGTTTGAGTAAGATGATTTGATTGATAAATTGCTAACTCCAT
>Ga0315902_10013494_pt1 | contig 10564 bp, 8 predicted proteins | sample LakEriMetagenome_9_FD_203523 | JGI IMG/M metagenome (GOLD analysis project Ga0315902, IMG submission 203523) | Freshwater fungal communities from buoy surface, Lake Erie, Ohio, United States - Buoy 12 MA117 | ecosystem: Environmental > Aquatic > Freshwater > Lake > Lake biofilm | place: USA...
ATTGGTTTTGCTCATTATGATTGGGTTTCTGAGCTTTTCTTCTTGCTTGGCTCAAGACGTAACTAAGCAACAAGAAAATGAACTACTTGTTTTTACTGCTAAAGATTACGATAGGGTAAAAGCGATGGTAACTAAGATTGCTAATTATATCGGAACAGATCCTAATAGCTATAAGATTTCTATCGTTGCTAATAAAGACTTTAACGCCGCCGCTACTTTTGGCAAGCAATTAATTATTCATAGCTCGCTATTTCATCTTTTGAAGACTGAAGCTGGTCTTGCTACCATAATCGCTCATGAGATGGGGCATGTAGAGCGTAAGCATTTAGCAAAAGGGATTAGTACCTCGATAGCGGCTAGTATTATTGGTAGCACGCTAGGAGCGCTTTCTGGATCGCCAGATGTCATTACTACTACTCAGAATATTTCATATCTCGCTGTAAAAGCTCATAGTAGAAGTCAAGAGCGGAGTGCTGATCTATTTGCTATAGATTTAATGAATAAGCTTTATTGCTCTAGTCCCGGTAAAATAGAGGGTTACAAGCTTATGCTTGCAAAAGAAACAGATGTCGCCTATGCTAGTTTTTTGCGCACTCATCCAATGGCTCAAACAAGATTGAACTATATGATTGAATTAATAAAAGATGCAGGCTGTGAAGTTTAGATGAGAATTTTATTACTAGTTTTAATTTTGTTATTGAATTTTAATCTGGCTCTTGCTAAGAAAAAATCAATCCCTGATGGCGAGCAAATCGTCTACCGTAAAAACGGCACTCTCAAGGAAAAAGCAAGCTATAAATCAGGGCTTCTAGAAGGCACTAAATATGAATATTATGAAGATGGTAAGACACTAAAAAGACTAACTAAGTATAAGCAAGGACGTAAGATAGGCATTCAAAAGTTCTACGACAAAATTGGCATTCTAAAAGATTTTAAAAAGTTTTAGCTTCGTGATAAATTTAAATTATGACTCCTAATGAAACATTCTCTGGTCAAACAGCTATAGTCTGCGGAGCTTCTCAGGGTATAGGTTTTGCGGTTGCTAAAATTTTAGCGGAGAAAGGAGCTCGCGTTATAGGTGTCGCTCGAAATCTCGATCGTTTGAAGTTTGCATTTGCTCAATTCCCAAATCCAGCTGTTCATAAGTGTTTTAGCGTAGATTTCGCTGATCTTGTATCTGTAAAAAAGTTTTTAGAACAAGTTATAAGCTTAAATTCTTTGATATTAGTGAATAATTCTGGTGGTCCACTCCCTAATAAAGCTCTATCCGCTAATCATAATGATCACCTGCAAGCTTTCAATCAGCATTTGATTTCTAATTCACTAATGGCTCAAGCTCTAATTCCTTATATGATGACCAAAAAATTTGGACGTATAATAAATATCGTATCTGTATCAGGCAGATTGCCATCTGAAAATCTAGCTAGCTCAAACATTGTCAGAGGCTCGGTTCTGGCTTGGGCGAAAACTTTATCTAATGAGCTTGCTGAATATGGAATAACTGTAAATAATGTTTTGCCTGGTTATACCGAAACAGATCGTTTAGATGAGGTTATACAAGCTCGCTCATCTCAGTCTGGACTTAGTTTGGAGCAAGTAAAAGAAAAACTTATTAATAAAATCCCTATGAGAAGATTTGCTAAACCTGATGAGATCGCAAGCTTGGTTTCTTTTTTGGCAAGCCCGCTTGCTAGCTATATTACAGGTCAGAGTATCGCTGTCGACGGGGGTTATATTCCTACTGTTTAATGTTTTTGTTATAACATTTTTTCTCGTTTTGCATAAACTACCTTAAACACACAAGGTAAAACAAATAATGTTAAAAAGGTCGAACTTAGTAAGCCGCCTATAACCACAGTGGCAAGAGGCTTTTGTACTTCTGCTCCCGCTCCGTGTGAAATAGCCATCGGTAAAAATCCAAGTATTGCTACCAATGCTGTCATTAAAACTGGTCTAAGACGGGATTTGGCACCTTCTGTTATTAATTCATCAGTATCTGTGATCTGGGCTTGAAGCTTATTAAATGTGCTAATTAAGACCAGCCCGTTTAGTACCGCGACTCCAAACAAAGCAATAAAGCCAATTACAGCAGGCACGCTCACATACATTCCTCTCAGCCAAAGCGCCAGAACTCCGCCTATTAAAGCCAGGGGTACATTTAGTAAAACAATTAGTGCTAAGGATAGCGAATTAAAGCTTAAGACTAAAAGCCCCAAAATTATTAGTATCGAGACTGGAACTACTATAAGCAGTTTTTTCATAGCGCGCTCTTGATTTTGGAATTGTCCGCCCCATTCGATGCGGTAACCCTGATCCAGTTTGATATTCTTGTCGATAGCTTTTTTAGCTTCGTTTACAAATGAGCCCAGGTCGCGCTTCTGGACATTCATCTGCACTATAATTCTTCGTTCGCCGTGTTCACGGTTAATCACTTCTACTCCATCAGCAAGTTCTAATTGAGCTATTTGCCCGAGTGGGATTTTAGCTCCCGAGTTAGTCTCTATGAGAAGTTTTTCAAGCGTTTCTATTTCGGTATTTGTTTCAAGTTTTACTTTTAGAGAAAATCTTACTCTGTTATTTATTATTTCTGATATTTCAGTGCCCATCAATGTCGTGTGGAGCGCTATTCTAATGTCATTAATATCGACTCCATAGAGACTTAATAGGTTTCTATCAGGTTTAATTAAGACCTGTTTCGATCCCACAAGTTTTTCTACTTGCAGGTCGGTTTGACCAGGAATTTTGCTAATTATTTTTTCGATTTCCTGAGCTTTGTAAACAAGTGTATCTAGATCATCCCCAAAAATTTTAATTGCGACATCTGATCGGACTCCTGAAACTAGCTCATCGACACGCATAGCGATAGGTTGGGTGAAATTGAATTTGGCACCAAGAGTTTTTTGTTCAAGCTTTTCCTTCATTTCCTCAATAAGTTTGTCTTTATTCATCCCAAAGCGCCATTCGTTTCTGGGCTTAAGATGCACAAACATATCAGAAGCATAAACTCCCATAGGATCCGTACCAAGGTCAGGGCGACCAGTTTTTGTTACGATGGTTTTGATTTCGGGTATGCCGAGAAGTGCCTGCTCAGCAGTGGTACTGGCTCGGACCGCTCCTTGAACCGAAATGCTAGTAAGGTTTCTGACTTCAATTATAATATCTCCTTCATCTAATTTAGGCACGAATTCTGTTCCTAGATTGGCAAGTAAAACACAGCTAATAATAAAACTTAGAATAGACCAATTAATAATCCTACGAGGATTTTTCAAGGCGAGGTTGAGCTTCTCCAGATAAAGTTTTTTGAGTTTTTCAAATAGAGGATTTGTTTTTTCGTGATGATGATTTTTTAGGAAAATCATACATAGGGTAGGAACTAGTACTAGAGCGGTAATCAGCGAGCCTAATAGAGCAAAACAAACAGTAAACACCATCGGCGAAAACATCTTGTACTCAATCCCTTCAAGTGAGAGAATTGGCACATAAACAATAGTAATTATCAATATCCCAAACCCAATCGGCTTAGCCATTTCTCGCAATGAATCATTTGTAACTTCTTCTAGGCTTAGGTTCTGGTCGCCTTGAGATTTTTTATGCAATATATTCTCGACCATAACAATAGCTCCGTCCACTATCATCCCAAAATCAATCGCTCCAAGGCTCATGATATTAGCCGTTATTCCCAGATTTTCCATGCCAATAAAAGAAAACATCAGTGAAACAGGAATAGCACTAGCGGCAATCAAAGCCGCTCTGATATTGCCAAGCATAAAAAGTAAAACTGCAATCACCAGAAAGCTTCCTTCGATCAGATTTGTTTTAACGGTTTTAATTACACCATCTATAAGTTGTGTCTGGTCATAAAAAGCTTTTACCATAACACTTTCAGGAAGAGATTTATTTATTTGCTGGATTTTTTCTTTTACTCTTTTGATAACAGCTCGGCTATTTTCACCTTTTAACATCATTACTATTCCAGTAACAACTTCACCTTTTCCATCCTGAGTCGCCGCTCCCTGGCGGATTTGCGAGCCTAATTCTATCCTCGCGATATTCTTGATCTTGAGAGGAAAATTGTTTTGGTTCTTGATAAGAATATCTTCAAGATCGCTTATACTCTGGATTTTACCAATGCCTCTAATTAGATATTGCTCTGAATTCCGCTCGATAATTCCGCCACTGAAGTTTTGGTTATTATTTTCTAAAGCTACAAAAACCTCTTTTAAACTGAGTTGGTATTGCATTAGCTTGATTGGGTCTACTATTACATGATATTCAGTAGTAAACCCACCCCAAGTATTCACCTCGTTTACCCCAGGCACACTTCTAAGTTGATACTTTATATCCCAGTCCTGGATTGTTTTTAGCTCTTGGGTACTATACCCATGTCCGCTCACAACATACTGAAATATTTCCCCCATTCCAGTAGAGATCGGTCCTAGCTCAGCGTCAATGCCAGTCGGGAGCTTGGTTTTAGCGACTTGAAGTTTTTCGTTTACTAGCTGGCGAGCAAAATAAATATCTACAGAGTCTTTAAATACTACTGTTATTACCGAAAGCCCAAATTTTGATATTGATCTTAATTCTTCTACCTTGGGCAGTGAGCCCATAAAAGCCTCTGTAGGAACGGTTATTAGCTCTTCTACTTCATAGGGAGCCATACCAGGTGCGTCAATTAGAATTTGTACTTGATTATTTGTTAGATCAGGAAAAGCATCTATCGCTAGTTTTGTAAATGAATAAAGTCCAGCGCTAATAACAAATCCAAAAACTATTAGTACTAATGTTTTTTTATTAACAAACTTTATTAATAAATCGAGCATTACTCTTCTTCTATTGTTCCCTTGAGCATCTCCGCTTTTAGTAGATAACTTCCATTACTAACGATTTTCATTTCTGGCTCAATTCCAGATTTGATTAGATAGTAAGATCCGATTTTTTGACCAGGCTCTATAGTATGTTTTTGATATTTGCCTTGTCCTAAATCCTGGAATACAAAAAATTCCTTGCCATATTGCTGGACAGAATTCTCAGGTACTACTAAATTGTTTTCGCTCGGATCCATTTCTATGAGAGCTTTTCCGGTTATGCCAGGTTTGAGTAGTAAGCCTGGGTTTGTCAGTGTTACTCTTGCTACATAAATTGAATTGGGGCTTATACTAATTGATTGAATAAAACTTATTTGCCCGCTAAAAATTTTATCAGGGTAAGCGTTAGTCATGAAATCCACTCTTTGACCGACTTTGATTTTGCTTAAATCTTCAATATAAATATTCAAATCCAGCCAAACTTCACTTAGGTCTGAAATCTCATAAATTAAAGTGTTAGCTGGTACTACCGATCCAGAGCTAATATTTTTTGTGATGAGCAATCCTGAGCGAGGAGCGATAATCGGAATATTATTACTGACAAATCCTGAATCTAGAATACTTGAGTGAATACCATAAGCACCAAGTAGGGAGTGGGCTTCGCTGTATAAGTGGTTTTTGTGATCGCGCTCTGATTCAAGAGTGTTTAAAGCAAGAGTATACTCCATCTGAGTTTGATAAAAATCTTTTTTGGGCGAAATGCCTTCTTCAAAAAGTTTTTTTTCGCGATTAAAATTTTCTTTTGCAAGACTAAGGCGCGCCTCTGCTTGCTTAATTGCGATATCTACTAGATGAAATTCATGAATAAATCCGGCTTGTATTTTTGCAATTTCAGGATTTTGTATGCTCGCTAATTTTTGTCCTGCGCTTATTGATGAACCCAGAATAGTATTCTCTTCGATAACTAATCCAGAAAACATCGTGGTAATTTTGTAAGTTTTGTTTTCGTTTAGTTTAATTTCACCGCTAGTTTCAAGAGGAATTTTAAGTGTGCGACTCTCAACGCTTGTGCTAACAATATTATTTGCCTTAATTGCAGAATCTGCAATTGTAATAATATTACAATTAGCCTCAGTGTTTTTGGGCTCTTTTAGGTTTTTTCTAGTGCAGGAACTAAAAGATAATATAAAAGCAAAGCAGATTATTAAATACCTTATCTTCATAAGCTAACCCCTATCGCTCTTGCTAAATTGACTAAGGCTACTTGGTAAGCTTGAATCATATCGTAATAAACTATTTGTGCGTTTATGTATGATTCTTGGTTTGTGATGACAGTCAATGTGGAGCATTTGCCTTCTTCAAAACATCTATAAGTCTTTTCGCTGACTATTTTTGATTTTTCTACTATGCCTTTTTCTATTTGATTTAATTGCTTATCAAGATTTAAAGCTTCAATAGTTCGGTTGTTAATTTCTAGTATAATCTTGCGCTTGAGTAATTCTTGCTCTTGTTCTATTTGTTTTTGGAATGCTTTTGCTGACTGGATTTGACCTTGGTTACGATTGAAAATTGGTAAGGGTAAATTTCCTGTCACAAAAAATCCTATATCATCACTAGCTCCGTCGTTTATAACCAGATCTGGTCCAGCAGTTAATGATAAGTTAGGAATTCTTTGACTATAAGCAAGTTCTATCTCTTTTTCAGCGAGCTTGGTTCTAGTTAGCGAATTAGCAAATTCGGGTCTTTTGGAACTAGCAAGATTATAAAGACGTAAAAAAAGTTCAGGATTTAGCTTTTCGCCATCTGCGCTCAAATCTACTCCCAGAGCCTGCCAGAGCGTGTCAGTCAGATTCGGGTTTATAAGCTCCACCTCTGTTTCAAGTGCCAGATTAAGAAGTGAATTAAAAGAATTTTTTGCGGTCTGAAGTTCGGTGTTTAAGCTCACCATATCGTTTTGGATTTTCAGATTAGCCATTTCGATTTGGAGTAAATCGATATTGGCGATATCCCCGCTTGCTTCGCGTTTTTTAGCAAGTTCCAGCAGTTCCTCATTAGTTTTTAGAAGTTCTTGAAAAAGTTTGTATTTTTCTTGCAGTGTAAATAGGCGTGCGTAAGTTTTTCTAATATCGGTTTCGATATCAAGCTTTATTGCATCGATTTTAGTTTCGGTTTCTTTTTTAGAGATTTCTGCTAATTCGATTCTTTTTTTTCGTTTGTTACCTATTTCAAAAGTTTTTTCTAGTCCCACACGATAAGTTTTTTCTGCTATACCGTTGTCGCTGATTAAATTAGGATTGATTCGCGCCTGAGCGATTTTGATTTCGGCGTTTTTGATATCAAGTTCGGTTTTGGCGATATTTAGCTGAATGCTGTTATTCATTGCAATTCCGAGTGCATCTTCCAAGCTCAGAATCATATTTGCTTTGGCAGAGACCCCAAGCGCAAAACTAAGAACTAATAGTAATAAAAAGCAATTTTTCAATAATAAAAACCTCAATTTCAGAACAAATAAGCTTTTTGAATTAATTGTTTAGCCTCGATACCCAAAAACACCTAATAATTATATTATTCCCAATTCATATTATTGCATACAAAAATCCCCAAAAAGGCTTATAATATAAGCTTTATTGTATTTATGAACCAAATTAGCTCCAATGAAAAATCACGACTTACCCCTTGGGGCTCCTGGGCTGTTTTGGAAGATGCACCCAGTTTTAAGGTGAAAAAAATAATTGTAAAACCTGGCCATCGCCTGAGCTATCAAAAACATTTTAAGCGTGAAGAGTTCTGGATGGTTGTCCAGGGGCAAGCCGAAGTACTCCTAGATGGGAATATTCATCATCTAAAACCTGGTGAGACTATTATTATCCCCAAACAGTCTTTTCATCGCGTAGGAAATAATAGCGCCAATGTAGAAGATCTCATTTTTATTGAGATTCAAAGAGGTGAATATTTTGGTGAAGATGATATTGTTCGCGTCGATGATGATTACGGACGAGCGTAAGCAAGCACTTTTAGACGGTTTTGATTCCACTCGCGAGCGTAGCTAATGAATTCATCTTTAGCATCTTCGATTTTGAGCTTGAGAGTTTTTAGTTCTTGTTCGACAAGCTTTTTACCGTGTTGCTGAATGTATTTATTAAGTACTTGGTACTCTGTGCGGAGCTTGGTGAGTTGCTGAAAAGTAGTTTCAGCTTTTTCTTTTAAAGAGCTCATGATTTTACCATCGCGATCAAAAATCTTGACGTTATCTTTTGCTATTTTCTGGAGTAGGCGCTTTTCGCGCATCTGCCAGCGTTTACGCACGATAATTTCTTCGGGAATAGTTTTTAGATTAGAGGTCAAACCTACTAGAGATAAGCCTTTTATCACCCATTTAGTCGGATCCCAATCATAATAACGTGGGCCATTGCGGTAATCAGAAGAAAACTCGTGGTGATAATTATGGTAACCTTCACCAAAAGTTAAAAACGCTGTAAACAAGTTATCTCTCGCGCTGTGTGTATCTGAGTAGGTTTGCTGTCCTACGCAGTGAGAAAGAGAGTTTATAAGAAAAGTAGAGTGGTGATTAATAACTGCTCTTAAAAATCCAGCTAAGAAAACTCCACCAAAAAAATCTCCCCAAGCAAGAGCAATTAAGCCAGGTAAAATATAGCCAGCAAAAATACCGACTAAAAGCCACCATTTATCCTGCCAGACGACAAGAGGATCATTCATAAGATCGCCAGCTTTAGCCTTATCACGAGTGCCTTTGACTGGTTTATAAAGTAACCAACCAAAATGTGCCCAGAAAAAGCCTCTAGTGATCGCGTATGGATCTTTATCTCTATCATCCACGTAGTTATGGTGATCGCGGTGATCCAAAGACCACATTAGAGCCGAGCCTTCAAAAGCTGCCGCACCAAAAACCAAGAAGAATAATCTAACCGGCCAAGTCGCTTGGTAACAACGGTGAGAGAATAATCTATGATATCCACCAGTTATACTGACTTGGATTATTGTTATGAAAACTAAGGTTAGAATTATGGTATTTATGTTGTATTGACCGGATTTTAGCCAAGCCCACAGACCATAAAAAGCAACAAAGGGTGATACGAATAGAAAGATAACATTAAGCCAGCCTATCTTTCTGGCTTTGAGGGAACTTTGAGAAGATTGCATATATCTATTATATTCCCTTTTTGGAGACATGTCAAACTCTGAGTGAATTTGCTGGGGGTTTATACTTATTACCTTTTTGCGGCTTTGTTTCCTTAATATAAGAGTAAATACAAAATTATGCAAAATCTTTATTAAATTAGTAATATATATATCAGGAATATCATTTTGATAGATTTCAATCCTAATTTAAAAGAAAAAAATCATTTGGGCCAGAATAACTTTACAGGTTTGAGTCGTTTGCCTGCTAGCACCCCTCTTACTAGAGAAAATCTTTTAAATACAGTTAATGAGGAATTGCACAAGCCTGAACCTCTTCTTCTAGAGCCTGCTCCCCAAGTGAATGATAATTCAATGTTTAAAGGAATTAATTCTTGGTTGAAAAATTTTTATTCTAAAAATAAAGCTCAAGTAGATAAAGTCGACAAAATTATGTTTGACGATGCTTCTTGGGTAAGAAAAATTTTATCTCTTGAAAATGAGCTAGCAGAAGCTCTAGAGCCAAGTATGAAACAGCTAAAAGTGCCGGAAGGAATATCTAAGTTTATTTATAAAGGGTTGTGGACTTTGTGTTATTTCAATACTGCAATGAGAATGTTTATGGAATCTGTAAAAAACGGTGATGCAATTTCGGGTATTAAAAAACTCGTGCAGGATTTTGTTTCGGTAATCACAATGACTACTTATTTCGCTCGAGCCTTGAATTGGGTCCAAGATAAAGTGGAAGATGCTATTGGAGTGCCTTCAATAGTGAAAAATCTACTAAGACCGCCTATAACTGTCTTAGGATGCGGCAAGGCGATAGACTACTTTGATAAAGTTGGCGAACCTGCTGGTGATTTTGTGGTGAATTTCTTACGTAAAATGAGCTCTGGTAAGCCTAATTCCTAATTAACTTTTATAATATCTGAGGATTATGCTTTTTAATTCTCTAACTTTTTTGATTTTTTTCAGCGTTTTGATGTTTCTTGCTTTTTTGTGCCCGCAGAAATGGATTAAGCATCTTTTATTAGTTGCAAGTTTGATTTTTTATGCTTGGTGGTATCCGCCATATTTACTAATGCTGCTTGCTTTAGTTTATTTGGATTATTACTGCTGTCTGAAAATTGAAAAATCTCGGGATTTCTCAAGGCAAGCTGGTCATAGAGCAGGTTTTAGTGCTAAATCCTATTTGGTTCTCAGTATTGTTTTGCATTTGTTGATTTTATTTGGTTTTAAATATTTACATTTTTTCTTTTCTATTTTTGGATATGGTTTGCCAGAAAACTTTCATTGGTCTTTGCCATTGGGGATTTCATTTATTACGTTTCATACACTTTCTTGTACTATTGATGTGTATCGAGCTCAGCATCCTGCTCCGCAAAAATTTACTGACTTACTTTATTATGTTTGTTTCTTTCCTCACCTTATTGCCGGTCCTATACTGCGTCTTAAAGATCACTGGAGGGATATCATTAATCCCATTAAACCTAGCTTGAAGACTTTGAATTGCGGGATATATTTAATTTTTTGGGGACTAGCAAAAAAAATGCTTGTAGCAGACAATCTCGCTCCTTTTGTTGAGAAATATTTTGATTATCCTGAATCGATTCCTAGTACTG
>Ga0315902_10013496_pt1 | contig 10563 bp, 10 predicted proteins | sample LakEriMetagenome_9_FD_203523 | JGI IMG/M metagenome (GOLD analysis project Ga0315902, IMG submission 203523) | Freshwater fungal communities from buoy surface, Lake Erie, Ohio, United States - Buoy 12 MA117 | ecosystem: Environmental > Aquatic > Freshwater > Lake > Lake biofilm | place: USA...
ATGACGGATGAGCGAATCTCCAAGTACGAGCAGATCGACCTGAACCCACTGATCGCCGTCGTAGGTTTTGGATTTGGAGTTGATGCAGTGGTCCGTGACTAGTGTATCGGCGATGTTTATGTGTGTTCCGGGTGTACACAGATTTGCGGTTGAGCGTGGACCGGTTCCGAGTCCGCCGAGAAACTGTGCTTCAATGCTGATTGGAAAGTCCTGGTCTTTGAGCATGGTGGCAGCATCCTGGCCGTGCAGCATCACGCCGCTGTTACGGGTTGCCCATCCTTCGCCTCCGGTGGCCTGATCGCCGGTGAATCGGTATTCAACGCGGAGCAAGTAGTGAGAGAATTTGTCTTTATAGAACAGGTGGCCGTACCGTTGCCGGAATGAATCATAGGCGTGGTAGCTCACGCGGATCCGGCCGCTGTCAACGGCAAAAGTTTCCCCAAAGTTTTCACCGGTTTCATAGCCGCGGATCTTTGGAATCCATCCGTCAAGATTTTTTCCATTAAAAAGCTGCTGCCATTCCTCCTTGTTGGGGTCATTGGAAGGAGTGCAGGCAATCATGGTGAAACAGAAAACAGTCAGGAGGGCGTAGCAGTGTTTCATGGTATGAATTTGATATAAAGTTAATCTTTTGATTCAGGAGAAAAATACTCCAGGGACAGAAGAAAAACACTTTTGAATCTGAATGACAGGTTGTGGTGGTTTGTGCGGCATGGCAAAGTCAGTCATGCATAAATAAAACTTACATTTTATGTTAGTTAAAATATTAACTTTGTCATGACAATTACATTTGCGGATAAAAAGCTTGGAAAAATGGTATCGGATTACGCATTGTGCTGTAAAAAAATGGGTCAGATCAGAGCCAGAATTTTATCTCTCAGAGTTTATTCACTGGAGCGATCGGAAACACTGGAAGAGGTTAGAAATATGCCGGGCCGGTTTCATGAATTATCGGGCAATCGGAAGGGTCAATGGGCCTGTGATCTTGACCACCCGTATCGCCTGATTTTCAAACCATTGGACCAACCGATTCCATGCAATAAGGACGGCCAATATGACTGGTCCGAAATCAAGTCAATTGAAATAGTTGAGATTACAGATTATCATTAAATGATCAGTTATGGAGGATAAGAATGAATATTTTCCTTCACGAGTTTTCCCACCGGGTGCAATACTCAAGGAGAAACTTGATGAAATGGAAATGGGTCCAAAGGAATTTGCTTTGCGTACCGATAAACCGGAGAAAACCATTATTGCGGTGTTTAATGGCGATAGCTCCATTACAGCTGAAATGGCTGTTCGCTTTGAACGAGTGACTAAAATACCCGCGGGCTACTGGTTAAATCATCAGCGGGGTTATGATGAATTCATCGCTCGTGAAAAACTGAAGTCCACAATACAGGAAGCTATTCCATGGGCAAAAAAATTTCCATTGGCTGAAATGACCAGAAGGGGGTGGCTTCCTCATGCTTCAGGGATTCAGGAAAAAGCAGGGCGAATGCTGGACTATTTTGCCTTTGCAACTTACCATGCGTGGGAAGAATTTTACTTCAAACAACAGCTCAAGGTTGCATTCCGAATTTCTCTTAAAAGAGTCCCTGAGCCGTATGCACTTACGGCATGGTTGCGTAAAGGTGAATTACAGGCTGCGGAAATGAATTCAAAAATTTACTTGCGGCAACATTTCAAAGCGGCATTGCCTCAGATTAAGTCGCTGCTGATTACGCCTCGCACAGACTTTTTTGAGCAGCTGCAAAAAACTTGTCTGAACGCCGGCGTAAAAGTGGTACATACGCCACGACTGAGTAAAGTTGCGATCAGCGGATCAACCAGATGGCTCAACGATACACCTTTGATTCAGTTATCAGGTCCGATCAAACAAAACCGGACATTTGCTTTCACGTTTTTTCATGAAGCCGGGCATATTTTGCTGCACGGAAAAAAAGATATTTTTCTGGAGCAGATTGAGTATTCGGATAAGGATATGGTTAAAGAACGTGAGGCGGATGCGTTTGCGGTGAAGTGGATGAAATAATTAGCGTGTAGCCCTACTTCAAAAACCTAGAATTTAGTTTTAGATTAAATGCGGATTGTGATTTTCATTGAAGAGCCCTCATTAATCTTTTCCTTAATCCTGATCTCCGCCTTCACCGGCAGCAGGTAAGTCTGGCGTTTGGTGTCGAACCACACCGAAGTTGTCCATGTACTCATACCGGTTTGTGCGGAGACCTTCAACCTTCCCCATCCTTGTTCTTGAAATTTAAATTGCTCTCTGATTTCTTTACTTATAGCTCTCGGTAAGGAAACAAAATACCATCCTGCGGGTGCGGGATGACGCCAAACTTTTGAAGAAAATCCATATTTAATGTTGAGGCTCATGTAGACGCTGCTCAAATGGTACACTTAACTTTTGCCTGAATAAAAATGTTTTCTTCGATTTTTTCTTTTGCTTTTCAAGCGCTATACCTTAAAACGTTCTGGTGTAAAAATCCAGATCAACTGGAAAATACCGGCGCCAATAAGCGTCCAGAGAATATCATTCCAGTCAAATCTTAAACTCCCGCTCATTTGAATAAACTCCCAGCCGATAAGACCTGTAAGAGAAATTAAGTTTACAGTTCGGTGCCGGTTTTCCCTCAGCCATTTTTTATCTCTATTGTTTTTAAAAATTTCCGGAAGGAGAATGTACAAAATCGCAGGAAGTCCAATGCCCGGAAAAAAGTTAGGAGCGATACCTAGCAAATAAATAATGATCTGATTTTCTCCGTTATAATTAGGTCTGATGTTGTCTTGAACATGTTGATAGGAAACTGAGCAAATGGCAAACCAGAAAAACCAGTAGATCGGATATGACGAATTTTTCATTCGAATAGGATTAACTTATTTATTATAAAGCCTTGGAATCTCCTATATGGACATAGTACTTCCAAATCACCTCCTTAAATTTTTAATCCGTTGACTGGTTTGGCCACTTTTTTAAAAACAGAAATAGTAAAAATGCGATGAGTCCTTCTAGGAAAGGTAATCCCAACATCAGGTATAAATGGGGGTAATAGAGACCAAGCAGAACGATAGTTACAATCATAACAACCCCAAGTTTAATCCAGTACTGCTGATCGGCGATTTGAAGAACCTGTTTTTCATACTGAAAACTATCGGCGATCAAGGGTATAAATGCAGGTAAATCCCAGATAATTAGAAAAAGCCCTGCCAGCAGCATTAGTCCCGTAACAACAGGCGTACCATGAAACCCAAAGGAGATGGTTATGATAAAAATGTTCAGCATAATAATAAAAAACAGTAATGCCCCCAACCGGGCAAATTTCTGAGTCATTAATAGTAGGCCACTCATTAATTGACTGACCCCGATGAAATGCCAGTACATTCCTGATCCGACCATTACCCGAAAAAACTGAGCAATCGGATCAAGCTCATGTATGGGTTGTTTTTCCATTGACTGAAAGAAATAGTCATTCAGGCCCCACTTGTTTAACGTAAAAGTGGAAATGATGAATGCACCACCAATCAAATACCTCAAATAAACCGCGAAAACCTGTAAGTAAGGTGAGGCTTTAATTTTAAATAGTAAGCTCATTAAACCCATGGGCTTCACGCAATAATTTTCAGCTGATTAATTGTTTCTGTTACAACTTCTTCATTCGCGGTTGGAAGATAATTGATTCTCCGGTTTTACCTTCGGCGGCATCAATTTATAAACCACCGGCGTTACCACTCTGCTCAGCAGCGTTGAACTGATCAGACCGCCGATCAGTACGATTGCAAGCGGAGAAATCAACGGATTGGATGACCAGGCGATCGGAAGGAGACCACCGATAGCGGTAAGTGAGGTAAGAATGATCGGGAGGAAACGAACTTCTCCCGCTTCGCGAATGGCTGACTCAAGATCATGTCCCCTTGCCCTAAGCTGATTGGTGAAGTCCACGAGCAGAATCGTGTTCTTAACCTCAATGCCGGCAAGCGCAATCAGACCTACAATCGCAACGAATGACAATGAGTTTCCGGTAAACAACAGGGCCAGCACGGCGCCAACAATACCAAGCGGAATAACGGACAATACAATCAGCGTACTCTTGAAGGTTCCGAATTCCAAAATCAGTACCGCAATAAAAAGAAAGATGGTTACGATGATCACGCTCCCAAACCCACCGAAAGATTCCTGCCTGCTTTCAACTTCGCCGCCCAGTCCATAGCTATAACCTGCCGGGAGGTTCATCCCATCCATTTTTTTTGTTACCTCACTTATAACTTCGCTCACCAGAAAATTCTTATCCACAAATGCAGTAACCGCCACCATCCGGTTTTTGTTGAAGTGATTTATATTCAGCGGGGAAGACTCAAGATGCAGGGTTGCTACCTGCTGAAGCGGAAATGCGCGGCCTTGCTGGTTGTTAACGAATAAATTTTCCAGAGCGTCAAGTTCCGGTCGGCCTTTGTTGCCTTTTGTTAAAACGATTCCGACATCCTCTCCTGCCTCGTTTGCAAATTTTCCTACTGTCAAACCCGCTACGGCCAGCCGGACAGTCCGGTCAATTTCAACCGTAGCAATTCCAAGCATTTGTGCCTTTTCCTTGTTGATGTCCACTTTGATGTCGGACTTCAGGTAGGCCACGGGGTTATTAATGTATATGGCCCCCGAGGTGGCCGTAAGCATGGTTTCAACTTTTGCAGCCAGTGTGCGCAGACTATCCAGGTTATCACCAAACAACCTGATTTCAATCGGTGCATTAATGGGGGGACCCTGTTCAAAATTTTTCACTTCTACTTTGGCGCCGGGATACGGAGACCATTTCTTTCGGAGCGCATCAATTAATTCCAGCTTTGCTTCTGCGGGCGTGTCTTTGTCAAGCTGCACAAAAAGCTGAGAAAAATCGCTGCGTTCATTTTCAGGAATCACATTATAATAGATCCGAGGATTTCCTTTTCCAACATTGGTGGTCAGGTATTCAACCTCTTTGTATCCAAGCAGCTCTTGCTCAACTTGTCGGGTGATGCTGTCCGTGTAGGCAAGACTGGATTGAAGCGGCGTGGTGATCTCCACCATAAACTGCGGTTTTTCACTTGCCGGGAAGAGGCTGAATCCAATGACCGGAAACAGCTGAAGAGATCCAGCAAAGATGATTGCCGCAATGCCAATGGTCCACCAGGGCTTGCCAAGCGCAATTTCCAGCAGTCTTGAATAACTTCCGTGAATCAACCGCTTAAGGCTGCGCATGAAAATATTTCCGTCCGGATGCCCGTGTTGTTCTTTCAATAAGCGACTGGAGAGAAAGGGAATGATGGTTAGCGATACCACCATGGAGGCGAGTACCGAGGTGATGACGCCCATTGGTAAGCTTCTGATGAATTCACCTGAGGCTTCGGGCAGAAACACAAGCGGGAGAAAAGCGATGATCAGTGTGGCAGTGCAACCGATGACGGCAATACCAATTTGCTGAGTGGCTTTGAGCGTTGCTTCCATTCTGGAGTGTCCCTCCCGAAGCCATCGTTCAATGTTTTCAACCACTACGATGCTGTCGTCCACCAGCAAACCAAGTGCAACAACCAGTCCGACAATACTAAGCTGATTAAGGCCATATCCAAGTGCATTCATCAGCACGATCCCAATGGCCAGCGAAAGCGGAATAGAAATCATCACGATCAATGCGGCGCGTTGTCCGAGCGGGAGCAGCGTGAACGCCACCAGCAAAATCGCGATTGCGAAATCAACTCCGAGTCCGCTGAGTCGTCTGTTTACATTATACGCCTGATCAAAATGATGAACCAGATCAATTCCCGCCGGGAGTGATTTCCGGAATTCATCCAGCACAGGCAGGTAAATTTTTTGTACTCCGGTTATGTTTTCACCTGACTTAAGCGCAGCGGTGATGATGATGCTGCGGTGACCATTCAGTCTGGTGATGTGTGCTTCGTCCAGAAAGGTGTCATATACATGGGCGATGTCGCCCAATGTGATGTTGCGCCCGCCGGCAGAGAATACAATAGTATGCCTGACTTCATCGGCATTATGATAAGCTCCACTCGTTTTTACATTAAATGATTTATTTCCGGCATTGATATTTCCTCCGGGAATGTTGGCGATTTCACTCTGCAGATTTCCAATGACCGCATTTATCGGAATGTGCAGTTGTGCCATTTTATCCAGCCTGAGATCTACGCGCACAATCGGATCAGGAATTCCGTGAATCTTTACCTTTTTGAGCTGGCTGATCTGTTCAAGTTGTTTCTGAAGCTCTTTTGCTTGCCTCTTCAACGATTCACGCGATGCATTTTCAGACACCAGCGCAGCCTGAATAATGTTAACATCAGAGGGCGTGACTTTTCTGACTTCAAGACTTGTGATATTTGCAGGCAATTCACCCCGTATGGCATTGACCTCCCGCACCAGTTCAGAATACTTTTCTTCTACATCGCTTTCATAGTCGTACTCGACAAACAATACCACAACTCCGTCGCTGATGCTGGTTACGATTCGTTTGATATTATCCAGCTGCGAGATCTCCCGTTCAAGCGGTTCGGCGATCAGTTCTTCCATATCTTCCGGACTTGTACCCGGAAAAACTACAACAATTGGAAACTGAGGCGCGTTGAGTTCTGGGTCTTCCGACCTCGGCATGGTTAAGACGGTTACTATTCCCAGCGCCACCACCATCAGGAATATGACGAGCGTGAACTGGTAATTTTTTACGGCGTAATCAGAAATTTTCATGGTACAATGGCTTCAGTCCTGCATCAAAAATTTATTGTACAGAGATGGGTGATCCATCTTTCAGATAAGCACTTCCACTGATGATCAGATACCGGGCGCTGTCAAGTCCGGAAAGAATCGTCACATATTCTTTTTCAATACGGCCAATGACCACAGAAATTTTCTTTGCGGTTTTCTGATTATCGGTGATAAATACATAACCGGAATTGGCATTTCCATCCAGTAACGCTTCATAGGGAATTTGCCATGATGTTTGATTTTGCTTTGTACGGATGACCGCATTGCCAAATAAACCGGATGCAAGTCCGGCTGGATTTTTTACCTGCAGGTCAATGTTAAATGTTCCGCTGAATGCATCGGTCCCAACAGATTTCCGTGAAACCCGTGATTCAAAGATTTGGTTGGGCAGTGCATCACTGGTAATGGTGGCTGCATCGCCAACCCGGATGGCTGCCCACTCGCGGTCGCTGACGCTGACTTTTAACAGCCAGTGTCCTTTGCTTGCTCCATTGGTAAGCAGCACAGGTGTGCCGGGTGCGATCATCTGACCTTCGCTGGCCATTTTTCGAAGGACAAATCCATTACTCAGCGCTCGAATTTCTGAGTAGGATTGGTTGAATCTCGCAGCGGCCAGCTGGCGCTCAGCGAACTTCATGGCTGTCTGCGCATTTTGAAATTGTTCCAGCGTAGCCACGCTATCGCGGTAGAGATTTTCTGCACGACGAAAATCGCGTGTGGCTTTATCAAGCCCCAGTCGCGCCTGCTCAACCTGTGCTTCAATCTCAGTTGGATTAAGTCGTGCGAGCACTTGTCCGCTTCGCACGGCATCGCCTTCTGAAACCAGAATCTCTTCAATAACGCCACCGGTTTTAAAGGCCAGCATTGTTTCGTCATCGGTACTGAACTGACCGGAAGTCTGAACGGACAGCTGAACAGAACTTTTTTTTAGTTCCTGTACTTGCACTGGTATCCGTTCTGTTTCGGAAGGAGTAGTTTGTATCTTTTTATCAGGCTGACTGCAACTTTGCATGATCAGTATCAGGACGATAAGGTGTAAATAATATTTATTCATGGTGGTGATGTTTTTAATTCAATTGGTAGGAAGCTGTTTCCCGTTCAAGACTTGCTTCAGCGATAAGGACCTTATATAGATTCAGACGAAGGAGCAGTTCGGCGCTGGTGAGCTGATTGCGCGCATCAACGGCTTCAAGAAATGTATTCACGCCTTCCTTGTATCCTTTTTCAATTAACCGTTGATAGCTTCGGGCGGCTTCCACTTGCCTGATTGCGGTCTGATAATTTTGGTACGAGCTGATTAGTGCATTCAGAGAAACATTGGCAACCATGTGCAGCTGTTGACGGACCATCTGAAGATTTAATTCAGAATTTTTTATCTGAAGTTCTGACTGGTTAATTTTTTGTTTGTTGTTAAATCCTGCGAAAAGTGGCATTTCAAGTTGTAGTCCTGTGAGTTGATAACGGGCATTACGGTTGTATTCAAGATTTTCTGCTTGTGCCCCCAAATCAATGAATCCACTCAAGCGCGGTGACCAAAACAGTTTGTTCATTTTCACTACCTGCTGGTTGATATCCAGTGCGTGCTGTAATTGAATAAGTTCTTCTCGTTGTTGAGCGCCGACTTCATGGGCGAGAAGACTCACAATATTGGAAAGGTCTGGAGTAAAGCTTGTTTCAATTTCAGTTGAGGCCTCACGGTTTAGTAGAAAATTCAGAAACATTTTCGCGTTTTCTGAATTGCGTTCAGCCTCTACTAGCTGACCTTTTATTGTTTCAATTTCACTTTCGGAGCGAAGGATGTAAGCGGGCAATCCTTTACCGTTGGCCAGAAGGGATTCGTTCACGCGTTTTCCCTCATGGGCCCGCTCCATTGCGCTCTCATAGATCGCCAGGCTTTCGCGGGCACTTAGATAATTGAAATAGGCGATTTTGATATTCTTGATGAGTTCACGCTGGTAGATTTTAACTTCCATTTCCTGCAGCCGGACCTGACCTTCTTTAATTCTGCGGTTAAAGACCAGATCGGTGTTAAACAGTGGCATGGAAGTGCGTGCCCGCACATCATAAAAATCTCTCGGAAAAAAATTTGTGTTTACGTTTTCAATCGTTGGAAAATTCTGAGAGGCGGTGAGTTGGTTGAGGGTGGAGTAAACTGGATTCAGCAGGTCACCGACTGGAAACGATATGCTTCTTCCTCCAGTACCGTTGGTGAAATTTCCAAGTAAGGTGATGGAGGGTGAGAACATTCCGTTGGCCATTTTGAGTGCCAGCAGAGCTTGTTCCAGAGTGATGTTTTTTTGTTTCAGGACCAAATTGTTTTCCAGTCCATAGCGGACCAATCCATCCAGGGCTGTTTCTTTTTCCTGTGCTTTAAGAGGCATTGAAAAAACGAGCCAAAGGGCTAAAAAAGAGCAAATTGTAAATACCGTTCTCATACTAAACACTGTTAAGTGACAGATAAAAAAATTAGTTGTGAAGTCGTTCCAGCATAATGACGAATTCCTCATAAGCAGCGGTGAGCAGGTCGTCAAGATCCTGTTTGTTGTTTCGGACAATGCCGACATGGCCCAGGTGACCGCTTGATCGCAGCGTACAGAGACCATGCATGGTACTCCAAATCACGAAGGACAGGTTTGCGGTTTGAAGTTTTGTAAAATATCCCTGCTTCTGACAGTCTTGCACGGTATTCATCAGCAGGTTAAATGCTTTATCACCTTCATCCCAGTCCATGGCTGCGCAGCTGTCCACATGCTGCATAGGTTCTTCCATTACGAAGAGAAGCTTGTAAGTATCCTGATTTTCAAGGGCGAAGCGGATGTACGAGCGACCCATGGCCTTCAGGCGTTCAAAGGGGTTGTTTACACCCTGTAGAACATCCAAATAATTGACCAGCAGGCGAAATCCTTCGCGGTGCAGGTCAAAGATGATCTCATTTTTGTCTTTGTAGTAAAGGTAGATGGTGGCGGGTGAGTACTCTATTTTCTCTGCGATGTTGCGGATGGAGGTGGATTCCCATCCCTTTTCAGTAAAAAGTTCACGGGCTGCGGTAAGGATCTCTTTTTTGAGATCTGCCTTATGCCGGAGTCTTCTTTCGTTGATGCCCATTGATTTAGCGTGCGGGCAAATTTAGTGAACAGTGTTTAGTTTTTTTAAATTAAAGTTTAATTTTGTTAAAATATTGGCTATCCCCTCCAAAAAACCCTCCTATGAAGCAACAAAGCTTAGAAAATCATGCTCAGATTGTATTCGGCTACCATAAAATAGGTTTTGCTGCCATGACGCTGGCCATAATCGGCAGCATTTACAATCTCTATCTGTCAAACCCGGAGGACCGACTTACCGCGGTTTTGATCTGCCTGATTACGTTTACTCTGCTTATTGTTGCGGCCTACACCAGATTATTTCCGCTGAAGGCTCAGGACCGCGCCATTAGGGCTGAAGAGAATTTGCGTCATTATGTATTGACTGGAAAACTTCTTCCGAAAGAATTAAGAATATCTCAAATCATTGCGCTGCGCTTTGCGCCGGATGAAGAGTTTGTTGGGCTGGTGAACAGGGCTGTGGCGGAAAACTTAAAAGCAAAAGATATTAAAAAGGCCATCAAGAACTGGAAGGCCGATTATCATCGGGTTTAGTTGACGAAAAGTTTTCTTGAGTTTGAGTTGGTGGTGTGACCAGAGCGAGATAAGAGTGAAGTGCCTTTAAAGGTGTGGACCACTTTTATCAATAGAGAATTTATTAAGACATTAAGAGATCTTGTCTTTCAAGAATTTCGCCGTATAACCTTTACCCTTTTTCACAACGGCTTCCGGCGTGCC
>Ga0315902_10013498_pt1 | contig 10562 bp, 9 predicted proteins | sample LakEriMetagenome_9_FD_203523 | JGI IMG/M metagenome (GOLD analysis project Ga0315902, IMG submission 203523) | Freshwater fungal communities from buoy surface, Lake Erie, Ohio, United States - Buoy 12 MA117 | ecosystem: Environmental > Aquatic > Freshwater > Lake > Lake biofilm | place: USA...
AGACGGGATGGATTTATCGGTTGTTGAAATTCACCGGACACAGGGAGTGATCAAAATTGCAAGTGCCAATCGACCGGTAATCATTAAAACCGCAGGCTTTATTCAGGAGATTCGCGGCGACCGCCGCCCTGTAGGTGGAACAACACACCCGAATGGTGCATTTACCTGTCACACGTTTGACTGGAATCAGGGAGATCAGGTGTACCTGTTCTCAGACGGAGTAACCGATCAATTCGGCGGACCTGCAGGAAAAAAAATCAAGCGCTCAGGCCTGCTTCAGCTTATCAACGAGATCAGCAATCTGGAAATGACTGAGCAGCGCGTGCGGTTCAAGGAATTTTTCCACGAATGGAAAGGCAGCCTTCCTCAACTTGATGATGTGATACTGATTGGTATTCGCGGCTGAACTCACAAACTCATCAGTTCGCGGAAACGCCCACTCTGGCGTCGCGAAACCTCGACCTGCGATCCGTCCTTCAGTGTAAGCCGAAGACCGCCGTTGAACCAGTTTTCCACGCCTGTCACCCAGCGCAGATTCACGATGAATTTTCTGTTGGTCCGGAAGAATGTGCGGTCCAACCTATCCTCGAGGTTATTGAGCGACTTCAAAATAAGTGGCTTGTACTTATCGAAATAGACTCGCACGTAATTCCCTTCGGACTCAAACAAACGAATATCACGGAGGTGCACAAACCAGCACTTTTCCCCATCCTTAATGAAAATCTGATCGTCCTGTCCGAGCAGATGATTCGCCGCTTCACCATGATTAATCAGCTCATTTTCCTCACTCTCCTCAAGCCTAATCCGTTGAATGGCCTCCGCGAGGCGCTCGCTTTCCACAGGCTTTAACAGATAATCCAGCGCATTTACCTCAAAAGCCTTAAGGGCAAATTCATCATACGCCGTCACAAAAATGACCCGCGGCGCGCGATTCAGTTGCGCCAGCATTTCCAGCCCGTTCATGCCAGGCATTTGTATATCCAGGAACAACAAATCGGGATTGAGCTCCTCAATCATTTTGATAGCCTCATCTGCATTCCCCGCTTCACCGCAAATCTCGATCTGCGGATGCACCGCAAGCTGGGAGATCAGCTCCTTGCGCGCGAGGCGTTCGTCGTCGACAATCAGTGTTTTCATGATTTATTGTTGGATTGGAATAATCAATTCAGTGCGCACCATGCCTTTGGTATTTGAGTGGGCCAGACTTGCCCTATCCCCATAAAGCAGAGATAACCGGTTCAGGGTGTTGGCAATTCCTATCCCCTCATGTCCGGGGGTAGGTTGGAACTCCCCGCTATTCTCTATGACCACATTCAAAAAATCCTGATCCCGTGAGATCGCAATACGTATCTCTCCGCCTTGCGTGCGTTTGCTGATTCCGTGCTTGATGCCGTTTTCTACCAAAGTCTGAATCATAAACGGCGGAATCAATACCCCGGAAAGTTCAGGATCAAAACTCGTGCTCACTGAGAGCCTCTCTTCGAAGCGGATTTTCTCCATGGCCAGGTACTTGGTAACCATATCCAGCTCTTCTCCCAAGGCCACCACCTGCCGTCTTCCAAGCATGAGCGTGCCTCGCAGAATTCCGCTGAGCATGGTAATTGCCCGTTTGGATTCAGCAGGATTCTCATCCACAAGAGCGCGGATGCTGTTCAGCGCATTGAAAATAAAATGCGGATTCAACTGCGCCTTAAAGCTGTTCAGTTCGATTTCGGTCTTTGCTGCGCGCAGTTGGAGGTTTTTGATCTCCTCCAACTTCCAGTTCCTGAAGGTGTGAAACGCAAAATAGATAATCTCCCAGATCAGAAATACGACCCAGAAGTTGAGCCCGTTCATTAGCAATGCCCTCAGTCCGGCTGAAGAAGTGAATGGAACCCGCCCGGATAGCGCATCCGCCAGTGTATTGCTGGCAAGAACAAAACACACTGAGAGCACGAAAGATGAAATCAGGATGCGCGGAGCCAGGGCCGCAAGAGACTTTTGCCTCCACCCTCCGCGGTGAATGAAATAGCGAAGCACATGTGTCAGTCCAATGCCTAACATCAGCGTAAGCACAGACACCACCCACAGGGAGTTGGATGTACTCCCGAACAGAGAAGCAATCACCACATTGCCGAGCACAAAAATCCCCCATCCAATCACCTGACTGGACCAGTAAATCGCTGTGCGCCTGTTCATCGCGGTAAATGTAGGATTACGCTGTGGTTCCGAAGTGTCAAATCCACGGGTGGCAAATAGGTATGTCGTGCGGCCTGAGAAGTGCTATTTTTGGAACACGTGAATTACCTCGCTCATTTCCTTCTTGCATTCGGAGACTCTGAACTACTGACCGGACAGTTCATTGCTGATGCCGTGAAAGGCAGGAATTTCGAAAGCTACCCGGAGAAAGTAACTCGCGGCATTCTGTTGCACAGGCATATTGATCACTTCACAGATACCCATCCCGAATGCCTGAGACTGAGGGAACTGATTCGTCCGGACCTCGGATTGTTCTCCTCAGTAGCCATCGACATCTACTTCGATCATATGCTCGCCTTGTCCTGGCCAGAGTGGCACTCCATTCCCTTGAATCAGTTTGCCAGCGCGTGCTACACCGCGCTGAATGCGTCAAAACACCAAATGCCCGAACGGATGATAATGACGCTGGACTATATGAGCAGGCATGACTGGCTGACCCATTATGCCACACAGACCGGAATGGAGCGGAGTTTCCGCGGAATGTCCACACGCGTCACAGGCGGAGAGCGACTCCTGAATGCCATCCCGGTATTGGACAGGGAATTTTCAGTAATTCAGCGCTCATTCGCGATTTTTTTCCCCGAACTGCTCGAGTCGAGCAGGCTCAAATTGAGTACTTTTGCGCCCGGCATGAAGTCCGGTTCGCACTAATCAGCGGCAGGATGTATAATTGCACCCAATTACCGAAATTACAATTACGGATGACGCGCTACGTTATTGCTCTGCTTTTCACCGCATTCTCTGGCTTTGTGACAGCCGGAAATCTTGTCCTGGAAGGTCGCTATCAGCAGCGCAATGTGTTTGTGGTCAATCCCGTTTCTGAAGACGGCGTCGGCTACTGCATCTACGAAGTCACTGTAAACGGAATGGTGACCTCCGACGAAGTGAATTCCCAGGCATTTGAAATTGACCTGACGCTCTTCAACCTTAAAGAGGGTGATCCGGTAGTGGTCGTGCTCAAGCACAAAGACGGATGCACTCCCCGGATTCTGAATCCCGGAGCGTTGGAACCAGCGCCCACCTTTGAGTGTACCAAAATTGAATGCAATGCACAGGGCTTGCTGACTTGGGAAACCACCGGCGAGATGGGAAAGCTCCCCTACATTATTCAGCAGTTCAAATGGAACAAATGGGTGAATGTGGGCGAAGTAATGGGCAACGGCACGAGCGGAAAAAACACCTACAAGTTTCAGGCAAGCCTGACCAGCGGATCTAACAAATTCCGCGTGACTCAAAAAAGCTACGAAGGAGAAATCAGAAAAAGCGGTACCGCAGAAACAGTTAGCAATGCAGCCCCGGTTACCTACAAATACGATAAAAAACTCAAGGTAATTCAGTTCTCTGCAGAGAATGCCTATGAACTATATAACGCCTTCGGACAGGTAGTCAAGCGCGGAACAGGTTCATCACTTGAACTCGCCGCCTTGCCCAAAGGAGAATACTATATCAGCTTCGACAACAAGACTGAAAAATTCATTCGCAAGTAAATCAACCATAACCAATATCCGCTTACCATTAAGCCCCGGTTCATCCGGGGTTTTTTGTTTACCCGCCATTCGTGATTACCTTTCGGATATGTCTCTTCGTGCGCGCAGTGCCCTGTGGCTGACGATCAATATGATGGTCGTCTTCGGAGCTTTCCTTTCATGCGAAAACGGCCCCTTTCACCGCGAACGACAATTGCCCTCGCCCGTTGAGTTCGATCTGGACTCCATCAAGGCCCGCGGAAAACTCATCCTGCTCACTGAAAACAGCGCCTCCACGTATTTTTTGTACCGCGGACAAACACGGGGATTTGACTACGAGCTGGTCAAGGATTTTGCGCGCAGTCTGGGAGTTAAGCTCGAAGTGCGACTGCTCAGTGATGTGGACAAAATGTTTGAACTGCTCAATCGCGGGGAGGGCGATCTGATTGCATCCAATCTCACTGTGACGCCCGAACGTTCTGAGATTGTAGGATTCTCTGCTCCGCTGTATACCTCCCGGGAAGTGCTCGTGCAACGGCTGAGTCCGCCTGACAGTGCAGCGTATCCGCATATCACAGATACCGCTCAGCTTCATCTTATTCCCATCTGGGTGCACAAATACTCCTCATTCTATTCGCGGCTAAAGCACATGGAAACGCAGGCCGGTATTCCGTTCCGGATTCAGGAGGCACCCGGACAAATCTCCACCGAAGACCTTATCCGCCTCACGGCTTCCGGTGAACTATCCGCCACAGTAACTGATGAAAATCTGGCGATCATTCAGCAAGAGGAATATCCGGAGCTTGACATGAGTCTGGCCATCTCGGGAGACGAACAGATCGCATGGGCGGTGCGAAGCAACTCTTCCCAACTGCTCGAAGCATTGAACAGCTGGCTGGGCAGACCGGCAGTAAAGCGAAAGACCGCCCGTCTCTATAGTAAATACTTCGCGTCCGAACTGCGCACTGACTTTCGGGGCCCGTATGTGCTGCCTAATCTTTCAGACAATCAGATCAGTGTGTATGACAGCCTTTTCAAGAAGTACTCTCCTCAAATCGGCTGGGACTGGAAACTGCTGGCGGCCCTGGTGTATCAGGAATCGCGCTTCAATCCCAATGCTGTCTCGTGGAGCGGAGCATTCGGGCTTATGCAGATGATGCCGGAAACAGCGTACCGGTTTGGGTGTGACAGCGGCCAAACCGAGGAGCCCAGCATCCGCGCCGGAGTGAAGTACATCCAGTACCTCGACCGCATGTGGAAAGACAAAGTCACGAATCCCGATGAACGCCTCAAATTCGTGCTGGCCAGTTACAACATCGGTCCGGGTCACATCCTTGATGCCCGGCATATTGCCAAACACATGGGAATGAGCGATACGATCTGGGACGGAAACGTGGCCGAAGCCCTTCTGCTAAAAAGTCAGGAGAAATACTACACGATGCCGGGAGTGAAGCATGGCTACTGCAATACCCGTGAGCCATATCACTTTGTGCGAAAAATCATGGCCGTCTACGAACATTACAAGCAACACATCAAGGAATGACTGGCATCGGTATATCATTACGTGAGATTCTGTGGCTGATTGTGCTGGTCACAATAGCCCCATCGTGTCGAAAAAAAGACCCCGTGTATCTTCTCGAAGGTCAGGTTAAATCATACACCAACGGACAAGCCCTTTCAGGCGTGGCTGTGGCTGCGGAGCAGCGCACAGTGGGTGGCAATGTATTCAATGGTGCATTCACTCAGGCAGCCTCCGGAAATAGCGCATCGGACGGCACATACCGGCTCGAGTGGCCGCGCACACAGCTGGCAGAGGTGCGCTTGCTGGCCACCAAGGCGTCCTATATCCCGGCCACCGTTGTGCTGGACCCCGAAGATTTTCTTCCGGAGGAAACCGTGTATCAGAACGTCCGCTTGCGGCCGGAGGCATTTGTGGAAGTCACTTTGACGAACACCGGAGACGCCACCGCAGAGGACCTGATGCGCTTCCGGTTCACTCAGGCCAACTTTGACTGCGCATGCTGCAACGGTGACTGGAAGGAACTTTGGGGCGCGGAAGCAGACACCACCTTTTCATGCAGAATCTACGGCGATATCTGGCTTAAGTACTGGGCCGAAGTCACTGCCGAATCCGGAAACCTGCTGATTATTGACAGCCTGTGGTGCCCTTCCTTTTCAACCACACCGCTAATGATAGAATACTGAATCTCCGATGGGTTCACACGCGATTTCAATACCTTTACTTTCTATGAAGTCTCTTAGCATCAGCCTCCTGTTTGTATGTACCTCCGCACTGCTCTGTGCGCAACAACTGCCGCTTCCCAAAGGATTTACCCCGGAGGAAAGAGAACGGCTTGAACGTGGCGATTTTCAAATCACTACACCTTCAAGAGGCATTGCCTCTCCCCCACCCTTTGAGTCCATCCGGGGCATGGCAGAATGGGAAGAAATTCAGGCGCTTACCATTGCCTGGACCAGCTACCCCGGCATTCTCAAACAAATCGTTGCCGCTGCAAAAGACCAGTGCGAAGTCATCATTCTTTCAGAGAATCCATCGCAGACAGAAACCTACCTCCTGGGCGCACAAGGTGCCCCGGCATTGCCCGATCTCAACAACGTCACCATTCTGGAGGCAGCTTATAACTCCATCTGGATGCGCGACTACGCAGGCAATCCCGCTTACGCCAATGAGGTGGATGATCTGTTCATGGTAGACTGGATTTACAACCGGCCAACACGTCCAGACGATGATGCGTCCCCACAGGTAATTGCCGACTACCTCGGACTGGATTTGTACACGATGACGGAAGCGCCCACTGACCTCGTGAACACAGGAGGCAACTGGATGACGGATGGCTTCGGCACCGCATTCGCCTCTGAACTCATACTCGAGGAAAATGAACCGGGTAACCCGTACGGTGTGACTGCGAAAACAAGTGAGGAAATCGATCAGATCGTAGAGGACTTTCTCGGAGTGCACACGTACATCAAGATGACAGCACTTGAGTTCGACAACATCAACCACATCGATATGCACATGAAGCTGCTTGATGAGCAGACCCTACTTGTCGGCGAATATCCGGAAGGCATTGCCGACGGACCGCAGATCAATGCCAATATCGAGTACGTGCTGTCGAACTACCAAACCAAATGGAGCACTCCGTTCCGCATTGTGCGCATCCCTATGCCCGACAGTCCGAGCGGACTGTGGCCTTCATCCGATCCTGCGGCCCACTACCGCACTTACACGAACTCCGTATTCGTCAACAATAAAATCATTCTTCCCACTTACCGCGAGGAATACGACACCACTGCAATCCGAATCTATCAGGAAACGATGCCGGGTTACGAGATCATTCCGATTGACTGTGATAACACTGCCGAAACCATCATCGCCGCGAGCGGTGCCATTCACTGCATTACCCACTCGGTGGGCGTGCACGGGCCATTGCTGATTTCACACCTTCCGCTGAGTGACACTGAAGATGATATCAATCCTTTTGAAGTAGTCGCCTTCATGAATCACCGGGACGGCATTGCCAACGCATCCCTTTTCTGGAAAACGTCACTCACCGGAGATTACATTGAAGTGGCCATGGCCGATGCCGGTGAAGGAAACTGGTCAGGACTCATACCCGCTCAACCTGTCGGAACGACGATTTACTATTACGTCCGCGGTGAAGCCACCACTGGCAAAGTACAGGTTCGTCCGATGCCTGCGCCCGATGGTTACTGGACATTCAGGGTATTGGGTGACCTCGGCGGAGTAGGCATTGCAGAACCGAATGTTAATTCGGTTTTTGGTAAAATCTTCCCGAATCCTGCAGGTGCAATCACCTGCATTCCGCTCACATTGGGACGGGCTGCAGAAGGACAGCTGGAATTGCTCGACATGACCGGTAGACAAGTACATGTAATCCGCACCGGCACATTTCCTTCCGGAGAATCAAGGTATTTTTTCGATGCCTCTCTTTTTGCTTCCGGTGTATATCAGGTGGTATTCCGCACGGCTAACGGTGTAGCTTCGCAGCCTGTGATGATTCGCTGAACCTTACTTACCGACCAACTCCTCATCGATTGAAAAAGCTGATACCAGAAGAAGCCTTGGCATCGGCCACGCGTCTGACGCGGGACAATCCCATTATTCCGCTGCTGAGCAGGGTTGCGCGAATTGATAAGGTCAATGATCTCTATGACGAGATCTGCGAAGCACCAGGGGTGGAGTCAATTGACCGCCTGTTTCAGATTCTTCAGCTGGAATGCCAATGCAGCCAAGCTGATCTGGAAAATATTCCGAAAGAAGGTCCTTTCGTGGTCGTGTCTAATCACCCGTATGGTGCCATCGATGGCCTTGCGCTCATCCATGCATTTGCGAAAGCGCGTCCGGATTTCAAGATCATGGCGAATTTTCTTCTTCAGAATGTGGAACCGATCCGGGATTTTATTCTTGCGGTGAATCCTTTTGAGGAACGAAAAAGCGCGTTCAGCAATATCAGCGGACTGAAAGCAGCCATTGCCCACCTGGAGGCGGGAAAGCCGCTTGGACTATTCCCTGCCGGTGAAGTTTCCACCTTTCAGGGTGATTTGAAAACCATTGCAGACCGCAAGTGGCAAAACAGCGCCATGAAAATTGTGCGCAACGCAGGCGTACCCATTATCCCTGTGTATTTCGATGGCGGTAACTCGTACGCATTCCATCTGGTAGGCCTGATTCATCCGAACCTCCGCACACTTGCACTTCCATCCGAGTTACTGAACAAGAAAGGACACACCTTTCGCATGCGCATAGGCAAGCCAATCACGCAAAAAGAAACCAGTGCCTTTTCTACCATCGATCATTTCGGGCGCTATCTGCGCGCTAAGACATACGCGCTCGGCAGCAGCCTTGAGATCAGGCGCGATTACTTCAGACTATTTCGTTTTCCGGTCAGGCAGGCAGCACTCATTCCTGCAGTAAGCCAGGATGTGATCGAAAAAGAAATAGCTTCCATCGCTGATTTGCGTACGCTGTCATATGATAACTTCGAATGCTATGTGGCGTCCAGCAACCGCATTCCAAATATCCTTACCGAAATCGGACGATTGCGCGAAGTGACATTCCGCGAGGTTGGTGAAGGCACGAACAAGAGCATTGACCTGGATGAGTATGATCTGTACTATAATCATCTGATCCTTTGGGACGCCGAACAGAAGCGCATCGCAGGAGCCTACCGCGTGGGTGATGGCAGACAGATCATGCAGCAGTACGGTACAAAAGGCTTTTATACTGCAAGCCTTTTCCGTATGGGAAAGCAGATGCGACCAATCCTGAGTCAGTCGATTGAGCTTGGCCGGTCGTTCATCATCAAGGATTATCAGAAACACCGACTGAGCCTGTTCCTGCTGTGGAAAGGTATTCTCTTCTATCTTCTCGGCAACGCACACTTCAGATACATCATCGGTCCGGTGAGCATCAGTAATTCGTACCAGGAAGTTTCCAAGGAACTCATCATACAGTTCATCCGGAGACACTACTTCGACGAAGAACTTGCGCAACATGTAGAGCCGCGCAACGCCTTCCGTCCGAAGATCAGAAATGTGGACACCGATGTACTCATTGCTGCCTCTCAAAGTGATTTGAAAAAGATGGACAAGATCATCAGCGACATTGAGCCATCCAGCTTCACCATGCCTGTGTTGCTGAAAAAATACCTTCAGCAGAACGCCCGGATTCTTGCCTTTAACTCCGACCCGCAATTCAATAATGCGCTGGATGGACTCATGCTTCTTGATCTTCATAACCTGCCACCGGATACTGTTGAAACCCTCAAGCGGGAAATGGTGGCTTCCTGATTTCCTACGACCATGACTAACCGGAGGCACTTCCTCAAAATCGCAGGTCTCGCAGGAGCGGGCACATTGCTGCATGCATGCGCGCCAGCCGCTGACCCGAAAAAGGACAATGCAAAACCAGCTCCGGAGCCTTATCGCGGAGGACTCGCCATCTCCACCTGGGACGCCGGCATTGCAGCGAATGAAGGTGCATTTCGTGCGCTCGAAGCAGGCGGCAAAGCAGTAGATATGGCCGAAGCCGGTGTGATGATCACAGAGGCAGACCGGAGCAATCTATCCGTAGGACTCAGCGGCCTTCCCGACAGAGAAGGAAGAACCACACTTGACGCGTGTATCATGGACCACGTCGGTCGTGCGGGTTCGGTGTGTTTTCTCGAGGGCATTGATCATCCCGTGCAAGTAGCCCGTCTTGTGATGGAAAAAACACCGCATGTGATGTTGGTCGGTGAAGGCGCGCAGCTATTTGCGATTTCAGAAGGCATTCCGTTAAGCACCTATATCAACCCGGAGGCCCAAAAGGCCTGGCAGGAATGGATGAAGACCAGCGAATACAAGCCGGTAATCAACATTGAGAATCACGATACCATCGGACTGATTGCGATGGACCGGGATGGCGATTTGGCCGGATCATGCACCACCAGCGGACTTGCCTACAAGATGCGCGGCCGTGTAGGCGACAGTCCCATCATCGGATCCGGACTATACGTGGACAACGAAGTAGGGGCTGCAACCGGCACAGGTTTGGGGGAAACGGTATTGCGCAGTTGCTCTGCGTTTTTGATTGTAGAGTTAATGCGACAAGGCGCGCATCCGCAGGAAGCCTGCGAAGAAGCGATCCGGCGCGTGATGAAGATCAACCGCTTCATGACCGAAGAATTTCAGGTTGGACTTTTGGCTGTGAATAAGGCAGGCGAAACGGGTGCCTACGCCATCCGGCCGGGATTTACCTACGCGCTGAAAAAAGACGGCAAGAACGAAGTGTACAAGGCCGCATCCGAAATTACCGGATGACGCGATTACCCCAAT
>Ga0315902_10013499_pt1 | contig 10561 bp, 10 predicted proteins | sample LakEriMetagenome_9_FD_203523 | JGI IMG/M metagenome (GOLD analysis project Ga0315902, IMG submission 203523) | Freshwater fungal communities from buoy surface, Lake Erie, Ohio, United States - Buoy 12 MA117 | ecosystem: Environmental > Aquatic > Freshwater > Lake > Lake biofilm | place: USA...
GTCCGCGTCTCATCGGCGTGATAGCCGCCCACGGCTGCGCCGAAGTCGATGAGGAGCAGGTCGCCGCGCTCGAGCGGCCGCGTGGAGGGCTCATGGTGCGGCTTCGCCGAGTTCGGACCGCCGGCGACGATGGTCTCGAAGGAAAGTTCGTCGGCTCCGTGGGCGAACATCTCTGCCTCGAGCCAGCGGGCAATCTCCCGCTCGGTGATGCCCTCACGGACGCGGGGAAGGATGGCCTGGAGGGCGGCATCGCTGACGGCGCACGCACGCTCGATGAGCGCGATCTCCTCGGCATCCTTTTGGACCCGACAGGCCTCGACGACCCCCGACGACTCGAGGGGAGACTCGCCGAGGACCGCTTCCAGGGTCCTCAGGTCCCCCACGCTCAGATGCGCCGCCTCCACGGCGAGGGCACCGCGCCCCCAGATCTCGGCCATTGCCGGCAGCGTCGCCCTGTCGAGGTGGACGCGCAGGTCAGGACACTGCTCTGCTGCCTGCACGGCGTAGCGACCATCAGTGCCCAGGAGTGCCGCAGACTCCTGCAGGAGGAGCACCGCGTTGCTCCCGGTGAATCCGGTCAGGTAGCGCACATTGGCCAGCGAGGTGACGAGCAGTGCGGACGCGGTCGGTGCCTGAGCGATCAACTGCTCCCACGCACGCTCACGACGCAGTGCGTGAGCGTCAGTCACGGTGACCCGCTCGCGATGGCCCGCAGGGCGAGGGCGTAGGACTCGATGCCGAAGCCGCTGATCGAACCGGTCACAACCGAGGCGATCACCGACGTGTGGCGGAACGACTCACGTGCCGAGGGATTGGATAGGTGCACCTCAACGGTGATGACCGGTACCTGCGCAAGGGCGTCCCTCAGCGCGTACGAATAGTGCGTGAAGGCGCCAGCGTTGAGGACGACGGGTACGCGACCATCCGCCGCCTCGTGGAGCCAGGACACGAGCTCGGACTCCGAGTCCGTCTGGCGCACTTCGACGTCAAGCCCGAGATCGGCACCCCAAGCCCGACACGCACCCGCGAGCTCCTCATGGGTCGTGTGCCCATAGATCTCCGGCTCACGCACGCCCAGACGGCCCAGATTCGGGCCATTGAGCACGAGCACGCGACGTCCGCTCATGGGGTCACCTCCGCGTAAGCCGCCGCGAGTAGGGCGGGATCGGGTCCCTCGAGGATCGCCGGGCGGGCGAGACCGTCGAGCACGACAAAACGCAGCATGTCACCGCGGGTCTTCTTATCGACGCGCATCGCCGCGAGGAGGCGCTCCCACCGTCCCCCGGCGTACGTCGTCGGGAGCCCTAGCGCTCCGAGTGCCTCGCGGTGCAGATCGACGGTCGCATCATCAAGGCGGCCCGCGAGACGTGCGAGCTCGGCAACGTAGACCATTCCCACGCTGATCGCGGCGCCATGCCGCCATCGATAGTCCTCGACACGCTCGATCGCGTGCCCCAGGGTGTGCCCGTAGTTGAGGACCTCGCGCCCGAGGGGACCACCGAGTGACTCGCGCAGGTCGCCGGCGACCACGTCGGCCTTGACGCGAATGGAGCGCTCGATAATCTCGCGCAGCCTCGCCGACTCGGGGCGCACCGCGTCATCAGGATCCTGCAGGACTAGGTCGAGGATCACCGGATCGCTCACCAGCCCGCACTTCACCGACTCCGCGAGCCCGGCCACCAGGTCATGACGGGGCAGCGTCTCCAGCGCGGTGAGATCGCATAGGACCCCGGCCGGCTCGTGGAAGGAACCCACGAGGTTCTTGCCCGCGTCGGTGTTGATCCCCGTCTTGCCGCCAACCGCGGCATCCACCATGCCCAGCACAGTGGTGGGGATGTGGATGACGCGTACCCCGCGTAGCCATGTGGCGGCGACGAACCCGGCGAGATCGGTCGTGGACCCGCCTCCGATGCCCACGATCGCATCGGTCCGGGTGAATCCGGCCTGGCCCAGGACCGACCAGCAGAAGGCCGCGACCTCCGGGGTCTTCGCTGCCTCACCGTCGGGAATCTCCAGCGCGATGGCCTCGAGGCCTTCAGACATGAGGTCCTCGCGGATGGCCTCGGCGGTCGTCGACAACGCCGCCGGGGAGATCACAGCGACCCGTCGGCATGACTCACCGAGAAGAGGTCGCAGCTCGCCCAGGAGGCCATGGCCCACGATCACGTCGTAGGGATGCTCGGCGCGGACGGGGATAGTGGTCAGGTCACGGTCCGTCATGTTGTCTCCACGGCAGAGACCACTGCTGCGACCACATCGTCCACGGCGAGCCCGTCGGTATCCACGACCCACGTGGCGACTTCTTCATACAAGGGCGTGCGTTCGTCGAGAAGGGTCATGAGCGTCCCCCGCACATTGCCCAGCAGGAGCGGTCGACTGGCGTTGAGACCGACGCGCTTCGCTGCCTCAGGGACGCCCACGCGAAGCCACACACAGGGGACGTCGGCAAGCCGTCCGCGCGTGGATGCGTCGAGCACGGCACCACCACCGAGTGCGAGGACACCCTCATGTGCATCGAGGGCACGGGCAATGACCTCACGCTCCATGACCCGGAAGGCCGGCTCGCCCTCGTCGACGAAGATCTCCGCCACGGTCTTGCCGGCTTCGGACTCGATCATCTGGTCACTGTCACGAAAGGGCACTCCCCAGCGCCGAGCGAGTCGTCGGCCCACGGTGGACTTGCCGGCCCCCGGTGCCCCCACGAGCACGACAGTGGTCACGAGAAGGCCAGGTTGTCGAGGTAGGACCTCAGGTTGCGGCGCGTCTCCTCGACAGAGTCCCCCCCGAACTTCTCCATGAGCGCATCGGTAAGGACCAGGGCGACCATGGCCTCGGCGACGACCCCGGCCGCGGGTACCGCGCACACGTCCGAGCGCTGGTTAATCGCCTTGGCCGCCTCGCCCGTGGCGACGTCGACGGTCTGGAGGGCCCGCGGAATGGTCGAGATCGGCTTCATCGCTGCGCGGACACGCAGGGTCTCTCCCGTGGTCATGCCTCCCTCGGTGCCGCCCGACATGCCCGAGGTGCGCGTGAGGCGGTCTCCCTCACTCACGATCTCGTCCTGCGCGAGAGAACCGCGTCGTGCCGCAAGGTCGAATCCATCGCCGACCTCAACACCCTTGATGGCCTGGATGCCCATGAGGGCCGCGGCAAGTTTGGCGTCGATGCGTCGATCCCAGTGGACGTGGCTTCCCAAGCCCGGCGGAAGGCTATGCACGACGACCTCCACGACTCCTCCGAGAGTGTCGCCCTCGCGGTGCGCCGCGGAGATCTCCGCCTGCATCCGCTCGCTTGCTCCGGCGTCAAGCGCTCGGACCGGGTCGTCATCGATACGGTCGCGATCCTCCGCGCGAGGCAGTGAGTCGGGCTCGGCGACAGCGCCACCGATGCGCACGACGTGGCTGATGACTTCAATCCCGCCCACCTGACGCAGGAATGCTCGTGCCACAGCGCCGAGTGCGACGCGGGCAGCCGTCTCGCGAGCGCTCGCGCGCTCGAGCACCGGACGGGCATCGTCGAATCCGTACTTCTGCATGCCCACAAGGTCGGCATGTCCGGGCCTCGGCCGAGTGAGCGGTGCATTACGCGCGAGAGCGGCGAGTTCCTCGGGATCGACGGGATCGGCGGACATCACGGTCTGCCACTTGGGCCACTCGCTGTTGCCAACCTCGATCGCGATGGGAGATCCCATCGTCAGGCCGTGCCGCACACCGCCGAGAACGCGAACCTCGTCCTGCTCGAAGGCCATGCGCGCGCCTCGGCCCGCCCCCAGCCGACGGCGACGTAGGTCATCCCCGATGTCCGCCGTGGTGACCTGGACGCCTGCGGGCAGACCCTCCATGATGGCCACGAGAGCCGGGCCGTGGGATTCCCCTGCCGTGAGCCATCTGACCATGGGCGAATCCTCTCAGACCTCAGGTGGAGAGCAGCCCCACGAGGGTCCCGAGCAGCAGAAAGGGGCCGAAGGGCAGGGCCCGGCGGAGGGCACCCCCAATGGGTCGCCGCGCCACGACGTCGCGCACGAGGATTGCGATCGCTGCCAGCGCGCCCAGCACGAACCCCGCGAGGATCCCCACGAGCACGGCCTCCCAGCCCAGGTAGCCGAGGTAGAGGCCCAGGGCGGGCGCGAGCTTCACGTCGCCCATGCCCAGCCCGCTCGGCCCCACGAGCGCGAGGGCTAGGAGGACACCCGTCACCGCAAGCGCCGCGAGCCAGGCTCGCCCGTAGGCGGAGAGGTCTCCGGGCACGAGAAGCAAGAGCGCCCCGGCGGCCGCGGCAGCGACGTTGAGCGTGTCGGGGATCCGATGGCGGGCCAGGTCCGTGCGCACGATGGGCGCAGCAATCCACGCCAGCGCGACCCAGGCTGGGATGAGCGCCGACGTCGGCACGAGGAGCACCGCCGCTGCTCCACCCCATCCGGCAATCAGGCCCGAGAACCAGGGGCGACTCACCCAGTCGCCGCCTTCGGGATCACGCAGTGACCATCGAGCGAGCCGATCCCACACGGGACCGAGCGCGATGCCGACGACCAGGACGGCCGTAGACGTGGCGATGAGGAGGAGCGTCATGGACGCGCCGTCTCGGATGCACCTCGCAACGCCATCCGCATGGCGGCCACGGGAGCATCCAGCCCGGTCATGAGCGTCACCTGGTCGACCGCCTGCCACAGGAGGAGGTCGAGACCATCGGCGGTGGCGCCGCCAGCACGTCGCCAGGCGGCGGTGAGAGGCGTGACCCCCTCGCCGTAGGCGACGTCGAGCAGTACGCCGGGAGAGCCCGTCACTCGGTGGACCAAGCCATCAGCCGCCCCGGGCGGGACGGTCGCAATCACGACGTCTTCCGCAAGAGGTGCACTGCCGTCCCAGGGAGACAGCGCTACGTCGACTCCCAGGTCACGCCCCAGCGCCACGAGGTCCGCGGCTCGCTCAGGATTGCGTGCCCACACAACGACTTCATCCACCCCGAGGCGCTGCAGTGCCACCAGTGCGCTGCGCGCAGTCGCGCCCGATCCGAGGATGGCGCCGGTGCGGGCCACCAGATCTCCTCCGTGGGCCTCCTGCAGCGCCCGCTGCATCCCGGCGACATCGGTGTTGTGCCCCGCGCGTCGGCCGTCGGTGAAGACGACGGTGTTCACGGCGCGGACGAGCGCGGCAGTCTCCGAGATCTCATCCAGCATCGGCAGCACGTCGGACTTGAGGGGCATGGTGAGCGAGAGTCCCGCCCACTCCGGCTGCTCGCAGGAGTCCAGGAAGTCCGCGAGCGACGCCGTGGTCACCTCGATGGCGTCGTAGGTCCAGTCCAGTCCCAGGGCGGCGTAGGCAGCGCGATGGAGGTCAGGCGATCGACTGTGCGAGATGGGCGAGCCGAGGACGGCGGCGCGACGCGTGGCCATGACGGATCAGGGTGCCTGGGGGGCTGCGGTCGCGGCGTAGTTGTCCCGGAACTTCTGCTTCCACACGAGGAACTGGTCGTAGTCCGCGGTGAAGCGTGTTGTCAAGGTCTCCGGGTCGACGGTGACGAAGTACAGCCAGTCACCACTGGCCGGATTCAATGCCGCCTCGATCGCTTCCTGGCCCGGGGAGTTGATGGGCCCGGGAGGCAGCCCGTCGATGACGAAGGTGTTGTACGGCGACGATGTGGTGAGCATGTCCTCGGTGAGGAAGAACGTGTCCTGGCGCAGGGCGTAGTTGACGGTGGAGTCGAATTGCAGCTTCATCCCCTGCTCGAGCCGGTTGTAGACAACACGAGCGACCTTGCGGAAGTCCTGAGGGGCCGCCTCAGCCTGCACGAGGCTCGCGACAATCATGACCTCGTACGGCGAGATCCCCAGCCGCTTCGCGCGCTTCTCCAGGCTCACCTCGTCTGCCGCGATGTCGAATCGGCGCACCATGGCACCCAGGACCTCCGAAGCCGTGCGCCCCGGGATGACGTCGTAGGACGCGGGGAAGAGGAAGCCCTCAGCGCGCCCACCCGACCAGTCGGGCAGCCCCAGGTCCGCGGAGTCGACCGTGGCTGCCTCGAGGTCCGCGAAGGGAAGTCCCGTGCGCTCGGCTGTGATCCGCAGTGTCTCGTCGAGCCGGAGGCCCTCGGGAAGCACGAGCGGTGCCGCGCGACTTGCCGGATCAAGCATCGCCTCGATGACCTGCGCGGGGTCCATGCCTGTCTGGAGGGCGTAGACGCCGGGACCGATGCGCGAGGCTCTCTCATCGAGCTCGGCCGTGGCGAGGAAGCTCGATGCCGAGGACACCACGCCCGCCTCCGCCAGTTTGGTGGCCAAGGTGCCGAGGGAGTCTCCGCTGTCGACCACGACATCCACCGCTTGGCCAGCGGCCACCGCTGCTTGCTCTTCGGGTGCAAGCCCGCGCACCGTGGACACGGCCCACACCCCGGCGATGATGAGGGCGATGACGCCCAGCGCCGCCACGGTCCAGCGCACGGGACTGCGCCTATTGCGCGAAGGGGGCAGGGGATCCTCGGTGAGGAAGGGCACGAGCTGGCTCATGTCCTCACCTCTCAATCTGGGCCACGACAGCGAAGCCAACCCTCAAACGGTAACCGCTCGGCCTGCACGAGTCCCGTCGGCGCGCTCGCGCGCGAGGGCAGACTCCAAGATGACGACTGCTGCCGCCTGGTCGACGTAGGCACGAGACTCCCGCGTGCTGCGCCCCGCTTCTTGGATGGCGCGCTGCGCGGTGACGGTGGAGAGCCTCTCGTCCACGAGATGCACGGGCACGTCGAGATCACCCGCCAATTGCTCGGCGAAGGCTTCCGCCGCAACGCCAGCGGCCCCGACAGCCCCGTCGAGTCCGAGGGGCAGACCCACGTAGACGATGACGGCGTCGTACTCCACCACGAGAGTCCGGATCTCGTCGAGGGTGCGTGCGTTGCGCGGGAGGGTCACTTCGGGCACCGCGAGGATGCCCTCGGGATCACTGCGCGCGACGCCGACGCGCACGGAGCCGACGTCGATGGCGAGGCGGGTGCCGCGCTCCAGGTCAGGACTCCCCTGCCAACACAGCGACCGCGGCCTGCACAGCGGCAAAGGCATCGTCGAGCCCCTCGGGTCGCGTGCCACCACCCTGCGCGATGTCGTCTTTGCCGCCGCCTCGTCCGTCAACGGATGGCAGTGCGGCGTCGAGAAGCGCCTTAGCGGTGAGCCCCAATTCACGTGCCCGATCGTTGACGACGCCGACGAGCGCCACGCGCCCGTCCTCAACAGAAGCGCCGAGCATGCCCACGCCCATGTCCGGTCGCGCCGTCGAGCGACCCCGAAGCGCGAGCTCGCGCAGGTCGCCGGCGGACGTACCGTCGGGTGCGCGATAAGTCCAGATGCGGAAGGGACCGAGGTCGCGTCCCTCGCCGATGACGCCCTCGACATTGCTCGTGAGCTGGGCGCTCTTGTAGCGCTGGAGCTCGCGCTCCGCCTCCTTGAGGCGCGTGATCAGGGAGTCGATGCGCTCGGGCAGTTCCTCGGGACGGGCCTTGACCATCTCGGTGAGCTGGTCCACGAGGATGTGCTCGCGCGCGAGATGACGGTAGGCATCGACACCCACGAGGGCCTCGACGCGCCGCACGCCAGCGCCGATGGACCCCTCGGACAAAAAGGTGACCACGCCGAGTTGGCCTGACCTCTGCGCGTGGGTCCCGCCGCAGAGCTCGTGGGCCCAGTCACCGACGGAGATGACGCGCACCTCACTGCCGTACTTCTCGCCGAAGAGCGCCATGGCACCGAAGTTGCGTGCCTCGTCGATGGTCATGACCTGCGCCATGACCTCGAGGTCAGCCGCCAGCACGTCATTGACGCGCGCCTCCACGTCGCGGAGTGTGGCATCGCCCACCGGCCCGGAACTGGGGAAGTCGAAGCGCAGCCGTCCCGGTGCGTTCTCCGATCCCATCTGGGTCGCGGTGTCGCCGAGGAACTCGCGGAAGGCGCGGTGCACGAGGTGGGTCGCGGTGTGTGCGCGCGAGATGGCCCGCCGACGCTCACCATCCACCTGCCCCACAACCTCATCGCCGGACACAACCTCGCCCGTGGCCACGGTCGCGCGGTGGATGAACAGGCCCGGCACGGGAGTCTGCACGTCGTACACCTCGAGCGCGGAGCCGCCGGAAGTGGTGATGCGGCCGTGGTCGCCGAGCTGGCCGCCGGCCTCGGCGTAGAAGGGGGTCCGATTGAGCACGATCTCCACGTGCTCGCCCTCACGCGCGACAGGCACGACAGCACCGTCACGCAGGATGCCTGTGATGACACCCTCCGTCGACGTCTCGACGTAGCCCGTGAAGCCGGTGGTGCCGCCGGTCTCGAGGATCTCGCGGTAGGCCGTCACAGAAGCGACGCCCGCCTTGCGCGATCGCGCATCAGCCTTGGCGCGTTCGCGCTGCTCGCCCATGAGGCGACGGAAACCATCCTCATCGACATCCAGACCCTGCTCGCGGGCCATCTCGAGAGTGAGATCGAAGGGGAAGCCGTAGGTGTCGTGGAGCGCAAAGGCCTGGTCGCCCGGGAGGAGGGCGCCGCCGTTGCTGCGCACCTCCGCGGCCGCCATGTCGAAGATCTGCGTCCCCGTCTTGAGCGTCTGGAGGAATGCCGCTTCCTCCTGCACGGAAATGGTGCCGATGCGGCTCGCCTCGTCGTTGAGCTCGGGGTACTGCGGAGCCATCGTCGTGATGGTCGTCGCCATGAGCTCGCCGATCGATGGGTCCTCGCAGCCGAGGATGCGCATGTTGCGGATGACCCGGCGCATGAGGCGGCGCAGGACATAGCCGCGTCCCTCATTGCCCGGGATGACGCCATCACCGATGAGGAAGGCACACGTGCGCGAGTGATCGGCGATGACGCGCAGGGCGACATCGGACTTCTCGCCTGAGCCGTAGGCGACGCCGGTGAGCTCGCTCGCACGGTCGAGGATGCGCTTAGTGGTGTCGATCTCGTAGATGTTCTCGACGCCCTGAAGAAGCGCGGCCATGCGCTCGAGGCCCATGCCCGTGTCGATGTTCTTGGCCGGCAGCGGCTTCAAGACGTCGAAGTCCTCCTTCGACCGGACGGCGGAGAGCTCCTCCTGCATGAAGACGAGATTCCACACCTCGAGGTAGCGATCCTCGTCGACGACAGGGCCACCCTCGAGTCCGTACGCCGCACCGCGGTCGTAGTAGATCTCCGAGCAGGGCCCACCGGGTCCGGGTACGCCCATCGACCAGTAGTTGTCCTTGGGGCCTCGGCGCTGGATGCGCTCGCGCGGCACTCCGACTTGCTTGTGCCAGATGTCTGCCGCTTCGTCATCGTCGTCGTAGACGGTGACCCAGAGCTTGTCCTCAGCGAAGCCGAAGCCGCCGTCGGCGATGCTGCCCGTGAGCAGATCCCAGGCGAAGGGGATCGCGCCCTCCTTGAAGTAATCGCCGAACGAGAAGTTGCCCGCCATCTGGAAGAAGGAGGCATGACGGGTCGTCTTGCCCACCTCCTCGATGTCGAGGGTGCGCACGCACTTCTGCACGCTCGTCGCACGCGGGTAGGGAGGTGGAGCCTCTCCCAGGAAGTAGGGCTTGAAGGGCACCATGCCGGCGTTGACGAAGAGCAGCGTCGGGTCGTCGAGGAGCAGCGAGGCCGACGGGATGACCTGGTGGCCGCGCTCGGCGAAGAACTTCAGGAAGCGCGTGCGAATTTCTGCGGAGTCCATCAGCCGCCCGTCCGCGACTCGGCAAGCACACGTGCGGCCGCCGCTCCCGTGACCGGAGCCGATCGCACGACAGTCGCTTCAGCGGTGCCGGAGCCGGAGACGGACTCCAGAAGGGACCGGGCAGATGCCGCGACGGTCGTGGCCGAGAAGGTCGCCGCCTGGACGCTGCCGACGACTCCGCGCGCCTTGGCCTCCTCGAGGAGTTTCTGGCCGCGCCTGTAGGCGATCACGCCCGCCGTCGCCCCGAGGGCGATCCAGACCGTCCTGCGCATAGCCGGAGCCTAACGCTCGTCAGACTGCGCCTCCGGGGAGCCGCCCCTTCGCAGGCGCTCCACCCGCTCGGCGATATCTGCCCAGGCGGCCTCGGCACCGTGACGGGTCGGCTCGTAGTACGCCCGGCCGACGAGCGGGTCGGGCAGGTACTGCTGTGCGGACACCCCCGCGGGTTCGTCGTGCGGGTAGCGGTATCCGACACCGTGGCCCAGGGGCCGGGCGCCGGGGTAGTGCGCATCGCGCAGGTGCGCGGGCACGGTGCCGATGCGTCCGGCACGCACGTCGGCCTGGGCCGAGTCGATCGCCTTGATCACCGCATTGGACTTCGGGCTGAGCGAGAGATGGATCGTCGCGTGGGCCAGGGTGAGCCGACCCTCGGGCATCCCGAGCATGGCGACGGCCTCCGCCGCGGCCACAGCCGTCTGCAGCGCCGAGGGATCCGCCATCCCGATGTCCTCGCTCGCGAGAATCATGAGTCGCCGCGCGATGAAACGCGGGTCCTCCCCCGCCTCGATCATGCGCGCCAGGTAGTGGAGGGCGGCGTCGACATCGCTGCCGCGCACGCTCTTGATGAAGGCACTGATGACGTCGTAGTGCTGGTCGCCATCGCGGTC
>Ga0315902_10013500_pt1 | contig 10561 bp, 10 predicted proteins | sample LakEriMetagenome_9_FD_203523 | JGI IMG/M metagenome (GOLD analysis project Ga0315902, IMG submission 203523) | Freshwater fungal communities from buoy surface, Lake Erie, Ohio, United States - Buoy 12 MA117 | ecosystem: Environmental > Aquatic > Freshwater > Lake > Lake biofilm | place: USA...
AGGGTAGATCACGGGCTGCTCTTTCAGGTAAGTCGGTTCCGGTTGGAATCTTGTCGGAAATTGGTGAACAACTTGTGGTTGTTCACGGTCAGTCCGATCAAATACGACTTCGCTCCGCAGCCGCTCAGCGAGAAGCTCTAGATCAATTCGCAGGCGAAGATCTTGCAAAAGTAATGACCGAGTACGCAAGCGTCTATGCAAACTGGAAACAGGCAGCTTCTAGGCTTTCGGAGATCACTACCCAGCTAGAAGCCAGATCTCGCGAAGCCGACCAGATTAGGTCTGCTGTTGAAGAGCTCACGAGTCTTGATCCAAAGCCGGGAGAGGACATTGAGCTTGCCGAGAAAGCATCAAAGCTAACTCACCTAGAAGAACTGCGAATCGCTGCCACCGCAGCACATAACCAGCTCAGCAGCGAGGGCTTCGACGACTCATCCGATGCCATTACTTTGATCGGTAAAGCCAGAAGATCACTGGAGGCAGTTAGCGAACATGACCCAGAACTTGCCTTTCTTGCGCAGCAGCTAAAGGAGATCGGCTTTTCGCTGAATGAAACTAGCGCTAGCATCTCTGGCTACCTAGCCTCGTTAGATAGCGAAGGTGGCCAAGAATTAGAGCGGGTTCAGCAAAGAAGGGCCGATCTAACTTCTGCGATGCGAAAGTATGGCCCAACTCTCGAAGAGGTTATTTCATATTTTGAAAACTCTGGAGCAAGGCTCTTAGAGCTTGATTCTTCAGACAAAGAGATTCAAGAGCTCACGGCACTAGAGCAATCGCTTAGCAAGCAGGCCGCATCGCTAGCAAAGACAATTACCGAGCTTCGCACCAAGGCAGCCAGTGCACTGGCTAAGTCAGTAACCGCAGAGCTAGCTGCTCTGGCCATGACTGGTGCTTCACTTCAGGTCACAGTATCCCAAGGCTCAGAGCTGGGGGCCAACGGGGCAGATCAGGTTGCCATTTTGCTGAGCGCCTATCCAGGGGCGGAAGCCCGACCGCTTGGCAAGGGCGCCTCGGGGGGCGAGCTATCTCGCATCATGTTGGCTATCGAGGTGGTGCTGGCTGGAAGTGAGCTAGCCCCTACCTTTATATTCGACGAAGTTGATGCCGGAGTTGGCGGTGCTGCGGCTACTGAGGTCGGCAAAAGACTTGCCACATTGGCCCAAAATGCCCAAGTTATCGTTGTTACTCACTTGCCTCAGGTGGCAGCATTTGCCACCAGGCACCTGAGGGTTCTAAAAAGCGTCAGTGATCAATACACCTCGACTGACGTGGTTCGCCTCGAAGGCGAAGCTGTGGTGGAAGAGCTCGCTCGGATGCTTTCTGGTTTGAGTGAATCCGAAAGCGGAAAAACTCACGCCAAGGAGCTTTTGGAGTTGGCAAGGGCTTCAATCTAATTTTTTTTGCGTGTCGTTTTGCTGGGGTTGAGGCTGACAAGCAAAAGTGAGTAAACTAAAATTCCATGGTAGAAACTGTGGATCCGGGGCGTACAAGACATATATTCGTCTCCGGCGGAGTTGCCTCCTCATTAGGAAAAGGCCTCACAGCAGCAAGTCTAGGAAACCTTCTAAGAGCACGCGGTCTTCGCGTTGTGATGCAAAAACTAGATCCCTATCTAAACGTTGACCCAGGAACCATGAACCCGTTTCAACACGGTGAGGTTTTTGTCACTGAAGACGGGACCGAAACAGATCTAGACATCGGTCACTACGAGAGATTTCTCGACATCAACTTGTCAAAAGCTGCCAACGTCACAACCGGACAGATTTACTCAACCGTTATTGCCAAGGAGCGCAGGGGTGAATACTTAGGCGACACAGTCCAGGTAATTCCTCACATCACCGACGAAATCAAGCGTCGCATGAGGCTTCAGGCAAATGAAGAACCAATTCCAGACGTAATCATCACTGAAATTGGTGGCACCGTTGGTGACATTGAATCCCAGCCATTTTTGGAAGCTGCCAGGCAAATCAGGCACGATGTCGGTCGGGACAATGTGTTCTTTGTTCACGTATCGCTTGTTCCATACCTTGGCCCTTCGGGTGAGCTCAAAACCAAGCCAACTCAGCACTCGGTCGCAATGCTTAGATCTATTGGTATCCAACCAGATGCCATTGTTTGCCGTTCGGACCGGGCACTACCTGATTCAATAAAGAAAAAGATTGCTTTGATGTGCGACGTGGATATCAGGGCTGTCGTAAATGCCGCAGATGCCCCAAGCATTTACGCCATTCCCACGGTGCTTGACAACGAAGGACTCGATAGCTACATCATCAACTCCCTGAGCCTCAAAGCAGGGGAAATTGACTGGTCGAGGTGGAGTTCGGTGCTTAGCGCAGTGAACGAGCCAAAGCACGAGGTAACCATTGCTCTTGTGGGCAAATACATCGAACTACCAGATGCTTACCTGTCGGTAACCGAAGCACTTCGGGCTGGAGGTTTTGCTCATCAGGCAAAGGTAAACATTCGCTGGGTCGCTTCTGATCTTTGTGAGTCTGAAGAAGGCGCTACTAGCCAACTATCGGATGTTGATGGAATTTGTATTCCAGGCGGTTTTGGTGTTCGAGGAATCGAGGGCAAGCTAGGAGCTTTGAAGTTTGCTCGCGAGAACAAGATTCCAACCCTTGGTTTATGTCTAGGACTTCAGTGCATGGTGATTGAGTTTGCAAGAAATGTAATTGGATTGCAAGACGCATCTTCGACAGAGTTTGATCCGCAAGCCAAGCACCCTGTTATTGCCACCATGGCAGAACAAATCGACATTCTTGCAGCAGGTGAAATGGGCGGAACAATGCGTCTTGGTTCTTTCGAAGCAAAACTTTCTAAGGGTTCTATTGCCGCCGAGGTTTATGGCAGCAACGAAGTTACTGAGCGTCACCGTCATCGTTATGAAGTCAATAACTCTTACCGTGAGCAGCTAACAGCGGGCGGAATGGTTATTTCTGGAACCTCTCCTGATGGTTCGCTCGTTGAATTTGTTGAGCTATCAAAAGCCGATCACCCTTACTTTGTTGCAACTCAAGCGCATCCTGAATTCAAATCCAGACCAAATAGAGCACACCCGCTGTTTATTGGTTTAGTGAAGGCAAGTTTGGAGCGTCAAGAGTCCAACCGACTCTTCGAGGTCAAGGATGCCTAACGACCAGAGCGTCGATATTGCGTCTATCAAAAAGACAATGATTCACAAGGGTATGGTCTGGGATGTAGTTTCCGACACTTTTGAATTCAAGGGGGCACTGCTTACCCGCGAGTATGTAGATCATCCCGGCGCAGTTGCCGTATTAGCCTTCAACGAGAAAGGGGAGCTGCTTCTAATGAAGCAGTATCGAAGACCGGTTGGAAAGTATCTGATTGAGCTACCTGCAGGAATATTGGATGTGCCGGGGGAGTCGCTAATTGATTGCGCCAAGCGTGAGCTTGCCGAAGAGGCGGGGCTTGATGCCGCTGACTGGTCCGAATTGATTAGCTTTCACACCACCCCAGGCGGCAACAACGAGATGATTACAATCTTTGTTGCCAAGCAGCTTTCAGAAACCAACTTGGTTTTTGAAGCAACTGGCGAGGAAGTTGACATGCCACAATCCTGGGTTCCAATTTCGGAGGCCGTAAAGCTCGTGCTAACGGGAAAGATTATGAGCCCGAGCGCGGTTGTTGGCATCATGGCTTACCAGCTAAGTAAAGACGGTTCACAAAAAAGCTAATGAAAACCCTCGCACAGCTAGTTGATGATTACCTTCGACACCTGAGCATTGAGCGAGGGTTAGCAAAGAACTCAATTGCCGCCTATAAGAGAGACCTGAACTCCTATCTTGGCTACTTGGAGAAGCAAAAGATCACGAACCCTAGCCAAGTGACCGAAGCCCAAGTGTTTGGCTACGTCAGTTCGATTTCTGAATCGGGAGCACTCTCGGCCAACTCGGTTGCCAGAATGCTTGCGGGAGTTAGAGGATTACATCGATTTTGGCTCTTTGAGTCCATCACCATCGGCGACCCAAGTTCTATGGTGAAGCCCCCGAAGCTACCAAAGCGCCTGCCAAAAGCGATCAGTGTTTCAGAAATAGAGAAGCTAATTGAAGCATCGGGGCCAGATCCCAAGAAACTTGAGGCTGGTGAACCGGACCTGGCAAGAGTGCGCGACCGAGCAATTCTGGAGCTGCTGTATGCAACAGGGGCCAGAATCAGCGAGCTAACAGCTCTCAACTTGGATGACCTAGTTGACCCAACCATGATTCGATTGTTTGGAAAGGGCTCGAAAGAGCGCATGGTTCCAGTGGGAAGTTTTGCCCAGAGTGCTCTTGAGGCTTATTTGGTTCGGGCAAGGCCAGTTCTTGTCAAAAAAGGCAAGGGGACTCCGGCACTGTTTCTGAATCAGCGCGGCAGCAGATTATCCAGGCAGTCGGCTTGGCAAATCATTAGCGATAGCGCTGACGCAGCGAAAATTTCCTCGGAGGTCTCTCCCCATACGCTTAGGCACTCTTTTGCAACCCACCTTCTCGAGGGTGGGGCGGATGTACGAGTGGTTCAAGAATTGCTGGGTCACTCTTCGGTCGCCACGACCCAGATTTACACACTTGTTACGGTTGATGCCCTGCGCGAGGTTTACGCAACCAGCCATCCGCGGGCCAGGAAATAGCGGCCGCAGCGGGCAGGTAGGCTATTAGCTCGGGAGGATTCATGGCACAGCGACCAGCTAAAAGGCCGGTTTTTGACATCCCCGCCACCTTGCAAAGTCACGGTCCCGCAAGAATCATTGCGATGTGTAACCAAAAAGGCGGGGTGGGAAAAACCACCACAGCAATCAACTTGGCCTCCGCTCTTGCAGGTTATGGCCGCAAAGTATTGCTAGTTGATTTTGACCCGCAAGGTGCTCTTTCAGCGGGTCTTGGAGTTGTGGCGCACGATATCAAAACAATCTACGATCTCATGGTTGAAAAAGACCTAAAGGTTCAAGATGTCGTCTTGCCTACCGGTCTGAAAAACCTCGACGTAATTCCTGCAAATATTGACCTTTCCGCAGCTGAAGTGCAGCTAGTCAATGAGGTTGCCAGAGAGCAAATTCTAGCTCGGGTACTTCGACCAGTCACTGACAACTATGACGTAGTAATCATTGATTGCCAGCCGTCACTTGGTTTATTGACCGTTAATGCCCTAACTGCAGCTCATGGAGTCCTAATTCCTTTGAACTGCGAATTCTTTGCACTTCGAGGAGTGGCGCTTCTTATCGAGACAATTGAAAAGGTGCGCGATCGGTTGAACCCGGCTATCAAGCTCGATGGTATTTTGGCCACGATGTATGACCCTAGAACTCTGCACGCTAGGGAGGTAGTAGAAAGACTCTACGAGGCCTTTGGTGATCAGGTTTTCGACACAATTGTGCACCGAACCGTGAAATTCCCAGACGCCACCATCGCAGCTGTTCCCATAACTGAATTTGCTCCAACTTCAGATGCCGCTGAGTATTACAGAACCGTGGCAAGAGAGTTAGTGTCTCGTGGCAACGCCCCATAACCTCGAGGTCATGGAACCTGAAAAAGACAAAGGTTTTGCGCTAACGCTAAGTAACTTCGAGGGTCCATTTGACTTACTGTTGACACTTATCTCTAAGCACGAGTTGGACATCACCGAGATTTCACTTAGCCATGTTACTGATGAATTCATCCAGTACGTGAAGCAGCTAGACGAGCATGAAGAAATGGAACAGGCTAGCGAGTTTCTTGTTATTGCTGCGACGCTCTTGGATCTAAAAATCGTTTCGTTGCTCCCACAGGGTGAGCTCGTTGATGCCGAAGATGTTGCCCTTCTCGAAGCAAGAGATCTGCTGTTTGCAAGGTTGTTGCAATACAAGGCCTTCAAGGAAGTATCTGCCTGGTTCGCAACCAGGATAGATATGGAAGCTACTCGGGTTGCCAGAGCTGTTCCAATTGAGACCAGGTTCCGTGAAAGCACCCCGGAACTTGTTTGGACCATGACCTTGGAAGAGTTTCACGCCTTATCGCAAGAGGTTTTTACGCCGAGAGAAATTCCGGGTATTGGCCTAACTCACCTACACGCACCCGCGGTTAGTATCCGTGAGCAGGCAACTGAAGTAATTCTCCGACTTCGAAAAGCCGGCAGCTTGACTTTCTTTGATCTAATTCGGGACGAGCCAGATAGAGCCAAGATAGTCGCTCGGTTCCTCGCGGTTCTAGAGCTATACAGGCTTTCTGCGATTGCCATGCAGCAGGATGGTCCCTTGGCAGATCTATTGATTACTTGGCAAGCCGATAACTTTGATGATGAACAACTAGCTAACCTGGGAGCAGATTATGACGCGTGATGAAAATCAAGGAACCGAGCACACTTTGCAAGAAGACAGCATCGAAGGAGCAATCGAGGCAATCTTGATGGTCACCGATGCGCCAATCTCGCTGGTTGCCCTGGCCACCGCTCTAGAGATCCCAGTGAACCAAGTTCGCGATGCCGTCATGAAGTTACGCGATGACTATGACGGAAAAGACGGTATCAGCGCTAGAGGTTTTGAGCTTCGAGAAGTTGCCGGTGGTTGGAGAATCTACGTTCGCCAAAACTACGACTGGGCCGTGAAGATGTTTATCGCCAACGAAAATCCAACCAAGCTTTCGCAAGCTGCCCTTGAGACACTGTCTGTCATCGCGTACAAGCAACCAATTGCTAGGGGTCAGATTGCATCGATTCGAGGCGTGAACGTCGACTCGGTTGTTAGAACTCTTACTTCCAGAGGATTAGTTACCGAGTTGTATACCGATTCTGAAACCGGTGCCATTCACTACGGAACTACTTCGTTGCTACTGGAGCAGCTTGGAATCAATTCCTTGGACCAGCTGCCTCCAATTAGCCCTTACCTGCCTGATATCCATAGCGACTTTAATGAGCGATAGAGAATCAACCGAGGGCATAAGACTTCAGAAGGTTATGGCAAATGCTGGAGTGGCATCCAGAAGAGTATGCGAAGATCTGATCTCATCGGGGTCCGTCAAGGTTAACGGCAAGGTAGTCAAAGAGCTGGGCACCAGAATCAATCCCGAAGTAGACAAGGTTGTCGTCAAGGGAACTCCGATTCAACTTGATGTCTCAAGGGTCTATTTGATGCTCAATAAACCAGCTGGGGTAGTTAGTACCATGCAGGACGAGCACGGCAGACCAGATCTTTCACAGTACGCACTTGATTACGACCGGATCTTCAACGTTGGAAGGCTGGATGTTGACACCACTGGATTGTTGCTGATGACCAACGATGGCGATTTAGCGCATAAGCTAATGCACCCGTCCTTTGAGGTGTCTAAGACATATCAGGCAAAAGTTCACGGCCAGATTACTCAACCTGTTTTGAACCAACTGCTTGCCGGCATCGAATTAGAAGATGGTCCGATAAAGGCCGATAAGGCTAGATTCCTTTCAGCTTCTGGAAACCACAGCCTGGTCGAAATTGAGCTACACAGTGGGAAAAACCGCATTGTCCGAAGAATGTTTGAGTCTCTCGGGTTTCCGGTGGTGGCCCTGGTTAGAAGACAGTTTGGACCACTACATTTAGGCCACCTAAAGCTTGGTGCTGTGAGGCAACTGTCTAAAATAGAGCTCGGAGCAATTTTGAAAGCCGCTGACAAGAAAAGGACATAATCATGTCAATTCGTGCAATTCGCGGCGCCATCCAACTAGATGTTGATGAACGTTCTCACCTGATTAAATCAACCGCTGAGCTTCTTACCAAAATGCTGCACGACAACAAAGTCGATGAGTCCAAATTGATCTCGATTCTGTTCACGGCCAGTCCCGACATAACTTCCGAGTTTCCAGCTTTAGCGGCCAGAGAACTTGGACTGGGAGATGTTCCGTTGATGTGCTTTGTTGAAATGGATGTGTCTGGAGCACTGCCACGAGTTATCAGGGTTCTTGTAAACGTTGAGTCAGATACTCCAAGAAGCCAGATCCAGCACGTTTATCTTCGCGGAGCAACAGCCCTGCGCTTGGATTTAGCCCAGTGAAAGACTCGAGACTAACCGGGCCAATCAAGATTGTTGGCACCGGACTGATTGGGACATCTATCGGCCTAGCTCTAAAGAGCAAGGGCCTTGAGGTATTGCTCGAAGACGCTTCACCAGCGGTATTGAATCTCGCAATTGATTTTGGCGCGGGCAGCAAGTTCCAAATGGGCACAGAACCAGAACTAGTTATTGTCTGCACACCCCCTGATGTAACAGCTCTGGTCATTGCAGCAGAGCTCAAGGCTCATCCCAAAGCAACAGTTACCGATGTTGCAAGCGTTAAGGGAACGGTGTTGACAGCGCTGCAACAGCAGGGACTAGAACTTGCAAAATACGTGGGATCACACCCGATGGCAGGTCGCGAGCAAACCGGAGCTCTTGCGGGTCGAGGGGACCTGTTTATCGGAAGACCTTGGGTGATTACTCCAAATAGGCAATCTTCCAAGGAATCAATACTGTTGGTAGAAGCTCTTGCTCAAGATGTTGGAGCATCGTTAGTTTCTATGGACCCTATCGAGCACGATAGAGCAGTAGCGCTGGTCTCTCACGCCCCGCAGATTGTTTCTTCGCTACTGGCTGCAAGGCTTGCCTCGGCTGATAGCTCCGATGTATCACTGGCTGGCCAGGGGCTTCGAGACACCACCCGCATTGCTGCATCTGACCCTAAGCTTTGGATGCAAATTCTTTCAGCGAACAGCCAACAGGTGTCTGATATTTTGAGAAGTGTGCGGGATGACTTGGACCAGATTCTCGAAGCTTTGAAAGACACATCAAAGCCAGGTTCGCTAACGCTCATCGGAAAGCTGCTGGAATCTGGAAACCAAGGAGTATCCAAGATCCCAGGTAAGCACGGTTCTAGTGCAAGAAAGTACGCCAAGGTCACTGTCATGATCGACGATAAACCTGGAGAGCTTGCCAGGCTACTAACTGAGATCGGCCAGATCGGTATCAACCTCGAAGACCTAACCTTGGAGCACGCAACCGGAGCACAGGTTGGACTTCCCGAACTTTACGTTCTGCCAAGTTCGGAAACTGAGCTTGTTTCAGCATTGACCGGGCGCGGTTGGAAGATTGTCGGATGAGCAAGACCATAGTGGCAGTTGATGGACCGGCAGGATCTGGGAAATCAAGTGTTTCAAAGCAAGCCGCCAGGAAGCTTGGTTTTGGCTATCTAGATACCGGGGCTGGATACCGAGCTCTAACTAAGACCGCAATAGATGCAGGGATTGATCTTGCAACTGTTGGCGAGCAAGATCTGGATGCTTTGTTTGACTATTCGATTTCAACAGATCCAGATAACTATTGGGTCAAGGTCGGGGGTAACGACCTAACCGATGCTATTCGTGGCCAAGAGGTCGAGCTCAATGTCAGTAAAGTCGCTGCCCAGCCAAAAGTGCGTAGCTTTATGAGGCAAATCACAAGATCCTTGGCTGCTAGCTGCCCAAAGCAGGGAATCATCGTTGAGGGTAGGGACATCACCACAGTGGTCATGCCTGATGCCAAAGTTAGAGTTCTGCTAACTGCGAGCGAAGAAGTTAGACTTAGTAGAAGATCACTCGATCTGGTAGGTAGCGGTTCTCTAGCAGCCCAACTTAGCGATCGAGACAAAAAGGATTCAAAGGTTGTTAATTTTTTGAACCCAGCACTTGGGGTAACCCTTCTAGATACCACCGAACTCGACTTCGAGCAATCGGTAACTGCCTTGGTTGATCTAATCAACCGCTAACCGGCTAAGGAATGAAGTCATGGAAGAAGATCAGCTCGACGAGCAAGCACGCGCCGACGTGCTGCGCGGGTCGCTCAGCGACTACGAGCTGGATGAAGATGACTTAGCGCTCTTAGAAATTGAATTAGCTGAGGAAGGCTTCGAAGGTTACCTTCCAGCTCTTCCGGTTCTGGCAATTGTTGGTCGTCCAAATGTTGGGAAATCGGCTCTAGTAAATCGAATTCTTGGTCGCCGTGAAGCAGTTGTTGAAGATGTCCCCGGGGTTACCCGTGACCGAGTTTCTTACAAAGCCGAATGGAACGGCAGAAAATTCACCCTTGTTGATACTGGAGGCTGGGAGCCAAACCCCAAAGGAATTGATGCTGCTGTTGCCGCCCAAGCCGAGGTAGCAGTTGAGCTTTCGGATGCTGTTTTGTTTGTGGTGGACGCGATGGTCGGCCCTACCGCTACCGACGAAAGGGTAGTGAAGATGCTTCGAGCATCTGGCAAGCCAGTGATCTTGGTTGCGAACAAAATTGACGATGCCAGACAAGAGCCCGAAGCAGCAGCCTTGTGGTCACTTGGACTTGGTGAACCAATGCCGGTATCAGCTGTTCACGGTCGTGGAGTAGCAGACCTACTTGACGCCGCTATGGCAAAACTTCCTGAAATCTCGGCAGTAGCTGAACAGGAATTTGGAGGACCGAGACGAGTTGCCTTGATTGGTCGACCTAACGTTGGCAAGTCATCGCTACTTAACAAGGCAGTGGGCAAAGTTCGGGCGGTTGTGAGCGAAATTGCTGGAACCACACGTGACCCAATCGATGAGCAGGTAGAGCTGGGTGGCAAGACCTGGCGC
>Ga0315902_10013501_pt1 | contig 10560 bp, 10 predicted proteins | sample LakEriMetagenome_9_FD_203523 | JGI IMG/M metagenome (GOLD analysis project Ga0315902, IMG submission 203523) | Freshwater fungal communities from buoy surface, Lake Erie, Ohio, United States - Buoy 12 MA117 | ecosystem: Environmental > Aquatic > Freshwater > Lake > Lake biofilm | place: USA...
CGTTAAGAACACTGCGCGTGAGGTTAGCATTGATTACATTCAGAAAGTTGTTTGCGATTACTTCGACTTACCTATTGAGTTGTTGAAGAGCAAGACGCGTAAGCGCGAGATTGTTCAGGCGCGTCAGATTGCGATGTATTTCGCGAAGAAGATGACGAAGAGCAGTTTGGCAAGTATTGGGGCTCATTGCGGCGGAAAGGACCACGCAACTGTATTGCACGCTTGTCGCACCGTTAACAACTTACAAGAAACCGACAAACACTTCAGAAAATATCTTGAAGATTTAGAGAAAAAATTAAGCATTGCTTAAATCGCTTTTCCTCTGGAACTTTCACAAAGTGAATCTTTCCACCGGAATAATTACCTAAACAACAGGGAAGCCGCTTTCGAGCGGCTTTTTTGTTTCTTGAACATTTCCTCAAACCTTCAGTGGGAACAAACAAGAATGTACTTCGTACGAATGCCTTTGGCGAATGCTACGCGAATGTCTTCGACGATTTTAATTACGCAGTAGAACCAATCTTCTTCGAAGATCAATTGCAAGCAATCAATCACCTGCGGTGATCAATCCTTCGGATTGAAGAATAAACAGCATATAAACTGCATATAAAAATTAGTGTTTATGCCAATTGGCCAATTCAACTTTGTGGCTAAAAAATATGGCTAAAATATTCGTGAGGGAAACAGAGTTGCGATTGGTTAAAATCCACAACGAGGATTACATCTGCCTCACCGACATGCTTAGTGCTAAGGACGGACAGTTCTTTGTTTCGGATTGGATGCGTAATAGAAACACCCTTGAATTTCTTGGAATTTGGGAAATGGTGAATAACCCTACTTTTAATTATGGCGAATTCGCCATAGTTAATTTGGACATTGCCATTAAACTTGGAAATAGCAAATTGTTACTTCCAATTTCAAGGTCGCAAATTGTGACCTTGAACTTTTTCCCCCAGCTTCACTGGGGGCATTTCGGATGCCGCTCGCAAAGCGAGCTCAGGTGAAGTGTTTTAAAAAACGAAGTTCCAATTATGGAATAGGAATTACGGAGTAGGAACAACGAAGTTCCTATGTTTTTCTATTCTTGAAGATGAGATAGTATTTGAGACACCAATCCGTCCATTTTAGAGAACGCAAACCAACGTTTTCCAAGATCCTTTAAGGACGCGCCAAGATGATAGAGTTCTTTTTCATCGAGGATTAAGAATCGGTCGTGAGCACTTTTTAAAATTCGAATCTCAATCGATGGATATTGCGCATTGTGTTTTTCTACATCGAGTTTCAAGTGCTCTGTTAATTTTTCAGTGTAAATGGTACAGGATACTTTTTTGTTTCTTTTTGAAAGCTGAAGCAGTGTGTTTTCATCAATGTAGTTATCGATGAGAATAATTGACTTTTTCGCTTTACTAATAAGTTCACTGCTGAATACATAGGCATCGAATATTTGATTTTGAAAGAAGATTCCCGTTTCGGGTGTTTTATTGGCATGAATGAACTGCCAGATTTTCGCGATTTCTTGGGCGTTCGCTTCTTCTCGTCCGTGCAAATAATTCAAGCGTTCATTTATTCTTATGAAATCAAGGCTACTTCGTTTGACGCTCACGAAAACGTTTATTATTTCCACACTAATCTGTGCGGCAAGATCGGAATTTAGTCGTGTCGCAAGCATGGCTATACCGTGTTCTGTAAATACCCAAGGCGATTTTACTTTACCTCCAGGTTTCAAGAATGAAGTCGCAATTTGCGACTTCATTATACTCCATTCGGAATTACTAAGTTGAAAACAAAATTCTTTTGGAAAACGTGAAATGTTTCTTTTGACTTGTTCATTAATTCTTTTAGTATCTACTTGAAAGATAAATGCGAGATCATTGTCTAACATCACCTGCATGCCACGAATGGTAAATATTCGCGATTCAATTTCCGATTTAATAAGGCTTTGTTCCATAGAGCAAACCTATTTCTCTAATCTGGAAAAAGCACTAATTTTTATATGCAGGTTATATGCTGTTTATTCCAGAGGAGAATGTACTTCGTACGAATGCCTCTGGCGAATGCTACGCGAATGTCTTCGACTGTTTTCACATTGCACCGTTCCAATTATGAAATAGGAATTACGAAGTAGGAATAAAATCTTCGATTTTCCAATTACGAAGTAGGAATAAAATCTTCGATTTTCGAATTACGTAGTTCAAACAAGCAGTCCAGCACTCACAATCCCCAACAACACCATCACGAATTTTTTCCAGTTGAACGAATGGCCTTCTTCGCTTTCGAAAAGGATAATGGTTGAGACGTGAAGCAAGATTCCGATTAACACGCCAATCATGGCCGTGTACCACCAACCTTCAACATCCCAGCCTTGAGAGTCGACGAACAAATGAAACGCTGCGCCAAGCGGAGCAATGCATGCGAATAGAATAAGTAAAAACCAAGCCTTCGCTTTCTTCACCCCTGCATGCAAAAACAACGAGGCCAAGACAAAGGCTTCGGTAATCTTGTGCATGGAAATTCCCAACAACAACGGATTGTTGTGATCGTGATGCTCGTGTCCGTGAGCGGCAGCGGTAACGTCTTCCGCATGAACGTGTGCATCTGCGCCAAACGGCATGCCTTCAATGAACGCGTGAATCCACAGGGAAGCCATGACCAAGAATAAGAACGATCCCGAAATGTGATCGTGCGTATGCGCATGTCCGTGCTCTACTCCGTGAGAGAAAAAGTCTAAAATGACTTGAAGTAAAAATCCAGCTATGACGAACCAACCCGCATATTCCCAGTCTGAATGATACAATTCAGGAAACAAATGCAACACCGTTAATCCCAACAAATACGCCGCACTAAATGACAAAAGCAATTTCAACCATTGGTTGTTTTTCATCTTCCACAACAACGCCAACGAACCGCCTAACATAGATGCGCCAAACAGCGACAACACCGATACCCAAAATGAACCTTCCATTACTTCGAACAAATAATAATACAACGATCCGAGTTCGCTAAGTCAAACGACCCCAACTCATAATCTCCGTATGTGTTTATATTTTTAAATCCTATTACTTCAAACATTTCAACCAACTGCTCCTTCGAATACAACGCTACTGATTCTTGAAAATCCATGCGCGCAGCCTCTTTCTGAATGCGAATGTGCTTAATTACACGGTTGTTAGTGATCTCTTTCGTTATATGAAACTCAGCACCGTCCTTCACCACCTTGCGGTCTTCCGAGCCCGCAGCACGAACTTTTTCAGCATTGAAAAAATCGAATACAAAAACTCCGTTGTCTTTCAAATGCTCGTATATACGCTGTAGCATTTCAATGTGCTCTTCCATTGTTTCAAAATATCCGAAGCTGGTGAAGAGATTTATCACACAATCGAAGCGCTCTTGCATCTCGAAATTGCGCGCATCGGCATAATGAAAATGAGCATTCGATAAATTCCGCGCCTTCGCTTCTTCTAAACTCTTCTCGCTAATGTCTATTCCAACTACATTGAAATTCTTCTCGTTAAAAACTTCGCTATGTCTTCCGTTGCCGCAACATACGTCTAGAACACTTGCTCCTGCCGGTAAATTCAATTCTTGAATCAACTTCAACACAAACGCCCGCGCTTCTTCTCCTGTTCTGTGTGCGTATAATTCGCGGTAAAAGGGAGAGTTGAACCACGACGCAAACCACTCTTGAGTATTCTGCATAACTAATTTTCGAAAACAAATATACTCGCTTAATTTTGCTTCAAAGAAATTTCTATCTTGCACACATGAATTCAATCGTTCGCGAAGCTTCTCCCAAATCTCCACACGTGCATTTCAATGCTGTTGGAGGTATTTTAGAATTGAAAGGAAGATCTATTCCAGAAAATGCATTAGACTTCTACAAACCGCTAATCGAGTGGATGGGTGAATGGGTGAAATCTTCACCAGCCAAAACAGAATTTCATGTTCATTTGGAATACTTCAACACGAGTAGTTCGAAATGCTTGCTCGATCTTTTCCGTAAACTAGAACCACTTGGAGATAACGCAACGGTCCTTTGGCATTACGAAGCAGACGATGAAGACATGCTTGAAGCCGGAGAAGATTACGAAGCTATCTTATCTGTTCCTTTCCGAATGGTGAAGGTGTAAAGCTTCGCTATCTTATTCAATCCGTCGAACACCAACAAGAATGTAAGCGCCACAGTCATTAACCAAATGACAATCGTGTTAGCCCCAGGCGTATTAACATATTGCCCACTATCCTTTCCTCCTATCCACTTCTTCGGTGCATAGAAATGTGACTTCCAAAAGGCAGTTCCTTTATTCGGAATGAAATAAATCGGTGTTGCTTTTCGCACCAACGCGTTATCGGTTACCACAATTTTCTTCACATCGTTCTTCGCGGTAACGAACTCTTCCAACGATTCGTTGAAGTAGTTGTCCATGTCTTGCTGATATTGCTTCTGCTTCTCTTCCGTGTCGCGCAAGGAAGACAACCACTGCTCTTTCGCGTCGCTCAAGTTGTTGTAGCGGTCAATAAGCGCCGACTCGTAAATACTCAACACGCCTAAAACAGTATCTCTCGCCCCTATGCCATTCGTTTCAATTTGTTTCAAAGCCCAATTGAGTTCAGTGGTGCTTTCAGCTCGTTTAGCAAATTCATACTTCATCAATTCAATCGAAGTGGTGTTGTTCGGCTTGTCCCAATTGTTCAGCTGGTTGCGCATTTCAACCACCCAAAAATCTTTTTCCCAGGTCAACGACTTTAATTGCACATCTGTATCGAACACGCGCGAAGTAAAGTCGTTGTTGCAGTATTGCTCTACTGTCAAAGCCTCGTAGGCCCAGCGACTGGCCATGGCATTTCCAACCCAAGACACTTCGCCTTCAGTAACCATGGATTTGTGCAAGCGATCGAATCTTACAATAACGCCGCTGAACAACAACTGCGGAATAATAAGTATTGGAATAAGAATGTAGATCACCTTCGCACTGTTGAACGTGGCGCTAATGTTCAGCCCTAGCACATTCGCAAAGCACGCGGTGCTGAACAAGATGATCCAGAACGGCCAGAACATGCCTTGAATTTCCAGTATTGAATTTCCAATTAAAACATAAGACGCTGTTTGAATGGCAGAGATTAAAAACATGAGTCCCAACTTCGAAAACAGATAACTGTTCTTATTCAGGTTCAGGTATTTCTCGCGCTTCAGAATCTTCTTGTCCTTAATAATTTCTTCCGCGCTCACGGTTAATCCCATGAACAACGCCACCACCACAGTGATGAATAAATATTGCGGAAGGTTTACATTTTCGCGGAAAACGTATTCGTCTTTCGACGAATATTTAATGAACCAACTGAGTAAGAACGCCAACAACGGCGCTTCCAGCAGGTTCACGATAAGGTATTGCTTATTCGTAATTTTTCCTAGCACGTCGCGCCAGAAGAACACTTGGAATTGCTTCAGTGCATTTGGAAGATTGCTTCCCAACAACTTCTTCTCTGACTCGGTGTTCTTCGCCTCTTCTTTAATACGCGTGTCTTGTTCAGGCGCGCACATGATGTTGTAGAAGTTGTTCCACTCTTGCGGAGTAATGCGTCGCTGCTGCGTTTCATTTCCGTAATCGTCGAGCACCTTCGCTTCAATAATGTTGAAGAGCTGTTCCGGATTTACATTCCCGCAATGCGAACACCGGCTCTCGTCTATGTTCACCTGGTTCACCAATTTCTTGAAGTACAAAATGCTGTCGATCGGATTGCCGTAATAGATTGGCATTCCGCCTTGATCTAACAAAAGCAATTGATCGAACAGGTTGAAGATATCGCTGCTTGGCTGATGAATAACCACGAAGATGAGTTTTCCACGAAGCGTTAACTCCTTCAACAGATCCATAATGTTTTCTGAATCTCTACTCGAGAGTCCGCTTGTGGGTTCATCTACGAACAACACCTCGGGCTCACGCATAAGTTCCAACGCAATGTTCAAGCGCTTGCGCTGTCCACCGCTTATGGTCTTGTCTAGCACGTTTCCAACACGAAGATCTTTGCAATCTGAAAGTCCAACATCTTGAAGCGTTCGGAGCACCAGCTTTTGCAATTCAAGTTTCGACTTTCCTTTGAAAAGCAATTGTGCGTTGAAGTACAAATTTTGAAACACCGTGAGTTCTTCAATAAGAATATCGTCTTGCGAAACATAGCCCATGAGGTGTTTCAACGATTCTTTCTTGTTGAAAATACTCTTTCCGTTGATGAGCACATCGCCGTATTTCGGACGTGTGTTTCCGTTGAGGATATTTAACAGCGTTGATTTTCCCGAACCACTTCCACCCATAATACCAATGAGATTCCCGGAAGAAGCTCTGAAGCGCAGGGTTTCCAATGCTTTTTTTCCATTTGGAAATTGATGCGAGATAGAGTTACAAAGAAAATCTATTCCGTCGAGGTGCTCAGATGCAAGGAAAGCATGCAGAACATCGCTGTAAAAAACAGGCTTGCTCTTCGCTCCACGAATGGAAGACCCGGAAGAAAACGCATATACAGAACTTGGCGTAATTGAACTTCCGTTCAGCTTCAGTTCATCGTTACCGAGGTAACGAAAGAAAAACAAATTCTCTTCCGGAATACGGAAGAAAATTAAATCGCCTGAAGGCAAATGGCTGTGTTCATTCGCCTCGGTGTTCTTCATGCAGAAGAAATAATCAGACGATTCTATTTCCTTCGAATGAACAAAATGAATAATGGCCATGCGCATCTTTTCATCGATGTGAAAAGCATCGGCCACAGTAGATAGAAATTCTAAATCTTGTTGCGAGTGTTCGTGCGAAGTGAAAACGAATTCAACCAAACGAACAAAAACCATGAAGCGTTCGTGGTGATTCAGCGACGTATGAATCTCCTCGCAAAGTCGAAGCACCTTCACGCTGGTCATAGCGGTATGCTTCTCGGCATTCGCGCGTGGCTTGTGGTAAAGTGCCACATAGCTCTTGTAATCATCTAAGAAAACCTGAATCTGCTGCTGACTTAATCTGTTCCCTAAAAAAAGTGAAACGACTTCATATCCATTCGTTTTCTTATCGCCCGAAATAATGGCGAAGAGTTTCAATAGCGCTTGTAGAATGGAAGAGTTCATGGTGTGTTTTCAACATGCAAGAAACACAATTCGTTGCACTGAAATGGAATTTGGAATAAGAAGTTTTCAACCTGTTTGAACTCACAAATCACTGCGTGATCAATCCTGCGGATCAATTCTTCGAATCAATTGCTGCGCAATCAATCGCTTCGCGATCAATCGTTCCGATAATTCTAATAACTGAACCGCTGTTTTACTTTAAGAGGATGATCACGAAGTGATTGAACCGAAGGTTTGATTGCGAAGCAATTGATCACCAAAGGTGATTGATCCGAAGGATTGATTGCAACTAGTTGCAATTGCCGTTGTAATCAAAACACCCTTTCCAATCCCCATTGTTATTCCCGGAAATATCCGGACCGAAGGTGAACGGACCGCCGATCATGCGCGGAGCGTCTTGATTAACGCGGAAGTTGCCGTTGGAGTAGTCGCAGAAGTATGGAGATTGATTGTTCACCATGCTTTCCCAGCTGTTGCCGTCGTCTGAGACGTCTACGTCGGTGTCTACGAGGCAGTATTTAAATTGCACTTGTTGAAGTTCGGGATCTTTGAGGTCTACCACGAACTCACTGAAGTCGCCGAGGGTGGCGTTGTTTCCCCACATGATGCAATTGCGGAAGAGGCAGTTGGTGAGGGTTCTGGTTTGAATATTCTGATTTACGTCTTCGTAGTAGTTGGTGAGATAGAAGGCAGGAGAGGTGCGATTACCGTTGTTCCAGTAATTCGCGAAGGTGCAGTTGTCGAACTGATAGGTTCCTCCAACGCTTAGGTTGGCGCAGCTTTCAGCGCAGTTGGTTACCAACAAATTGTTTCCATAGATGGAAGAACCTTGCGCGAACAACCCTACTCCCGACATGTTGTCGATCTTGGTGTTGGTAACGGTGAGAGCGTATCCGGTTGCACTGGTATTTCCAAGTGTATCGACTTGAATACCCATCCCTCCATTTTTAATAATGGCGTAATTGATGGAACTTGAGTTGCATTGGTAGAGCCAAATTCCTCCGCGAGTAACGGAATAGATTCCTGGACCTACTCCGGTTTCAATTTGCACATCGTACTGAATGCCCCATTGTCCGGGCAGTGTAGCGTAGTCGGCCTCTAACCTATCTCCTTCAAAGACCACTTCGTTGTTCAGGCTTCCTGCAATATTGAGTGAGCCCTTGTAGACGAAGAGACCTGATTTCGCGTGGACGTATACGTGTGTTCCTTCGTTAATGGTGAGGTTGCATCCTTCATCTACTGCGACAATACCGTAAATCACATGTGGTTTGTCGTTGTTCCAAATTTCTCCGCAAGGCAAGACGTAGAGTTCGTTCTGCGTGGTTCCTCCGTGGAAATACGCATCTTGTCCCCATGCGGCCAGTTGCACCACTTGGTTGTTTCCGTTGGTGTTGAATAAGATTTGATCTTCAATGACGTACGGTGTGTTCGAGTTGGTCGGATCTACGGTTACTTCAACAAAAATGAAAAGGCTATCTCCGGCCTCGAGGAATACATTTTCAAAATGCGTTCCGTTGTCTCCGTTCACATTTATTCTGAATTGCGACTGGCTTCCTCCGGCAAGATCAATGCTTGCAATCTGAATCGCTTGTGCATTGTTGTTGTAGACTTTCACAATCTTGGTAACGCTACCAATGGTGGTAAATACGGTATCGAACAACAATGTATCTGTCGAGAACGACACTTTCGCCGAGCTATCGGTCGTAATCTCGTCTCTACGACAAGAAGCGATGAGCAGCACTACTGCGGTGAATAGAAAAAAGAAAATGCTTTTCTTCATGAGGCAAAGATATGGCTTTAGAACATTTTCCCCCACCTATCAGTGGAGGCATTTCGAATGCCGCTCGCAGAGCGAGCTACGCATGCAACGAAAATTAAGAATTATTTTTTCATTGAAGAAATTTGCTTGAAGGAACGGGTATTCTTGAGTGATATTGCTTCTAAAAGGGAAGAGAAAGTAAGAAGAGGTAAGAGTGGGGAAGAGATTATTCCGCGAGGCGGATACATCCCTATTGAAAGGATTTGGCCGCAAATCGTATTTTTTCACATCAAAATAAATTCTAGGAATATATTACATTAGCAAAAAATGAACTGTGCGCTGATTATATATGCCAGTAATATCATTTCGGCTTGTTGGAAAAACGATATTTTAGAATTAAAAGTTGAATACGGAAGAATATTTTCATACGAATGTGAAAATCGTTACAAAACTGAACAATAAATATAAATGAATCGAGAACAAGTAATTTCAGATCTAGCTGATGTCTATTTTGAATTTCTAAATTCAATTAAATGGGACAATCAACTTTTGCTTAATGGATTGAAAGAGGGTAAAAACAAATTTCTTTCAAATGTATACTTACATCTCTGTCAAGGAAAACACAGCATCGTAAATTACCATTCTATCAACGCATTGGAAATCTATAAAAATTCCTCCGGAAATTTAACCAGAGGGCTACTCGTTTTTGAACATATGATTCCAAAAGAAAAGTATATTCAGAAACCTTGTGAAGAAATTATTCAAATGGAAATTAGTCCTGAATTGAAAAGAGAAAAAATACATCAATTATTAGATAAATATTGGCATATAGCATCTATAACCACGAGTGAGGATAAAAGCATAAAACATAAAAAGACTATGCCGGAAAATTGGGATGGTAAAAATATTTTCGCGCGCTACGAAGTCGCGAATATTTCTACGCTTAAAAATAATTTTTGGCAATAAAAATTATTCAGAATTCCGATTTTTTTGATTCTTCACGTTTCTATTTTCAATTATACTTGAATGACCCCTTTTTCAACAAGACCATCGTAAATTTCATTAATCTGCTCATCATCAAATTCAGCCTCAGTAGTAGTACCATCTCCGTCTGCATCCCATAAATATATGTTCTCAACAAATAAGATTGTCTCTTCGAGAATATCAATTTTATTCGCATCAATGACATCACTTTCTCGGCAATCTAAAAACTTCTGATTGGTGTAAATAGCCTCTATCAAATCGGTTAATTCACAATCTAAAATCTTAGTGTCAAGATTCCCATATCTTTCGTCTTTTGTACCATCACTGTAAATTACAGTTCTGTCGTAATATATTTCCCATTTTTTTTTCATAACAAGTAAGTCTAATAATTTGTCGAATGGAGCTCATTAATAATGCATCGAATTTACATTCTTTTTCGAATAAAAAAATAAATCTCATTACTCTACGGACTGGTTAATGTAATCATAATGCCGCTCGCAAAGCGAGCTCAATAACAACGAAGTTCATAATTCCAAAAAAAAGGACGTGGTAATGGGAACAATAAAGCCCCAGCTTATTCCTATTTATGCATCGCCACAATTCAAAAACAACAAGCCTTTCAATGTTTTTCTGAGTGATTATATGACATAAACAGAATCTCTATCTGACAAAGAAAATCTGGCCTATTCAATAATTTTGAATTGTGAAA
>Ga0315902_10013502_pt1 | contig 10559 bp, 4 predicted proteins | sample LakEriMetagenome_9_FD_203523 | JGI IMG/M metagenome (GOLD analysis project Ga0315902, IMG submission 203523) | Freshwater fungal communities from buoy surface, Lake Erie, Ohio, United States - Buoy 12 MA117 | ecosystem: Environmental > Aquatic > Freshwater > Lake > Lake biofilm | place: USA...
CCTCGGCGTAAGCGCCGACAAGGCTTGTGCCGCCCTGGCGAAGATCCCGGTGTCGCTCCATTGTTGGCAGGGGGATGACGTCGGCGGTTTCGAGAATCTCGGCGGCACGATCGGCGGCGGCCTTGCGGTCACGGGTAACTATCCCGGGCGGGCCCGCACGCCCGACGAACTGCGGAGCGATCTCGACGTGGCACTCGGCCTCATCCCGGGCCGGCACCGCCTCAATCTCCATGCCTTTTACGGCGAGTTCGGCGGCAGGAAGGTCGATCGCGACCAGATCGACGCCTCGCACTTCGCCAACTGGATCGCGTGGGCGAAGAGCCGCGGCGTGGGGCTCGACTTCAATCCCACCTGCTTCTCCCATCCCAAGGCCGCGGACGGGTTCACGCTCTCGCATGCCGACCGCGGGATCCGCCGGTTCTGGATCGAGCACTGCCGCCGTTCTCGGGAGATCGGGGCCGCGATGGGCAAGGCCCTGGGCACGCCCTGCGTGACCAACGTCTGGGTTCCCGACGGCTTCAAGGACACGCCCGCCGACCGGCTCGCCCCGCGGGAGCGGCTCGCCGCGTCGCTCGACGCCGTGTTCGAGAAGCCGCTCTCGCCGAAGCACAACCTCGACGCCGTCGAGCCCAAACTCTTCGGCATCGGCAGCGAGAGCTATACCGTCGGGTCGAGCGAGTTCTACCTCGGCTACTGCGTAACCCGGAAGAAGCTGCTCTGCCTCGACGCAGGTCACTACCACCCCACCGAGACGATCGCCGACAAGATCTCGAGCGTACTCGTCTACCTGCCGGAGATCCTTCTCCACGTGAGCCGGGGAGTGCGCTGGGACAGCGACCACGTGGTCACACTCACCGACGATCTGCTGGCGATCGCCCGCGAGATCGTGGCCTGCGGCGACCCGGCCAGGGTGCACATCGGCCTCGACTACTTCGACGCCAGCATCAACCGCATCGCCGCCTGGGCGATCGGCACGCGGAACATGTTGCGGGCGCTGCTCATCGCCTTGCTGGAGCCGCCGGCGATCCGCGGGGCCGAGAAGGAGGGCGACCTGACCGCCCGGCTCGCCCTGCAGGAGGAGGCCAAGGGGCTTCCCTTCGGCGCCGTCTGGGATCACTACTGTCACACGAAGAACGTGCCAGTCGGCGAGTCCTGGTTGGCCGACGTGCGCAAGTACGAGAAGGCAGTCACCGGGAAGCGGTCATGAGCGACCTGATGCACGACGTCGAGGAGCTGGAAGAGGCGGCCTCGGGCGAGTTCGAGCGGCAGCGAGTGCCGACGAAGGCCCTGAAGGGGCCGGCCGCCTTCTGGGGGATGTACGCCGGCGAACATACGGCGGGCACCGAGTTCATGATCGGCCCGCTGTTCGTGAAGTGGGGGGCCGATGCCTTTGGCCTGCTGGTGGGGCTCTTCATCGGCAACCTGCTGGCGGTGCTCACCTGGCGGTATCTGACCGCGGTGATCGCCTGCGAGGAGAGGCTCACGCTCTACTACAAGCTGGAAAAGATCGCCGGCGGCCTGCTCGTGAAGCTCTACAACCTCGCCAACGGCCTGCTCTTCTGCTTCCTTGCCGGCTCGATGATCACGGTGTCGGCGACGGCGGTGGGGCCGTTCTTTCCGCCTGGCACGATCGAGATGCCGACCTTCCAGTCGACGCTTCCGACGGGACCGGCCTGGATCGTCTCCTGCGTCGTGATCGGCGCAGCGATGACGCTTGTGGCCCTCAAGGGGTACGGCGTGGTCGCCCAAGTTGGGCATTTCGCCGCGCCGTGGATGTTTTTCGTGTTCGTTTCCTGTGCCCTGGTGACGCTCGGCCGGCTTGGCACGGCCGACCTCTGGGCCCTGCTCACGCCCAAGGAGGGCACCCCGCGCACGATCTCCTTCCTGGGGATCGTGTTCTTCGCCTGGTTCTGCAACGCGGCAATGCATGTCGGAATGGCCGACCTCTCCGTGCTGCGGTTCGCCAGGAAGCCGAGCGCCGGCTGGGCGAGCGCCTCGGGCATGTTCCTCGGGCATTACATCGCCTGGATCTGTGCGGCCCTGCTGCTGATCTATTGGGTGCGGCAGCATGGCGTCGACCCGCAGGTGGGCAAAGATCCCGGAACGATGGTCAACGACGCCGTCGGCTGGGCGGGGCTGATCTGTGTGATCATCGCCGGCTGGACCACCGCCAACCCCACGATCTATCGCGCCGGGCTCGCCTTCCAGGCCATGCTCCCGGGTATCTCACGGACCGCCGCGACGAGCCTCGCCGGCGGCCTCTGCATCGCGGCCGGCATCTTCCCGGCCTTCGCCATGAACCTGCTCGACTTCGTCGGCATCTATGGGACGATCCTCGCGCCGATCGGCGGCATCATCGTGGTCGACCACTTCCTCGCCGACGCGGTCGGAATCCCCCGCGACCCGGCAGCCCGCAGTGGCAACGGCTTCAACGCCAACGTGCTGATCGCCTGGCTGGTGCCGGTGGCGGTGGCGATGTGGCTCTACCGTTCGCAAGGTGTGTTCGCGTCGTTTCTGCCGCTGCCGACGGCGGTGGCGTGCGGCCTGCTGTACATCGGGCTTTCGCGGCTGACCGCCCGGCAGGCGGCGGTCGCGCGAGCCTGAAGAAGAAACCCCAAGGTTCCCCAGCCATGAACTCTCCACTCAAGTTGGTTGCCACCTGCGTCGGCCTGCTCGCGCTGGCGGGCACGGTCGTGCCGCCGGCGGTATTCATGTTCCAATCGGTCGCGGCCGGCGGTACCGAGAGCGTAGCGCTCCGACTCGACACGGTGAAAGCGATCATGCTGGCCTCGACGATCGCCTGGTTCGCCGCAGGCCCGTTCTGGATGCGGATCGAATGACGCGGCCCGCCGTCGCCATCCTGCTCGCGGCCCATGCGACGTGCTCGATTGCCGCGCCACCAGTCGCGGAAAAACGCTCACCGATCAGCGAGTTCTACGTCGACCCGGTCCGGATCGTCTGGCGGAGCGACAAGGGCGTCGGCGACACGCGGACGCTCCTCGCCCCGCACCCCGGCCAGCCGGTGCTCGAGGCTCCACTGCCCCCCTGCGTGATCGAGGCCACGGCGGAATCGCCGGGCGGCCTGCTCCTTGACTTTGGCCGCGAGATCCAGGGCCACGTGCAACTGTTCACGCCGCTGGCTCCCGACAAGGAGCCGGTACGGGCCCGGATTCGGCTCGGTGAGTCGGCCAGCGAGGCGATGGCCGAGCTCGGCGGCAAGCAGAACGCCGGCAACGACCATGCCGTGCGCGACCAGATCGTGACGCTCCCCTGGTTGGGCACGCAGACGATTGGCCCGAGCGGCTTCCGGTTCGTGCGGATCGATGCGGTCGACCCGGGGCGACCGGTCCGCCTCACGCAGGTGCGAGCCGTGCTCGGCGTCCGCGACGTTCCCCGGATCGGCTCCTTCCGCTGCTCCGACGAGCGGCTCAACCGGATCTGGGAGGTCGGGGCCGACACCGTCCACCTTTGCATGCAGGACTACCTTTGGGACGGCATCAAGCGCGACCGGCTCGTCTGGATCGGCGACATGCATCCCGAGGTGAGCACGGTCAACGCCGTCTTCGGCTTCAACGATGTGGTGCCGGCCTCTCTCGATCTCACCCGCGACGTCACGCCCGTGACGAAGTGGATGAACGGCATTTCGAGCTACTCGATGTGGTGGGTGCTGATCCACGAAGACATGTGGCTGCACCACGGCGACCGCCGCGCGCTCGAGGCCCAGAAGCCGTATCTGACCGCGCTGCTCGAGCGGCTGGTGAATCTCGTCGGTCCCGACGGCCGCGAGCGGATCGACGGCATGCGGTTTCTCGACTGGCCGAGCTCGCCCAACAAGAAGGGCGTGACGGCGGGCCTGCAGGCCTTGCTCGTGATGACGCTCGACGCCGGCGCGCGGCTGATGACCGAGCTCGGCGACGACCGAGTGGCGGGCATCTGCCGGACGGCCGCCGACCGGGCGCGGAAGGTGGCGCCCGACGCAAACGGGTCGAAATCGGGGGCCGCGCTCCTCGCCCTCGCCGGCATGCGCGATGCCGCCGAGACGGCCGAGGCGGTGCTCCTGCCCGGAGGGGCCTCCGGCGTGTCGACCTTCTACGGATTCTACGTGCTCGAGGCCCTCGCGAAGGCTGGCCGGGACCGGGCCGCGCTCGACCTGATCCGCACCTATTGGGGCGGGATGCTCGACCTCGGGGCAACGACGTTCTGGGAGGACTTCGATCTCGCCTGGACGGAGAACGCGGTCAGGATCGACGAACTCGTGCCGCAGGGCAAGAAGGACATTCACGGCGACTGCGGCGCCTACTGCTACGAGGGTTTTCGCCACAGCCTGTGCCACGGCTGGGCGAGCGGGCCGACGGCGTGGCTCTCACGGCACGTGCTCGGTGTGTCGCCGGCTGCCCCCGGCTTCGCGAAGGCGCGGGTCGCGCCCGCGCTCGGCGACCTGGACTGGGCCGAGGGCTCGTATCCGACGCCGCGGGGACCGATCACGGTGCGGCACGAGAAGGGGCCGGACGGCTCGCTCCGCTCGTGGGTGACGTCGCCCGGGGGAGTCGAGATCGAGGCGGTGGGCACGACGCTCGTCGCGAGGGGGGACGGCGCGGCCCAGCGGGGCATCGTGCCGCGGGCGCTGCGTTGCGAGTGGCTCGAAGAACCGCAGGGCGTCGGCACCGAGGAGCCGCGGCTGTCCTGGATCGTGACCGCATCCGATGCGGACCGCGGTCAAGGGCAGACTGCTTACCGGATCCTCGCGGCGACCGACTCCGCCCTGCTGGAGCCGGGGAAGGCAGACCTGTGGGACTCGGGCCGCGTCGAGTCGGCTGAAACGCTCGGCATCGTCTACGCGGGCAAGCCGCTGGCGAGCGGCGCGCGCGTGGCTTGGAAGGTGATGACCTGGGACCGCGACGGGCGGGAATCCGCCTGGAGCGAGCCCGCCAGCTTCTCGCTCGCGCTCCTCGACGAGGCAGAATGGCGGGGGCAGTGGATCTCCGTGGCCGATGAATCACCGCTGCACGCCGATCCAGCCGTGCTTCACCTGCCGCCGGCGCGGCAGTACCGCAAGACCTTCGAAACGGCGAAACCCGTGAAGCGGGCCGTGCTGCACGGTACGGCCCTGGGGCTGGTGGACTGGTCGCTCGACGGCCGCCGTGTGAGCGAGGATCTCTTCCAGCCAGGCTGGGCCGACTACCACCGCCGCGTCCACGCCCGCACCCACGACGTGACGCACCTGCTGGCGAAGCCGGGACCACACTGCCTCGGGGCGACCGTGGCCGACGGCTGGTACGCCGGCTACGTGGGTTACGGACTGCTCGTCGGGTATGGGCCGCACAAGACCGGGAGGAACATCTACGGCAAGGTGCCCGCGATCCTCTGCCAGCTCGACATTGAATATGCCGACGGCACCCTCGACCGAGTGGTGACCGATCCATCGTGGCAGGTCACCGCCACCGGGCCGATCCGTGAGGCCGACTTCCTGATGGGCGAGCGTTACGACGCCTGCCGGGAGCTCGCCGGCTGGGACACGCCGCTATTCGTCGCGGATCCGGCCGCGTGGCAGCCCGCGGTACCCGCCGAGGCCAACCGGCCGGTGAAGGCACCGTTCTTCGAGCCGGGCTCGAAACGGGACGTAGAGGTGGGATTCGTGAAGCCGGCCAAGGTCGTTGCCTATGCGGCGCCTCCGATCCGCGTCACCGAGGAGATCGCCGCGAAGCGGGTGAGGGAATGGCGGCCGGGAGTGTTCATCTTCGACATGGGACAAAACTTCGCGGGCTTCGTGCGGCTCAAGGTCGAAGCCCCGGCGGGCACGGAGATCCGCCTACGGTTCGGTGAGATGCTCCACCCCGACGGCCGGCTCATGACGGAGAACCTGCGCCGTGCCCGGGCCATCGACACCTACGTCTGCCGTGGTGGCGGCGTGGAAACCTGGTCGCCGCGATTCACCTACCACGGCTTCCAGTACGTCGAGGTGAGCGGCCTCCCCGCCGGCAAGCTCCCGCCGCTCGACACCGTGACCGGCGTGGTTGTGCACAACGACACGCCGATGGCCGGACGATTCGCCTGCAGCGACGAGTTGCTGACGCGGTTCTGGCGAAACACCGTCTGGACACAGCGGGCGAACTTCGTCGAGGTGCCCACCGATTGCCCCCAGCGCGACGAGCGGCTCGGTTGGATGGGTGACGCCCAGATCTACGCCCGCACCGCGACGTTCAACGCCGACGTGGCCGCCTTCTTCACCAAGTGGATCGATGACGTCCGCGAGGCGCAGCTCCGGGGTGGGCCCAATGCCGGCGCGTATCCCGACTACTGCCCGTATCCCTTCGCCCACGGGAAGCCGGGGGCGCGGTTCGGCACGGCCTGGACCGACGCCGGCGTGATCTGTCCCTGGACAATGGCCCTGGTCTACGGCGATCGGCGGCTGGCCGAGAGGCACTGGGATTCCATGAAGGCCTTCATGGAGTGGCGGGGACGGCTCGATCCGATGCTGGCCGGCGCCGCGGCAGGCAACGAGTGGGGCGACTGGCTCAACGTCGACGAGGCCACGCCGACGCCCTATATCGATCTCTGCTACCACGCCCAATCGACCCGGATGATGACGCAGTTGGCGACGATGCTGGGCAAGCCCGACGACGCCGCGGCCTACCGCCGACGGTGCGAGTCGCTCACCGAGTCGTTCCGCCGCCAGTACATTCGCGACGACGGCACGGTCAATGTGGAGACCCAGACCGCGTGCGTGCTGGCGCTGGAGTGCGGCGTCGTGCCTGAGGAGCGGGCCGCGACCGTAGCGCGGCAACTCGCTTCCCGCATCGAGAAGAACGGGTTTCGCATGGCGACCGGCTTCCTCGGCACGAAGGCCATTTTGCCGGCGCTCTCGAACCACGGCCACCACGATCTCGCCTGCCGACTGTTCCAGAGCCGCTCATTCCCCAGTTGGGGATACGAGGTGGACCAGGGCGCCAATAGCGTGTGGGAGCGGTGGGACAGTTTCACCAAGGAGCACGGCTTCGAGGGTGCCAACGGCAAGAACAATGCCGCCATGAACAGCTTCAGCCACTACGCCTTCGGCGCCGTGATGGAGTGGGCCTTCCGAACGCTCGCGGGGATCGACGCGATCGATCCCGGGTATGCCCGGATCCGGATTCGGCCGCGGCCACCGAGGCCCGGCAGCAATCCCGAGAGGGCGGCGATCGACTGGGTAAAGGCCGATTACGAGAGCCCGCGAGGTCCGCTCCAGAGCCACTGGCGCCGGCTCGATGGCGGAATTGAACTCCGGGTGCGGGTGCCCGCGAACACCACGGCGCTGGTGCACGTGCCAGCCCGCGATGCCGACAGCGTCACCGAAGGCGAAGCAACCCGTGCCGGTGGCCCGCGGCCCTTGACGGCGGGTGACGTGCCGGGCGTACGCGTTCTCGAGGCCCAGCCGGGCGAACTGATCCTGGAGGTGGGCTCCGGCGACTATCGGTTTTTCGCCCGCTGACCTGACCCCGTGTAACCTCGGCCAGCATCGCGCGGGGCAGCGCTGGTAAACTCATCGCCCCGGGGACCGAAATCATGAGGCGGGTGCAAGCGGTGGCATCGTGGTCGCGGACGTTTGGAAAAACGTGCGCTGTCGTGCTCCTCGCATGCGGCGGGATGGCCGCCGCGGCCGAGCCGCCGAACGTGGTTTTCATCGTCTCCGATGACCAGTGCTGGCGCGACTACGGCTTCATGGGCCACCCGCACCTGCGCACGCCGCACCTCGACAGGCTTGCCCGCGAGAGCCTCGTGTTCACGCGGGGCTACGTCACGAGCAGCCTCTGCAGCCCGAGCCTCGCCTCTGTCATCACCGGCAGATATCCGCACGAGCACCGGATCGTGGGCAACGATCCGCCGGGTGGAGGGGACGCCTTCGCGGCCGGTCGCGAGCGAATGATTCGGCACCTCGAGGAGTGGCCGACGCTGCCGCGGCTGCTCGCCGCCCGCGGGTACCGGAGCCTCCAGACCGGAAAGTGGTGGCAGGGGGATTTCTCGCGCGGCGGGTTCACCGAAGGCATGACGAAGGGCACGCGTCACGGCGACGAGGGGCTCGAGATCGGCCGCAAGACGATGCAGCCCGTCTACGACTTCATCGCGCGGTCGCAGGCCGCGAACATGCCGTTTTTCGTCTGGTATGCACCGCTCTTGCCGCACGATCCGCACGATCCAGCGACGGAACTCGTCGAGCACTATGCGGCGAAGACGGACAGCGTCCACGTGGCCCGCTACTGGGGCAACGTCGAGCGGTTCGACCGCACGGTCGGGGACCTGCTCGACCACCTCGATCGCGAGCGGCTCTCGGAGAACACGCTCGTCGTCTACGTCGCCGACAACGGCTGGATCCAGAGCGCGGATCATCCGCGATTCGCCCCTCGCTCGAAACTGTCTCCGTATGACGGCGGCCTCCGGAGCCCGATCATGCTCCGCCGGCCGGGCACCATCCAGCCGCGCACGAGCGACGCCCTGGCCAGCGCCATCGACATCGTGCCCACGGTGCTCGCGGCCTGCGGCATCGAGCCGCCGGCCGGGCTCCCGGGCGTGAACCTGCTCGATGAAAAAGTCGTGGCTTCCCGGCGGCAGGTGTTCGGCGAGTGCTACACGCACACGCTTGTCGATCTCGACGAGCCGGCAATGAGCCTGCTGTGGCGGTGGACGGTGCGGGATCGCTGGAAGCTCGTCATGCCTTCGACGGCCGGCGCAGGCGGCACGTTGCCAGCCGAGGAAGCCAAACGCATCGATCCCCACTCGGCGGGCCGGTACGAACGCGGCGAAGTCGAACTCTTCGACGTCGTCGCCGATCCCGACGAAACCCAAAACGTCGCCACCACGCACCCCGACGTGGTCGCCGACCTGCGGGCGAGCCTCGACGCCTGGTGGACCCCCGGCAAATAGGACAAAAGGAAAAAGGTGCCAGCCACCAAATCTGGGCAGGCTACTTGCCGGACGCAGGAACCATCTCATCGATCCGCACGGCACCGTCCTTCGTGGCGGTGACGTTGATCACTCGATCGTGCAGATGGATACCAGTAATCGTGAGCGACGGCCAAGCTGCCGGCAGCCGCGGATTGACTGCGAAGCCATCGGGAGTGGGCCGAAAACCCAGAAACCCGTAGAGCATGACCTGTGGCACGAGCACACTCTCGATGAACTCCTGATCAAGACCAAGGCCGCCGGCGGTCCCCCCGCCCTGCAGCGTCCCGCGGCCCGGCTTCGCGTAATACGGCCGGTAGCCCCCCTCGGCCTGGACGTCGCGAAACCAGTCGAGAATCTCCTCGAGCCGCCGCCAAGCGTCGTCCGGCCCGTTCACGGCCAGCCGGGCCATGATGTCGAAGTAACTGAAGCCGAGCACGGCGCCGCCGTCCTGCACCTGTCCTCCCCAGGGAATCGATTCCGGCCTGCTCCAGGCCCACACGTACGTCTCCACGTTGCGTCGCGTCGTGCTCCGGGGGCCGAACCGCCAGTGGTAGATGTCGGCGCTGCGCGAGGTGTCGCCCTCGACCTCCCGCGCGCCGTCGAGCCAGTCGATGATGCTTCGGGCCTGCTCGGGCGAGGCCAGGCCGGCGTCGATCGCCTCGAGGTTCAGGATCGTAAACCCGTAGTCGTAGGCCTCTCCCTCGCCGTCGATCCAGCCGACGAACCGGCCCGTCGTCGCGTTCCAGAATCGCTTCCGGAAATCCTCGCGGATGGCGTCGGCGAGGGCCGTCAGGTCGTCGGCCGCCAACGGGCCGCCGTCGGCGGGAATCCCCCAGGCCGGATGGGCGGCGATCGCACGCTCGAGGTCGGCCATCCGTCGGAGGGCCGTGTGCAGGTAGAGCGTGGCGTATGCGTCGTGGCCGCCGAACGGGATCAGGTCCCAATAGTTGTTGCCCACGCCGAGGCCGATGCGTGGCTTCGTGCCTCCCTCGGGTAGCGGCTCGAGCCCGCTGCGGCCGTCATGGCCGACCCAGCGCACCCACACGTGCTTCTGCTCGCGGACCGCGAATTCCGCGAGCGTGTAGCGGAGCGCCCTCCGCATACGACCGATGCTTTGCCGCAGGAACGGAAGATCGGCCGTCCAGTCGAAGTAATCGCTGCAGGCCCGGATGAAGAGCGGCCCGGTGATGGGATGCCGCGTGTCGATCGCCGTGATCACCGACTTGAGGTCGATTGTGGCACCAGACGCGTGGTCGATCACGATCCGATAGCGGGTGAGGATTCCGGCGTACGACGGCTGGCGGTAGAGCGGGACGTTGGCGTAGCGAAAGCCGTCTGCGGCTGCGAGCCGGGGAAATTCGACCCGCCGCTCGGCCGCCCACGCGGCCTCCCCGTCGAGGAGCCACGACATGGCCGGCCGCGACTCCGCCGGCAGTCCCCGGGCGGCCCATTCGATCCTTGCAAAAGGGGCCACGATCGTGCCGCAGCGGAACGGGGGCGTGGTGATCGTGACGACATCGCCCGTGGCCTCGAGCATCAGACCGCGGATGGGATCGATGCCCGCCACGGTCGCCCCGTCGATCTCCCAGCCATCCGTGGAGGCGAGTGGTTGCAGATTGAACATCTGGATCGCGAACACG
>Ga0315902_10013504_pt1 | contig 10559 bp, 13 predicted proteins | sample LakEriMetagenome_9_FD_203523 | JGI IMG/M metagenome (GOLD analysis project Ga0315902, IMG submission 203523) | Freshwater fungal communities from buoy surface, Lake Erie, Ohio, United States - Buoy 12 MA117 | ecosystem: Environmental > Aquatic > Freshwater > Lake > Lake biofilm | place: USA...
CTGAGAGAGGCTACTTCTCTGGCGCCAAGTGTTATCAAGAAAAAGTTATTGCCACCGTCTGATGTGTATCTTACTGCTCAAGAATGTGTTGAACTTGGAATCGCAGATCATTTGACATAAGGAAAAATATGAAGGTAATTGCATTAGATCCGAAAGCTAAAAAAGATGAAGAGCGTAAAATTTCTATGTTAGAAGTGTTAGCAGAAATGCAACAACAGATCGAAGAAGGGAAGATCAAAGAGTTCGTGGCCTGCTCAATGGACGAAGAAGGCGAAGCACAGATACACGCCAGCTGTTTGGATCTAGTAGGCGGAGTAGGTATGTTCGAAGTTGGCAAGCACTTACTAATCGAATCTGATAAAGTGTTGTAAAAACGCCACATAATCTGGGCATTTTTTCATTGACATATAAATAAACAGACAATACAATCAAAGCATAGTTAATTTGTCTTGCTAAAGAAGCAACTGATCTTGAAAATCAATCTTACCAAAAGTGGTTGACAGCGAGACTAAATAACTATACAATAGGACTATGCGTTAGAGAAAACGCAGAATTTTTAAGGAAAAGACGAAGCAAATGAAAACAGTAGGATCATCATTAAGACATTATTGTATAGCCAAACAGGTTGGTATATCCGCCTCTTGGTCTGCGATTAGTCTCTTTAATAATGATCGTACACCAGAGCTACAGTCGGGGTCCACGGAGATCATGAGTTAACTAAAAGTAACTCGAACTTCAAAGGACCCCAGGACTAGAAACCCTGGGGTTTTTGTTTATGTAAAGGAAAAGATGGAAAGAAAAGAAATAGATAAAAATGTGTTAAAGAGAAAAATTGTTGAACAGGCTTACGTGTCTGCTTATACTTTAAGTGATGAACAGACACGCAAACTTATTCAAGATAAGTTTGAAAGGGCTCGTGCTTTGTACGAAGCTCAGAAAAAAAGTCCTGTCTACGAAGACTAAGACTCAAGTGTGAATGGGAAACGAGGTCCCAGCGACACACTCTAATAAACACGTAAACGGGCGGCCTACCGGATGGCTTATCCTTGTGTGGATAAAAAAATGGTAGCGTATTAAAGTGTTCTTCTTTCTACCTACGAAGTAGTCAAAAAGCATAGCGGAGAATATTTTAATACACACTCTTTACCTCCGCCTGAACAGCGGTTGACAGCATAGCGAAAGAGTGTATAATTGCTTAAATGGAAGTGTGTGCTGAATTGGTTGAAGGCAACGGACTGTAAATCCGCCACATAAGAAACACTGTTGGTTCGAATCCAACCACTTCCACCAGTTCCGGTTACTACTTCCCCTTAAAGTAGCGTTTGATTAGCGTGAGAGATCCGGTGGCAGAAAACCGTTAGCGTGAGGATGGAAACTACCCTTACAGACTCTGATAGGCAGAATCCTAACTGCACACAGACACCGAATAAACAGGATGGACAGAGTAACAGCTCAGTAAGGGGTTTGAGTGGAAAACAAGTAGCCTTACACGAATTTAGGTCTCAAGGTGTTCATGGACGCATACCGGCTTGTCACGCCGAAGGAGGGGGATCGTTACCCCCTGGGACCGCCAAAGTTTATTCCCTGATAGCTCAGTTGGTAGAAGCACTTGACTGTTAATCAAGGTGTCGCAGGTTCGAGCCCTGCTCGGGGAGCCAGATATGCACCGTTCGTCTATCGGTTAGGACGCTGCCCTTTCAAGGCGGAAAGAGGGGTTCGATTCCCCTACGGTGTACCAGATTTTATGCCTCTGTAGTTTAATGGTAAAACAGCGGATTTATATCCCGTGTGCAACAGATAATTGGCCAATGTGGGTTCGACTCCCGCCGGAGGCACCAATTAATGTATCCCTAGTGTTAACGGCAGCACGACAGTCTCCAAAACTGCTAGTGGGGGTTCGAATCCCTCGGGGTACGCCAAATGATGTGAGGATGGCAGAGAGGCCCAATGCAACAGTCTGCAAAACTGTAAAGCCGTCGGTTCGAATCCGACTCCTCACTCCAGATTGCCCCTATGGCCAAATAGGTAAAGGCGGCTCTCTCAAAAGGAGTGTCATAACTATCGGTTCGAATCCGATTAGGGGCACCATGTATCTAAGGCGGACCTGTAACCATATTCCGCCTCCGCTGACGCGAAAACAGGATGGGCTGCGCTCACGGGGTTTGCTAGTTTCCTGACACAAAAATAACTAGCACGAATAATGGAAGTGTGGCAGAGTCCGGTTTATTGCACCTGTCTTGAAAACAGACGATCCGAAAGGGTCCGTGAGTTCGAATCTCACCGCTTCCACCAAGTTTTGTAAGTGTCAGCAAGAGAATGTCACGCTGTCGTAGGTAAGTTCGAACTACCTTGACAGTAGAAGGGGACGGGTTCAACTCCCGGGGGATCGGAAGATCCTCGCAGATTGGTTGCTAACTGGACTAGTATCCCAAGTGACGTACCGAGTCCCGGCCGGCTTAATTACACGGGTGAATGGTTGCTATAACGATGGTGCAACTACTTACAAATTCAATATGCTCGGATAGTTAAATGGTATAACGGTCGCTTGATAAGCGATTATTTCAAGTTCAATTCTTGGTCTGAGCACCAACTATAAGGAGAAACTAAAATGGGGCGGTTGCAGTTTTACTCATGCTTGTAGTTTTAATTTATTATATTGACAAAAATTTAAAATAGGAGAATGTTATGGAAAGTGACAAATCTGACAAAGGTCCTAAACCTTTGGGGGTATAACTTAATGGTAAAGTAGCGGGCTTTTAACCCGTAAATCAGAGTTCGATTCTCTGTGCCCCTACCATATAAAAACATACTAACCACAGCCGGGACACATAGAATCCGGGTGCATAGCACATTGTCGTTCGTGTGTTTCTATATGGTAATGTAGCATAATGGTAGTGCAACACCTTCATACGGTGCTCAGTGAAAGTTCGACTCTTTCCATTACCACCAGGATTAAATAAGTGTATGAAAGAGCTACTTAAAAATCTGCCGCAGATATTAGCTGCGTTGCCAGAAATAGTCAAGTACCTGAAATACATTCCAATCCTTATGATCCTTGCAGGTCTAGGTTACGGAGCAGTTTATCTAGCACAGAACCGCAAAGATCCTTACAAGTGTGTAAACAATCACGTCTTTGAACAGTTGAGAATAGATTCAGATATCTACGTGTTCAAAGGCGGCACTTGTATAGATGCTAAAGATTTATAGTAAAAACTGTTGGGGTGTAGTGTAATGGTAACACCACAGACTTTGACTCTGTTATTCTAGGTTCGAGTCCTAGCATCCCTGCCACGCTCCTATAGTTAAATGGAAGAACACATCCTTGGTAAGGATGCGATACAAGTTCGATTCTTGTTAGGAGCACCAACGGTCCGTAGCTCAGTGGAAGAGTTCTGGTCTTCGAAACCAGCAGTCGGGAGTTCGAATCTCTCCGGGCCGGCCACATTTAAAGGATATTAATATGAAACCTATGACTTTTAAAAATCGTATGAACAATGAGCGTTTCGTCTGTGACGACGTCCGTACGGTCGAAGTTATAGAAGGAGTAGAATATCTCATAGTTCATCGCCCTAATGAGCATCGTGTTTTTAAGATGCGAAAAGATGCTTTAGAAAAAGATACCACTGTAGTGAAAGGGATATCACGAAACTTTGCGAAAGTTTAAGTTCACGTTCGACTCGTGGCAGTGGTGCCAACTATGGTGTCCGTAGTGTAGTGGCCTGCACACTAGTCTGTGAAACTGGAAGTACGAGATCGATACTCGTCGGACACCCCAAATTTGCCGCTTTAGCTGATGTGGTCATAGCACCGGTTTGAAGCACCGAGGAATGAGGTTCGATCCCTCAAGGCGGCACCAAATATGCGAGAGTGGTGTAATGGTAGCCACAGGAGACTTAAAATCTCCCGTCTTCGGGCGTACCGGTTCGAGTCCGGTCTCTCGCACCATAAAAAAATTGTCTTGTAAAAAAATAGCATATATAATGCTATGAAATATGAAATAGTAATACTGACACACTTATCTGTAGCACCTATGGCAAAAACCATGGGCGCCTATAGGGTAGCAGATTCTTTAAGACGAATTGGTTTCAGCGTTCAGGTAATTGGAATGACTGATAACTTTTCCGAAGAAGATCTGACTAAAACTATTTTACATTTCGTAGATGAAAAAACTAAAATAATAGGTGTTAGCACAACGTTTTATCAGTTTGTTGATGTGAAAAATATGCACAAAACTTATCCGCCTGGCATAACACAATCTACTAAAAACGTTTTAAAAAGTGTAAAAGAAATTTATCCTAAAATAAAATTTATCAGTGGCGGAGCTCACAGTCATCTACAGATAGGCGATAGTTTATTTGATGCGGTATTTCATGGTTATTCTGATAATGCCGTAATTGATTATGCTTTATCTTTATCCGGTTCTAAAAAACCTCTATGGAAATATAGTAATGGAACTAAAATTATAGAAGGCGAAACGTATCCTGTTATAATGGAACATCTGCGTCATCAATGGGAAGATAATGATATAATATTTCAAGGCGAAACTCTTCCCATTGAAATTGGTAGAGGCTGTATTTTTAAATGTAAATTTTGTAACTTTCAACTTACCGGCAAGAAAAAATTAGATTATATCAGAGATTATGAATTTCTTAAAGAAGAATTTTTAAGAAATTACGAAAGATACGGTGTAACCAACTATAGTTTCTGTGATGATACATTTAACGATAGTACTTACAAGTTAGAAAAAATTCATAAAATTGTTTCAGATCTACCATTTAAAATAAATTTTACGACCTATCTTAGATTAGATTTGATGTATGCTCACAGAGAACAGATCCCCCTTTTACAAGATATGGGATTGAGAAGTGGATTTTTTGGTATTGAAAGTTTTAATCCGGAATCGGCTAAATTAATAGGTAAGGGTTTAGCCAGTGACAAAGTTAAGGACTTTCTTCTAGAACTTAAAAATGACTATTTTAAACAAGACATAAATTTTGTTTGTAGTTTCATCATAGGACTTCCGTTAGATAATTTAAAAAATATCGAAGATACTTTTGAATGGTGCCAACACAATGATATAAACACTATATGGAGCCCGTTATTCATACGCCCTTCGATGAGATATCAGAGTGATATCGATAAAAATTATTCGGATTATGGTTATGTATTAGATCCAGATAATGAACATCGCTGGACTAATAATTACACAAATAGTCAAGAAGCGTTTGAAATGGCTAAAAAATTTAACGAAATAAGAAATAACACTCTTCATAGTTGGCCCCTTTTTGATGCAGCTTCCCTTAAACTAGGATCTTGGAAAGAATTATTATCAACAAGAATGAATGACTTAATACAAGATCCTAATGTATGGCAAAAGATGCAGGCAAGAGTAGACGAATACAAAAAACGTTTAATATCATTATAATAGGAATATCATGAAAGTAAGCAAAATACCGGGACTAGGACGATTTGGAATTTTTATAGATGATGTTGATTTTGATCATCTGACAGACGAAGAATGGTTAGAAATTGGAAAAATGCATTTAGATAATTTTGTAACGATTATAAGAAATACAAACTTAGATGCATTTCGATATCAAGATTTAATATTGAAATTAGGATATCCAAGAACTAATCAAGCACATAATTTACAGAAAAAATATAATTTATCTATTAATGAGATATTCAGAGAAGTAGCTAATGATTCGTCGATTATTTCCGAAGAAGACAAAAAATTTCTAATGTCGTCGGGAAAACTTATGTTGATAGAAAAAGGTGTTCCTACCGCTATTTGTAAAGTAACAGGGATGCGAGATGAAAAAGGTGATCCGTTGGGTATGTTTGCCGACGGTGAATTACTTTGGCACAGTAATGAATCGGGAGACTTATGCTTTACTCCTGGAGTGTCGCTGTTAGGAAAATCAGGTGTTGTTGGCAGTGCGACTGGTTTTATAACAACTGTTGATTATTACGAATCTCAAAGTGAAAGTTTTAGAAAAGAATTAGATGAAATGATATTGGTTCATAAATTTACTCCGGGAAAAATTAATCCTGGATTAATGGAAGAACAGGATTCTATAATGCATAGAAATATGTGTCCGGTTGATAATTCTAGAATACCTCTTGTGATTAAAAGTCCAGGCGGGCACAAAGGATTACATTTTAGTGTGAACACTATCTATAAGATAGAAGGTATGTCTGATGAAGAGTCAGATAAATTATTAAAACATATACAAGATGGTTTATTTGTTGACAAATACATTTATGATCATTGGTATCAATCTGAATCGGATTTATGTTTGTTTGATAACTCTATAACGTTGCATAGAAGATTAGGCGGTATTACTAACAGAATGTGTTATAGAATACAACACGATTACAATAGAATTCAGCCTCAGCCATATATACCTTACTTTCAAACTGAGTTTTCTCAAATATATACAGACCGTATGAAAGAAATGGTCGATTGGATTAAGTAACGCCTCTGCCGATGGAGCGGTGCCAGGTCTTCTAAACCAGGTTATGGGAGTTCGAATCTCTCCAGAGGCGCCATATATCAGTTGACAGAAACAAGTAGCGGATATATAATATACTTCTGTTCGTTAAAAATTTAAAGTAGTTAATTGCCCCTGTGGTGGAATTGGTAGACACGCTGGTCTTAGAAGCCAGTCTTCGGGTGCGAGTTCGAGTCTCGCTGGGGGCACCAGATTTTTGCATCGTTAGTTCAGCGGTAGAACGTCGCCCTTACAAGGCGAATGTCAGTGGTTCGACTCCATTACGATGCACCAAGTTAGGAAGCGTGGCTGAGAGGCTGAAGGCAGCGGTTTGCTAAACCGTCGATTGTAATGAACTTATGGTCCGAGGGTTCGAATCCCTCCGCTTCCACCAAATTTTAAAAGGAAAAATAAATGTCGAAACCGGGTCCAAATTATCGAATGAGCAAACCTCTAAAAACTAGCCTAGCACTAAGTAGATTCTCTAGTCAGCAACAGCGCCATGATTGGAAGCGGGCTATGATTAGTGCAGAACTTGCTGCCGCTATTCAACCAAAGAGAGAAAAAAGCCGTAAAGAACCATCAACAGAATAAGTAGTTATCAGTATTTGGGGGATTAGTTAAATGGGATAACATCGGCTTTGCAAGCCGAGATTAACAGTTCGATTCTGTTATCCTCCACCAAAATTTGCCGCTTTAGTTAAATGGTATAACAGTTGCCTTGTAAGCATCAATCGTTGGTTCGATTCCATCAAGCGGCACCAAGATACTCAAAATGACTTGACAACAGGTCATTTTTGTTTTATAATAGTTTTGTTGTGTAGCAATACGCAACCGGTGAGATGAAAGGTAGATGAGGATAGACACCGTGTGGCTTCATGCCGCATGACTTAATCTGGCAAAGACGCTTGAAACGTCTCCGTGCTTGAGTGAGCCGATCCCAAATATCTTTAATTAGACTGTCAGTTGCTGATCGGAAATATTCAGGCCTCTGTAGCCTGTCTATTGCACATTGTCCAGACCGACGATATCACACAATAGGTCTTGTCATTTGTCCGGTCTATTACTTGACCTTTCGTTGACCCGTCAGTATAATATAAGGAAACAAGATGGCAAGAATTTCATCAGAAGAAGCAGTAAATCAAATTGGTAATAGATTCGATCTAGTCTTAGTTGCCAGTCAGAGAGCTAGAGAATTAAAGAACGGATCAATTCAACGAGTAGATGGAAAAGATGCATCACCTACTATTACAGCTCTAAGAGAGATTGAACAAGGCAAGTATACCAAATCAGAATATCTAACTAAATTGAAGAAAAAGGAAAAATCGAAATGGGAATGAATATCACTCTGAGGAAAGCCAACGCCATCCAGAACAGCATCAACGATGCAGTAAAGAATATCAAGTTCGATACCACAGTCGAACTCAACGAGTTCCAGGATCCCGGAGTTGAACTAACCAAAGCCAACGAAGCACTGTTCGCTGCAGATGCTCGTCGTCAAAAACTAACAATGGCTCTGTACAACATTCGAGCCTTAGTTGGTACAGCCAATGCGGCCAGCGGCATTGATACTGCATTGGCCAAGGCAGCATTTATCGATAAACGTATCGGTCAATTAGAACAGTTGTCTGATCTAAAACCCTTTACCGACCTCGAAGTGATTAAAGGTAAACTTGAGAAAATCAAAAGTCTCAAGGACGAAGCTCGTAGTCGTATCTACGGTTACGGTGACACAGTGAGTACTACTGTGGTCAGTAAAGAACAGATCGATCAGGCCAAAGGAGAAATCCTTAGCTTGAAGAAGTCCAAGCAAAAGATCAACGATGAGGTTCTTGAGCTTAACATCAAGACAGAGATTCCTCTGGCTGATGACACAGTAGCTACCCTTCAGGCAGAAGGCTTACTGTAACAGACCCCTGTTACACTTTTCAGGAAGAAAGTGCGCCATTACCAAGCGATAGAAGGTACGGTGTGTAGGATCTACCGCAAGGCTCTCTTTAGGAGCGACTTGAGAAATCCTAGGTACGAACTGTAACGGCACCAGAAGCAAAATACAGTGGACAGGGTAACAACTCAGTTTAGGGCGGACAGGGAACCGTGGCTAGACACTTTAGTTGATAGCACTCGACAGGTATCGTATATGGACGCATATACTACGCGACATAGTATGGCATGTTACTAGGTCTGAAATAACTGTTGTTAGATGCTGTGGAACGGAAGCACCGGACTCCTAAATAGACACGTTGTCATAGACGGCGAGTACTATCAACTAAAGTTATCGCGGGATGGAGAAGGGGTATCTCGAGAGTCTCATAAGCTCTAGTCCTTGGTTCGATTCCAGGTCCCGCAACCAATTTATTCGGAGTGTGGCGCAGTCTGGCTAGCGCACCTGGTTTGGGACCAGGGGGTCCAAGGTTCGAATCCTTGTACTCCGACCATTTTTATAAAAGGCGATATGACTAAAGAAGAAGAAAAAGCAGCATTGGATCGAGCACTAGAAGAATTTTTCGCTAAGGGCGGAGTAGTGCAACAACTCAAACCAAATCAAAGTGGGAGAGTTGAAGGTGAAAGTTATTCATCTTGGTCAAAGAAAAAACCATCCACAAGTCCGTTGGCCAATCCACCGGATGAAGATTAACTCGCTGTAGTTCAATGGATAGAACGAGTTCCTCCTAAGAATTAAATCCAGGTTCGATTCCTGGTGGCGAGGCCACAGTGTAAATAGTTATATGCGGGTAGATAGGACAAGGGGCGTCCAGCAGCCTTCCAAGCTGACAATGCGGAGTTCGACTCTCCCTACCCGCTCCATACAAAATGCAAGTCATAGATCAAAACGATATCTTCCGAAAATTTGATTTTAGCTCTGTAATCACTGCAGACGATAATAAATCAGCTGTAGGCACAATCAAGAACATTATTTCAGACGGTAATTATTTTACCAATAGTCCCAAATATCAAACTAAAGAAAACATCTTCGCTCGTCCAGAACCAGTTTGGTTAAAATACAGGATGAGCTTTTTATTTTCTGTGTTTATGTATTTGGGTCGAGAAGTAAAAGTATCTAATATGATGGCCTGGTCGTTCATGACGAATCTTGAAAGTGCCGAAAACCGTGAAAAATTATGGCACCATCACTGGCATCCACAGAAGCCCGAAGGTAAAATAATGAGCGGAATATTTTATCTACATATACCAGATGATGTCAAAGACTTAGACTACTGCGGAACAGAATTCGCTCCTGACGGATTAGAGTCTGACAATAAATTTTTTGTTAGCCCTTCGGAGTATAGTTGGTTAATTTATCCTGGTGATAAATGGCACAGACCTGGTATAGTTCAAAGCAACAAATATAGATTTATACTAGCAGCAGATGTCGAATATTATTAATGCGGGTATGATGTAATGGTAACCTACAACTTTGCCAAAGTTGATTTGCGAGTTCGATTCTCGCTACCCGCTCCAATTGACACATAATCAAAAAGATATTATAATATAATAAACGGAGAATCACAAAATGATTAAAAATACCTATGTCAAAATCTGACTTAATAGAATTAGTTGGAGTTGTAGAAGAAGTTCTTCCCGGTAGTATGTATCGAGTTAAATTAGAGCAAATGCCTAATCCTATACTTTGTTATACCGGTGGTAAATTAAAGCAACACAAGATTAAAATAATTTTAGGTGATAAAGTTAAAATAGAAGTAAGTGCCTACGATCTTACCAAAGGTCGTGTAACATATAGATTGTAAAAGGAGAGTGCTATGGCACCTTGGATACAAAACGTAGCACTCAGCGATATACGTAAAGGTTTCCATATTGATGCAGGTATCAATTCTATGTTGATACAGATCTGCGATCCTCCCGGGGACTTTCCAACCCCGAAATACCAGTTCCGAGAAGTTCATCAATTCCAATTTTTGGATGTTGAGGAAAAAGATTATGTCTTAGATGAGGCAATGCGATGTTCACAAGAGCAGGCCAACGAGCTTGTTCGCTTGCTACAACACGCATTTGAACAGCGTATGAACGTTGTTGTTCATTGCCACGCAGGCGTTTGTCGCTCTG
>Ga0315902_10013516_pt1 | contig 10555 bp, 5 predicted proteins | sample LakEriMetagenome_9_FD_203523 | JGI IMG/M metagenome (GOLD analysis project Ga0315902, IMG submission 203523) | Freshwater fungal communities from buoy surface, Lake Erie, Ohio, United States - Buoy 12 MA117 | ecosystem: Environmental > Aquatic > Freshwater > Lake > Lake biofilm | place: USA...
ATGGGAAAGCACAATAGCGGCATCCCTTGCATTGTATCGAGGTGACGGGTCATACTGTTTGAAGCTTGGTTCGTGTTCCTCATCTACGATGATCAGTCCCAAATCTCTGAAAGGAAGAAAAATCGAAGATCTGGCACCAAGTATGATCCGAAATCTGTCCGGGTTATTCGTGAGAACATGATTCCAAATCTCCACGCGTTCATTCTGATTGAACCTGGAATGGTAAACGCCAATCTGATCACCAAAATATGCTGATAGGCGCTGGATCAATTGGGTTGTTAGGGCAATCTCGGGTAATAGGAACAACACTTGTTTTCCGTTATCGAGTTGTTCTTGAATCAGCTGCACATAGATCTCGGTTTTTCCTGACCCCGTAACACCATGCAAAAGCGTTGTATTGTGCTCTTCGAAGGATACCTGGATATCTGTTAAGGCCTTGAACTGGGCAGGAGACATTTCCTTAAATGAGGATTGATCCTTGGTGTTTTCCTTAAAACGGGAGATCTCGTAACGGGTTTGGCAGATCATTCCATTTTTTTCAAGTGTGTTCAAGGAGGAAGCCGAAACATCCATATCCAGAAGTTTTTTTCGTTCTATGGGTCGCAAATGCCCATTCTGATAATTTCCTTCGCGAAGTATGGATAAAAACGCTTGAAGCTGTTTCTCTGTATTTTTTTTGGATTCAAGTCCGGAAATGCAGGTGTTGAGATCATCTTCTGTGGTTGCGAGCGGTCCCAACTCTACATAGACGGCCGTCTTTGGAACAAATTTGTCGGTCAGTTCCTCGACAGAAAGAATGATCCTTCTATCCATCATTCGTTTGATGATGGGTTGAACAGTTTTTATTCCAAGGATCTCAGAAAGTTCTTTCAGATCGATTGATTCCCTGATCTCAAGTGTTTCTGTAATCCTTGACTCTCTGTCATCCAGATGGTCTATCTTTCCATCAAAATCCGGATGAAGTACAATTCGGGTTTCACTTGCCAGCTTAAAATTGGCGGGTAAGGCCGCATTCATAACATCACCGATCGGGGCCATGTAATAGGATGCAATCCATTTCCACAGCTTATATTGATTCCCGGTTATAATTGGCGATTCATCGAGAATGTGTTCAATGTATTTTGCCTGATATTCTTTGGGTGCTTCCTCTGTGATCCGGGTTATGATACCCGTCAAAAGTTTTGACTTACCGAAAGGAACGATGACCCTTGCTCCGACGATCACAAGATCGTTCAGATCGTGTGGCACACGGTATGTAAACTCACGGTGGATCGGGATCGGTAGAATAATATCGACGAAGAGCGTTGTCCTTTCAGCCATGAGCTAAAAGTACGAACAAAGCATAAAAACCGTATACTAAATTACCTACGAAATACTAACAATCCTTATGGGCAAGCGTAGGAAAGTCCGAGGGATATATCCTGCGGGTGTTGACTGCAGAATGCAAGTAAACCGGTAATCGGACCCTGACAAAGTTCAGCGATTGACTTCGAGGTCATCAATCGTAAATTCGGGTTATCCGGATTCAGGAAGTATTTTAATGACGTATGGGTATAGCGTGAGGAGAAGATTCCAATCGCTCTGTAATTGTTCGTCACGGTCAGATTGGTATAACTCGGTTTCGTCTGGGCGAGGGAAGAAGATGGCTTGTTCACCGTCATGTAATTCAATAATTCTTCTGAACCACCAGTGGCAATTACTTTTATCGAATACAGCCTCCTTTGATTGATTAGTGGATTGCTGACTGTACAATTGTTTTTTATCAGGTTATAGAATGTTTCGCCATTATATGCAAAGGATTTAGATGCCGTCGTAATCTCTGATTCTCCTAAATTCCAGTCAAACGTTGTGAAGAGAGTATCTACTCCGAGAACGAACTCTGCTACGGTCACTTGCAGCGTTGTGTTTATGACATGCGCGTTTCCAGTTGTTACAGAGATACCACCAGTCACATAGCTTGCGGGATCATCAACGAATTCGTATCGAAAGTTCTGACCATCAGCCGTGGTTGCGATACCTGATACAATCTGTGTTTCACCATGAACTTCGAATTCACCTCCGTTAAGAGAAATATCCAGTTTGTATGTTCCATTGTTGTTCAGTGGAGCATTGGATGGCGTTGTAAAATAGTATACTTTTTGTTCAGGTGCAAAAAATGCCCCATTTTCATCTTTGTTTGTGAGAATGGTATCCTGCAATGTCCAGATCCTCTGTTCGCTGCCATTGATCACTTCTGTTATGGTCGCATCTACCTGATCGAAATAACTTGAATCCGCAATTGTTTCACTTCCCGGAGTTATGTATGCCCTGTTGATCTTAATGAAATGAACTGTGTCGGCTTTATCCAACAGTCCATAAACAACGGCTGTTTCTCTGAAATCTCCGCTCAGGTCTATCTCCTCGTTGCACGATATCAGCGTGGTACCCAACAAAAGTATCCCTGACAAATAATAAAACAATCCCTTCATAATCAAGTAACGTATGGACAAATGTAGCTAAAAAAACCGCTGGTACGCACCTGATCAATCAACCAGCGATACCAAACGATCAACATACTAATCTTTCACTTTGTTCAATCCCATTGCGCTCAGCATCCAGTTCGGCAGATACTTTCCCGGTTTACGATGTTTGAGGTTGATATACCATCCCCATTTTTTCATCACGGGAACCTTGTGAGTTTCGACGAATTCGATCCATGTGCCATCGGGATCTTCTACGTACGAAAAGCGACCGCCTGCCTCACCCATGTCGAAGGTATCCGAACTGTCTACCGTGAATGGAAATCCTTTTTCATCGCATTCTTTTTTCAAAAGGTCCATTCCCTGAATATCAAAACACAAATGGATAAAGCCCCAGTCACCCCAGAATCGATCTTCGAAAATTGAACGGCAATCCGTTCTCTCCGTTGACTGTATCAATTCTATCTCCGATGGTCCCAGCAGTCTTGCAAATGGTCCTTTTCTCGGTTCTTTGTGTGTCAGTAAAATTCGTCTAGCTTCATTCCTCCCTCCGGGCAGATAATTGAGATCTTCAAAATGATCTTTGGTATCATAAACGATGGTGTCGTATCCCAGGATGTCACGATAGAGGGGAAGAGCTTTCTCGATATCGCTCACTCCTATTATCGCACCAGCAACCCCTCCACATCTTGATGGATGCCCGGTATCTTTAAAATATCCTTTGCCTTCGATTACCTGAAAGATATTTCCGTTGGGATCTTTTGTGAAAAAAGTGTTGTTTCCTGCAGGATCTGTAGTCAGTGGGCTGATGAGATCTGCACCGTTCTTTTGAAAATAATCGTAAGACTTTGCAACATTTCGTGATTTGATCTTGCAGGCATACAGTCCATAATCTCCCACTTGAATATCAAAGCTAGCCTTTTCAGTAGGTCTGCTTGTGAACTGCCAGATCTCGAATCCACCGCCGCCTTCCATACTGATTGCAAGTGTTGCGGTTCGAGAATGAACTTGTCCTCCCGTGTATCGTGTCATCAAGGGTGCTTCGGCAGCCTCTTCGAAGACTTTCACATTGACACCAAAGAATTTACGGTACCATTTCCAGCTTTTCTCAACATTGGGAACACCTATTCCCATTTGTTGTATTCCACAAATTATCTTTTCCATTTTTTTTTGAAACCGGAACAAATATAAGGAAGCTCACGGATTAGCGAATCGCCCGATCATTAAAAAGAACGTAACCGTAGCTTAACTGAAACGCGAAAGGACTCAATTGTTTTGGGAAGTAATTCACGGTTGCGCGAATAGGTCCGACAAAGGAATGATAGATGACCGAGGCAGAAGCCAGATATGTCTCGCCTTTGAACGGTTTTGAATAATTAAAGGTCCCGTCGTCGTTCAAAGACAATGAGACAAATGGCTGATAATAGTATCCGTCGAATCTCACATCGATATTCCTGTTCAATGTGAAGATAACATTGACTCCTCCACCGATATATTGTGGAGAGCGGTATTCAGGAAGGAAGTAGGTTTCAGCATCCGGAACCAATGAAAAGGAAGTCATCTGCAGAAGGGTTGCGGTGTAATTTGATAACAGAGACTGACTGTTGAGCACACCTTTTCCGTGAAAACCCAAATGAAAGAAGTCAGTATTGATAGGGAATGACTGGAATTCAGCATTCAGATTGATCCAGGCATGATCTTTCACGAAGACAGTGTCAAGTGCAGACGTAGAACCTGAGATGCTTCGTTCTCTTCCTTTGACATATCGTGCTTTGAAACTGAAATAATGCCCGGAAGATGCGAATTGTTTTCTATTCAGCGAGTTTTGGATAAATTCCCAGCTACTCGAAAAGCCATCAAATTTTGTAATGTCCGACGTGTCTTTGTTCGAGAAATTCTCCGTCTGATAATAGTCATCCTCCAGGTTGAACATTCTGAGATCGAAAGAGCTTTTTGTTGTATTTCCTATCGGGTGATTTAATTTAAGCCCGTAATACATCTCATTTTGGACGAGGAAGGAAGGTTTCACATCTTCGAAAAATGTGGCAAAACTTCTGAAGTAATCCCAACGGTTCATCACGAAGTAAGCACCAACCGATATAGGAAAGATAGACGGTACCTCGAGAATGTAATTCAGTTTAGCAGACCCATAGAATTTACCGAAATAGGACGAGGCATGCAGGGAGGAGGCTGTTTTACCGATGTTGCGGTAAGTCAGTCCGAGATAACCTGTATTGACGGCCCTGGAAGAGAAGTGTCCCCCCACATCCAGTTTAAAATCTTTGGCTTTTCTCACTTCGAGGTCCAGATTGTAGGTGTTATCCGGTTTTTTTGTCAGCACGGGATACATGAACTCGATCTGAGGTGTTGCATAGAGGCGATAATACCTTTTCTCCAGTTTTTCTGAACTCAGAATTTCATTTTTACGCAGATTGATCATTGATCTTCGAGCATATGTAATTCCCCTCTTCTTAAAAGCATTGTTGGTAATTGAAGATACCCGGAGTTCCTCTATTCTCGATCTGAATGCTTTTCTTCTGTTATTCAATTCCTCTTTCGAAATTCGCTCAGTTACATGTAATTCGATAGAATCAATGTATTTCAGTGTCGTCGCATAACCATCCCGGATGGCTACTTGCACATTTTCGAATTCAAAGGTCGAAATTTCTGACTTGGGTTCGATTAATATTCCAGCCTCACAGGGTAAGTTATAATCGGAATAAGAGACCAACATATTTTTTACCTGACTGATCAGATCATCTTCCAGTGGAGGAGCTGCATTATAGGAAACGTTGCTTCCAATAATGAAATCAGGATCAAACTCTCGGTACATTATGTCTGCCGGGAAATTATTGTAAAGTCCACCGTCGAACATCAGGATTCCATTTACCCGAATAGGATTGAAATAAAACGGGTACGTCATGGATGCGCGCACAGCTTGATTCAGAAATCCCTCACTGAATACGATACTTTTTTTATTCGTGATATCCGATGCGACACAGCGGAAAGGAACGAAAAGGCTATCAAAATCATTCCCATAGCTTGCTCCGGTGGTTCCGAGCAATTTCAGCATTTCGAAGTCGAGATAGGATGATGTTATGACACTTGTTGGCAGTGATTTTTGTAAGATACTGTCTCCGGAAAAAGATACATTTATCATACCGGCGTTCATTTCTTCCTCCTTGTAAAGAAACCGCTGCGTGGATCGTACCTTACCTTTTGTCATAAGCTGGAAATCTTCACTCATGACATAAGCCTCGATCTCTTCCGGGCTGTAGCCTGCTGCATACATTGACCCGACCAACGCTCCCGCTGATGTGCCGGTGATGTAATGTATTGGTATACCGCGTTCTTCGAGTGCTTTCAGAACCCCAATGTGCGCAAGACCTGTTGCTCCGCCACCACTCAAAACAAGGCCTATTTTCTGTTGGGCGAAAATACTTAAGGTACCACTGCACAGGAGTATGGTAAAGAGATAACGCTTAATTGAGTTCAATTTCGTTCTTTTGTACAAAATTAAAAGTATTTCCTTGTGAAAAATACAAAAAATGATCAGACATTTCGCGCTGAAAATGCGGTGCTTACAATAACAGTAAAGACCTTTTTCGGATTGGAAGATGTTCTTTCGGAAGAACTAAACGAACTGGGTTATTCCATTGCGGAAAAGTTGAATCGTGCGGTTCAGATAAAAGGTACCTGGAAGGATGTCTATTATCTGAATCTTCATTTGCGATGCGCTATTTCGGTTCTTGTCGAGATCAAAAAGTTTAAGATCAAGCATGAAGATGAGTTGTATAAGCGATGCATGGAGGTGGACTGGACCACTTATTTTTCACTGGAAAAGTCATTTGCGGTAAAAGGTGCTGTATTCTCGGATTTCTTCAAGCATTCGCAGTTTCCATTTTTATTGGTGAAGGATGCCATTGTCGATACTTTCAGAAAGCGTGATGGCAACAGGCCGGATGTCAATGTGAAAACACCACAGGTCTTGTTCGATCTCTATATCAACAGGGATCTTGTAACGATCTCATTAAATACAAGTGGGATTCCGCTCTTTCAAAGAGGATACCGCCAGGCTGCCGGAGAGGCACCGTTGAATGAAGTAGTCGCGGCGGGTTTGATCCGAATGACTGGATGGGACAGGCGTTCGACATTCGTTGACCCTTTCTGTGGATCGGGAACGCTTCTTATCGAGGCAGCATTATTAGCTACCGGTATCCCATCGAATATTGAGCGACAGCATTATGCCTTCAAAAATTTTGCAAATTTCGATTCGGCTTTATGGGAAGAGATCTATAACAACGCTGTAAAGCGCGTGACAGGTTTGCCGTGTAAAATTATTGGTTCTGATGTCAGCGATGAAATGGTCACAAAGACAAGGCGTAATTTGCGTGCACTTCCGATCGGCAGATTTGTCGAAACATCGGTTGAGTCCTTTGAGCAATTCAGATGCCCGGAAGGTCCCGGCATCCTTGTTTCTAATCCTCCTTATGGAGAAAGAATGGGGGAGAACATCGAAGAGATGTATGAGGAATTGGGCAATTGGATGAAGAACGAGATGAAAGGTTTCGACTGTTGGATCCTTTCAGCATCAGAATCCGGATTCAAGTCACTTGGACTGAAGCCTGACAAAAAGATCCGATTATACAACGGTGAGTTGGAATGCAGTTTCAGAAAGTACTCGGTTTACGAGGGAACAAAAAAGCTGCATAAGATCGGAAAAGAGGATCAAACAGACTGATATATAATGCTATAAAAAAAGCCGCAACGAATTGCGGCTTTGCTCTTATCTTTTAGAGATCTCAACGTAGTCTCTTGGTGTTGCACCAGTGTAAATCTGTCTTGGTCGACCAATAGGTTCTTTGTTCTCGGTCATTTCTTTCCACTGAGCAATCCATCCGGGAAGACGTCCCAAAGCGAACATGACGGTAAACATTTCAGTTGGAATACCTAATGCTTTGTATATGATACCGGAGTAGAAGTCAACATTCGGGTAAAGGTTTCTTGCCTTGAAATATTCATCTTCCAGAGCAACTTTTTCAAGCTTCTTCGCAATCTCGAGCATTGGGTCATTGATACCAAGCTTTGAAAGGATGTCATCGCACGCTTTTTTGATGATCTTGGCGCGCGGATCGAAGTTCTTGTATACTCTGTGACCAAAGCCCATCAAGCGGAAGGGGTCATCTTTGTCTTTTGCTTTCGCAACCCATTTGTCTACATCTCCACCATCCTTGTGGATCTTTTCAAGCATTTCAATTACCTCTTGGTTAGCGCCTCCGTGAAGAGGTCCCCAAAGTGCAGATATACCGGCTGATATTGTTGCGTAGAGGTTTGCCTGGGACGAACCAACTATTCGTACAGTTGACGTAGAGCAGTTTTGCTCGTGGTCAGCATGTAGGATCAATAATTTATTCAGGGCATCGACCACAACAGGATCCACTTTGTAGTCCTCTGTTGGCATAGAAAACATCATGTAGAGAAAGTTCTCACAATAATCGAATTGATTGCGCGGGTACATGAAAGGATGACGCATCGCATTCTTGTATGACCATGCTGCCAGGGTCGGTAATTTTGCCAATAAGCGATGGATGGTCAAATCTTTCATCTCAGGACTTCTGTTTGGGTCAAGCGATTCCGGATAGAAGGTAGCAAGAGAGCAGACCATTGAAGAAAGAACTCCCATTGGGTGAGCCTTCGCAGGGTATGCTTCGAAGAATTGCTTCATGTCTTCGTGAACAAGCGTATGCTTGGTAATGCTATTCTTGAAAGCATCCAATTGGGCTTGAGTCGGAAGTTCTCCATAGATCAAGAGATAACCGACTTCCAAGAAACTTGCCTTTTCTGCCAATTGCTCGATCGGGTAACCTCGGTAATGAAGGATACCTTCTTCACCATCCAAAAAAGTGATCTTACTCTTTGTCGCACCAGTGTTCTTGTAACCGGTGTCTAACGTAACATATCCTGTTGTGTCACGCAATTTGCTGATATCAATCGCTTTTTCATTCTCGGTACCTACAACTACAGGGAATTCGTATACCTTTCCCTCCAATTCGATTTTCGCAATGTCGCTCATTTTGTTTCTGCCTTTAGATTTAATAATCGTCGTCTAATTTAACAAAGAAATTGTTTTCATAGTTCATATATATCGAATATTTGAAAAAAATGATGCCCTTCCTTGGTGTCATTTTTTCAACGATAAAGAGCGCTTTTTAAAGATTTTCAAGTGTGTAATTGAACATCATGTTAAAGAGGTGGTTCCGGGTGTTTCCGCCATATATGCCATGGTTTTTATTTGGGTAGATGAACATGTCGAATTGTTTGTTCGCCTTCACCAGTGCAGTGATCATTTCCATTGTATTCTGGTAATGAACGTTGTCATCTCCTGAACCATGGATCAGTAAATAGTTACCTTTCAAATTGTTAACAAAGTTGATCGGAGAATTATCGTCGTAACCGGCAGCATTTTCCTTTGGTGTTCTCATGAAACGTTCGGTGTAGATATTGTCATAATAACGCCAGCTTGTAACCGGAGCAACAGCAATTCCCATTTTGAAATGATCAGCACCTTTCGTCATGGCAAGTGAGGTCATGAAACCACCGTAACTCCAGCCCTGGATGCCAATCCGATCCTGGTCAACAAATGGTAATTTTTTAAGCTCGATTGCCGTATTGATAAAATCTTCAACTTCCAGTTTTCCCAATTGAAGGTAAGTCGACTTTTTGAAAGCTGCACCGCGGTACATTGTTCCACGAGGATCGACCGAGACGATGATATAACCGCTCTGAGCTAAAAGTTGGTGATACATGTAGTCATTACCATCCCAAGCATCGCGTACTTCATTACTTCCCGGACCTCCGTATACGGTCATGTATACTGGATATTTTTTCGCAGGATCGAAGCCGATCGGTTTGATCATCCATCCATTCAATTCGGTGTTGCCAGAGCGGAGTTTTAAAAATTCCTTTTTTGACAACGCGTAACCTGATAAAACAGTTTTCAGGCGATTATTATCGACGAGAACAGTTATTTCCTTCCCATCATTGTCACACAAAGAGTAAATAGGTGGTGTATTCGCATCAGAATAGGTTTTTACAAAATATTTCATACCTGTTGTGAACTCGGCTTCGTTCGTTCCTGTTTCGCTACTGATCGCTTTTTTATCAGACCCATCGATCTTCACTTTGTAGATGCCCTTAGAGATCGCTGAATTTTCTGCGGAAGAGTAATAGATCATATTTGTTGACTGGTCAATACCATAGAATTCGATGACATCCCAGTTTCCTTTTGTCACTTGTTCTGAACGTCCGTCAAAGGTTAGTCTGTAGATATGATTGAATCCATCTGATTCACTTGTGCGAAGAATTGTGTTACCATCCTTCAGAATCAATAAATTGTTATCGATCTCAACATAGCTGTCCGATTTTTCCTCGAAGAATACCTTGTGTTCCGGTTTCTTTCCGTTCATGTCAACCAAATGATATTTCAGATGATTCTGGTGTCTGTTAAGTGTTTGCAGGATCAGTTTGTTTGAAGTTCCTGACCATTGGATACGTGGGATATATTCGTAATCACCAAGTGGGATGGTAAGAGGTTTTCCACCTTTTGCAGGTATGATATGGGCAGTAACCTTGCTGTTGTCTTCTCCAGCTTTTGGATATTTGAAAGTATACAGTTCCGGGTAAAGGTCCATGTAGTATGTCATTGTGAATTCTTTCACTTCCTTTTCATTGAATTTCAGAAAACCGATGTATTTGCTGTCAGGGCTCCAACCATAAGCTTTTGTGATCGCGAATTCTTCTTCATACACCCAGTCTGTTGTACCATTAATGATCTTGTTCCTTTTACCGTCTGTAGTTAAAACAGTTACTTTACCAGACTTCAAATCTTTTACATAGAGATCATTCTTGTAAATGAAAGAAACCTTTGTCCCATCCGGAGAGTATTCAGCAAGTGTTTGAGGTTGTCGTGTCTCATCCAGAGCTTGCATGACTCCAGTTTTAATATCATAGAGATAGTAGACGGCAGAGAAACTTCTGCGGTATATAGCTGATGTATTAGTCGTTATGAGGATCTTGGATTCATCTTCATTGAAGAA
>Ga0315902_10013518_pt1 | contig 10553 bp, 8 predicted proteins | sample LakEriMetagenome_9_FD_203523 | JGI IMG/M metagenome (GOLD analysis project Ga0315902, IMG submission 203523) | Freshwater fungal communities from buoy surface, Lake Erie, Ohio, United States - Buoy 12 MA117 | ecosystem: Environmental > Aquatic > Freshwater > Lake > Lake biofilm | place: USA...
AGCCGGGGGATCGGTCAGCGAACGGTTTCGCGGCCCGGCTGGAGCATCTTCCGCAGGGCCGCGGGCGTCGGCTCCTGCACGTTGAACTCGTCGAGCAGCAGATCCGACGAGATGTCACGGGCACTCTTGAGCGTGAGGCTGCCCCCCTGGGGGTCGACGTGATACACCGCGGCGTGCCGGGTCGCCGGATCCACCACGATCAGCAGCCGCCGGCCGTCTTCGAGCGGCGAGTCGGAAATCCAGAGGGCGTCCCCGTTGGCCGCCGGCAGCGGCCGCTGGGCGGCCGACCCGGCCGTCGAGAGGACTGCAGCGAGCAAGCCAACCGCAGCCAGCGGAAGCAGGGTTCGGTAGGGCATGAAATCACTCCGGCGACGGGCGACGAGGTGAGCGTGTAGACGGTCGTCGCATGCCCCAGCAAGCCCAAAGTCCGGCTTGCCTAGTCCTCGCAGGGCCCGCCCTTCGCCTCGGCCGGCTGGTGTTCCTTCAGGCAGACTCTTTCGATTCAATCGACCAAGCCGATCGTTCCGATGGTAGGGAAAATGCCGTCGGCCCGAGCGGCCCGTCGGCAGAGTCCAGCCCGCCTCGGAGGTGCCATCCGGTGTCGTCTCTCAATGCCTTGTCCGCCGTTCTGCTCCGGTCGCCACTGCTCTGGGGCGGGGCGTTGGCCTTCTGCTTCTTCGGGCTGATTCATGGCGGCGTGATCAGCGATCCCAACGTGGTGCGATACCTCGCCGGCCACTGGGTCGAATACGTCGAAGTCGCGATGTTCTGCGTGGGCCTCGCAGCGCTGGCTCTGAAGGGCGGCGATATCTACCGCCAGCTGCGCACGGCGGACGAGTCGCCGTTGGAGCCGATTCCGGAAGGTGGGCAGTCGCCCGCCGAGGCCGCGACGCTCGCGGCCGCCGTGTCCGACGCCGCCGCCGGCTACCTGCCCCGCCGGATGCGCGAGGCCCTCGATTTCGTCGTGCGGACGGGCGACTCCGACGGCCTCAACGACCATCTCAAGTATCTCGCCGATCTCGACGCGGCCCGTGCGGCCCAGGGCTACGGGCTCGTCCGGTTCGTGATCTGGGCCATCCCGATCATGGGCTTTCTCGGCACCGTGATCGGCATCACGGTGGCGATCGCCAGCCTCTCGCCGACGCAGCTGGAAAACATCTCGGGCGTCGTCGCCGGCCTCGGCACCGCCTTCGACACGACCGCCACGGCCCTCGGGCTTTCGATGGTGCTGATGTTCCTCCAGTTCGTCGTCGATCGGGCGGAGCAGGGTTTGCTGGCCCGGGTCGATGAAACGGCCTGGCAGGCGCTGGGCGGACGATTCCAGTCGTTCGGCGGCGGCGATGGCGCCGCGCTGGCCATCGCACGGCTCGGCGAAACGATGGCCCGCGGCTCCGCGCAGCTGCTCGACGCCCAGGAGCAGGCCTGGCGGTCGCTCGAGCAGACGGCCGTCGGCGGCATCCGCCAGCTGCTCGACGAGGCGGGCGAGCGGATGACGACCACGCTCGGCGGCTCGCTCGACTCGAGCCTCGCCCGCTGGGGCGAGTCGCTGGCCAAGGCCCACGATGAACTGGCCTCGCGGCGCGAGGAGCGCTGGACGGCCGCGGCGGAGTCGCTGGCCGAAGCGGTGCGTGGCCTCGAGCGGCATCAGCGGTCGCTGGCCGAGCAGACGGCCGTGCTCGGGAGCGTCGTGGACGCCACCCGCGACATCACCACACTCGAGCGCAGCCTCGACTCCAACCTCGCGCGGCTGGCGAGCACGGGTCGGTTCGAGGAGACGCTCGCCACCCTGGCGGCGGCCGTGCAGCTTCTGGCCGTCCGGGCCGGCGACGTCGCCGGTGACGCCCGCCGCGTCGATCTGCACGCCGTGCGGACCACCGGAAAGGCTGCATGAGTCGCGTTCGTCCGGTCGCCGGACCCTCCATCTCGCTGTTCCCGTTCCTCGCCGTGCTCCTCTGCACGATGGGGGCGCTGCTCGTGCTGCTCGTGCTCTTCAGCCGCGCGGCCCAGCGGCCGCCCGTCGATGAGGCCGCGGTCAAGGCCGCTGTGGCGCGGACCGAGGAACTGAATCTCGCCAAGGACGAGCTCGCCTGGCGGCTCCAGCAGCTGCAGTCGATCCGCGACCGCACAGCGGATGACCTGGCGCGGGCCCGCATGCAGCTGGCGGGTGTCGAGGAGGACGCGCGGCGGATCACCGACGAGCTCGAGGCGCTCGAGCGCACCGCCGAGGCGCTCGCCTCCGGCGCCCAGCCCGACGCCGCCGAGGCGGAGGCTGTCGCGAAACTCGAGCAGGCTCTGGCCGAGGCCCGCGCCGCGCTCGAGAAGGAGCGGGCGGGCAAGGCCGACAAGCCGCCGGCCTACGCCGTGGTTCCCTATGTCGGCTCGAATGGCACGCATCGCCGGCCGCTCTACATCGAGTGCGGCATCGACGGCGTGTTTCTGCAGCCGGAGGGAATCCGGCTCGGCCCCGCGGATTTCGAGGGGCCGCCCGGTCCTGGCAACCCGCTGGCCAGCGCGCTCCGCGCGGCCCGAGAGCACATCGCCGCGGCGCCGGGTGAGGCGGGCGTGCCGCAGGCGCAGCCCTATCCGCTGCTGCTCGTTCGGCCGTCGGGCGTGATGGCCTACTACGCCGCCCGCGAGGCCATCCAGTCGTGGGGCAGCGAGTTCGGCTATCAGTTCGTCGACGAAGACTGGCAGATCAACTATCCGCCCCCGGATCCGGCGCTCGCCGAGGCCGAGCGGCGGGCAGTCGAGGAGTCGCGGCGTCGGCTCGCGTGGCTGCAGCAGGTGCGGCCCGCCCGTCCTGCCAAGCCGCCCACGCAGTATCGGGCCGCCACGACGCGGGGCGGTGTCGTGGCCAACGGCGGGCCGAGCGTGCTCGGCGACCAGTCGCGATTCGACTGGACCGAGGAGCAGGCCTCGGGGGGCCGCGGTGACGGTGGCGGTGGCGGTGGCGCCCAGCCGGGGCGAGGCTTCGTCGCCGGTGGCAGCGGGGGCAGCGCCGTTGGCGTCGGTTCGGGCCAAGGCGGCGAGGGGTTGCCGGGTGGGGCCGTTGGTGGCGGACCAGGCGGCACCGGATCGTCGGCCATGGCGGCGCTCGGCGACCGCTACTCGGGACCGTCGAAGTTCTACGACACGTCTCCGGGCGGACCGGCTGGCCCGGGCGGCCCAGCGCCGGCCGCCGACGGCGCCGCTCCAGCCCAGCCGGGCGGCACGGAAACCGCCGGGGGTTCCTCTGGACCCGGGGGGGCGACCGGAACGAAGAGCGATGCAACAGGCCAGGGAAGTGCCACCGGTGGGCCGGGCGGCGGAGAGTCGACGGGGAATGCCACCGCGTCGTCAGGCTCGGCCGGAGGCGCGGGCGGCGTCGGCTCTGCCGGCATGGCGGCTGCGGCCCGCGGCGGAGCGGCATCGTCAGGAGCCGGATCGTCGGCGGGGGCGGTCGGATCCTCGGGCGGTGGCGGCTCGGGCCCCTCGATGCCGGGGCTGCCGCAGGGTAGCGGAGGCGTCTCGGCCTCGACGGGCGCATCCTCGGCCGGCGGCTCGCTGGCCGGCAGGCGCGGCAGCAACTGGGCGAGCCTCGCCTCTCATGACCGTCCCGTGCCGATCACGCGGCCGATCCTGCTCGAGTGCAGCGCCAACGAATTCCGGATTCTTGCCGACCGCGGTGGCCGTGTGGAGACGCGGATTCCAATCGGCACCCATACCGTCGACTCCGTCGATCTGCTCGTGCAGGCCGTGCATACGAAGGTCGGTGGCTGGGGCATGGCCGGCGACCGCATGTATTGGCGACCCGAACTGGTGCTCTCCGAAACGCCCGACGGCCGCGGCCGACGCGAGGATCTCGAGCGGCTGCTCGCCGACAGCGGCCTCGATACCCGGCGGAAAGGCCAGGACAACCAGATCCGGCCGTTGCCTCCGGTGCGGCAGGCCGACGCAGGCCCGCCACCTCGGTGATGCCGGGGCCCGACCCTCGAACGATCCGTTGGAGATGACGCGATGGCACGCAGCAGGCCGGCCGAGATCAGCGATGCGGGGCAAGACTCGTTTCTCGACGTTGTCACCAACATCGTCGGCATCCTGATCATCCTCGTGATGGTGATCGGCGGCCGCGCACAGCAGATCGTGCTCACGCCGCCGGAGCCGGTGGCCGACACCGGGCCGCTCGAGAAGGAAGTCCGCACCCTGGCCGAGACGGTCGCATCGACCGAGAGCGAGATCGACGAACTGCAGACGCAGGCCCGCACCGTGGCCACCGCCGCGGCGTTCGCCGCCGATGCCCGGCTCCAGCTGACGACTGCCGTGTCGGCCGCGAAGGCCGCGCTCGACCGCCGCAAGCAGGAGGGGGAAGCCGCCCGCATCGCCGCGGCCGAGACCCGCTCGCGGCGGCAATCGCTGGAAGCCGAGCTCGAGCGGGTGAAGCAGGACACCGAGGCCCTCGCCTACGCGCCGGCCACGACGCAGGAAGTGCTCGCCTACCCCACGCCGATCGGCCGTACGGTCAACGGCGAGGAGATGCACTTCCGTCTCGCCGGCGGCCGGATCGCCTACATCCCGCTCGAGGAGCTCTTTCAGCTCGCCAAGAACCACACGCAGCGGCACTCCGGCCCGATCGCCCAACTCGCTTCGCGGATCGAGACCGTGGGGCCCGAGCAGGGGTTCAAGCTCGACTACGTGATCGAGGCCAAGATCGACCAGGCCCGCGGCCAGGTGCTCATCCGTTCCCGGGAGTGGGTGGTGCGGCCCGTGGACGAGGCCTATGGCGAGACGATCGACGAGGCCATGGCGTCGGGATCGCGGTTCCGCCGCGTGCTCTCCGGCGCCAAGCCCGAGACGACGATCACGCTTTGGTGCTATCCCGACAGCTTCGCCGCCTACCGTCAGGTTCGCGAGGAGCTCCACCGGCTCGACATCCCCACCGCCGGCCGTCCCATGCCGGAGGGTGCTCCGATCGGCGGCTCCACCGAAGGCAGCAAGTCGGTCGTGCAGTAGCATATGGGGGTACATTCCCTCGGCGATTTGGACCACGAAGGAGCTTTTGCATGGCGGCCGCGACCGGATACGTGACCGACGTTTCGTATATCCCCGGCTTCTACCCCAACATGGCGCCGGTGGCGCTCCGCTACGTGGCGGCGCTCAACCGCGTGGTGCCGCCGCGGGAGACGGGATATCGGTATCTGGAGCTCGGCTGCGGGCTGGGCCGCGCCCTGTCCACGCTCGCCGCCGCCAATCCCGGCAGCCAGTTCGTCGGCGTGGATCTCAATCCCGAGCACACGGCCGCGGCCGAACGCGACATCGCCGCCGGAGAACTCGCCAATGCCCGCGTGATCACGTCGGATTTCGGGCACCTGCCCGCCGATCTCGGCCAGTTCGAGTTCATCGCGCTCCACGGAGTCTTCAGCTGGGTGTCGCCCCAGGTGCGGGAGGAGATCCTCGCCGTCGCTCGCGAGCACCTCGCTCCCGGCGGCCTGCTGCTCGTGAGCTACAACGCGATGCCGGGGTGGGCCCATCTGCAGCCGATCCGCGGCATCCTCCTGCAGTACGCCGCCCTGCGGTCGGGCGACAGCCTGCAGCGGATCCGCGACGCGCTCGCCTATCTCGTCTTCATCCGTGACCGGCACGCGAAATACTTCGAGGACAATCCGCGGGCGGCCGCCTACGTCGATGCCCTGCTCAAGCAGGACGTTCGCTACCTCGCCCACGAATACCTCAACGAGCACTGGACGAGCTTCTACTTCGCCGACGTGGCCGGCATGTTCGGCGGCGCGGGCCTCACGTTCGTGGGGAGCCTGCCGGTGTTCACGAACTTCTGGGATCTCTGCGTGCGGCCCGAGTTCCAGGAACTCTTCCGCACCACGACCAATCGGCTCGTGACGGAAGCCCACAAGGACTTCTGCGCCAACACGGCCTTCCGCTGGGATCTCTATGCGAAGGGTCCGCGGGCGATGCCCACCGTGGCCGACCGGCTGCGCGAGGCCGACGACATCCGCTTCCGCGTCACGCGGCCCGGCACCACCCTGCCCTACCAGGCCAACCTCGGCGTGGTGACGAGCACCGTGCAAGGGGCGCTCTACCAGACGCTGCTCGACGTGCTGGGCGACCGGAGCCTGCGGTTGTCGGAGATTTTGGCCGACGGCCGGGTGAAGGGCATGGCGCAGGACGACGTCGCCCGGGCCGTGGATGCCGGCGTGGCGATGGGACTGTTCGACATCTCGACGGGTCCGGTGCGGCAGGCCTCGGCCGGCGGCTCCGGATCGCTGTCGGTGCCGGACCCCTTCAATCGCTCGCTGCTCGGCAGCGAATCGCTGGCCGGCCGGCCGTTGGCGCTGGCGAGCGGCATGACGGGCACGGGCCATTCGGTGGGCGATCTCGATGCGGCCATCTTGCACGAACTCGTGGAACGCGGCGGCGAGGGGCTGGCCGAGCGGGTCGACGCCCGCCTCTCGGCTAGCGGTCGTGCGCTGCAGCGAGACGGCAAGGCCGTCACCGACCCCGGGGAGCGGATCAAGCTGGTCGAGGCTGCCTGCGAGGCGTTTCGCACGCACAGCCTGCCGCAGCTCGAGCGGCTCGGCGTCGTCGACCGGGCCTGATCACCCGGCCGTCGCCTCGCGGATGCCGGCTTCGGTGGCGGCGGCGAGCTCGTCGAGCTCGTCGAGCGCGATCGAAAGTGGCGGCATGATCACGACCACGTCGCCGAGCGGCCGCAGGAGCGCGCGGTGCTTTCGTGCCGCGTGGCAGGCCCGCATGCCACGCCTTTCCTGCCAGGGGTAGGCGGCGCCGGTCCGGCGGTCGGCGACGAGTTCGAAGCCGGCCACGAGGCCGCATTGCCGCACCGCGCCGACGTGCGGCAGCGTGGCGATGCGGGCCGCGTGCTCCCGCAGTCGCTCGATCTTCGGCGGCAGCGATTCGAGCACCCGTTCGTCGCGAAAGATGTTCAGCGATTCGAGGCCCACGGCGGCCGCGAGCGGATTGCCGCCGTAGGTGTGGCCGTGAAAGAAGGTCCGGCGATCCTCGTGGCGGCCGAGGAAGGCGCTCCAGACCTTCTCGGTGGTGAGCGTCGCCGCCATCGGCAGGTAGCCGGCGGTGAGTCCCTTGGCGAGGCAGAGGAAGTCGGGCGCCACCTGCTCCTGCTCGCAGGCGAACATCGTGCCGGTCCGTCCGAAGCCGACGGCCACCTCGTCGAGGATCAAGAGCACGTCGTGTCGGCGGGCGAGGTCGGCCACGCCCCGCAGAAACCCGGATGGATGCACGTAGATGCCCGCGGCCGCCTGCATCAGCGGTTCCATGATGATGGCGGCCACGGTGCCGCGGTGCTCGACGAGGATCCGCTCGAGGGCCTCGAGCGACTCGCCGAGCGCGGCGGCCGGCCGGCCGGTGTGCGGGCATGGGCCGCCGGGAGACGGCAGCCGGATCGCCTCGAACGTGAGCGGCGCGAACATCGCCGTGAAGCGGTCCACGCCCCCCACGCCGATCGCCCCGAGCGTGTCGCCGTGGTAGGCCTCGCCGATCGCGACGAACCGCGTGCGGCCCGACCGCGGCGGATCGGCCTGAAGCCAGTATTGAAACGCCATCTTCAGGGCCGTCTCGATCGCGCTCGAGCCGTCGCCCGTGAAGAACACCTTCTCCAGCCCGGCCGGGGCGATCTCGACGAGCCGCCGCGTGAATTCGACGGTGGTCGGGTTGGAGAGGCCGAGGTTCGTGGTATGGGCCACGAGGCCGAGTTGCGCGGTGAGGGCCGCGTCGAGCCGCGGGTGCCGGTGGCCGTGCACGTTGCACCACATGCTCGCCGACCCGTCGAGGTACCGGTTGCCCGCGGCGTCGAACAGCCAGCAGCCCTCGCCCCGCTCGATCAGGAGCGGCTCGTACTCCTGCATCTGCGTGAACGCATGCCACACATGGTGGCGATCCCAGTGCACGAGTTCGTCGTGATTCATGGGGCGCGACCTTCGCAAACCTGAATAGCCGAACCAAGGCCGACGCCGAGTCGCTCGTCGGCACGGCCTTCGACGACGGCGGCCTCGATGAAGCCCTGCGAGCCTACCAGGGCGACGGCGGTGCCGCGGGGGGCGTCGCCGTAGGTGCGGACGAGGGTCGTCACGTCGTGGTCGCCGACCCGCAGGCCGCCGGCGGCGGCCACCCGGGGCCAGAGGCTCGCGGGCAGGTTCGTGACGAGGTTGCCGAAGGCGTCGACGTGGATCACCTCGCCGGCGATGCCGGTGGACGACTCGCGGGGCTCCGGCCACTCGAGCTCGACGAGCGAACCGACCGCGGGACCGAGCGCGTCGGGCGGTGCACCGTCCAGCAGTCGCACCGCCGCCGGCGCGAGCACGTCGCGGCCGTGGAACGTGGCCGAGGCCGCTGCGGCGACGGGCAGCATCCGTGCCTCGGCGAGCGGTGTGCAGCGCATGGCGAGGCCGAGCACGCCGTTGTCGGGGCAGAGAAACTCCTGGTCACCGAGCCGCGCCCAGACGAGCCGGCGGGGCGTGCCCACACCCGGGTCGACGATGACGAGGTGGAGCGTGCCCGCCGGAAAGGCGAAGCAGGCCTGGCCGACGAGCCAAGCCGCGGCGCGGATGTCGTGCGGCGGCATGTCGTGGGCGATGTCGACGAGCGTGATCGGGGCCCGCGCGTGGAGAAGTCGTCCCTTCAGCTCCGCGACGTAGCAAGAGCCCGCGCCGAAGTCGGTCGTGAGCGTGACGATGCGGGGCATGCGGCGACTCCCGCGGCCCGTCACATCCCGCGGATCAGGTCGAGGCACATCTGCCGGACCTTGCCGGGATTCACGTTCGGATTCTTCTTCTTCGCCTGGCCGATGAGGCCGGCCGCGGCCTGCTCCTTGCCCCCCTGCACGTCGGCCACGATCTTGGGGTTGGCTGCGAGCAGCTCCTTGCAGAGCGTGACGAGCTCGTCGTCGCTCACCGCCGCGATGCCCAGGCCGGCGACCACGTCGGCCACGCCCTTCCCCGTCGCCAGCACCTCCGCGAAGATCTCACGGCCGCGGCTGGTGTCGAACTCGCCGTTCTTCACGCGGGCGATGATGTCGGCCACCTGCTCGGGCCGCACCGGGAACTCGGCGATCGTGCCTCCCCGCTCGTTGAGCGTGCGGAGCACGTCCTGCTGCATCCAATTGCTCGCCGCCTTGCCTTCGCCCACCCGCGTGGCGAGATCCTCGAAGTAGGCCACCAACTCGCGGCCCTGGTTCACGAGCACGTCGGCGTCGTATGCGGAGATCTTCCACTTCGCCTCGAGCGCCTTTCGCAGCACGGCCGGCGGCTCGCCCATCGCGGCCCGGGCGGCGGCCAGTTCGGCCTCCGACACCGTCACGGGCACGAGGTCGGGCTCCGGGAAGTAGCGGTAGTCGCTCGACTCCTCCTTCTGCCGCTGCGGCCGCGTGATGCCGGCGGGATCGTCCCAGCCACGGGTCTGCTTCGGCATCTTCCCGAGCTCGACCTTCGTGGCCTGCCACTCCTCCCACTGCCGCGCGGCCTCGTAGGTGAGGGCCCGCTCGACCGACCGGAACGAGTTCATGTTCTTGATCTCGACGATCGGCGTCTTCGCGATCCGGCCGTCGGGCTGCGGGATGTGGAGGTTCACGTTGGCGTCGACCCGCAGGCTCCCCTCCTGCATGTTGCAGTCGCTCACGCCGAGGTAGACGAGCAGCAGCTTCAGTTCGTTGAGCCAGGCCCGTGCCTCCTGCGGCGACCGCAGGTCGGGCTGGCTGACGATCTCGCAGAGGGGCGTGCCGGCGCGGTTGAGGTCGATCCGGCTGTCGGCCGTGCCGGCGGCCTCGTCGTGCATGCTCTTGCCCGCGTCCTCTTCGAGGTGCACGCGGATGATGCCCACCTTCCGGGAAAAGCCCCCCTTGGGGTCGATCACCTCCAGGCAGCCGTCGCTCGAAAACGGCAGGTCGTACTGGCTGATCTGATAGCCCTTGGGCAGGTCGGGATAGAAGTAGTTCTTGCGATCCCACTTCGTGAACGACGCGATCTTGCAGTCGAGCGCCAGCGCCGCCCGCACGGCGAGTTCGAAGGCGTGGCGGTTCATCACCGGGAGCGAGCCCGGCAGGCCCAGGCAGGTCGGGCAGACCTGCGTGTTGGGCGGGGCGCCGAACGTCGTGGGGCAGCCGCAGAAGAGCTTCGTGCGGGTCTGGAGCTGGACGTGCACCTCCAGGCCGATGACGGTGGTGTAGGGCTCGGCGGTGGTGGCGGCTGCGGTCATGGCAGGCGGTCAGGAGGCGACGGGCTTGGGGCGGCGCAGGTGCCAGTCGGTGAGCCGCTGGAACCGGTCGGCCGCGTTGAGCAGGAGCGGCTCGGCGAGCGCGGGGCCCTGGAGCTGGAACCCGATCGGCAGGCCGCCGGCCGTGAACCCGCACGGGAAGGAGATGCCGCCGATGCCGGCGAGGTTGGTGCCGACGGTGTACATGTCGACGAGATACATCGCGAGCGGGTCGTTCGTCTTCTCGCCGAGCTTGAACGCGGCGGTCGGCGACACGGGGCCGCCGATGAGGTCGACGTGCCGGAAGGCGTCGAGGTAGTCCTGGCGGATGAGCCGGCGAA
>Ga0315902_10013520_pt1 | contig 10552 bp, 7 predicted proteins | sample LakEriMetagenome_9_FD_203523 | JGI IMG/M metagenome (GOLD analysis project Ga0315902, IMG submission 203523) | Freshwater fungal communities from buoy surface, Lake Erie, Ohio, United States - Buoy 12 MA117 | ecosystem: Environmental > Aquatic > Freshwater > Lake > Lake biofilm | place: USA...
TCCGGGGATGCGCTGAGCAAGGGGATCGCGCTCGTTGGCAAATCGCCGACGATGAAGGATCGCGTGCGCTTCTTCACCGGGATCAACTTTGCCGGCGTCGGGTCTGCGGGCTGGGCTGCGAAGGCCGTGGCGCAGCTGGAGGCCGATGCCAAGGCCGGCGCCGTTGGCATCGGGGAAATAGGGAAGGGGCTGGGGCTGTCCACGCGCAAGGCGGATGGCTCGCGGCTCCGTATCAACGACCCGGAGCTCGACCCGGTGTGGCAAGCGGCCGCACGCCTCAAGCTTACGGTGTTCATCCATACCGCGGACCCGCAGGAATTCTTCCGTGAGGTGGACAACACCAACGAACGGTGGTTGGAGCTTTCGCTCTTCCCCGAGCGTCGCTACCCGCAGGACAAGTTCCCGAGCTTCGACCAGCTGATGGCCGAGCGCGACAGTCTCTTCCGTCGCCACCCGAAGACCACATTCGTCGCTGCGCATCTCGGCTGGCACGCCAATGATCTGGCGCGCCTGGGCCGCATGTTCGATGCGATGCCCAACGTGCTCGGCGAAATGGGGGCGGTGCTCTACGACATCGGCCGTCAGCCGCGCGCGGCCCGCGACTTCTTCATCAAGTACCAGGACCGCCTACTCTTCGGGAAGGATTCCTTCCAGCCGGGCGAGTACCCGTACTACTGGCGCGTGCTCGAAACGCGGGATGACTACTTCGACTACTACCGCGATTACCACGCGTTCTGGAAGCTCTACGGCATCGACCTGCCGGATGTGGTCCTGAAAAAGGTCTACTACCAGAACGCGCTGCGCATCATGCCGGCGGTGTCACCCGCCGGCTGGCCGAAATAAGCGACGCGCTTAGTCGCGGCGACCCTGAAGGCGCGACAAGAGCCGGAGCAGTTCGAGATACAGCCAGATGAGCGTCACCATCAGGCCGAAGGCCCCGAACCACTCGAACTGCTTCGGGGCGCCCGCCCGGCTCCCTTCTTCAATGCGATCGAAGTCGAGCACGAGATTGAACGCCGCCACGCCGGCGATCAGGAGATTGATGCCGATCGCCAGCGGACTGGACGACGTGAAGTACCCGATGTTCACGCCGAAGAGCGACAGCAGCATCGATCCGAGATAGAACAGCGCGATGCCCATCGTCGCGCCGAGCATCATCTTCCGGAAGCTTTCCGTCGCCTGAACGAGGCGGAAGCGGTACAGCACGAGCACACCAGCGGCCACACCGATGGTCAACAACACCGCCTGCTGAGGCAAGCCGGCGAATCGCGCATTGTAGAGCGCAGAGATGGCGCCAAGCGCGATCCCTTCCAGCGAGGCGTAAATCGGCGCGGACCACGGGGCCGACTGTGGGCGGAAGCTCGTGATCATGGCGAACACGAAACCGCCGAGCCCACCAACGAGCATCGCCGGCATGATCAGATCGGTTCGTCCAGAGGCGATCTGCTGCCACACGATCGCGGCAGAGAACGCCAGAACGGCAAGAAGCATGAGCGCCTTCATCGCCGTGCCGCGCACCGTCATGACGTCGGAGGAGACGCCGACGCCGCGACGCGCAAGCTCCGTGAAGCGTGAGAAAACCGGATTGGACGTTCGCATGATCAGGATCTGTGGTCAGGGAATACGGTTTCTTACCCGAGAAGAACGGAAACGATCGGATCCATACCGCCACGTAGGGGGTCGCACACCGGAACCCCCAGTGAGCAGCTCACATCGTCGCGGTATGCTGCCCAGGCAGCATCGTCGAGCGACGAGGAGTTGATGCTCACGCCGGCCAAGCGTACCTGCCGATTGGTGATGCGGGCCGCCGTGAGATATTGCGCCACGGCATCGGCCAGCGGCGGGATCGGGAAATCGGGACGATATTCGATCGTGGTCCGACTGGGGTCATGGCAAAGCACGATGTAGTCAGGCTGCGATCCGTGGAGCAGCCCCAGCGTGACGCCGGCGTATGCCGGATGAAAGAGCGAGCCCTGCCCTTCGATCACATCCCAATGATCCGGCGCGTTGTCCGGTGACAGCACTTCAGCCGCCCCGGCGATGAAGTCAGCGACGACCGCGTCAATCGCGATCCCCTCGCCCGCGATCATGATGCCCGTCTGTCCAGTCGCACGGAACGTCGCGTTGGCCCCACGCGCGTGCAGCGCCTGCGTGAGCGCCAGCGCCGTGTACTTCTTGCCCAGCGCGCAGTCGGTGCCGACCGTCGCGACGCGCAGACCGCTCCGCTTTCGTCCGGTGCCGGCAGGGAAGACTTCGTTGCTGTGCCGCACATCGTGCAGCTGGACGCCAATCCGGCGCGCCTTCTCGACGAGCGAAGGGAACGAGGTCAGCCGCGTGTGCATGCCGCTCACGATATCCATGCCGGCCTCAATGGCGGCCTCGAGATCCGGAAGCCATTGCTCGGGGAGTCGTCCTCCGACGGGCGCCACACCGATGACGAGGCTACCGGCACCCCGCGCGGACGCTTCGGCCGGTGAGAGTCGCGGCACGCCTACGCTGATCGCCGCGGACGGGAGACTCCATTCGCCAACGACGTCCGCGCGACACCAATCGCGCAATCCGCTGGCGGTCTTCGCGTCCGTTTGAATCTGGGCCTCACCCAGATAGAGCAGATAGGGTTTGCGGAGTTGGGGCATACCGTACGCTACTGCCACGTTTGCCCCCGTGCCAATAGATTGGACGGCGAAGTCGGGGGAGCCATTAGGGATCCCCGTCTGGGGGGATGGCAGAGTGGTTGATCGCTCCGGTCTTGAAAACCGGCGTACCGGAAACGGTACCGTGGGTTCGAATCCCACTCCCCCCGCTTCGGCGTCGCTAGCGGTGCACACCATCAAACGTGCCGCTTCGCATCCCGAGCATGGTGCGATATGCCACGAGATATTCCTGCACGAAGGTTTCATGGCGGAAGCTCGTGGCGCGCTGCCGCGCGGCGTGCCCCAAGGCGAGTCGTCGCGCGGGATCGGCGATCAGCGCGCGGAGGGCTGTCGCCATGGCCACGTCATCGTCGGGCGCGACAAACACCGCGACCCCATCCCACAGCTCTCGCAGCGAATCGATATCGCCCAACACGAGTGCGCACTCGGCCTGGGCGGCTTCAAGAATGCTGAGACCAAACGGTTCATACCGTGCGGGCAGCACGTAGATCGCCGTGCGACGATACTCCCGCTCCATCGCTCCGGCCGGTAGTTGACCGAGCATGCGGACGGCGCGTCGATCACGGATGAACGCATCCCCGTTCAACGGCGCGTAACCATGAGGACACGCGTCAGCGCCCGCGAGATACACGGGCCATGGCACGTGCGTCGCCACGCGCATGACCGCCGCCGCATTCTTGGCCTCATCCCAGAGTCGTCCGGCCGTAAAGATGCGTGGCGCCTTGACCACCGGTGCGCACGATGGTGACCGACGGCCATTCCGGATCACCGCCAGATCGGGCAGTGGTCCGTAGTGCCGCTGGAGACGCCGGGCCATGGCGTGCGTCACCGTGATCACGGAGTGTGCAGCCTGCAAGCTCTGACGGACCTCCCGCCGATATCGGTCGTAATAGGCCGGCGCCTGCTCGCGCCGCACCGATTCCCACCAACTCAGGACGCAGGCGTGCGCAACCGTCACGACCGGTACGCCGAACGGGAGATCTGCATGGACGAGATGATTCAGATGCACGAGATGCACGTCGTGACGGCGCGCCAGCTCCAGTAGCCAGACACCCGCAGCGGCCACATCATGCCATGGCTCCGGCATCCATTCGAGGCGGAAGTGGCTCTCCTCAAGCCTGACGTTCGGGAGCGCCCCCACGGCGCACCGCTGCGCCATGGAGAGCGGGGCGCCCATCGTGGCGAGGATGACCTGCACATCATACGCGTGCAATCCGGCAGCGAGATCGAGGGCATAGGTCCACACCCCTCCGATCGGATCGGCGCTCATCAGGACCCGAAGCCCCGCTGATCGCCTCATCGTCTCGCGCATCATGAGCGTCTCGTTCCTCAGGTCCGTCGCTCCCGGCTGCCCTCTGCGGATGTCCTGTCAGCCTGCCGTTACATGACGGAGGCAATATCTGTTCCGCTTCCTGGCCATTGCCTCCGGGGTGCGCGCTGCAGTACATTTCGAGTCTGCGGGCAATAGCAGGCGCCCGCGGCGTCAACCAGCCAACCTGTTGTCAATCAACACGTTATGGCTGCCACGGCGATACGGGAGAGATGGCCGAGAGGCTGAAGGCACCGGTTTGCTAAACCGGCATAGGGGGTCAACCCCTATCGCGGGTTCGAATCCCGCTCTCTCCGCTCCGCGGGTCTGTCGGGGTCCTCCGACGGACCCGCGTTGTGTTTTCCCCTGTGCCGTAGGGCGCAGGGTTTCTGTCCTTTCGGATTGATCTCATGTCGTCTGCGCCTTCCCCGAAGCGCCCGCGCGTTCGATTCGCGCCCTCGCCCACCGGGTTTCTCCATGTTGGCGGCGCCCGTACGGCGCTCTTCAATTGGCTCTACGCGAAGAAGTTCGATGGCCAATTCCTCCTGCGCATCGAGGACACCGACCGTCAGCGCAGTACGGATGAAAGCACCCGGGCCATCTTCGATGGGCTCGAGTGGCTGGGGCTGACGTGGGATGAAGCGGTGGTCTACCAGGGGGCGAATGTCGCGCGGCACTATGCCGATGCGCACCGTTTACTTGAGTCCGGTGCCGCCTACCGTGACTTCACCCCAGCGGCGGAGTTGGAACGCCTGCGCGCTGATGCCGAAGCGCGTGGCGAGGCTTTCCGTTTTGATCGGGCCATGGCGGAGCTGAGTGACGCCGAGATGGGCGAGCGTTTGGCGCGCGGTGAGTCGTACGCGATTCGTTTTCGTGTGCCGGATGGGCACACGGAATGGCACGACCTCGTCCACGACCGCATCGCCTTTCCGAACAAGGATATCGAGGATTTCATCATCCTCCGTTCGGACGGCACGCCAGTGTATAACATGGCGGTCGTCTCGGATGACATTGCCATGGGGATCACGCTCGTCATGCGCGGCGATGATCACATCTCGAACACGCCGAAGCAGATCCTGCTCTACCGCGCGCTGGGCGCCGAAGAGCCGCAGTTCGCTCACGTGCCGATGATTCACGGCACGGATGGCAAGAAGCTCTCGAAGCGGCATGGCGCCACGGCGGTCGGCGACTATCAGCATCAGGGGCTGTTGCCGCAGGCGATGCTGAACTTCCTCGCCCTGCTCGGCTGGTCACCCGGTGACGACACCGAGGTCATGACGCTGCCTCAGCTCGTCGAGAAGTTCCATGTCGAGGGGCTGCAGAAGAAGGCCGCCGTGTTCGACACGAAGAAGCTCGAGTGGATGAACGGGCAGCATCTGGCGCTCATCCCCATCGATGAATTGGCCGCGACCGTGGCACCACTCATCGAACGGGCCGGCTTGGCTACCGTTGAAGATCTCCGCGCTCGGCATGCGTGGTTCTGCGGAGTCCTCGAGCTGCTGCGCATTCGCGCGCGCTTGACTGACGAAATTGTGGAACTCTCCCGCCCCTTCTTCGTGCAGCATGTGGCCTATGACCCGGATGCGGTCACGAAGCAGTGGCGCGATGCCGAGGCGACAGCCGCCATTCTGCAGGCGACACATGACCGCCTGGCGTCGATCGAGTCGTGGGAACCGGCGGTGATGGAAGAAGCACTCCGGAAACTGGCCGAGGAGCGCGAGATCTCCGGTGGCAAGATCTTCCAGCCATTGCGGGTCGCGTTGACGGGGCTGACGGTGAGCCCGGGGATCTTCGATGTGCTGCTGTACGTCGGGCGCGAGACCTCGCTGGCGCGCATCGCGGCGGCCGTTCGTTTCCTCGAGGAAGGCTAAGCCGCTCGCGTTTCGAGTACGCGTGAGCTGCTGGCCGTTCGCGTTAGCGGTCGTTCGATTTGTCGGACGACTTCACCGGCGCGGCCACGCTCGCGCTCGGGGCGCGAAGACGCTCGCGCCGCTCGGCATCGCGGCGAGCGTCCATTTCCTTGACGACGCGTCGGAACTCCGCTTCGCCGATGCCCCGCTCGGACATGCGCTGAATGTCCGCGCGGGACGCCGCCAACCGGCGATCAGCGTCCATACGCGACATGTTCCCCGACATATTGGCCGCCGTCGCGGCATTGAGCGGGAGTAACGCCAGCAGGGCGTTGGGGATCGTCACTTTGCCAAGCCGGATGCCCTGCTGATCCCATCCCCACCGATTACCGTTGGCATCGGTCTTGGTCCAGTCGCCCGGCTGGCGCCCCGTACGCCCCTGCGCCCGCGCAATCGAGTCGAGTGAATCACGCGCCGCGGTGAGCACGCCAGCCATGATGCTGTCGATCTTGTCGGCGCGATCACCGCGTGGGGCACCGGTGCCATCTGCCACGCCGTACGCACCAGGGCCCGGTGTGCCGCGCCATACGCGTTCATCCGTGTACCCGGGCTTCACACCGCGCACGTTCGGATCGATCGCGCCAATGCCGTTATCGCCACGCGGCGCACCGCTCCCGGTATCCCGCGGAGTGCCGCGCGGCATCACGAGTGGCGCCGCCGGTGCGGCGAGCTCCGCCGCGACCATGTCGGGACGCGGCCGCATCGTCTGACGCTCCTGCGGCAGCGTCGACGGTGGCGTCGTCGGACGCGGAACGGGAGTCACATACGTGATCCGCTCGGGGATCGCCTCGGGCTCCCCGCCCAATCGCAACCAGGACGGGATCCCGCGCCCCAACGTCATCCACTGCAGGAAGGCCGCGCCGACCACCACGTGCAGCACCACCGCGACCAGAAAGGCGCGGGATGAGGACGGGGGACGGGGGGTGCGGCGCATGGCGAAAGATACCCGTCTTGAGGGTTCAGGTGCCGGCCACGACCGGATTCTTAACCCGGCTGATCCCGACCAGCTCCACCTCGACGACATCACCCGGCGCGAGGGGTTTCGTCCCGGCCGGCGTACCGGTCGCCACGAGATCGCCCGGCTCAAGGGTGAGGTATTGGGAGATGTAGTGGAGCAGGAACGGGATCTTGAAGACCATGTCGGCCCCAGTGGCCTGCTGGCACACCACGCCATTCACTCGCGTGATGAGTTGGATGGCCTCGAGATCCGCTGGGACCGGGCCCGGCTCGCCCAGCGGGCAGAAGGTGTCGAGCCCCTTTGCCCGGGCCCACTGGCCGTCGTTCCGCTGCAGGTCGCGCGCAGTGACGTCGTTCACCGCGACGATGCCGCCGATCGCGGCCCGGGCCTCCGCTTCCGACGCGGCGCGCGACAAGCGGGTCCCGATCACCACGCCGATCTCCCCTTCGAACTCGATATGCAAGGAGACCGGATGCAACACGATGCCGTCCCCTTCGCGGATAATCGCCGAGGGCGGCTTGAGGAAAAGGAGCGGCTCCTTGGGGACATCGTTGCCCATCTCGCGGGCATGTTCGACGTAGTTGCGACCAACGCACACGATCTTCGACGGCTTCATGTTCGGCAGAATGGGAGAAGACACACGATGAGCCCATCAAATAGGCATCCCGAAACGCATGACCACAACGGGCTGTGGCCTACGAAGCACGCGGAGGACCCGCCGTCAGCGTTGGCGATAAAAGCGAGACACCTCGGGGAGCACGGCGCCCCATGCGCCGACGACGCGTCGGGCCGGCGGCAGGCCGTTCAGCAGTTCGCGACCGTACCCCTTGGTCAGTAACCGCGGATCGGACAGCACGACGACCCCCGAGTCGGTCCCGGTGCGGATGAGCCGTCCGAATCCCTGTTTGAGGCGCAGTGCAGCGTGCGGCAGCATGAACTCACCGAACGGGTTGCCACCGCGGGCCTCGATGGCTTCACACTGCGCCGCCACCATCGGTTCGGTCGGTACGCGAAAGGGCAGCTTCGCAATGAGGAGCCCACGCAAGGCATCTCCCGGGACGTCCACGCCTTCCCAGAAGGTGGCGGTCCCCAGCAGCACCGCGCGCCCCGAGTCGCGGAACCGCTGCAGCAGGACATCCCGTGGCTCCTCCCCGTGCACGAGCAGCGGCCATGCGCTCCCATCGCCGGGCCCACGCAACCATTCCGCCATGCGTCGCACGTCCTGATGACTCGTGAAGAGCGCAAATAGACCGCCATCGCTCGCCTGCATCAGGTCACGCAGCTGCACCGCCACCGCGTCGAAATGCGCTCGCGCATCGAGATTGGGTGCCGGCACGTCGTTGGGGACCACCAGCAGCGCCTGACGGGGATAATCGAATGGCGACGGGAACATTGCCGTCTGCAGCGTCTGCTCCGAACGCTCGAGACCGAGCCGCTGTTCGAGAAAGGTGAAGCCGCCTTGCGTGGAGAGCGTCGCACTGGTGACCACCGCCGAGTTCACGCGACCGAAGAGATCCTCGCGGAGCACGGGCGCGAGATCGAGTGGCACGCAATGCACCGCAACATTGCGCTCCGCCGCGGTCGGCTTCCCCTGAAATTCCATCCATCGTACCACGGGTGGCCCGTCGGCGGCCGCGCGTAGCCCCTTGGCCAAGGCATCGCCCGCACTCTGGAGCCGTCGTGTCACCGCGCGGACCTCGTTCAGCAGCGACGCGAGCTCCTCGGCCCGTTTCTCGTCGGTCTCAAGCCGCTCACGAACCAGTCGGAGTCCATCGGCCAACGCTTCGATTTCCTTGAGGAGTTCATCGAGCGTCCCACGGATACCGTGCTGATAGAGCTCGAACTGTTCGAAGGCATCGGTCAGCCGCAGCGTGGCAACGTTCTGCTGTTCCAGCACGGCGCCCAGCAGCTCGAACAGCAGCTGCGTCCGATCGCGGGCCGTGAGCGTGCTGGAGAAGAGCCGATCGCGCACGAGATCGAGACTGGCCACACTCAGCAGATCCTTGCCACCACTCAGTCGCTCGGCCAACGCCGGCAACAACCCCTTGCCGCGACGTTCGAGGCGATTGAAGAGGCGCGTCAACGCCCGTCGCGTGATGGAGCTCCCCAAATGGGACGCCGCCGCATCCTCGAGATGATGTCCCTCGTCGATGACCAGCCGACGATAGGCCGGCAGCACCGCGGCATCATCCCAGTTCTGCGCCTGACGGCGCACCGCGACATCGGACAGCAGCAGGTGATGATTCACCACTACCACGTCAGCGGCGGCCGCTTCCTTGCGCGCCTTGAAGAGGAAGCACTTATCGTAGAACGCGCACTTCATGCGCCCACACAAATCCGGCTCGGCTGCGACCTCATCCCACACTTCGCCCCGCGGGGTCGTACCGAGATCCGCGAGCGAGCCATCGGTGGTGCGCGCGGCCCACTCCGTCAGCTGCGCGATTTCGCGTGCGAGCTCATCCTCGAAGAGCGCGCCACCTGCACCCTGCGCCTGATCGAGGCGCTGCAGGCAGAGATAATTGCGCCACCCCTTGAGCAGGGCGAACCGCACCGGCTGATCATCGAGTGCACGCTGCAGAAACGGCAGATCCTTCGCCACCAACTGTTCCTGCAGCGTGATCGTAGCGGTGGATACGATCGTGCGCTCGCCGTTCGCCGCGGCCCACCGCAACGCGGGCACGAGGTACCCCAGCGACTTGCCGACGCCGGTGCCCGCCTCGAGCAGCGCCACGCCCCCTGTGTTGTACGTGGACGTCACGGCGGCCGCCATCGCCCGCTGACTCGGCCGATCCTCGTAGTCGCGGGCGCCATGTAGGCGACGCATCGCCTGCGCCACATGCCCATACGGGCCAAGCGTCACGTCGATCGCATCCGGATCGAGTGGCAGGACCGCGCGTTCCTTCGGGACTTCGGTGACGAAGTAGACGCGCGTCGCCTCGTTGTCCACGATGGCAAAACCGACGCCGTTGCCGTGGAGCCGATACGCGATCTCCATATCGGCATCGCTTGGCGTCAGTCCACCGGATGGATGATTGTGCACCAGCACATCACCACGCTCGGCCACCCCGGGGAGTGCGAGCACGCTGCGCACATCACCCGCCGCGACCTTACGCGCCGTGGTGATGATGCCATCGTCGTCCACCGCGCACACGAAGCAGACTTCGTTGCCGCCATGCAATCGGATCTGCGTGCGAATCGCGGCGGCCGCGGCTTTCGCGAGCCGTGCCTCTCCTTCCATCACGTCTTGCGCGGCTTCTTCTTGGCGGCCGGGAAGAGCACGTTGTTCAGGATCAGGCGATACCCCGGCGAATTCGGTCGGAGCGACAGATCCGTTGGTGCGCTGCCAATGGCATGCTGCGGATCTTCCGGATCATGCCCACCCAGAAACGTCCACGAGCCGCGGCCGGCGTCGCCGTGCAGGTACTTGGACCACGGGGCACCCTCTTCCTGCGCCAACACGGTCACCCCCGGCTTCACCACGGCGCGGTTGAAGCTGGTGGTGACACCGTAGAAATCCGGAATGACCGAGCGATGATTCTGCACCAGCATGGCGGCCACCGGATCGAGCTTGGCGCTGAAATCGAAGAGCGAGAAGGTGCCAAGCGGCTGCCGGCGTGAGGGCACGTTGACCTGATGCCCATCGATATCGCTCAACGCGTTCACGTAGGGCGATGGCTCGATGTGCGCCCCCGTGAAGGCCAGCGCGCGCGTCCAGTCGAGG
>Ga0315902_10013521_pt1 | contig 10551 bp, 12 predicted proteins | sample LakEriMetagenome_9_FD_203523 | JGI IMG/M metagenome (GOLD analysis project Ga0315902, IMG submission 203523) | Freshwater fungal communities from buoy surface, Lake Erie, Ohio, United States - Buoy 12 MA117 | ecosystem: Environmental > Aquatic > Freshwater > Lake > Lake biofilm | place: USA...
TCATCAAACAGCGTGAAAGGATCAAGCGACAAACCATCGAGTATCGGCGCTTGCAACACCGCAAGCTCGCCGCTTAACATCAAACCCAAGACGAGGCCTGCACTCCGCTAATCTACGCCGCGAGTTGCGCCAAATGTTCTGACGACGGACAGTTGCTGGCATCTCGATCCGAGCGGACAGCATGGAGATCACCCTGAAGCCAGGTACCCTTGGCATCGAGGCAGACGCCAACTGGACCTGGACGTTGTCGCTGCCGACGCGGCGACCGTTTCGAGAGGCTCGGATCCGGATCGACAGCGATGCAACTGAAGCGCGTGCATCAAACGATCTGCTCGCCCTCGTAGCTGAAGCCATGGCGGCCCAACGCCTGGTGCTGGCATCGCCGAAACTCAGTCTTGCCCAACTGGCAAAGCGGGAAGGGCGGTGCCGAACGCAGTTGACCCGGCTGCTGCGGCTCTCGTGGATGAGCCCCAGAATCGTCGATGCAATCGCTGATGGCATCCAGCCCAAAGGGCTAACGCGCCGCGCCCTTCTGATCTGCGAAATGCCGATCGACTGGTCCGAGCAGGAACGGCAGTTCGGGTTCGCGGCCTGAGCGCAAATCAATCCAACAAATCGAGGTGAAGCCGGGTTCTTCGGGGCAGAGAATCCGGCATTTTTTTGGCCTCGGCGGCTGGCCAGCCCAGAGTCTCTGGCTTCACTCCGATTTTGAAGTGCCGCCAAACCCCGCGGAACTGCGCCATTCAGAAGGCGCAGCGTGCCCGCAGGCGAAAATCTGTTACCTCGAAAGACTGATTGGTGCGGTCGAGAAGACTCGAACTTCCACGGGCTTTCGCCCACAACGACCTCAACGTTGCGCGTCTACCAATTCCGCCACGACCGCTAAATCATCGGGGCGAAACGTGTCGTCCCGGGGGGGTAGGAGCGGGCCATTAGCAAAGGGCTCCGGGGGGTGCAAGCGCGGAAAGGGCATGGGCGGGCTGGCCGTTCTGTGCCGGGCCGGGACGTCCCATTCTGGGCGATTGCAGGCATGGTGAATCCGCCGTTTACCTTTGGCGATGATCCACGCCGCCCTGGTCTTTGCCATCGTCGTTAGCGCGCCTCCGCCCGCGCCAGAGGCGCCGCGCGGGGTTCAGGCCGTGGCCATGGCGACGGTCGAGATCGTTGCCGCTGCGCGCGGGACGGTTGAACCCGGGCCGCAGGAGCCGCGCCGCCAGGTCCGGCGCAGCAGCACCGGCCAGACCGTGGTCGAGTTCGAATAGTCGCTAGCTCGGCTTCCAGCCGAATTCGGCGCGCACGCCCGACTTGGGCACCGGTACCAGCGCCTCGCGGATCTCGGCAGTTTCACCCGGTGCCAGCACCCGCTTGGGCGAGCGGACTTCGGCGCTGTGGACGATCCGGCCGCGCGAATCGCGCAGCACGATCAGGATCCCCGGCACGCTGCGCGCGCTTTGCGAGGTATTGGTGACCTTGCCGTTGGCGCCGAAATACCAGGTCCCGTTGGGCAGCTGATAGCGGTCCTGCTCGCGCGCCGGGAATTCCAGCTTGAGGCCCGGCTGCTCTTCGGCGAAGACCGGCTTGGCAAACGGCATCCAGTCAGGCAGCCCATACCACGCCGTCGCGCCGACCGCCGCGATCGAAACCGTGGCAAACAGCACTGCAGCCATCATCCACATCTTCGCCGGGTTGCGGCGCGGGGCCAGCAGCGGCTGGTGATCGAACTGCGAGGTCCCGTCATATTCGCCATAAGCGCTGTGATAGACCGGTTCGCTGTAAACCGGCGGCACCGGCACCTCGTCGTCGCGGCTATCGGCGGCGAAGCGGTAGTCCGGCGCTGCGGCGGCCGGCTCGGGCGCGGGTTCAGGCTCCGGCTCGGGGGCAGCTTCAGGTTCGGGTTCGGGCTCGGCCGCAGCCGGTTCTTCCGCTGCGGGTTCTGGCGTCGCAGTCTCTGGCGCTGGCGGTTCGGCCCAGTTCCAGCCGCTGGATGCGGTGCTGGCGGGGGCCTCAGCAGGCGGCACGGCAACCTCTGGCTCCGCCTCCGGCACTGCGACGGGAGCTGGCGGAGGGGGCGGCGGTGCGGGTGCTGGCGCGGCCGGGGGCGGCGCGATCTGCGGCCCGTCCTGGAACCAGTTGTGCTTGCACTTGGCGCAGCGCACCGTCCGGCCATCGACGCCGATCGCGCTATCGGGCACGACATAGCGGGTAGCACAGGCGGGACAGGCGATGATCATTGGCGACCGTTAAGCATGCTGTGGCGCCAAGGGGCAAGCACAAGCGCGGTGAACGCCCACCGCATTGCCCTTTTTTCCACATTGAATGGTCGCTATAGCCGCCACGACGCACTCTCTTGCCGGATAGACCTTGCCCGCGATGAATTCCGGAACTCTTAAATGACAGGCGCCGGAACAGGCGCCGGCAACGGGGAGATCGTGCATTTCGACAATGTCGGGCTGCGCTATGGCACCGATCGTGAGGTGCTGAGCGACGTTTCCTTCACGCTGTTTCCCGGCAGCTTCTATTTCCTGACCGGCGCCAGCGGCGCGGGCAAGACCTCGCTGCTCAAGCTGCTGTACCTGGCCCAGCGCCCTTCGCGCGGGATGATCCGGATGTTCGGCACCGATGCGATCACCCTGCCGCGTGACCGGCTGCCGGGCTTTCGCCGCCGGCTGGGGGTGGTGTTCCAGAACTTCCGGCTGGTCGAGCACCTCTCGGCTTTCGACAATGTCGCCCTGCCGCTGCGGGTCGCCGGCGTGGCCGAGCGCGAACTGACCAAGCCCGTGACCGACATGCTGGAATGGGTGGGCCTGGCCGACCGGATGCACGCCCGCCCGGCGCAGCTTTCCGGCGGTGAGCAGCAGCGCGTGGCAATTGCCCGCGCGGTGATCGGCCGGCCCGAACTGCTGGTGGCGGACGAGCCGACCGGTAACGTCGATCCCGACATGGCGGTCAAGCTGCTGCGATTGTTCGAGGCCTTGAACCGGCTGGGCACGACCGTGGTGGTCGCCACCCACGATGTCCACCTGCTCAAGAAGGTGCCGGATTCGCTGATCATGCGGCTCGACAAGGGTCGGTTGTCTGATCCGACCGGCGCGCTGCGCTATCCCCCGCGCCCCCGGCCGGTCCAGGGCTAAGCGGAATGGCGCTGAAACTTCCTCCCATGCCCGGCGGCTCGCTGGTGCGCAGTCTGCGCTCGCTGTCGAGCCTGAGCGAGACCGAGCTGGTCCCGCAGGCGCGGCTGGCCGGGCCGATGCCCTGGGTGATCGCGATCATGGTCGCGCTGACGGTGATTGCCGCTGCGGCCGGCCTGGCTTCGAGCAATGTCGCGCGCAACGCCGCCGATACCCTGTCCGGCGGGGTCACGGTCCAGATCATCGAGGCCGATCCCACGGTCCGCCTGCGTCAGGCCGAGGCAGCGGCGCAGCGGCTTAACGCGATGCCGGGGATCGATGCAGCCACGGTGGTCAGCCAGGAAGAGGTGGAGCGCCTGATCGAGCCGTGGCTCGGCGGCCTGGCGATCGATGGGCAGGCCATTCCAGTGCCGGCCATCGTCGATGTGCGGCTGCGCGACGAGGTGACGGGCGAGAAATTGGGCGCGCTGCGCCGGACGGTCCGCGAAGTGGCGCCCAGCGCGCGGGTCGATGCCCAGTCAACCTGGCTCAAGCCCGTATTCGGCGCGATCGATTCGCTGCGGTTGCTGGCGCTGGCGCTGGTTGGCCTGCTGGCCGGGGCCCTTGCCGCCGTGGTGCTGCTGGCGGTGCGCAATGCGCTGGGCACCAACCGCGAGACGATCGAGATCGTTCACTTGCTGGGCGGGACCGATCAGCAGATCGCGCGGCTGTTCCAGCGCTCGGTCGGGTTCGATGCGGCGGGGGGCGGGGCGATCGGGCTGGGGCTGGGGCTGGTTGCCGTGCTGCTGCTGGGGCAGCAATTTGCGGGTCTCGACGCCGGGCTGGTCAGCGGCGGCGCGCTCGGCTGGCTTGACTGGCTGCTGCTGGCGCTGGTTCCAGTCGGCGGGGTGGGCCTGGCCATGCTGACTGCGCGCTGGACCGTGCTGCGCGCTTTGCGGCGGATGCTTTAGCCATGGCAAGAAACCTTGGCCGCTTGGTGGGGTTCTTGGTGCTCATGTGGGCGCTTGGCTTCATCCTGTTTACCGTCACCCTGCCGCAGCCAGCCGGGGACCAGCGGACCGACGCGGTGGTCGTCCTGACCGGCGGAGCCGGGCGGATCGAGCGCGGGTTGGACGCCTTGAAGCGCGGCTGGTCGGAGCGGCTCTTGGTTTCAGGGGTCGATCGCAGCGTCAAACCCTATGAATTCGCGATCCAGTACCGGGTGCGGCCGCGGCGAATGGCCTGCTGCGTAACCCTGGGTTACCAGGCGATGGATACCCAGTCGAACGCGCTGGAAACGGCCGAATGGCTGCGGCGCGAGCGCGTCGAATCCGTGCGGCTCGTCACCAGCGACTGGCACATGCGCCGGGCCAAGCTGGAGCTGGACCGGATGGCTCCCGCGGGGGTGATGATCATTGCCGATGCCGTGCCGACCCGGCCCAGCCTGGGTGCCTTGCTGCGTGAGTACAACAAGTATCTGGCGCGCAGCCTGGCCTCTGCGCTACGGCCGCAGTGAACCGTCATGATCCTGCTGCGAAACCTCCTTTTCTACCTGGCCTTCTATCTGGGCAGCCCGTTCTATGTGCTGCTGGCGGCGGCGCAGTATGCGCTGGGCTTCGACAATGCCTTCCGCAACACGGTTGAGGACTGGTCGCGCTTCCACGTCACCTGCGCGCGGATCTTCCTGGGGATCCGGCTGGTGGTGGAGGGGCACTTGCCCAGCGGCCCGATCCTGATCGCGATGAAGCACCAGTCGTTCTACGAAGCGATTAATGCACCCGGCTTCTTTCAGCGCCCGGCGGTCTTCGCCAAGGCCGAGCTCACCCGCATCCCGGTCTGGGGCAGGGTCGGCCAGCGTTATGGCCTGATCGCCGTGCGGCGTGATCAGGGCGCATCGGCGCTGCGCAAGATGCTCAGCGCTGCCAAGGCCTATAGCGCGGAAGGGCGGCCGCTGGTGATCTTTCCCGAAGGCACCCGGGTGCCCTATGGCCAGCGGCGCGAGCTGCAGGCGGGCTTTGCCGGGCTTTACAAGCTGCTCGGCCTGCCGGTCGTTCCGGTCGCGGCTAACAGCGGGCCGCTTTATCACCGCGGGCTGAAACGGCCCGGCACCGTGATCTACCGGATCGGCGAGACGATCCCGCCTGGGCTGGAGCGCGAGGAGATCGAGGCCCGCGTCCAGGATGCAATCAACGCGCTGAACGGTCCGGCGGCATGACCGATCAGGCCCCGCGATCCCCGCTTGAGGTGCTGGGGCCGGGGCTGGTGACGGGTGCGGCGGACGACGATCCCTCGGGCGTCGGCACCTATAGCCAGGTCGGCGCGCAGTTCGGCTATGGCATGGGCTGGACGCTGATCTTCGGCTTTCCGCTGCTCGCTGCCATCCAGGCAATCTGTGCGCGGATCGGCGCGACAACCGGGCGCGGCATCGCCCAGAACCTGCGGCGGCACTATTCGCCTGCGCTGCTGCGGGTGGTGGTGATCCTGCTGCTGATCGCCAACGTGATCAACCTGGGGGCGGACCTGGGCGCAATGGGGGCCGTGGTGGCACTGCTGATCCCCGGGCCGGTGCTGGCCTATACCGTGGCCTTCGGCGTGATCAGCGTGCTGCTGGAAGTGTTCCTGAGCTACAACAGCTATGCCCGCATCCTCAAATGGGCGACGCTTTCGCTGTTCGCCTATGTCGGGGTGGTGCTGGTGGCCGATGTCCCGCTGGGCGAGATGGCGAGGGGTCTGCTGGTGCCGCAGTTCACCTTGGACCGCGATCACGCCATGGCCCTTGTCGCGATCTTCGGGACCACGATCAGCCCCTACCTGTTCTTCTGGCAGGCCGGGCAGGAAGTGGAAGAGCAGCACCGCCGCCATATCAAGCCGCTGCACGTCAGCCCGCGCGATGCCGGGCCGGAACTGCGCCGGATCCGGCTCGATACGCTGGTCGGCATGGGCTTTTCGCACCTGGTTGCGTTGTGCATCGTGATTGCCACGGCGGCGACGCTACACGTCAATGGCGTGCGCGAGATCGAAAGCGCGGCCCAGGCGGCCGAGGCGCTGCGGCCGATTGCTGGCGACCTGGCCTTTGCGCTGTTCGCTGCGGGGATCATCGGTACCGGCTTGCTGGCCGTGCCGGTCCTGGCCGGCAGCGCGGCCTATGCCGTCAGCGAAACCTTCGGCTGGACCGAAGGTTTGAACCGCAAGCCCAAGGAAGCAAAGGCTTTCTATGGCGTGATCGTGCTGGCAACGGCGGGCGGGATCGCGCTGAACTTCATCGGTATCGATCCGATGAAGGCGCTGTACTGGGCGGCCGTGGTCAACGGCCTACTTGCCCCGCCGCTGATGACAGTCACGATGTTCATCGCGACCAATCCCAAGGTCATGGGCAAGCTGGTGCTATCGCGCCGGTTGAAGGCCGTGGGCTGGCTGGCGACCGCCGTGATGTGGGTAATCGCCGCAGTCTTCCTGCTTGTCTAGCCCGCCCGCTTAACCGGCGTGATCGCTGCGGCCGAAGTCGGGCCGCGCATCGTCCTGCCCTTCGGCGATGATCGAGCGGCGAATTGCGCGGGTGCGGGTGAACAGGTCAAACAACGTATCGCCATCGCCCCACCGGATCGCCCGCTGTAGCGCGGTGAGGTCTTCGCTGAAGCGCTGGAGCATTTCCAGCACGGCATCCTTGTTGGTCAGGAACACGTCGCGCCACATCGTCGGGTCGGAGGCGGCGATGCGGGTGAAGTCGCGGAAACCGCCGGCCGAGTACTTGATGACTTCGCTCTGCGTCACGCCCTCAAGATCGGACGCCGTGCCGACGATGGTATAGGCGATCAGGTGCGGCAGGTGGCTGGTGACGGCCAGGACCAGGTCGTGGTGCTGGGCATCCATCAGCTCGACCTTGGCGCCCAGCGCTTCCCAGAACGCGGAGAGCGCCGCGACCTTGGCCTCATCCGCGCCTTCGGGCGGGGTGATGATGCACCAGCGGTTGTGGAACAGGCTGGCAAAGCCCGCATCCGGCCCGGAGCGCTCGGTCCCCGCCACCGGGTGGGCCGGGATGACGGCATGGCCGGGCAGGGCCTTCGCCAGCGCCTCGGCAACGCTCTGCTTGGACGAGCCGACGTCGCTGATCACCGCGCCGGCGGGAATGGCGCTGGCCAGTTCGGTCGCCACTTCGCCGATCGCGCCAACGGGCACGCAAAAGATCACCAGATCGGCATCAGCCACTGCCTCGGCGCCGGTTTCGCAGACCGTGCCAACCAAGCCGCGCTCGGCGGCGCGGGCGCGGGTGGCGGGATCGCGGTCCCAGCCCGTGGTCGCCACGCCCGGCAGACTTTCCTGCACCGCCAGGCCGATTGACCCGCCCAGCAGGCCGAGGCCGATAATCGCGACGCGCTCAAAGCTCATCGGGCCGCCTCCGCCATCTCGCGCAGGGCGGCGGCGATGGCGTCCATCTGCTCTGCCGTGCCAATGGTGATACGCAGCGCATGGCCCAGCCCCTGGTTAGGCAGCCAGCGGACGATATAGCCCCGCTCGGCAAGACCATTGTAGGCCGTCTCGGCGCTTAACGCGCCTTCGAACAGCACCAGCAGAAAATTCGCCTCGCTCGGCACTACGCGCAGGCCGTGATTGCCCAGCGCCTCGACCGCCGTGACGAAGCGCGCCCGCTCGGCACGGTTATGCTCACGCGATGCGGTCACGAAGGCCTGGTCAGCCACAGCGGCCAGCGCCATGGCCTGGCCGCTGTTGGTCACGTTGAACGGCCCGCGGATGCGGTTGAGCGTATCGATCAGCCCCGGGGCGCCGGTGGCCCAGCCGATCCGCTCACCCGCCAGGCCATAGATCTTGGAGAAGGTGCGGGTGACCAGCACGTTTTGGTGTGCGGCGGCGAGGGCGAGGCCGTGATCGTCCTGCTCGGGCGTCAGGTACTCGGCATAGGCCTGGTCGAGCACGAACAGCACGTCCGCAGGTAGCCCGGCGTGCAGCCGCGCCACTTCGCTGGCGGGCAGGTAAGTCCCGGTGGGGTTGTTCGGGTTGGCGAGGAAGAGCACGCGCGTCCGCTCAGTTACCGCAGCCAGTAGGGCATCGACGTCGCTGCCATAGTCCTTATCTGGCGCTTCGACCGGCGCGGCCCCGCAGCGCCGCGCGGCGATATCGTAAACTGCAAAGCTGAAGCGCGAGAACAGCACCTCGTCGCCCTGGCCGGCATAGCCTTGCGCGGCCAGGTTCAGCAGCTCGTCCGAGCCGGTGCCCAGCACGATCCGCGCGGGGTCGATCCCGTGCAGCGCGCCCAGCGCCGCGCGCAGATCGCTGCTGCCGGGATCGGGATAAAGGCTGGGAACCTGCGCAGCGGCCCGCGCGGCCAGGGCCGCGGCACTGGTGCCGAGCGGGTTCTCGTTGGCCGAAAGCTTGACCAGCGGCCGCCCGTCCGCACCGCTCGCCTTGCCGGGGACATAGGCGTGGATGGCATTGATCCAGGGCTTGGGTGCAGGGGCGTTGGTCATGATGGCGAGGCCCTTAGCAGGCTTGCGGGCAATTGACAGCCCGCGCGCGCTCCCCCAATCCCGCGCCCATGGCAGACGCCGAAGCCCTTCTGGCCCAAAGTCACGTGCTTGAACTGGCCCAGCCGCTTGCCCTCGATGGCGGGCAGGCGCTGACCGGCGTGCGCGTGGCCTATGAGACTTACGGCAGGCTCAATGTTGACAAGTCCAACGCGGTCATCATCTTCCACGCCCTGACCGGCGACCAGTGCGTCGCCAGCCCGCATCCGATCACCGGCAAGCCTGGCTGGTGGGTGCGAATGGTCGGCCCCGGCAAGCCGATCGACACCGAACGGTTCTTCATCATCTGCGCCAATGTGCTGGGCGGCTGCTATGGCACGACCGGGCCGGCCAGCCTTGGCCCGGATGGCGAGCCTTATGCCATGCGCTTCCCGGTGATCACCATCCGCGACATGGTCCGCGCCCAGGTCGGCATTCTCGATGCGCTGGGGATCGAGCAGCTCCATGCCGTGGTCGGTGGGTCAATGGGTGGAATGCAGGCGCTGTCCTTTGCCGCCAATTGGTCCGAGCGGACCCGCGCCGCACTGGTGATCGCCAGCACTGCGCGGCACACGGCGCAGAACATCGCCTTTCACGAGGTCGGCCGGCAGGCAATCATGGCCGATCCGAAGTGGAAGAACGGCGATTACTATGGTGGCGGCAAGGGCCCGGACAAGGGCCTCGCTGTCGCCCGCATGGCCGCGCACATCACGTACCTCTCGGAAGAGGGGATGCATGAGAAGTTCGGCCGCAAGCTGCAGGACCGCACGGAAAAGACCTTTGGCTTCGATGCCGATTTTCAGGTCGAAAGCTATCTGCGCCACCAAGGGCTGAGCTTCACCGACCGGTTCGATGCCAACAGCTACCTCTACATCACCCGAGCGATGGACTATTTCGACCTGGCCGAGGAGCACGGCGGCCGGCTGGCCGATGCCTTCCGCGCCAGCAAGGCGCGGTTCTGCCTGGTCAGCTTCGATACCGACTGGCTCTATCCCACGGCGGAAAGCCTGACGATCGCCCATGCCCTCAACGCCGCCGGCTCGCCGGTCAGCTTTGTCGAGCTGTCGGCCCCCTTCGGGCATGACAGCTTCCTGCTCGATGTTCCCGCGCTTGACCGGGTTATTGCCGGGTTCCTGAAGCAATGACTGCGCTGCGCCCCGACCTGGCGGTTATCGCCGCCAATGTCGCGCCGGGCAGCCGGGTGCTCGATATCGGCTGCGGCGATGGCGCGCTGATGGCGGCGCTGCGCGATGGCAAGCAGGTTGATGCGCGCGGAATGGAGCTTGATCCGCACGACGTGGCCGAATGCGTCGCGAAGGGTCTGTCGGTGATGCAGGGCGATGCCGATAGCGACCTGATCGACTATCCCGACGCCGCCTTTGACTATGCGATCCTGTCCCAGACGCTGCAGACCACCAAGCGGCCGGACCAGGTGCTGGACGAACTGCTGCGCGTGGGGCGCAAGGCCTTTGTCAGCTTCCCCAACTTCGGCCACTGGCGGGTGCGGGCCAGCCTGATGTGGCACGGGCGCATGCCGGTGACGCGGTTGCTGCCAGTTGCCTGGTACGAAACGCCCAATATCCACCACGTGACGGTCAGCGATTTCCGCGATCTCGTGGAAGCCAAGCATCTGACCGTGGAGGGCGCCTGGTTCCTCTCCGGCGACAAGCGCATCAGCGACGCGGCCGCCAGCTGGCGCGCCGAACACGCGGTGTTCCTGCTCTCGCGCTAGCAGACCTGCAGCACGCTATCCTCGCGCGCCAGCGCCCAGAGGCTGAGCCCGGCGCCTTTGGCCCGTTCAACCGCCAGCGAAGTCGGCAGCGAAATGCAGACCAAGGTGGTGGCCCCGGCGCGCACGGCTTTTTCGACAATCTCGTAACTGCACCGCGCGGTCGAGAGGACGAACCCAGGCGCAAGCGCCTGGC
>Ga0315902_10013523_pt1 | contig 10551 bp, 6 predicted proteins | sample LakEriMetagenome_9_FD_203523 | JGI IMG/M metagenome (GOLD analysis project Ga0315902, IMG submission 203523) | Freshwater fungal communities from buoy surface, Lake Erie, Ohio, United States - Buoy 12 MA117 | ecosystem: Environmental > Aquatic > Freshwater > Lake > Lake biofilm | place: USA...
CGGCTTCCCCACCTTCCTGCGCAGCCAGGCGCTCAACGAGCTGCTGGCGGAGCTCGCCAAGCTGGAGAGCGAGCGGGCCACCCTGCTCTCCATCCGCACCCCGGAAGACCCCTCGGTGGCGGGGCGCACGGAAGCCATACGGGTACTGGAGTCCCAGCTGGAGCCGGTGGCTCGGACCTATGCCGAGGCGCTCGCCGCCGACCGGGCGCGGCTCGTGCAGGCCGTGGACTCGGTGGCAGACCGCGTGGCCCAACTCCCCGGGCAGGGGCAACGGTATTTCCTGCTCATGCGCGAGGTGCGCCGCTTGAACGAGCAGTCGCTGGCGCTGGAGACGCAGCTGTTGCAGCTGCGGCTGGCCACGGTAAGCGAGGGGGGCACGGCGCGTCAGGTGGACGAAGCCATCCCCACTCGGCGCCCTGCCTGGCCCCGCAAGCTGGTCACCTTCGGGTTGGGCGGGATCCTTGGCCTCCTGGTGGGGCTGGCCCTGGTGCTGTTTTCCGCCCCCAGGCGCCGCCCACCGATGCCGGCGTGAGCGCCCTCGCGGGGCTGGCGGTGGCCATCCTGGTCGCCGTGCTCTCCGGCAACGTCGTGCGGTTGCCGCTGCTGGCCACCGGGGGCAAGAGCGCCCCGCTGCTCCCCCTGGACGTGGTGGTCGTAGCCTTTGTATCGCTTGGTGTGGTGGAAGCCTGGCGACAGCGGCGGTTCGGTGTGGACGGGGTTGCCGTGGCGGGCGGGCTTTTTCTCGCCATTGCCGGGATGGCCCTGGTGACCGCCGGGGCACGCGTGGGGCTTGAAGGGCGAGACTTGCTCTTTGGTGGCGCCTATCTGGCTCGATGGGCGCTGTATTTCGGGATCTATGTCACCGCCTCCACCTGGCTCACGGCGCGTGACGCCATGGACGTGCTCCGCGCCATGCGTCTGGTAATCATGGTGTTCGCGGCCTTCGGGATTGTACAGGCGCTCTTCCTGCCGGGTTTCGCGCAGCTGGTCTATCCGGATTCGGCGCTCTATCAAGACTGGGACCCGCAGGGACGTCGCCTCGTCTCCACCTTTCTCGACCCGAACTATGCAGGCATCCTGCTGGTCATTGGCTTGACGGTGTGGGGGGGCAGCTACCTGGCCGGTGCCAAGGCATCGGCGTGGGAAGGATTGCTGCTGGGGACGGCGCTCATTCTCACCCTGTCGCGGGGGTCGGCGTTGGCGGCGGCGGCAGCTGGGGCCACCCTGCTGGTGGCTCGCGGCGCCACGGTGCGCGCGGCGCGGTTGCTGGTGGTGGCCATGCTACTACTGATCGTGGCGACCCCACTGCTGCTTCCGTATGCGGCAGACTATGACAAACTGCTGGTGGACGGCTCCGCCTTGCAGCGATTGCTGGCTTGGCAAAAGGCACTGATCCTCGTCAGTGACCACCCCTGGTTGGGGGTGGGGTTCAATACCGTGGGGTTCGCAGCGCGCCGTTACGGCTGGATGGCAGAGGGCGCCTCCTCCTTTGGTTTGGATGGGGGTCTGCTCTTCATCGCAGCCCTCACGGGAGTCATCGGACTGTCCGCGTTCCTGCTGCTGCTCTGGGTGCTGGCCCGATCGGCGTGGAGCAGTTGGGACGCGCTGTCCTGGTCGCCTGAGGCCCGAGGGGTGACGCTGGCGGTCCCGGCCAGCATCGTGGCGGTAACCGTGCAGGCCACATTTGCCAACACGCTGCTGATGTCGCTGGTGCTGGCTCCCTGCTGGCTCCTGTGGGCCATGCCGCGCGCCCTGCGTCGGAATCCGCCAGCGCGGCAGGCCGGGGCGCCATGAGCTGGTGGCGCTCCCGTGGGCTTGGAATGGCCTGCGCGGCGGTGGGGCTCATGGCCACCACCGCCTGCGATCCCTGCGCCGATCTCGCCGGCTGTGATCGTCCCGCCGCCGCGGCACTTGTGGGGCGCATCGTCAATTTTCCGGCCCAGGTGGGGGTGGCTGGCGTGCGGATCACCCTTTCCGCCACGGGAGTCGTGAGCGAGGCGGTGACCGACCGCGATGGATTCTGGCGCGTGGAGCTTCCACTCCCGGCGTCTGTCGGCCCGGTCGCCGCGCGCGCCGAGGTGCTCGCCCCCGGCTCGGCCGCGCCGTACGTCATTGACAGCATCCCGCTCACGTTCTCGCGGCGGCGAGGGGAGGCGATTGATATCGGGCGATGGTACGACCGGCCGCAGCTGCGCTTTATTGGTGAGGTGCGCCCGCGGGTGGGGGTGAGCCTCGCGGGCGCCACGGTGCAGGTGGACCGCGTAGGGGGTGTGGAGGGGGAGGTGAAGGCGCTGGTGTCGCCCATTGGTCAGGATCGTCGATTTCTGATTGAGGCGCCGGCGGCGGGGGTGGGCACCATGCTGGTGCGGCTCGCCTTCAGGCTGCCCGGGGTGGCCCAACCTTTCGTGCACGACTCCATGGCCGTTCGCACCATGGTCCGGGATACGGCCGCCAATGTGCAGGGCGTCTTCTCCGTGGGGGCGGGCTTTCTCTATCGCCTCCGCGTGATGCGCCGCGGAACCAGTACCGGGGTCCCCGGGGTTTCGGTGACCTTCCGCCGGGTCTCCGGGCCGCGGGTGGTGTCAGACGAGGTGCAGGCCACCACGGACGGTGAGGGCTATGCGAGCCTGCCCCTTGAGCCGCTCGAGCGGGGGGTGGTGGTTGGTCGGCTGACCGTTCGCGGCAGCGGCTTTGCCCCGGAGATCGTGGAGGGGCTTCGGTACGAAACGGTTGACGACGACAGCCCACGGTTCGCGGGCAATTTCTCCGTCGGGGTGCAGGTGGCGTCGGTCATCGAACTCTTTCGACGCACGTCGATTGCTCCCGCGGCGGCGGTTGCCTGGACGTTCACGCCGGCCAGCGGGCCCCTGGCACTTCCGCTCAGTGGTCTCACCAACCCGGCCGGCATCGTGGAGCTCCGTGCTCCGGTGGCAGCAACGGGAGAGGTCATCGGGACGCTGGCCGTCCGCTATGCCTCCGGGCAACCTGACGAGATCTTCTCTGGGATCACCCTCCGCGCAGCGGCCGATGATTCGGTGCGACGGGTGGCGTATCTCGGGGTAGGACCCAGTGCGCTCTATGGCAGCACCCTGCAGGATATCCGGGGGTTCCGGGGCATTGCCGGGGCCACCGTGGAGTTCCGGCGTCGCGACGGCGTTCCGGTGGCGCAGGATCCGTACACGACCACCACCAACCCGCAGGGAGTCTTCCAGCTCCTTCCCGCACCGCTGGCCGATGGTGAGGTGATCGGTGACCTGACTTTCCGCCTGCCGGCTCCGTACCGGGACACGACCTTCAGTGGCATCCGCCTCCCCACCTTCCGAAATGACGGGACCCGGGCGGGCCCCCTGTTCCGTGTCCGCCGAGCTTACGGATTTCCCTACCGCATCCGCATTCTCCGTCGCGGCATCGAAGCCCCCGTGGGGGTGGCGGGGGCCACTGCGACCTTCCAGCGCACCGCCGGACCGGCGGTGGCGGCAGAGGCGGCGGAGGCGGTGACCGATGCCGAGGGGTACGTGAGCATTCCGCTGGAGCCGCTGGAGGGTGGGGTGATTGTCGGCACGCTCACCGTCCGCAGCGCCGGAGTGCCGGCCGAGTCCACGCCGGGGTTGCGGTTCAAGACGGCGGATGACGATGTCGCGCAGTATGGCGGTGCCTTCGGCTTCGGGGCCCAGCTCTTTTCCGTGATCGAACTGAACCGGCGGCACGTATTTGCTCCATTGTCCCCCGGCCTTGCCTGGACATTCACGCCGACCAGCGGTCCGTTGACCTCAACCATCACCGGTGTCACGAATGTGTCGGGGTATGCGGTGCTTCGCGCACCCACCGGCTCCACCGGCACGGTCACCGGAACGCTGTCGGTGCGCTATGCGCCCGGGGCTCCGGACGAGGTGCTCACGGGAATCGCCATTCGCGCTGTCACGGATGACTCGGTCCGACGCGCAGCCGTCCTGGGCGTTGGGCCCAGCGCACTGTATGGCGGCATCGTGCAGGATGTGGCCGATGCACGGCCGATTGCGGGCGTTACGGTGGAGTTCCGGCGGCGGGGTGGCGTGCCGCTGGTGCAGGAGCTGTTCTCCACCCAGACGAACGAGGGCGGGATCTTCCGGATGTTCCCGGCGCCGTTGGCCGACGGCGAGGTGGTGGGCGACATGACCTTCCGGCTGCCGTCACCGTACCGCGATACCACCTTCACCAACATCCGTTTTCCCACCTTCCGCAGCGACGAGACCCGATTGGGCCAGTTCTTCCGCGTGCGGCGCCCGTGAGCGGCGCTGCGCCGGGGGTGTGGCGCCGCGACCTGATCTGGAGCGGGATCGGCACGCTGGTCCCCGCGTTGGCTGCGCTCTGGGCGGTGCCGCGGTACACGGCAGCGTTGGGGGCCGGCGGCTTTGGCCTCCTCGCCATGGTCTGGGCGCTGGTGGGGTGGTTCTCCGTGGCCGATCTCGGGCTCTCCCGGGCCATCACGCATGGGGTGGCCAAGGCGCTGGCCACCGGCGATACCCGCGCGGCCGGTGCCGTGGTCTGGAGTGCGCTCGCGTTGATCTTCCCGCTGTCACTCGTGGTGGGCGGGGTGGTGGCGGGGGGGGCCCCGTGGGCGGCTGGCTGGTTGCAGGCAAGCGAGGCGCTCGCCTCCGATACGGTGCGGTCGCTGCGCTGGGTGGGGGTGGCCATTCCGCTCACGGTGCTCGTCACCGCCTTCCGAGGCGTTGGTGAGGGGGCCCGTGCGTTCCCCGCGTTGGGCGCGGTGCGCGCACCGATCGGGGTGGCCTTCGCCCTCTTTCCCCTGTGGCTGCTGGGCACCGAACCTCGCGTGAGCACGGCGGTGCAGGGGATCGTGGTGGTGCGCGGTGCGGCCGTGGTGGTGCATGCGATCCTCGCGGCGGCCGTGCTGCCCACGCTCCGCGTCCCGCGCCTCGTGGACCCGGTGGCTCGGCGCGCGCTGCTCTCCTACGGCGGCTGGACGACGGTGGTGCAGAGCGTGGGGCCGCTCCTCAACATGGTCGACCGCTTCCTGCTGGGGGTGCTGGCCCCGGTGGCCGTTCTGGGCCCCTATGGGGTGGCCTCGGAGGCGGGGACGCGCATCTGGCTGCTGGCGTCGGTGATTGTCCCGGTGCTCTTCACGGGGTATGCCGCCACGCTGGCCACGTCACCGGCTGACGCCGTGGGTGCCTACCTTCGCGGCCTGCGCCTGCTCGTGGTGACGGCGTTCCCCGTGCTGCTGGGCGCGGTGCTGGTGGGCGACCCGGTCATGCGCTGGTGGGTGGGAGAACCCCTTGGCGCCACGGCCGCCCCGTTGCTGGCCGTGATGGCGGTGGGGCTGATGGCCAATCAGGCGGCGCAGGGATCTCAGGCGTTCGTGCAGGCGGCAGGGCAGCCGGTGCTCACGGCGGTGGGCTACCTGTGGCAGCTGCCGGTCACCGTGATGGCGCTCCTCCTGGTGGTTCCCCGTGCCGGTGCCACGGGAGCGGCATGGGTGTGGGCCGGACGATTTGTTGTGGATGCACTCTGGAGCGCGTGGGCGGCTGAGCGGGCGGTGCCCTTGGCGCGGCAGGTGCGAGGCGAGGCGTTTAGGCTGCTGCTGCTGCCGCCACTGATTCTCGCGGCGGCGTATCTCGTGCGCCGAGTTATCGCGGGGTGATGGCGAGGGAGAGGCGCAGGTTGTCGTAGGTGCGCTGCCCTCGGTTGTTGGGGACAATGGTGCCGTTTTCGAACTGGTAATTGAATCGGCGCTCCCACCCCAGGCTCGAGGAGAGATCCAGAAAGAGGGTGCGCCAGTGGGCACGCACGCCGCCAATGAGTGACACATCATGCGCAAAGAAGTTGATGATCCGCTGGCGGTAGAAGGCATCGTTTTCCCACCGGGTGCGGGCCGCAAAGGCTCCGAGGCTCCACCCGCTCTGCACCCGATCGGCGGCAAACCATCCCGTGGTGCTCCCCGGACCGGTGGCGGGCCCCAGCAGCTGCCCGCGCTGCGTGAAGCCGTGGTTCACGGTGGCACCCGTCCCCCAATCGCGCGGTGGCCGGGAGGGGTCCACCAACGATTGCGCCACATCGCTGAACTCGAGTTGGAAGCGCCATGCACCATGCGACGGCGGGAGCAGCCATTGGGCGCCAGCCGTCCACCCCATGTCGGCATTGGGCTGCGTGAACATCTCCCGCGGTGATGCTGGCAGCCGCTGTCTGGCATACTCCCCCCAGAACTCGACCCCAGCCTCCGGCACCACCCACCGGAAAAACGCCGTCGCCATCTGGTCACGGCTGATGACGAGGCCCCCCGCGCCGAGCGTCAACCCCGGCACCCCGCGCGGCGCCAGGGTGAGTGCGAGCGCCTTGATTCGCCGATGATCGTTGGATGGCTCATCGTCGAAATACGGCGATTCGGTGAGCCTCCCGACAAACAGCTCGCCTTCCAGGTCGCCCAGCGGCGTGCGCCGCGGGGTGGTGGTGCGCACGGTGAGGCGGGGAATGCCGGATGCATGGTCGCTCAATACCAAGGCGTTGCGTAGACCCGGGCCCCACCAGAGATTGCCGGTCATCATGCCAACCGTGACCGAGGAAAACCGGAGGGCTGCCACGCTCTGCCCGGGCAACAGGACGGCCACCTGTTGGTCACCAAATCGAACCGGCAGGTCGGCAGGCGCCTCGGCACTCCGCCATGGCGAGGCGAAGGCGCTGCGTCCTGCCACGGTGGCCGACCGCACTTCGAACGGCTCATTGGTACTGTATGCCAGCTCCGGGGCCACGGTGATCCGCAGCGGACCCGCCCCCACCGTGACCCCGGCGCGCAGCAGCACATTGGGTCCCCGGCCACTCCAGAGCGCGCCGTCATTGTCGGGGGCTGGCAGCTGCGACTGATGCGTGAAGCGCATTTCGGGGCGAAGGACACGCAATCCGCCTGGTGCGGAGTCCACGTCGCCGCCAATGCGGAGCAGTGTGCCAGCGGTGCTGCCGCCGGTGAGCTGGCCCATGCGGACCCGGTCTTCCCGGATGCTTCCGAGGGTGCGGAGCGGCACGCTGTATTGCGCCGCCAGCGGTGCGGGCGTACAGAGCGGCAGCAGGGACAGGAGCCACGAGCGCAGCAGGGCGCGGCGCCACCGGATGCACGGAAAATTCATACGCGGTGCAATCTGGGCCACCGCCGATGGGGGCGTGAGGGGGCGATGCATGGCGCGGCCGTGCACCTTGCCCTGCTGCTGGTGGCCGCGTGGCCGTTGCCGGGGCAGGGCTCGGCGCAGCAGGCGTCACGTGAGCGCGCGCCCGGCCGGTTGGCGCGCCGGTGGTCGGAAGCGGCCGCGGGGAGTGAAGCCGAGCGGTATCTGCGTCTTGCCGAGAGTGCAGGGGCGTTGCCCGGCAGTCCGTGGTCGGTTCGGGCGTTTGGTCCCGGCGACGCGGCGTGGCGGGGTCCCACCGGGCGCCATCCATGGGCGGGGGCGTTTCATGCGCCCCTTCGTCGCGGCTGGTGGCTGGTGCGCCCCAATGCCGAGGGGGTCTACAACTCCGGCTTTGCGCTGTCGCAGCACGATGGGCCCATGTGGGCCGGGCGCGGGGGTACGGCTGCAGCCTCTTTAGGGATAGCTGGGCGCGTGGGTCCACTCACCTTTCAGGTGGCGCCCCAGCTGTGGTGGACGCAAAACCGGGACTATGCGCTGTTGCCGATCGCCGGTGGCCGTTTCGGGGATTTCGCCAGCGGCGGCATCGACCTCCCCCAGCGATTGGCCACCGGGGCACTCGGGCGCGTGGACCCGGGCGAAAGCTTCGTGCGGATGGACCTCCTGGGGCTCACGGCGGGGGTTTCCTCGGCGGCAGAGTGGTGGGGGCCCGGCGTAGCCAGCGGCGTGATGTTTAGCAACAATGCCGGGGGGATGCCGCGAGTGTTTGCCGGCACCAGCCGCCCCCTCAACGTGGGGATCGGGACAGTGCACGGCCGCGTGGTGGCCGGGCGATTGGCGCGCAGCGGGGTGTTCGACAACGGATCCAGCGAGATCAGTGCCCAGCTGCTCACCGGTATGATTGGAGTGTTCAGACCCCGCCCGCTCCCGGGGCTGGAGCTGGGCGCCACCCGTTTGTTCCATGCCGACTGGCCAACGGCAGGGCCGGGGTGGCGCGACTTGCGGATCCTCTGGTCCCCGCTGGCCCCCAATGTCATCACCTCAGGCTTCACGCCGGGGAACCAGCTGGCGTCGGTCTTTGCCCGGTTGGCAGTCCCGGGGCGGGGCGTGGAGCTGTATCTCGAGTTTGCGCGAGACGACCACAACTCGTTCAACAATCTGGATCTCATTACGGAACCCGAGCACGATGCGGCGCTGGTGATGGGGTTCCAGCGCCGGCTGGGAGCGCGCGAGGCGCCGGTCTGGTGGGCGGTACGCGGCGAGACCACCAACGGGCGCATGACGCACCTTGACCGGGTGCGTGCACAGGTCCTGTTGTACTCTCATGGCGCGCAAATCGCGGGCCATACGCTGCGCGGCCAACTGTTGGGGTCCCCCGCCGTACGCGGTGGGAGCGGCGCGGAGCTGGGGGTGGACCGGTACTCGCCGAAAGGGCGGCTGGGGGTGCGGTGGTGGCGCCAGGGGTTGGCCGTGAGTCGGGAGGGTGGGCTCGGGTACGGGGCGCTGCAGGCGCTGGAGGGCTCGATGCTCCGTTTCACTGCCGCCGGCGACCTGTCGCTCCGCGTGGGCGTGGTGGCGCGGGTGGGAGTCTCACGCGCCTATGACGCCACCAACGTGCAGATCGCGGCAGGATGGCGCCCCACGCATTGACCGGTGGTAGGAACGGCATGCCACCATCACGACAGCTCCTGATTGATGCGCGCCTCCTGCGGGCGGGGGCCACCGGTGTGGGTTCCTATACGGCGCAGCTGCTCTGCGCACTCGATGCCATCGCTCCCGCAATGAACGTGCGGCTGCAGGCGCTGCGGCTGGAGGGGAGCGTGCATTGGGCCTGGGAGCAGCTGCACCACACCGAGGTGCTCACCACCCGCACGGATTACGAGTGGCATCCGCGCGGCGACCTGTTCCAGCAGGTGGGACTCCCACGGTTGGCCCATCGCACTGGTGCGGACACGATCCTCTGTCCGTCGTTTCTGGCGCCCATTACGTCAAGGCGCGGTCATGCCAGTGTCCGGCGGGTAGTGCTGGTGCACGACCTGCTCATGGAGGATCCCGCGGTGGAGATGCCGGCCGGCTTCCGCCGATATCTCCGCACCATGGTGCGGCTGGCGTTGCGGCGCTGCGAGATGATTGGTACCTCGTCGGCGATCATGCGTCGGCCCCTGGCGGCGCGCTCTGGGGTGCCCACGCTTTTTCTCCCCCCGGCGGTGGATCACGCGCACTATCGCCCACGTCCCCGCGTTCCGGTGCTCCCGGACGGGTCGCCGCGGTGTGCACCGGTGCTGGTGTATACGGGGAGCTTTGAGCCGCGCAAGAATCACGCGCTGCTGCTGGCCGCGGTGCAGCCGCTGGCCTGCGAGTTGGTGCTGCTGCACTCGGGGCGCTGGAGCGGCGCACCGCTCCCTGCTGGCGTTCGCGTGGTCGCGCCGCGCAACGCGGCGGAGGTCGCCGCGTGGACCAGTGCGGCGGATCTGGCCGTATTTCCCTCGCAGGCCGAGGGCTTCGGCATCCCCCTGCTGGAGGCGATGGCGTGTGGGACTCCGCTGGTGGCCAGCGACATCCCGGCGGCCCGGTGGCTGAGCGGCGGCGGCCGCTCCGCCCTGTTGCTCCCTCCAGATGACGTGGCGGCATGGACGCACGCACTGGACCGCCTGCTGCGAGGGGAAGACGCGGCGGTGGGCTCGCGGGTGGCGGCCGGATTGCGGCGCGCGGCGGGCTTTGCCTGGCACCGGTCGGCCCGGCGTCTTCTGCAGGCGTTATATGGCGCGGTGGCTCCCCTCAAGTCATGAGCGTCACAGCGTCCTCCCTGTTGCCGTCACCGGGCCCCGCGGCAGCCCCGCCCCTGGTGTTCGACCTGCGCGCGGGAGGGCGTTCGGGGATTGCGCGCGTGGCGCGCGAAACGGTGGCCGCCTATCGGGCCGCATTTCCTGCGAGTGCCGTGACGGTGCTCACTGGCGAGCACGGGCGGTATGCCCTGCAAGCCCAGCGCGAGTGGCCGGTACTTCGACGCGCCTACCCGGACGCCGTGTGGGTGTGGTTTCACTGGGATATACCCCTGTTTGCTCCCCCATCGCGCAGCATTGTCTGGGTTCACGACCTGATTGCGACGGATCCGGCATTGACGGCATTCCCCAAGCGGCAGGTGGCCACCTGGTGGATTCAACGAGCTGTCCGAACGGCATCGCGGCTAGTGACGGTGAGCGAGGCCTCGGCGGTGCAGTTGCGTGAACAATTCGACACGACGGCCACGGTGATTCCCAATGGGGTCACCAATCGATGGCATGAACCGTGGAGCCCCGCGGACTACCTCCTCACGGTTGGGGAACCGCGGGGGTACAAGAACTTTGCCTTGGCCAAACGGGTGGCCGCGAGGTTGGGCGTTCGCCATCGCCACGCATGGGGCGTGGCCGATGAGGCGCTGGGAGCGCTGTATGCAGGT
>Ga0315902_10013524_pt1 | contig 10550 bp, 4 predicted proteins | sample LakEriMetagenome_9_FD_203523 | JGI IMG/M metagenome (GOLD analysis project Ga0315902, IMG submission 203523) | Freshwater fungal communities from buoy surface, Lake Erie, Ohio, United States - Buoy 12 MA117 | ecosystem: Environmental > Aquatic > Freshwater > Lake > Lake biofilm | place: USA...
TGGTGAATGCCACGCTGCCGTCCTTTCGCCGCGTGTGCGGGGAGAAAAACGTGGTCGAGCTGATCCCGGGCATGGGCGGCGAGGACTTCAGCTACTTTGCGCAGGTGGTGCCGGGCTTTTACTTCCGACTCGGCGTGGCGAATGAGGAGAAGGGCTTCATCCACGGCGGCCATACGCCGATGTATGACTGCGATGAGGAGTCGATCAAAACGGGTGTCGCAGCGATGTCGGCCGCGGTTTGCGACTTCCTCGACCGCGCGGCGGCGAAGTGAGCATCACGTGGTCTTCTTCGCGCCGAGGCCGAGCCAGTAAACGATGCATGCGGCGACGAACATCGACACGCTCAGATAGTACAAGCCACCGGCATACGAGCCGGTCGTCTTTTGCGCGAAACCGAGGATCGTGGGGCCGAGGAAGCCGCCGAGATTGCCCATGGAGTTGATGAAGCCGATGCTCGCCGCCGCAGCGCTTTCCGTGAGCAGGAGGCTCGGCAGCGCCCAGAAGGCGGGCATGTAGGCTTTGAAGCCGGTGAAGGCCAGCATGAGGAGCACGATGGTGAGCGGCAGGTTGCCTTGGGAGGTCGGCAGCAGCGCGAGTGAGGCGGAGCCGAGCAGCATCGGCAGCGTGGCGTGCAGGCGGCGTTCCTTGTGGCGATCCGAGCTCCAGCCCATGGCGAGCTGGCCCGCCACGGCGAGCAGCGGCGGCAGCATGATCAGCCAGGTGAGGTCGTTCAGGTTCAGCTTGTACCAGTTTTCCAAAATGCTCGGCATGAAGAGCTCGATGCCGTAGCTGCCGGTCACGCAGCAAAAGTAGATCAGCGCCAGCAGCAGCACTTTCGGATGCAAAATGGCCTCCATCAGCGTCATGCGCTTTCCTTTGGCCACGCGGGAGCGCTCCTCCTCCAGCGTGGCCTCCAGCGCCTCCTGCTCCTCCGGCGTGAGCCATTTCGCCTGGCGGGGTCGGTCGGTGAGCATGAAGAGCACCACCACGCCGAGCACTACCGAGGGGATGGCCCAAAAGATGTACACCCACTGCCAGCCCGCCATGCCCATCACCAGCGGATGGGTGATCGTCTGGCCATCGATGATCTCCGTGGTGCCGATCTTCAGCAGCGCATTGGAGATCTTCGGGCTCAGCACCTGGGCAAAGGGCGTGGCGATGAGGAAATAGGAAAGCGCCTTGGCTCGGTCGCGGCTGGTGAACCAGTGCGTGAGATACACGATCACGCCGGGGAAGAAGCCCGCCTCCGCGAGGCCGAGCAGAAATCGCACGACGTAAAACTGCGTCGGCGTGGTCACTGCGGCGGTGAGGCCGGCCATGAAGCCCCAGCTCACCATGATTCGGCAGATCCACTTTCGCGCGCTCCAGCGCTCCACCATCAGCGTGCCGGGGATCTCCAGCAGCCAGTAACCCCAGAAGAACATGCCCATGCCGAGACCAAAGACCGCGCTATCAAAGCCGGGCAGGTCCTTTTCCATCGTCAGCTTCGCCACGGCCACGTTGTTGCGGTCCACATACGCGATCACGTAGCTGATGAAGAGCACCGGCAGCAGGCGGCGGAAGGCTTTCCGCCGGGCGGAGTCGAGGGCTGGGTTGGGGGCAGGTTCGGGAGAGGACATGAGACGCGCGGCGCAGAGCATGGCGGCTGGCGGACGGGAAAACCAAGCGGTTTCTGCCGCCACGATCACAAAACGTCCACATTCGAGGCCAATTGGATCAGCATCACCCCCAAGAAATGCCTTGTCGCATGCGTAGCCTCGCCGCTAGCCTCACCGCGTCGTCATCCATCATCCCAAACCCGAGTTCTCATCGTGAAGTTCAAATGCCCCACTTGTGAAATGCAGCTCAAAGTCGAGCCCGAAATGGCCGGCAAGATCGTGCGCTGCCCCGGCTGCAATTCGAAGCTGCAAATCCCTGGCGAGGCCGCCCCGGCGGGCGGATTGCCTGCACCGAGTGGATTGCCCGCGCCTTCCGGCCTGCCATCTCCCTCGGGCCTGCCCGCACCCAGCGCGTCGGAGCAGCCTCATTCGCCGGCTGAGGATTCACCCGAGGCCCCGTCCTCGCATCACGAGTTGCTCGTTGAGCAAAACCGCAATGCGCGCGGCGGCTGGGAGGAGTCCGACCCCACGAATCCGAATCCCTTCCTCGCCTTTGGCATCGGCTTTGTGATCTTCCTCGTCTGGGTCGGCATTTTGTATCCCTTCCAGGCACCCGAAGGCACGTCGTCGGCGAAATTCACCACGATGCAGTTCGTGGCCTCGTTGTTCTACAAACACGCGGCGGTCAGCTTCACGAATGCGCTCTTCTTCACCTGGTCGATGGCCATCATCTACCTGAAAATCCAGAAGCTCCGCCACCAGCGCCGGGCGCTCTTGCTCGACGTGCTGCCGTGGGAGCTCGGCGCCGAGATCAATCGCGACAACGTCGCCCACTTCATCGACCACCTCTACAAGCTGCCTCGCCGCCTGCGTGACAGCATGATGGTGAACCGCATCCGCAAGGCGCTGGAGCTTTTCGAGGTCAAACAGAACGCCGGTGACGTCACGAACATGCTCTCCAGCCAGAGCGACATCGACGGCATGCGCATTGGTGGCAGCTACACGCTGCTCAAAGCCTTCCTTTGGGCCATTCCGATCCTCGGCTTCATCGGCACCGTCATCGGTCTCTCCCACGCCATCGGTGGCATGAACTTCAGCGACATGGACGACCTTAAGCAGGTGAAAACCACGCTGCAAAACGTCACCGGCGGTCTTGGCACCGCCTTCGACGCCACGCTCCTCGGCCTCGTGCTCGCCACGCTGCTGAACTTCCCCATGAACACCCTCATGAAGGCCGAGGATGACAACCTCAATAGCATCGACGCCTTCTGCAATGAAATCCTCCTCCCGCGCCTCAACGACGGCGGCAGCATCGCCGGCGGCTCCACCGAAGGCATCATGGACACGCTCGTCAAAGCCGTGGCCAACGCGCAGAAGGAGTTCCTCGTCGATCTGAACACCCTCAGCTCCAAAATCCTCGAGCAGGCGCGCAACCTCGACAAGCGGGCCGACGCCCACGCTGAGCGCGTCGATCGAGAGTTCGCCACCGCGCTCAACATCATGCGCGAGCAGATGACCAAGGCCGTCACCGACAACGTCGAAAAGTCCTCCGATTACCTCCGCGCTCTCTCTTCAGGCATCCAGAGCCTCAATGGCGTCCTCTCCCAGCTCGGCGAGAAACAGATCATCATCCACCAGGTCAAAAAGAAGGGCTGGTTCGGCCGCGACTAATCCACCGCCAATCCACCTCACCCAGCGCACCTCATGGCAAAACGCAGGCATGCCGCCAAAGACGAGATTCTCCTGGTTCCGTTCCTGGACATTCTCTGCTCGCTCATCGGCGTGCTGGTGCTCATCATCGTCGTGCTCTGCGTCTCCATGACCGAGCAGACCGATGGCCGGCCGGAGGCCGAGGTGGAGATGGCCCAGGAGGCCAAAAAACTCCGCAAAATCATCGAGGAGCAAAAGAAGGCCGAGATCATCATCCAAGAGAAGATCGCCACGCTCGATGAGATCAAAAAGCAGCTCGAGGAAAAGCAGCAGCGCTTCATCAAGCTGCGCAAACTGCGGGACACCTCCAAGGACATCATCGAGAGCAATCAGAAGCTCTCCCAGCAGATGCAAAAGGAGCTGGATGACCTGCTCGTCGAAATTGACGGCCTCGTCATTCAGCAAACCGAGTCACAAAAAGCGATCGCCGCGCTCCAGGCGGAGCTGAAGGAGCGCCAGGTGCCACCGGACAAAAAAGTCCCGCCTGTCGTCGTGCAGCCGGGAGGCAGCGGCATCGCTGCGGGCACAGCGGTCTTCTTCATTGAGGCCTCCGCCGGCGCGCTCAAAGTGCTCGGCGCGTGGGGAAATGAAGATTATCGCCTCAGCGCCACCGCGGAGGTCGTCGTCGCGGATGCCGCCTACAACCACTTCCTCACCGAAGTCGCCAAACTGCCCAAATCGTTGCTTCTTTTCCTCGTGCGTGAAGATGGAGCCGCCGCCTTCAACAACGGCGCGGGCCGTGCCGAGGGAGATTACAATCTGCGCGTCTCCAAGCTGCCCGTGCCCGGCCGTGGAGTGCTCGACTTGAAGATGTTTGAAAAATTTCGCGGCAAAGTCCCCCCGCCACCCGCCGCCGCCCCGGCTCCATCTGCTCCGGCGAAGGCCAATGACAAAAAGAAGGCCGATACTCCCAAGAAGGCCCCCGCTCCCCCCAAAGCCCCCTGATCCGCCATGGCTAAACGCAAACACGAAGAACACGAGCTCCCCTTCGTCGCTCTCATGGACACGATGACCAATGTCGTCGGCGTGCTCATCATCGTGCTCGTCATGGTCGGCCTCAGCGTCGCAAATGTCGTCAAAACGGTGCTGGAAGACCTTCCGCCCGTCACGCCGGAGGAACTGGCCAAGATCAAGGAAGACTCCAAGAAGCTCCCGAAGCTCCAGACGCCCGAGGAGATCGCCGAGCAAAAAAAGAAGGCGGAAACCGACCTCCAAAAAGTCATCGAAGAGCTCAAGACCGTCGATATCGACGATCTGGAGACCAAGCTGAAGGCCATGGACCTCGACAGCTACAAAAAGCAGCTCGAGGAGGCCAAAAAGAAGCGGGAAGCCAACAAAGCCGCCACCGATAAGCTCCTCGCCGAGGTGGAGAAGCTCAAGGCCCTGCTCGACCAGACACCCGTCTTCACCCCGCCGGCCGCCACCGTCATCCGCCTGCCCAATCCGCGGCCCTACCCGGAAAAACCCGTCGAGACACGTGTCCTCGTCGCCAAGCAAGGCGTCCTCTTCTTCCAGCAGACCAAATTCATGCAGCCCATCCTCGATGGCTTGGAAAAGGTGAAGTCCCAGCTCGAGTTTGAGCGCGCCGACTACGCCCCGTTTGCCAAAGTCGTGGACAGTGCCTTCGCCACACCTGCTGCCGCGCAGGCCGCATGGCCGCACATCGCGCCGCTCATCAATCGCAAGCAGCTTCAAGAAGTCGCCCAGGCCTACCGAATCCTCGCGGATGCCGCCCTGCAGCCCACCAAGCAGGTCCTCGAAGCCATCGCAGACATCTCCATCCCCACGCGCAGCACCATGCCCGTCATCGCCGCCGCCATCGTCGCCGCTGGCAAAGGAGACCTCACCTTGTGGACGAAGCTCGATCCCTCGCGCGATCCCGCCACGCCCATCATCAAAGCCACCAGCAGCGGCGGCAAGATCACCTTCTCCTGGGGTGCCAAAAGCGCCGAGGCCAAGGCCACGCCGAAGGATGTGCTCGACTACTTCGTCAAAGACCTCGCCAAGATGCCCGGCATCCAGGACGCCAGCCAGGCCCGCACCATTTACGACGCCGCGCGCATCGCCGCCATGCTCCAGCGTGCCGCCGCGAATCCGCTCATCGCCGGTTCCTACACCTTCGAGTCCGTCATCAACCCCACGGCGATCATCATCGGCTTGAAACTCACCCCGAAGGCCGGCGGCGGCATCTCCCTCGCCCAGCTCACGCAGCCGAACTCGCCCTACGTCAGCCAGCTTCGCGACATCAAAAAAGATCCCTCCGGCGTCGCCATCTTTCAGGTCATGCCAGACGCCTTTGAGACCTACCACACCGCCCGCCAAGTCGCCGATACCGAGGAAATCCCCGCCACGTGGGAATTCCTGAGCACGCTCGAGCTCACCGCCAGCGTCGCCGGCTACGAGGTGCAGCGCACCGCGCCTGCCCCTGTTGCGAAAGTGGATCCGAACGCCCCCGTCCGCGTGCGCATCGCCGCGCCGAAGCGTTCGCTGGATTAGAATTGCCTCACCGAGGTTGCTTCAAATACGCGATCAAATCCGCCAGCGCCTGCGGCGTCATCGCGGCTTCGAGGCCTTCCGGCATCAGCGAGATGCCCGCGCTCTTCAAAGACGCCACATCGCTCCGCAGCACGGACTTCGTCACGTTTCCGGCCATCTTCAGCGTCAGGCTCGCGCTCGTCTCCGTCGCGATCACGCCATAAAGCTGCTCGCCGCTCTTCAGCGTGCAGTGGTAGGCCATGAAACCGGGCTCGATGATCGCGCTGGGGTCCAAAATGGAGTTGAGGAGCTTTTCGGCATCGTGCTGCGCCACGCTGCGCAGGTCCGGCCCGAGTTCGAGGCCCACGCCGTCGAGTTTGTGGCAACTGATGCACACGCTCGCAAAAACGGGCTTCCCGCGTGCTGCATCGCCCTGAAGCTTCAGCGCCGGTTTGAACTTCTCCACCACCGCGGCCCGCGTGGCGCTCGTGGCATCCGCGAAGACCTTCTCCGCGAGCTTGGCGATGTTTTTCTTCGGATGCTTCATCAACCGCGCGCGCGTCGCCGCATCACAAGCCTTCGCCTCCGGCCGTTTCAGCAGCGCCAGAGCCCAATCGTCATTCGAGAGCAGCGTTTCGAGGATCTGCGTGCGCAGCGCCGGCGTGCGCTGGTCCCAGCCTTCGAGTAAAAACTGCTCGCCACCCTTCGGTTGCAGCTTCGCGACGAGCCGCAGCACCTCCCCACCGCCCGTTTTGGCCCAAAGCTCCGGCAGCAGGCCTTTCACCGTTTCGCGATGCCCACGATCCGTCGCCAGCAAGGCCAGCGATTCCATCGTCGGAGCCGTTTTCAGCGAATCCGCGGCCTGTTGCAGCTTCGCCGCCATTTGATCGACCGCCGCCCGCGCCTTCGCGTCCGTGACCTGCTTCGCGAAATCAGCCAGCGAGAGGTTTTTCTCATCCAAAACAGCCAGAAGCTCCTCCAGCCCGTTTTGAGCCTCCAAACGCGCCACCAGCGCTGCGATGGCTTTTTCGTTCTTCGTCGCCAAAGCGCAGCGCAGGAGTGTGCCAATCAGGCCTGATGCGACTTTGCCGTCGTAAGCTGCGGATTGCCCAGAGATGCGTGTGAGATGCGGCAAGATTGAACTGAGCGCGGCACCCCAAATTGGACTACCCGGCTCGGCTTCATCCAAAGTCATAGAGACGATGTCCGCAGGCCAATCTCCAGACCATTGACCAGCAGAAAGCGCCAATTGCATACAAACCCGAGGATGACGCGCTTTGTTGCTATTCACGAGCAAGAGCAGTGCTTCCTCGTTCTTCTCCCAATGCATGGTTTCGGCGATTTGCAGGCCTTGAACGACGACTTCATCGTTTTTGCTGAGCAGAAGCAGTTTGAGCAAATCTGGTGTGAGCTGACCGGCTTGATGGAGGGTCCATGCAGCTTGTGCTTGTGCTGCTGCGTTCTTGCCGCTGGTCGCTTGGTCGAACAGCGCGGCGATGCCTTGCGTGCTCAGTTTGGTCCAAAACGCCTTCATCTGCGCCTTGTCCCGAATCCACCCATTCGCGGATTCGAAGGGAGCGCGGACACTCTTGTCCGCTGTTTGGAACAGCGACGCGCAGATGCGGGCAGGAGTGCCCGCGCTCCCTTCTTTGCGCACCACCCGCCAAATCCGCCCCTTGTCGTCCCCTTCGCGGTAATGCGGCAGAAGCTCTTCTTTGCCGTTCTGAGGCAACCACTGCGGGTGCTCGATCATGTAGCGATACATGTCGGCGACCCACAGCGCGCCGTCGGGTCCGGTGCGGACCATGACGGGGCGGCACCAGCGGTCTTCGCTGGCGAGGAAATCCGTTCGGAGTCCCGCCTTCAGGCGGTCAGGCTCCGCTTCCACGGTCGCTTTGAAACTCACCCCGTCGTCTTCGAGCACTATGTGCTGCACGACATTGTGGAAGGGCTCGCAGGTGAAGGCGTGCGTTTTGCCGTCGTTGAAGAGCACCTGATCGCGATAGACCTCGATGCCGCAGGCGCTGGTGAAGCGTCCGGCTTGATCGAAGCTATGAAAACGCTTCTCCATGCTGCTGGCGGGATACACGGGCGGATTTCGCGGGAAGAGCTGATGGATTGGGTCCGGCGGGATGACGTGCGGATTGCGGCGCAGGTAGTGATCCTGCAAAACGTAGTGCCAGAGCGGGAAACTGTTCTGCACGCCGAACCAGTGGCCCCAGTCGTCGCGAGCGCGACCGAACTGCGAGGGGCCGGTCTGCGGGTCGAACTCGCCCGTGTCCGGCTTGAAGCGGAAATCGCGGCTACCGAGGTCGATCTTCTCGCCGGTGAGCTTGCTCTCGATCTGCGTGCCTTTGTTGTAGCCGCCGTGATGCGCCCCGGCGGCGCAATACACCCAGCCGTCCATGCCCCAGCGCAGGCCGTTCACGCGGAGCTGCTGGTTGCCCGTGCTGAAGCCGGTGTAGAGCACTTTCTTCGTGCCATCGGGCGAAATGAAAAAGATGTCCGGCGCGGCGGTGACGATCACGCCTTCACGCCACGTCAAAATGCCGGTGGGATAGCTCAAATCGCTGACGATGACGCTGCGCTGGTCGTAGCGGCCGTCGTGGTCCGTGTCCTCCAGCCGCACGACGCGTCCGCCGGCCTTGCCATGGCCATCCATGCCGAGCGGGTAGTCCGCCATCTCGATGACCCACAGGCGGCCCTGCTCATCCCAATCAAACGCCACCGGATCAAGCACCACCGGCTCCGCCGCGACGAGTTCGATGCGGTAACCCTCGCGCACATGCCACTTCTTCGCGGATTCTTCGGGGGAGAGGGGTTGGGAATGTGGTGCAGGCGTCTCGCCTGCGTTCTTGGAAGCAGCCGGGACGGCTGCACCACTTTCCAATCCGGCCACCTCCACCTTTTCAAACGCACCTTCCAGCGGCGCGAAGTCATCGCAGCGTCGGCCAAAGAACAAGTCCTTCGCGCCGGGCGCGGTGACGGGCAATTCGGCGTCGATCTCCACCTTGCCGTTGAGCGTGACCTTCACGCGCGAGCCGAGGCGCTCCAGCTTCACGTCATTCCACGAGCCGGGCTCGATGAGGGTCGTGCCGCGCACGATTTGAGAAGCCGCGTTGCCATTGAAGACAAACAACCGGCCCGGCGACGAGTCTTTGTAGTTCCCGCCGATGCCGAGGTGATCGCCGGGGGCTTGGCGATCGCCCTTCGGACCGCGGGAGATGAGGTAGGCGGTCACGGCGCTGACGTTGTTCGCCTTCGTGTTGCGGAAGCGCATCGATGCAGACCAGTTTTCAGAGTGTGGTGCAGTCCTCTGGACTGCGTCATTCTGAGCAGCCGAGACGGCTGTACCACGCTTCTTCCGCTCCGCTCGCGAAACGGTCCGTTTCGCATTCTCCTCGCCCACTTTCGAGATGTTCCAAAGCTTCGCGATGAGCGAAGGCTCGATCACGCGATCCCAGATCGTGATCTCATCGAGTCGGCCTTCGAGTCCTTGGCCGAAAAGCACTTCATTCGCCGCTTCCCCGGCCTTTCCGGTCAAAATGGGCTTTTCAGAGCCATCGAGATGCACGCGCACGTTTTCGCCATCGCGGATGAGCACGGCGAAATGCCAGTCATCGGCATAACAAGGAGCCGGACTTGCCAAGTCCGGGTTTGAAGATGGACTTGGCAAGTCCCTCTCCTTGTTCGCGCCCCATTCGAGCTTCACCGTGTGATCCGGAAACTGATGCGCCTTCAAGCCGACGCCCAGCGCGTTGATCAGCACGCCCGTGCGATCACTCGCGCCGCTCTCGTGACCGAGCCAGAACCAGAGGGCGATGGAAGACCGAGTTCCAAGTTTCAGGTTTGAAGTTTCAAGATGGCCTCCGGCAAGGTGGATGGAGCGGTTGATGTGCTTGGAACCTGAGAATGCGTAACTTGCGAATACGGAACCTGTGAGTGCGCTACCTGTGAGTGCGGATTCAGTGTCGTAGCCAAGTCCGCTGCCGACTCCAGGCAGATAGAAGGCATGGGCACCAATCAGGTTCGCCAGTAGTGTTTTGTTGTCGATCTCCGAGACCAAGGATGTGCCGCCTGTTTCGCCGCAACCAAAGTGCGCCAGAGGATTGGTGGAATGAATTTCCAATGCGTATGACCCTCCGGGATGCGTGTCTTGGGCAAAAGGCCCCCCCGCCATTTCCAACAACCCTTCGTTCAGCACGGAGAGCATCTTGGATTCCGCCTTTTGTTCCAATCCTGCTGTCCGCGCTGGCCAAGTTGTGTAACCACCCAATTCATGCTGCTCTATGGGTGGAATGTAACCCTCCGCCCCATTCGCGAGTTCGATATTGAAGTGCGTGCCGAATGGTGAATCCGCCCGCAACTTCAACCCCGTGATCGCATACACCTCGTTCGGAAGCGTGGCGATGCTCAGGTCACCGATGCGGATGGCTTGGAGCTTCACGTTGGTCTTTTGACGTTCGTGCAAAATCAGCGCCTCTCGTGCATACACTTCCTCTTTGTTCTTCGGCACATCATTCTCGATCTTCGCGGCGATGGGGCGGGCCCAGGCGAGGCGTTTTTCGTCGGGGACGCGATACTTGAGCTCCAGCGTCTTCTCGATCATGCCGAGCGGGGCGTGATCGACATACTTCACGGTTTGCAGGGCCTTCATCGCGCTGTCGGCGACCTCGGAGGCGTATTGGTCGATGGTGATCGGTTTTTTCTCCGCGCCGTAGTCCATCCACATCTGGTCACCGCTGGTGCCCTGGCTCATGGCGCAGA
>Ga0315902_10013527_pt1 | contig 10549 bp, 6 predicted proteins | sample LakEriMetagenome_9_FD_203523 | JGI IMG/M metagenome (GOLD analysis project Ga0315902, IMG submission 203523) | Freshwater fungal communities from buoy surface, Lake Erie, Ohio, United States - Buoy 12 MA117 | ecosystem: Environmental > Aquatic > Freshwater > Lake > Lake biofilm | place: USA...
GTACCAACTGAGCTACCCAGCCAATATTTAATAATCAGAGAAAATAAAGCAGTAGCGACCCAGACGGGACTTGAACCCGCGACCTCCGCCGTGACAGGGCGGCGCGCTAACCAACTGCGCTACTGGGCCAATCTTTCTTATCAGAAGAGATATCGCTATCTACTTCTAGCGTCCCCAACGGGATTTGAACCCGTGTTACCGCCGTGAAAGGGCGATGTCCTAGGCCCCTAGACGATGGGGACTAGAGGAGGGGCGAATCTTATCGTGAATTTTCAATACCAATTCTGGCGGTAGGATTGGGGCTTACGTATGATTCATGCGTAAAAATAGCCAAAAATTGGGGCCTTTAGCTCAGTCGGTAGAGCAACGGACTTTTAATCCGTGGGTCGTCGGTTCGATCCCGACAGGGCCCACAGTTATATTTTCACTTTAAAATCGCTCACCATCACTTCAAGAGTGAGTATCGCAGCCATTGATTTAAGCTTCTAAAATTATGGGTATTGGTTGATTATTCGGCTCTAGCCTATAGGCTCTATAAAACTCTCAAAGTGTAGTTTAGGGTATTCTCAGGCATATACCCCTACTTTGAGGACGTAGTTATTCACTTCCCTTATCTTGCGATGTTCGGATCGCGGCCAAGGCGGGAAATGCACGCGGGCGATCTAGTCTCCTGAGTAATTTGTCCATTTTGTCCATTATCCACTACAAATCACAGCCCCATTCGTAGTAGTGGGTAGAGGCAGTGACGACTGACTCTGTAAATCAAACCGGTATACAAATAAGGGGCTCTTAAAAGTGGCAATTCGCAAGAAATCTGTCTCCGCAGGTCTGAAGGTCTGGACCGTAGCGGAGCTTGGTGCTTTCTACACAGAGCACCGGAGCGAACTCGTTTCCCACGCCTCAAGAATCCTCAAAGATAGCGCTAGAGCTGAAGAAGTAATCCAAGATGCCCTGATTAAGGTCATGCTCGCAGCCCCTGAGCTTGAATCAACTGATCACGCACTTGGCTATATGCATAGAACAATAGAGAACCTCTGTATCGATATCTTCCGTATGGAGGGTCGTCGTCCAAACCTGGTTCTCCTTGATGATAACTCAGCAGAGCTAGAGTCCACCTGGGTCGATAATAAAGATCATGTTGATGTAATTGCAGCTGCTGATGATGCAGCGATTGTTAGGCAGGCCCTAGCCATGCTTTCACCAGCAGAGCGAGCCGCTCTAGTTATGTGGGAGATGGAGGGCAGGTCAACTTCAGAAATTGCAGCAGAGCTTGGTATTAAAGAATCTGCTGTTAGACATACTGTCTCTAGAGCAAGAGCCTCACTACGCAAGGTGATGAGTGAGTTAATAGTTGATAAAGAGCGCGGCCTAACAGCGCTAGATATGCTCTCAACAACCTATAAGAAAGCAGCGCAGATCGCTAAGAAATCAAGTAAAGCAGCCCTTTCACTAATTTTAGTTTTCTTTGCCTTCCTTGGATTTAATGCAATGCCAACAGATAGCGAGCTTCCTGTTGTAACAACTCAAGAAACTATCTCTTCAACTGGAGCTACAAATGAAGTTGAAGTAGCGACAGCACCTGCCGTTGAAGCCTCAGCTACTCCTGTGATTACCCCAGCTGCGATTGCTAAAGCGCAAGCTGCTGTTGAAAATGCCAAAGCAACTACTTTTAGTTTTGCCGGCCTTGATAAGGCTGGAATCCCAACAGGGTTTAGCGTTACTGATTCAACTGGATCTCTAGGTTCTCTCTATAGAACTAGCCGCCAGCCAGTCCTTTCAGAAACGGAATTAATCATCTCCCAGATAGTTAAGACCAACTCTGGAGCTGCAAATATCTTTCTAAACCAACAGCTAGTTAGTGACTCCAGAGGCTTTTCCTACCTTCCCTCCCTCTCCTATGGCCGGGGTGGAGCTTGGATCCCCCTAATTACCACCCTAACTATGCTTGATTCTGAGCGTCTTCTAAGTGGCGATTACCTTGTCACAGCCATTATTAAAGTAGAATCTGAGGTTGAAACCTCCATTGTGATCCCTGCGACCGCCTCCGGTCGGGATCTAGCTCAAGCTCCAAAGCAGGTCATTACCCGCTTGGTGCTAAACCCAGGAAAGACTGAGATTTTATCGCAAGCGATTTATGTAGTTGAAAAAGGAGCTAAGTAAGTGAGCTCTTATTTTAAGTTTCTCCGCCGCGTCCGGATACACGGCAGAGAATGTGGTGCAGTAGCACGTGCATTGCGCCACAAGATAGAGGCAAACCCTCTATCAGCCGCAGATAAGAAAGTCTTATCTACGACAAATGAAAGGAAAGTAATGTCAAAAACGACATTCTTTAAACGTATTGCTTTAACAGCAATCGCAGCATTGGGCTTCGGAATGCTTTCCGTTGCTCCATCGCAAGCTGTGGCAGCGGTACCGACAATCACGGTAACTGCCGGTTCTGCTTCAACAACTAGCGGAAGTGGCCAGGAATCAGTAACAGCTGCAGCCATTTCTGTGGTTGGTCTTCTAGGTGAAATTTCAGATTCTTACACTGTTTCGATTGTAAGAAAATCAGCTCCTGCAACTGCAGTAACTGATGCTAATTTCCGATTTGGCGTCTATGACACTGTCACCTACGATGGAACAAGAGTTGGAACTGCTACTTCAACAGCCTTTACGGCCGTCGCAACAACAGCTTTTGCTGTTAAGTCAACAAACAGCGATTCAGCCACAGTGGCAGCGAATCGTACTTATGTAGTTGCGCCAGCCAGTGCATCTAATGGATGGGTCGGAGCTCGTTTCTTCATTGCTCTAGATTCGAACTCTGCACTGACTCGCTCCGTTGGAGACTACGTCTTCACCGCGATCGTTACACCTATTTCGAACGGCACCGCTGGAACGCCGATTAATACAGATGTAACATTTTCCATTACTCAGACCGCAGCTGTTTTAGCAGCTGCCAATGGAACCATTGATTCAACAAAGACAACCGCGTTTCTTGGTACAGGAACCGCTGTTCCTACTGCAGATGGAGCAAATATCACTGCAGTTTCAACTTCATCAAACACTACTCGAGCTACCCTTTCTGTGAGAACTTACACATCAGCGAGCCTCCAAGCACCTGAATCAGTGACAGTAACAATCACTGGAGCTGGCATTGTTGGTACTTCTGCAACTGGTGTATATGGAAAGAGCATTACAGTCGCGGCTGATGGAGCACAAGACTTCCTAATTCGTTCCGATGGAACAGCTGGAACGTCGAGCATTGTTGTTTCGACTCCAACTAAGACATTTGCTGCTAAGACCATGAGGTTCTACGCACTTGCAGCATCAACAGTTACAGTTTCAGTAAACAAGCCAGTAATTGGAGTTGTTTCAACAGATGATACTGTTCGAGCCACATTCCTAGATGCATCTGGAAACGTCTGGGCTGGAGCTGCTTATATTTATGCAGTTGCTGCCGCTGACGCCCTAATCGCAGGATCTGCGACTACTCCAGCTCTTTGCACCTGGGACTCCACTGATAATCGCCATGAGTGCACACTCACTGGTAAGACAGCTGGAACTGGAAACTACAAGGTAATTGATGCTTCAACAGTTGCTCTTGCAACAACAACATCAGCTGCCGTAGCAGTCCGTGTTTCTCAAGGTGCTGCATCCTCAGTTCAGCTCTCATTCGATAAGGCAACTTATGCTCCAGGCGAGAAGGCACAACTTCGCGTCTTGGTTCTAGATGGGGCAGGACTTCAAATGCCAGCAGGAACTATCAGCAACGTATTTGCAGCTTCAATGACGTCATCAAAGTCATTTGGTGCCAACAGCGCTGCAATTACTTCGGTAGATGCTGTTATTCAAGGTGCTACTAGCGCAGCAGCGGATCTGAATGCAGGACATCAGACCTATGTTGTCTATATGCCTAGCCAAGGTGGAGCCGTAACTGTCTCTGCCGTGGGTGGAACAGGATTAGCTGCAGCAGGTCGTGTAGCAGTCTCTGCTACAGCCACTGTTGAATTGCCAGTTGACCCTGCTATCACTGCTGCAACAGCCGCTGCTGATGCCGCTGCTGATGCCGCTGCTGAAGCTATCGATGCAGCTAACGCTGCAACAGATGCTGCAAACCTTGCTGCTGAAGCAGCAGATGCTGCAACAGTTGCTGCTGAAGAGGCACGCGATGCCGCTGATGCTGCAACCGCAGCTGTTGAGGCTCTAGCTACCGAAGTTGCCACATTGATGGCCGCTTTGAAGGCTCAAATCACAACCTTGGCTAACACAGTTGCCAAGATTGCAAAGAAGGTCAAAGCGTAATTTGGATTAACTCCAAATAACGATTAAGGATTGGGCCCGAATCTCTAAAAGGATTTGGGCCCAATTCCTTTTGCAGGCGAAATGATGAATAAGGCATAGATCTCAACGAGGCATTGTTAGTATTATGAGCCTGTGGAGAAGGCTGAATTAAACCCAATATTTAAATACGCTGTTTACTCTATTCCCGCAACAATCCTAATATTTGCCCCAGGACTAACTGATCCAATAAACGTTCCGAAGTTAATGGCCTTAGTACCATTTGTTATCACAACTATTGTTTTATTTTTCGCCCTAAAGAAATATAGAAGTGTTAAGACTTTGTCTACCGAAGGAAATTCAGTGCTAATGGTTTATTCAGCACTTATAATCAGTATGTTATTTTCAGGCTTCCTTGGAAGTGAAAACTACATTAGAGTCTTGTTCGGTGCTACTGGTAGAAATAATGGTCTCATTTATTATTTGGGAGCAACCTTAATAGCCATAGTTTTGTTGCGTCTAATTATTGAAGCGAAAGAAATTATCTTCCTTGAAAAGGTTTTGATCTGGACCTCCATACCCTTTGCCATTTATTGCGGTTTACAGTTTGTGAACTTAGATCCAGTGGGTTGGGACAACCCTTTAGGCCGAGTGATGGGAACTCTCGGTAATCCGAATTTTGCTTCCTCGGCCCTAGCTAGTTTCGCAATTTTTTGGGTTTATCTATTCTTTAGATCAACTAGTCAGAAATTGAGCCTTAGGATGGCCTTTCTTCTTCCGGCCCTATCCATGCTAATTCTCTCTTGGTCGACAGACTCTATTCAGGGTCTTTTAGTTTTTGCTCTAGGAGTCGGCCTAATTCTCTTCATGTCAGTTAGGGAGAAATATTCAAATGCCTTAATTCCGTATGTCTTTTTTTTCGGTGGAGGGCTCTTGCTTGTAATTCTCTTTGCGTCTTTTATAGGAGTGGGTCCTCTCGGCAGCTCGCTTGAGCAGTACACCCTAAAACTTAGAGGTTGGTATGCATATTTTGGAATCAAGGCAATGCTTGATTCACCACTTACCGGCGTGGGAGTTGATAACTACATAAGTGCCTTTAGAACTTTTAAAAGTGAAGATTTTGTTTCTCAGTATGGCTTGACTTTAAGTTCAAACAATGCGCACTCAACCCCAGCCCAAGTCGGAGCATCTTTCGGCTTAGTTGTTTTTCTTTTGTATAGCTTGATTCACATATGGATTTTGATTAGAGCGCTGAGGATAATTAGTTCTCGTGACACTTCCCAAGTCTACTTGAAGGGAATTTCTCTGATTTGGATTTTGATCTTTGCTCAATCTTTATTGTCGATTGAAATAATTGGACTTGGAATAATGAATTGGGTACTTGGCGCAACAATAATGAGTGCAACAACTAATAGTACATTATCTTACAGTGAAGATTCAAAAAGTATTCGAAAAATGCAGAGAAATAGATCTCTTCCAGCTTGGGTTGGTTCTGTAACTATCGCATCCCTTCTCATGGGAACCATTCCAGTGATTGCTATCACGCGGGAGGATAGGGCATTTCAAAATGTTTCATCGATACAAGTCTCTGATGAAGAGAGCAAAACTTTTGTTGGGGAAGAATTTGCAAAATTGACCAAGTTGACGCTCTACTACCCAGAGAAGGTTGATCGAATCGTGGGGAATTTGTTTCAATCTGATAGAAGAAGCGAAGTTGAAAGTGTTATATCGAACCTCTATGAGGTTGAATCAAAGGATGCCTATTCCGCAGATTTACTTGCTACCTATTTCAAAAACACAAATCAATATTCAAGAGAGATTCTGGTTCGAAAAGAAATCAGAGCACTTGATCCATGGAATATGAAGTTAGAGATAGCCTTAGGAAAAGCGTACGCTGCGGTTGGCGATAATGATGGAGTCGAAGAGAGTATCGGGAGAATAAAATCTTTTGCGCCAGATAGCCTTGAGTATCAAGAGGCTCTATCCCTTCGGGAAATCTCCTCCGCCAATCCATAAATTTATAGGTAGATATTTGGAAGACTTAGGTTTGCCTTAAATTTTATCAAATGATATATCATTGCTGAAATGCGAATCGCAATTATTGGTCAGGGATATGTTGGATTAACAATCTCTGCTGGATCCATATCTGCTGGATATGAAGTGATAGGGATAGATAAGAGCGAAAAGACCGTAGCTTCACTTAATAAAGGCATCTCTCACATCGAGGGAATTGCTAATAGCTCGGTCAGGAGCGGAATTGATAGTGGAAAATATAGAGCAAGTAATAATTTCTCAGAGATTCGAAGCGCACAAGTAGTAATCATTGCTGTACCGACTCCGTTAGATTCGGATGGAAAACCAGATATCTCTATTCTTGAAAGTGCCGTTAATTCAATAACTCCTCATTTAGCTGAGGGTACCTTGGTCATTAATGAATCAACTTCATACATTGGAACGCTACGAGAAGTTATTGCAGAGCCGATAAGTGCTAAGAATCCTAAGGTTGAAGACTTTGCCGTATCTCCAGAGAGAGTTGATCCAGGTAATTTAAACTTTGGAGTTAAAAACACACCAAGGCTGGTAGGAGGAATAAACGAAAGGGCCACCAATAGGGCTGCTGAATTTTATGAAAAGTTCTGTGATCATGTAGTAAAGGTCTCATCTCCTGAAGTGGCCGAAGCTGCAAAGCTCTTAGAAAATACCTTTCGGTTTGTCAATATAGGCTTCATCAATGAATTTACACAAATCATGAACGCATTACAGATTCCAGCATCAGAAGTGATATCAGCTGCTGCGACTAAGCCCTATGGCTTCATGCCTTTCTTTCCAAATGTTGGAATAGGTGGCCACTGCATACCCGTAGATCCGCTATATCTACAGAAAAATGCTCAAGACGTTAACAACTCAAGTAAATATATCGAGGTATCTGAAACTCTAAACCACTTAATGCCAAAGTACTCTGTTGAGCGGCTAGAAAAACTCTTTGGCTCCCTTAAAGGGAAAAAAGTCTTGGTAGTGGGAATCTCATATAAACCAGATATTGCCGATACACGAGAGAGTCCAGCTCAGGCAGTTATGCAGCAGCTAAAGGCGAGTGGGGCAGCGGTATTTTGGCATGATCCATTGATAGAAAGTTTTGAGGGTCAGATTTCATCGAATGTTTCAGGTGAATATGATCTTGCTCTTGTTTTAGTGAAACATCAAAGCTTAGATATGAGCCCATGGAGGGGTGGCCCTATCTACTGCGTTAATCCCATAGATTCGCATCTTGATTGGATTCCAATTCTTGGCAGTGGCCGAGAGTAAGTAGGGCAAATGAAGGTCCTTCATGTCATCGCTCGTATGAATGTGGGGGGCACTGCCACATATCTTCTCAATCTAATTCAAGGGCTAGAAAGGCAAGGCGTAGAGAGTCTTCTTGCTCTTGGCAGAGTGCCAAGCAATGAGAGTGAAGATTCTCGGATAGCTTCAATAAAACTACATCGAATAGGAACTCTCTCCAGGGCTATATCTCCTATAAGCGATCTAAAGGCAAGAAGAGAGCTAGATAAGCTAATCGAGGAATATAAACCAGATGTAATCCAAACCCATACTTTTAAAGCTGGTTTTTTAATTCGTAGCAAAAAAAGGCAGATACCAATCATCCATACCTTCCATGGACACCATCTCTATGACCCTGATTATGGAAGTCTTGCTCGCTTTATTCTAAATACCATTGAAAGAAAGCTTGCTAAATCAACTGCAAAGATTCTAACCATTGGATCAAGAGTTGGTGATGAACTACTTGCTGCAGGGATAGGTGCTAGGGAGCAATATCGCTCAATTGCTCCAGGAATTGCTCCAATAAATAAAGTGGATCGTGAAAAAAGCCTCGAAAAGTTCTCACTACCAAAGGGAGTACTTAATGTCTTATGGATGGGTCGATTAACCAGAGTTAAAAGAGCTGATCGAGTTATTGAGCTTGCAAAGCGCTTTGCGAGTGTTAACTTTGTTATTGCAGGAGATGGAGAGCTTCGAGCCTCACTTGAAAAGGCAGCTCCTAGCAATCTCTACTTCCTAGGGATTCAAAGCCCAGATGAGCTCTTTGCTATCGCGGATATCGTTTTACTAACTTCAGATAGTGAGGGAATGCCGCTTACTCTAATTGAAGCTCAGATGGCCTCTCTGCCCTGCCTAGCAAGTGATGTCGGCTCAGTATCAGAGATTATTGAAGATGGCGTGACTGGCTTTATCTCCTCAACTGATATTGATCAACTCGCTTTAAGTTTAGCTAAGTTGATAGATGACAGTAGGCTCCGCAGTACTATGGCAAAGGCGGCAGCAAATCGCGCACAGGAAAACTTCTCGGTTGAGAAGATGGTTGCATCCCATATCCAGAGCTATCAGCAGGTAATTAGATGAAGTTACTTATTACCGGTGGGGCCGGATTTATCGGCTCACACTTAGCTGAGAGATTAATTGAGATGGACCACTTTGTTATTGCCCTCGATGATCTCTCCACTGGCACTTCAAGCAATATAGCTCAATTAGAGAAGAACCCTAACTTTGAATTTATCAAAGGCTCGATGCTTGATGAGAAGTTAGTAGAGACATTGATGAGTAGGGTCGATGGTTGTATCCATCTTGGCGCCGCCCTTGGCGTTCAGCGAATCCTTGAAAAGCCATATCAATCACTAGTTGCCAATATCCATGGAAGTGAGATTGCTATTAAGGCAGCTGCCGAGCAGGGCAAGAGATTCTTTCTTGCCTCAACCTCAGAGCTCTATGGCAAAAATCCTAACCAGCCTTTAACTGAAGAGTCAGATCGCGTTCTAGGTTCACCACAGTTAATTAGATGGGCATACTCAGAGGCAAAGGCCCTTGATGAATCCTTAGCCCAGATGTTTATGGCAAGCCATGGCTTAAAGTTTGTCACGGGGCGTTTTTTTAATACTGTGGGCCCGCGCCAGAGCGGAGCCTATGGAATGGTTCTACCTAGATTTGTCGCCTCTGCTATCAAAAATGAGCCACTTTTAGTCTATGGAGATGGCTCACAATCTCGAGTCTTCTGCCATGTCTCAGATGCTATTAATGGAGTTCTCAAGATTTTCTTCGATGATAAGGCGCTAGGACATGCCTTTAATATCGGCGGGGAGGAGGAGATTTCAATTAAGGAGCTAGCGATGCGAGTAATTTCAGTAACTAACTCTTCATCCAGTATTGAATATCTCCCATACTCCAAGGCCTATCCAGAGGGTTTTGAAGAGACTATGCGGCGCGTGCCAGATACCGCTAAGTTAAGGAAGATGAGTGGATGGAAGCCAGAATATAGCCTTGATGGAATCATAAGTGATATTGAAAAATACCTTCGCGCCAATTCGTAAGCCTGGGGCGTATTTAACCCTAGCCCTTGCGCTACTTCTCGGGCTAATTTCTGGCCCACCTGCAAAGGCTGTTGATAATAGAACCATTGATATCGTCTCAATTTCTTGGAGAGGATCTCCTGCTCTTGCAGGAGGTGTTGATAAGGCCCAGGAAGAAATTGAGAAGAAGGTCGGGCCGCTCTGGCAAAATCTAACTACGATTGCAGGAGATCCAGAAGATAAGAGGATTCAATTTAATTTTGGTAGATCTCTAGCAGAGCCAATTCAATTATCTTTTGCAATGCCCTGTGATAATAATTTTGCTACTTGGACTACAGCTGTCAGGGTTGAGACTTATAAGCGGCTAGGAATTATTAATTGGCAGAGCCGCTATCTATTAATCCTTGCACCTGATGCGGGATGTATCTGGTCAGGTCGAGCGCTCCTTGGTGAGGCTAATGATCCAGGGGGATCGCTAGTACTTCATAACTCAGTAAGCGGATTTGTTATAGCTCATGAGCTCGGACATGGACTTGGCCTTGGCCATTCAAATTTGATGCGCTGTGGCAGCGGTATTTCAGATGGCCCTTGGAGTAGTTGTAGAGCAATTGAATATGGCGGCAGCGTTGATCTAATGAGTAATGTTGATGTCTCAACCCCGCTCTCTACCTATCATCAATGGCGGATGGGGCTTTTAAATGCCAGCGATATTAAGCAATCTTGGCTAAGTGAGAGTATCGAGATTAATGCTCTTGATATCTATGGCAAGGCTAGAGCCATATTTCTCCGTGATGGGGGTGCAACATATTGGGTGGAGTATCGTAAGGCGAGTGCTAACTATCAAGCAGGGTTAGTAATTTATAGAACCGATCCCCCGCCAAATTCATCAGTTATCTCCCCAAATGCCTATGACTCTCAGCAAGATCTCACAGACCGCATTGGCACAG
>Ga0315902_10013528_pt1 | contig 10548 bp, 17 predicted proteins | sample LakEriMetagenome_9_FD_203523 | JGI IMG/M metagenome (GOLD analysis project Ga0315902, IMG submission 203523) | Freshwater fungal communities from buoy surface, Lake Erie, Ohio, United States - Buoy 12 MA117 | ecosystem: Environmental > Aquatic > Freshwater > Lake > Lake biofilm | place: USA...
TGTAATACATCTGAGGTGATTCCCCTTTCATTTGCTACCGTCTCAATAAAATAATCAACCGAACCTTCGGTAATACTATCCCACGTTGCAAATACCAATACCTGTGATGAATCCGTTAACTGTGTCTGTCCGTAAGCTGCGTTCTTTAACCCTTCCTTTAATTCTTCTGACTCAACAACAATTACCTTATATGGTGTTAATCCATATGAACTTGGTGCTAGTTTTGTTGCTTGTAGGATTCTATCTAATTTATCCTGTGGGATTTTTTCCCCATTCATTTTCTTTGTGGCGTATCTCCACTCTAACGATTCTAATAATTCCATAATTCTTTTATTTACCCTGAAGTATAATTGTTTTTATTTTCATTGTAAAGAAAGATAAGAATAAACTATCCTACGATTACACCACTGTACTGGTTGGTTTAGCACAGAATGGTATTTGAAACGGCCCGAATGGATTACCAATAGTATCATAAACAGTTTCCCCATTTGCATTTTTCACTAAAACTCTTACGGATTCTGTATGTGGTGTCTTATGATCAGAACTACTTTTTAAAATCAAAAATTTATCATTATTTGCAACTGCTTTATCATATATTGCCTTAGCTTTCTCATCATCAATTGTAAAGACATTATATCTATAATTTCCCGCAGGAAAACAAGCAGCATTTCGATCTTTACTTGTCTTAATTGACTGAGCGTTTTTAGTAGTTTCACAACATTCGTGTGTCCTATTCCATTTAAGACTTGTTAACTGTTCTTTGTCAGGCAAAACTTGTATATCCATAGTACCAAGTTTTCCAACGGCATTTTTATCTTGAACTGTATTTCCTTTGGAATCTGTAGTGGTTAAGTAAAAACCATTTCCTTTAGGGTCGTTTTCTTGTTCTGCACTCGCGTTGTTAATACTTGCATATAATTTACCATCATCTCTAACTATTGGCTCATCATTTAGTGTTAATTTAAATCTACCTCTATTACAACAGTGTCCTGCTTTTGGAGTTGCTTCAACAACTTCATCATAATTAAACTCAACCGTTAACCCTTTAATACAAGTCAAATCAGGACTTCTTTCTCCTTTATATTCGCAGATTGTACCTTTGAATAAAACTATTTGTCCTGGATTAGGGTAACTTGCGGTGTCTCTATTTTCATCTATCCTTCCACCTGTATCTACTATATGAGACTCTATTGTTGGTGTGTCTATAAACACAATTTTGTTTTTTGTTAGGAGGTTTTTCATTGTTTTCCATAAGTTATTTACTCTGTCTGACGCATATTTAAGATCATCATCAAAAAATACTTGATATTCAGGATAATTTAAATCACTTATTCCCGAACCTGATAACACAGTATTATAAGAAGTTTTATCGTATGTTTTTACTACATAATTATTATCCATAGTAGGTAACACTGCTCTACCACCAGTAGATGAATACTGAACATATTTATTTTCTCTATCACTTCTCACCCTATTTGATGCACATCCAATTAATGTTACTTTACTAATACCTAAAAATGTTCCTGATTGCCATTTACTATATAAATCAGGTGTAGTTGTCTTAACATACTCTAAAATACCATTTATAAATTCTTGCGCTCTTAAATCAGTTGCCGCCTGAGCGGCACTAAACTCTTTTGAATAATCTTTGAGATTTAAACATTTCCCCTCAACTGTTGAGGTTGCTGCTTTTGCCTCATTAAGTAAATCATATAAAGATAGTATATATTTACGTTCTTGCTCTGTTACTAAAAATTTATTACTCATAGTTATAAATACGTCTAATTAGTTATTTCATATGTCAAATACTTGTACAATATTGTTTAATATTTTATGTAATATAGATAAATCCAATTCATCTAAATAACCAGAACCATTATCAATTGGTTCATCAAACATATATCCATCTTCATCTATCATCCAAGTTTTATGATAATATTCTTCATTTTTATCAACAAAAAATATGGATGTTTCTTGGTAAGAACCATCGTTATAAACATCTCTTCCTAAACTAATATCTATGTCGTGGTCGTAAAAATATATTTTACCATCTTCACCAAATTCAGAAGAGATTTCCCCAATCATTTTTACAACTTTATCTTTTGTGAAATAATCATCACCAAGTATTTTTACTAAATTATAAAATCCCCCAACCGCATTAGAAGTTTTAACAATTCCAATATTTTGCATCATAGATTTTAATCTTCTCTGAGCTGATGTTTCCTCTTTTAATATATGTCTGATTATTTCTTTCATTTAGTCCCCACAATTCATATGATAATGTTGTCTTAACTTATTACCAAATTTATTTTCTACATATTTTTCTATGAATCTATACATCCGCCCCCATTCATCTGAATCATCATCTATTGTGTCGGCAAAATAATCCCAATACATACCATCACCAACCTTTTCAATTACAGTCTCTACAAAGTTTTCAGGTGTTCTTGTATTACATATCCCATTATATTGTCTTTCTATTTCTCTAACTGAAAATTCAACCATCCAATCAACAACATCTAATCTCCTTTTGATTGTATTGACAGGATTTGATGTTTCTTCTTTTAATATATGTCTAATTAATTCTTTCACTTCTTGTAATAGTTTCTGTAATATGCTGTTAATACTGGGTCATATGTTTCAACCATATATTGAATGAATGTGTCTTTATCTTCTTGTGGTAACTCATCAATGTTTATATCATACTTGTAATAAATGTAATTCTCAAGTGTTGCCTCAACTAATTTATACTTGAACTCCTGTAACGAATTTGAATCGTGGAATATATAAGGTATTCCCTTTCTCATCATTTTCTCAAACTTATGGTGGTCAACTCTTCGGGTAAAAAAAGATGGTAGTTTCCTTTCTTCTGACTCTCGTATGTTTTTTTTACACTTATCCATAGATTTTAAGAAGAAATTTCTAATTTTTCTTTGATAACCCGCTTCAATTAAGAGTTCATATGTTTCATCAAAAACTTCATTATAATTTTCTGAACGTACATCTAAAAACGTGTCAATCATAGTCCTAACAATTTCTTTCATTGTTCCACTTACATATTCACGTTCCTCATCTTTTACCCAATGTATACATACGTCTTTTGGGTTTAACTCACCAATATATTCATCAACATCATTGATTCTCCTTGCAAAGGTTTTTTTTAAGTTCATATTAATAAATATATCAATCTTCAATATGTCTTATGTAAACTCTACCTCCAAAGTATTCAGATGTAACATATCTTCCAAGTGAGTTCTCTCTGATTGTCATATAACGGAATCTGTAGTCCTCACCAAATGTGTCAAGTCCAACCCATTTGATTTTGTTCCCTTCTAACTGACATTTAATTGTGAAGATTTTCTTGTAGTAATATTTGTTGTTGACGTATACTGTTGCTTCCATATCTCTTATTGTTTCTACAAAGATACAACTTGAGTAAGGACTACACAACCTGTTAAAGTGTGGGATTATTTTATTTCTTCATCCACATAAAACTTATCAATCCTACCATATTTACCTCTATTTTTGTAAACATAAACTTCGTTTCCGTCATTTATTTCGGGGTATCTACGTATAAGTTCTTTCAGTAAATCTCTTCTATATTCTTTATATAATTCATAAGGAACGTCTCCCAAAATATAAGAAATATCATCATCATATACATTAATATCACCACCCCAAAATGATGATGACTTTTCTAAAAATGTTTCATAACCTTGAGATAGAATCGGATTACCTCTAAAATAACTAAGTTTTAAATTATCAAAAAAACTAAGAAGATATTGTATCACTATCTCTTTATCTTTCCCAAGTATTTTTAAAAGGTTTTCAGGCCCACCAACTGAGTTTGCGGTTGTTTTGAATCCGACATCGTTCATCATTGAGAGTAACTTTGATTGTAACCTTGATTCTTCTTTTAGTATTTTTTTTATTTTGTTTCTTAGATACATACTATTATATCATCTTGTCAATTTTATCACCAATAGTTTTGTAAATTGGTTTATTCCCGTGAGGTTCAATATCACCAATTGGGGGTTCAATAATTGTTGCACCATATTCTTTATACTTTTGGTAATATTTTGTTACATCACTCTTTTTGATATTTTTTAATCCTCCCCATCCCCAAGATCCTTGAACAACATAAAATTTAGCATTTGGGAATTTTTTATTTAACTGATCGAATAAACCTTTAATATCGTCGTTAAGATATTTACCGAAACCTCCGTTGGTACCAATACAAATAATCACATTTTCAACATTTTTATCTACTGGATATTTTTTGAGTGCTTTAATCAACCAAGATACAGTTTTACCTCCTTCCCATAATGAACCTTCTCCACCTTGTTTAGAAATTCTATTTGCTTTAGTTGTTGCGTTATCTAAGTACGGTGTTTGCGAATCACCAATTATAATATTTTTATATTCACCTGTAATTTCTTCATCTGTTGATTCCGAATCATCTTTATCAACTTTTTCCAATTTTTTACAAAATTCAGGTAGTTCCCAATCAACTTCATCATCTTCAAACTCTTTCAGTTTTCCTTTTGTTTCATCTCCTACGATACCATCAACTTTTATTCCTGTTTCTTTTTGGAAATCCTCCACACATTTTTTTGTTTGAGAACCAAATATACCATCTTGGGGTTTAATCCCTAAAACATTTTGTAATGCTTCTACCTCACTTCCTCGTGAACCTCTTTTTAGAACCGATTCTATGTCCTCAACCGATTCTTTAATTACACCCATCACTTTTTTAATTCTAAAAATATTTTCTTGTAAATTCATAATTCTCATATTAAGTTAAATCACCAAATGGTTTGACTATATCAAATCCATTATCTGTTTTATATTTTTTATCTAATTCTACAGTAGGTTTTGGTGGAGTTTTTAAAAAATTAATTATTTCTTCTAAAACAGAATGTGGCATTGCATTTGTTTCTAAAATGTAAGATTCATTGTCAGGAGTGTCAAAATCTTTATATTTTATATAACTTTTATAGTTTTCATAAAACTTGTCAACAATGTCTCTTGGGTATGTAATTTTACACAATGCAATTTCTGAGTTATCTATAATATCTTTTTTGTAATTAAAATCCGCAACAATTATAGCATCACCTTTGTAACTTTGACTTCTACCGTAACTTGTAGCACTCCTGTCAAAGCCTTTTACACCGTATTTACAATTATTAGAAACGTTTATAATTAAATAATACTTATTCCATTTTCCTGAATACCCTTCATCCCCAAAACCACTTATTCCATGATTTATACGAAGATTGTTATAGTAATCAGGTCCATGCTCCACATATGCATCTGCACAATCAGAACACTCCAACTTAAACCCGTGTTTTTTTACAAACCTTCTAAATTGTTGAGGAATAATAACTTCGTTTAATATTCCCATCATTCTTTGTATCCTGTTTATTTCTTCATTTAAATTCATTTCTTCTTGATTTTAACACAATTAGGGTATCTCTTACCAAACATTGTTTTCATTCCTTTTTGAGTATATCCTTTCCAACATCTTTCAGTGATTTCACTTTCTGTTTGTTCTTCTCTACTATATTTTCTGAACCTTGATGGATTTGCTTTGACTACTGACTTGGGGAATCTTAATCCCGCACCTTGTCTTCTCGCATTTTTTAAAGTTCTTGCGTATTCATCAATTTCCTCCCTTAATATTCTTCTTATGGATTCTTGTAATTTTAAATCATCCATATTGAATGTGAAATCATCATCACCTAATTGATTCAATAAATCATCCCACTTATTTGGTTCTTCTTGTTGTTGTGGTTCTTCCGTTTCTCTTTTTGGGTATTCACCTGTTTGTCTATAAACCTCCATATCATCATCTCTTTGTTCATCTGAACTAATTAATCTGATTGCTGAAGGAGGTATTGGGTCTAAAGTAACAAAGAACCCCCATTTGTTTTCATCGTCTTTATGAATTGGGTCGTGATACCAATTATTATTTATTTGATTTAAATCTATTTCCCATAAATCACTTCCATAAACACCAAAGAAATTTCCGTGACTTGGGTCTTGAGCAAAAACCATTGGTACTGGTTCTACATCAGGGAAATTGTGTGACATATAGTTTGCCGTCTGTCTTCCAACTTTGGGTAATAACCCATTTTTTTGAATACTCTCTCTGTTTTTATACGTTGAGTAATGATGTAACTTACCTTCGGGAGTTGCGGGTTGCAACATATCTCTAAGTTGTTTCATCTCCCTTAATATTCTTCTTATGGATTCTTGTAGGTTCATATCATATAAATATGACAACCTAAACAAATATTAAATACATTATTTTACCAAAAAATATCTTATTTTACTTTAAGAATAGTATTTAAAAAATTTCTGATTGTTTTGACAATTTTAATTCTTTCTGGATTTCTTTCGTCCATATCATAAATGTAATCAATTATACCATTTTCAAATAACATCCTGTTAATTTTTTTCTCCATTGTTTTTTTTGAGTCAAAACTATTAAATCCCCATCCAGGATATCCTTCGAATGTATATTCAATTACTTTTAAAGATTCGTCTTTGTATTCATAATCAGACACCCAGTTAAGTTTTTTTTCCTTAACTTTAATACGTCTTAAAAGAAAATTGAGAAGTTTTTTATCAATTTCTTCTACTTCCTCTCGTATAATTTTCATAATTTTTTTTGTAATGTAACTTTCTGTTGTTGATAGTTTTGCCAATTTCAAATTATCTAAAGCCTCTTCATATTTTTCATCACTTAAAGAATCTTTCAATGATACAAAATCCATATCATCTTTTTTAGCTTCCCATTCTTTATCATCTGTCAATCTATAAGTCCATATTTTATCCGTATCTAATTTGTAAATACCAGGTACCCAATCTTTAAATTCCATTTCCAACTCATCATTTTTTTCAATGGTTTCTTCGTTTGGTTCTTCATCTTCTTTACATTTAGTATATTTCAAAAAGAACTGTCTTATTTTTATTGGTTTAGTTATATTCAAGTCTAATACTTCTGTCCAATTACAGAACTTTGGATTTTTTGATTTTAACATTGGAATTTGAGCTAATGCTCTTGAGTCAGCACCATCACCTGCGGAACCTCTTGAATGTACTCCAATATATGATTTACCATCTTTACTTTCATCTATAGTAGCTTGCCAATCAACACTATCTTTATTTACAGTTACTTTTAAATCGGTTACATCAGTTTTAATCCCCTTACTGTTTAATTTTCTTAATACTTCATTTATACCAACACCTTGATCTAAAGTCACAAAAGAACTCCATCTACTTGGGATTGGTTTCCCTCTTAACATATATCCACCAAATTTATCAGACTGTCTTCTATCGAAAGAATGAAGTGCGTCACCTTTACTTTTTATATCATCTGGAAGTCTATAACTACCAGTTAATGTAATAGGTAGAGAATAATCAATTTCCTCTTTCAGAATACGTCTAATAATGTCTTTCATATTTTATAAATATATTTATAAATAACTTAAAGTACTAAAATTAAAATATAAAGAAATGGCAAAAGCAAGAAAAGAAGGCAAACCAAATAGAAATAGAAAAAATTTATCCAAAAAATTAACAAGGATAAATAATAATAAAGCTATTATAGACAAGATATACTCAGAAATGATAAAGTCATCTTAAAAGTCTTTACTTTTATGTTTTCTTTTCCGTGTGTATGATTTTTTACTTTTATGTATAATAGGTCTTGTTGCTTGCCAAATTTCCTGTATTGTTATTTCAATCGTTTTCATATTTGTTTAAAAAAAATGTTTAGACAAAAATAAACATTATTTTTTAATTTTCACACATCACTCAAAAAAACATTGTTAATTCCCAAATTTTCCAAGGAGAATACGTCGAGAATCATTTTCTCAACGTTTAATTTTGTCGTAATATTCCAATACATACCTCTCGAATATGCACTATAATAATAGATTTCCAAAGTTGTAATTTCTCTTGTTTTTAATGGGTATTCTTCTAAAGCTAAATAAGTTTCGAGTTTTTTTTGTATTTTGATATTCCTAATATGAAACGTTTCATCACCTAAAAACTTTTTTATGAACCTCTCAATTGAATCCATTTTTTTTCTCCCAAAAATGTCCAAAAGATTAGAAACACTCAATTTAAATTCTTTTACGTCACACATAATTAGTTAACTTTAACCATTGCCTGATGATATAAACGATTATCGACACAAACACCTCCTTGTGGTATCCAATCTTTACCTATATATTCATTAACTAACTCAACCAACTTATCTGAGTCTTGATTTATTAAAACTTCATAGGACATTTTATTTTGTGTTGGTATTGAATAATTTTCACTATAGTCAGTTTGTTTCTGTTCTTCATCTTGGAACTTATCTTCCGTCTCGTTGTTGTCAGTTTTTTCTTTATCAATTATGAAAGCTATATTATCATCAATCACCTGTAAGTCACTGTTATTAACAACTTTTCTAACTTCGAAATGTACTAAATCATCAACACCATATTTTGAATGATACGGAATATCATTTGACAATTGTTCAGGGTTAACCTTGACTCTGACTGTTGGTGGTAATTTTTGTTCATTATCATCAATTATTGATTCTATGAACCACCCATCACTATATTTTTTTAGATTTCCTTTCATTTTTTTTATTTTTTTTATTTATGACATCTTTAAGTATATATAGACATTCATCACAAAATGGATGATTGATTTTTAATGAATTCATTTCTTTCTCACAAGTTAAACATGTAGATGGAAATTTAGCAATAACCATTTTTTTTTCTGTTTTTTCTTTTTTTGTCAGATTAAAAAAATTTTTGATGTAATTAATCATTTGCGATTATTAATTTTTGAAATCATTCATTTTAGTTCTTACTTTCTGAATAAGTGGGGATATTATTTTATAATGATATGATGTATAATAATTTTCAGGAAACTTGTTAAACAATTGAGAACTAAAATTATCAACTATTTTTTCTGCCGAATATAGTTGTTCAACATTCATACACGAATCGATAACTCTTTCGATCCAAATGTATGTATCACCATAATGATTACTTTTTTTAATTTTCTGTGTCATATTTGTTTTTTATCATTTGTTTTAAAAAATCTAAAGCCCCATAGGTTGTTTTGTAAAAATTAGAATTTCTACCCCTTTTTGAGATTGCATCTATGTATCCCATTTCATAAGATCTATTAACTTGAAATTCCTCATCTTTTATTTTCTTATTAATCTCATCTATGATATCATTTAACAACTCTTTATTTAAGTCGTCTTCTTGTTCATTGATTTTATGTTGAATCAGGGATATTATCTTTTTTGAAAAACTTTCCATTTTAACTATCTGAACTTTTAGATGAAAAATAAAGAAAAACTAAAAATAAAAAAGATATAACCTGAATTACTCTTGTTGCTTTCCAAGAATCGAATGGATTTAAAGTACCTGAAATATAGCTAAATAACAAATAAACCACGAAGGCAATAAAAAAAATGTACTTGATGTCTTTACTCTCCATTTTTATAAGTTTTGAAGTGAATATAGACAAATATAAGAACAATAAAAATATCAATCAACATATTCCATAATAGTAACTATGAAAAATCCTGTTTTTTTGTATATCTCATAATTTAATTCTTCAAGTATTTCGTATAGTATATCACTAACTACCTGACTATCAGTTCCAAAATCATTGTAATATTTCTCAAAACCAGAACCCCAAATTTTTACTTTAACGACAATATCATAAGGTATTTTGTCATTTTCAATATCATAGTCGAATGGTTTATATTTTACTTTATATTTACCATCAATAAGAGTTCTTTCTTTAAATAACTCTTCGTCCAATTTTGAAAAGTTTAAGTTTCCACTTTCATCAATACCACCTTTCCATTCTAAATAATACATTGATAATGCGTTTCCTAACCCAACAACTTGTTCAGTCGTCTCAGGTGAAAACCCTAATATATTATGTGTTTGAGCAAAAAGCATATCATTGTCTCCGATATCATTCCATACTTTGAATACCGCATTCTTAATCCTTTTATTTCCTTGGATTGCTAACTTGGTAATTTGATTTTCGTTTAGGATTAGTTTCATTTTCTTTTCTTTCTTCCTTGACAATGTGCTCTTTGAGAGAATCCTTTTGCATTATTACAATCTATTGATTGTTTGTATTTTTCAGACCACTTCTCATTTATTTCTCCATCATAATTATCCCAAAACTTCTTAAGTTCTTTCATATCATATTTATCTCGTTTTTGATCCCAACCACAAGAATGACATAAATATGGGTGTTCATCACCATCTTCTTTTACCCAAGAATGTCCACACTTGCAGGTAATTTTATTACCCGCAAGTTTAGACATTTGTTTTTCAGTGATAATAATTTTCATTATTTAATATCCGCAGTTTCAATTAAAGTATATGTAAATGAATTTCCGTGAATCCCTTTAGCCTTTCTACAGATATTCATAAATTCTTCAAAATCTTTTGATTTTTTAAATACTTGACATCCCTCACTCCAGTTTTCAACATAAGTTGAGTCAGC
>Ga0315902_10013532_pt1 | contig 10546 bp, 8 predicted proteins | sample LakEriMetagenome_9_FD_203523 | JGI IMG/M metagenome (GOLD analysis project Ga0315902, IMG submission 203523) | Freshwater fungal communities from buoy surface, Lake Erie, Ohio, United States - Buoy 12 MA117 | ecosystem: Environmental > Aquatic > Freshwater > Lake > Lake biofilm | place: USA...
GCGATGATCGTGCCCAGAAGGAAGGCGACGAGGAGTGTGAGGGGCGTTTTCATGCTGTGGTGGATGGTTGGAAGATTAGAAGACATCGCCGCCATGCTGGGCGGGCTGCTGCATCGGTGCGCCGACGTCGGCGACGGTGGCCTGCTTGCGCTTTTTGCGCCTGGAGGGCTTGGCATCGCCGGAGACAGGATTGTTCGGCGAGTAGTAGGTGTAGTAGCTGGTGTAGTAGGAATACTGGGCGTCGCTGGCGAGATCGACGTTGTTGAGCACGACGCCGATGACCTTGCCACCGACGTTTTCGACGGTCTGCTTCACGCGGAGGAGCATGTGACGCGGCAGTTTGCGATGCTGGACAACGATCATGGTCATGTCGGCCTCGTTCGCGAGCACGGAGGCATCGCTGACGCCGAGGATGGGCGGCGAGTCGATCAACACGAGGTCGAAACGGCTTTTCACATCGGTGATGAGATCGACCATGCGCTGCGAATTCAGGATGCCAGCACTGTCAGCCGGCAGCAGGCCGCTCGGCATGAAGTAGAGATTTTCCACCGGTGTGCGGACGACGACATCTTCGAGGCGGATGTTTTGCGTGAGGTAGTTCGAAAGGCCGTGCGTGTGGCTGACATCGAAGTGGCGATGCATGCTCGGGCGACGCAAATCGGCATCGATGAGCAGCACGTTGTAGCCACCTTGGGCGCAAACATAAGCGAGGTTGGCCATGGTGGTGGATTTACCCTCGCCAGCGCCGCCGCTGACGACGGTGAGGCAGTTCGCATCCGGTGATTTGCGGTGGAATTCGATGTTGGTGCGCAGGATACGGTAGGCTTCGGAGTCAGGATTGAAGCCACTGCTGCGATGCAGGATACCGACGCCCTTTGGCACAACAGCGAGCACGGGCACGCCGAGGAATTTCTCCACGTCGTCGAGGCTCTTCACGCTGGTGTCCATGTATTCGAGGAAGAAGGCGAGGCCGACGCCGAACATGAGACCTAGGACGCCGCCGAGGGCGAGGTTCAGCGGGATGTTGGGCTTGGAGGGGCGGGATTCAGGTTCCGCGCTGGCGTAGATGGTGGCAGGGAATTTGATGAGCTTCAGCCCTGCTTCCTCATCGAAGTAACGCTGGCGCATCTGGATGAGCGTGGCTTCGATGAGGGCGACCTCGTCCTTGGCGCTTTTGTATTCCTTGTAGAGGGCGCTCATGTTCATGACCTCGGATTTGGCGTCCGCCGAGTCGGTGCGAAGAGACTCGAGAGTTTTTTGAGCCGTAGCGAGACGGCCTTGGAGGCCAGCGACATGCTCTTTTGCCGCATCAAGGATGAAGCCGCGGGTGGTCTCGATCTGACTGTCCAGACCGAGCACCAGAGGATGCTTTGTGCCGAGGCCATTGCCCATTAGTCCAACCCGCTGTCCGATGAAGTCCTGATATTTGCTGACATTGGTGATGAAACCCGGATTGTCGAGTTTGAGAGCCGAGGCACGAGCGATGAGTTCATCAGGGGAGAGTTTGCTGATGAGCTCCTGCTCGGACTCGAGTTGACGCACCTCACGCTCGGCCTGGAGGAGCATCTGCTCGCGGGACATGAAGCTCTGCTCTTTGTCCCCGCGGATTTCCGCACCTGCCTGAAGCGTGCTGCCACCGCCAACGATCCAGTCACCGACGATGCCAGCCTTCTTTTTCGCCTCCAGTTCACGCTCCTGGGCGCTGCGGCGTTGTGCCTCCTGCTCGGCGATTTGATCACGGATGATGTCGAGGGATTTGCGCTTCTGCTCGGTGGCGACCTTGATGTGCTGCGTCTTGTAGCTTTCGGCGACGGCGTTGGCGATGTCGGCGGCGAGCTTTGGATCCTGGTCGTAATACTCGATGGTGACGAAGTCGGAGCGGAGGCTGCCCTGCACGTCGAGGCTTGCGCGCAGTTTTCCGAGGGCGACCTGCCTGGAGGGCAACTCCCAGGCTTTCTGGAGCTTCAGTGAGTCGATGACGGGATAAAGCGTCTCCGGCTTGGAGATGGTTTCGATCTGCGTTTTGATGTACTCCGGCCAGAAGCCGCCGGTGCTGTCGGAATTGCGGTCAAAGACTCGGACGGCATTCGGTTGGCGCTCAATGACCATTTCCACACGACCGCGGTATTTTCGCGGCATGATGTAGGTGAGGATGGAGGCAGCGGCGAAGACGAGGATGAACGAGAGGACGATGAGGCCGATACGGTTGCGGATGACCTGAAAGGTATCCATGGCGTGGCGTTGGAGATCGGAGCCGGAGTCGTTCATGGCGCTGCGTGGGTTAGGAATGCTTCGGACTGGTTAAGAATGGAGCTGGTACATGAAGCCAGCGGGCGCTTCGTGTGACGAAAGCTGCCCGCCGGCGTTCGGGTTCTGGCTGTGTGAGAAAAGACGATCAGAAGGACGCCGTGGCACCGAGTGAGACGCGGTGGCGGTCGAATTCGCGGAAGGCGCTCGTGGATTGCAGCGCGGAGAAGGAGTATTGGGCGTCGAGGCGGAGGTTCTCGAGCACATTGTAGCCGAGGCCGGTGGAGAGCGAGATGGAGTGCTCCTTGCCATCGGCACCAACGCCGCCGTCGAACTGGCTGTAGGCGTAGCTGGCCCCTGCATTCACGCTGAGGCGCTTGCTGATGTTGTGATTCACCTGAAGGCCGGTGTTCAGGCCGTAGCGGCTGTTGAACGTGGAGAGTTCGGCACCATTGAAACCGAGGGAGGCGAACCAGCGCACCAGTGTCTCGCGGGCCACGTTGTAATTGAGCGCCGCCTCAGCATAGGGAGAGACTGCGCTTTGCTGATCCGAGTCGTAAAACTCGGCACCACCGCGGGCGGAACCGGAAAAACGCTCGCTCCAGGCGTGATCGACACCAGCAAGGGCGAAGTGGGAGTTGAAATTCTTGTTCGGAGCCTTGTCGAAGACCGTCATGCGGTAACGATACTCCGCCGTGAGGCTCGTCTGGCGGTTGAGGGCATACGAGAACTGCTGCGCAAAGAGGTGCGTATAGCGGTCCTCTTGATTCCCGATAAGGTCATCCTCATAGCCAATGCCATCAATGGTGTAGCTGGTGGTTGTGGAGAAGCGGGGGGACCAGGCGTAGTTGATGTTGAAGTTGTTGTAGCCGTAAAGGTACTGGCCGTTCCAGAGCGTCGTGGAGGCACCGAAGCCGAAGGCGTTGTTAGGCTCCACGCCGTAGGTGGCGAAGAAGTTGTTGCTGATCTTCAGCCGCTCGGAGAAGCGATGCTCGAAATTGATCGTGGCGCGGTTGTTATAGAAGGTGTCTTGGAAGGTGGGCACGCCGTCGATGTAATGGACCACGCTTGAATCGAGGGAGAAACTAAAGGGCGTGGTCTGGTCTGGACGCGTGTACATCACGCTCACGCCACCCGTGGCGAACCAAGAGTCGATCTCGCCTGGCGTGCCTGGGCCCGCGTTCTTGTAATCAAGGCGGTCATAACCACCGTTGCTGAAGATCGAGAAGGTGAGTGGCTGCTCGGTGCGAAAATCCGCCGAGTAGTTTTGGATCGCCACAAGGCCCTGAGCATGCCCGACAACAGGAGCTAGTATCAGAGCAGCAAGGCAAAAGGTGGCAAGGCGTGAGCGCATGATCTTAAGTGTAAGGATTTATTAGACTTGCCAGAGAAGAAAGGTCTGAAGGAGTCCCAGAGTTTGGTTTGGAGCCGCCTCACTGAGCGACGGCAGGAGAGACCGGATTCGGATTGATCGGTGGGGGCAGCGGCCCTGAAGCAGGCGGCTGGATCAGGAACACGCCACGGATGGTGGCCGGCACATAGAAGTCCTCTTCGGCAGGAGCAGGAGGAGCGACCGGGTTCTTGGGCATGACAGGATTTTTGCCAGGATTCTTCTCGCTCGTGAGCGCGACCGGCTGCTCGGCTACCACCGCAGGGTTCGGAGCCACCGCAGCAATGCCAGGGATGATCGAAGAAGCAGCCTCGTTGATGGCGACTTGCTGCTTGGGAGCGACCGTGCTGGCGGTGCTGACGATTTGATTGGCGAGAGTCGCATCTGCCTTGGAAGCTGTGATGGCGGCCTTCACAATTTCTCCTGCGCAGCCTTCGTTGATCACCAGAGCATCCTCGACGACCATCAGCACTTTCGTGGGGTCTTTTTCGACGGCCACACGCACATCATTGGCGATCTCAGAGCAGCCGCCAGCTTGGGCCATGACAGCAGGAGCAGTTGCGAGCAGCAACAAGCAAGCAAGGGGGCTTGCAAAACGGGAGCGAAGTCCAGTGGTCATAAGCGGCAGTGTAATTATGGAGTTTCAGGAATGAGCGCGTTCTCAGAGCGGGTAGTGGGAATCGAACCCACATGGCCAGCGTGGAAGGCTGGAACTTTACCATTAAGCTATACCCGCAATTGAACTTATATTAACGCGTAATACCTCACTGCCGCAAGATATTTTTTAGAATTAGCATGAAGAATTTGAAATTTTAGAATGCTTTACCGACAGGCAAAACAGACTTTTCACGTCCTTCATTCTTCTCCTGAAGTGAGCTAATTAGCACCTTCATTTCCGATGGCAAGGTCGGATTCTGGGCAGTTTTCGGGTCTTTTCCGCCTGACTGGCGCCTCACGCCAATCCCCAACGGGCTCTTGAATGAGCTGGTGCATGGGTTTCTTCTTCTGCTGGCGTCACGAAAATGTGTCCGTTTTTCAAAAAACTTACACAGAACAAAGCATTTTCGTCTTCCTGAAGGCTTGGGATTTCTCTTCGAATGGCGAAAATGGAGCGCTGAAGCCATTTTACCTCAACTGCCCTCTTGTGGCTTTTCGGCGTTCTCGGCAAAATCCGCCTCTTTTTGTGATCGCGATGCTCTCCCAGCCCTCCGGCACTCATTTTCACTGGTTGCTCGATGGCGGCATCGTGGGGCTTTATCTGCTCGTGACGATGGCTGCGGGGATCGCGATGCGTCGCTATGTGGGCAAACTGGAGGATTACCTCGTCGCCGGTCGCGAGATGAACCTCCATCTCGGCATCGCTTCGCTCGCGGCGACGGAGTTTGGCATCATCACCTGCATGTACACCGCGCAGGCGGGCTACACGCAGGGTTTCAGCGGCGCGATGCCGGGCATCTGCCAGGCGGTGGCGATGGCCTTGATCGGGATGACAGGCTTTTGCATCAAGCCGCTCCGTCAGGCTGGTGCAATGACCCTGCCGGAGATGTTTGAAAAACGGTTTGGCAGGACGGTGCGCTGGCTTTCCGGCATGGTGATCGTCATGGGCGGTCTGTTAAACATGGGCGTGTTCCTCCAGATCGGTGGAAAATTCCTCTGCACGGTCGCGGGCTTCGATTTGTCCAACCTCACGCTCATCATGACGGCGCTGCTGCTGATGGTCGTGATTTACACGGTGCTCGGCGGCATGCTCAGCGTGCTGGTGACGGACTTCCTGCAATTCGTCGTGATGAGCGCCGGCTTGCTGGTCGTCAGCGTGCTCATTTTGAAGAACATCGGCTGGGACACCCTGGTGGAAACGGTGCGCAAGCACCACGGCGAAGGTGGCTTCAATCCGCTCGCGAATCCCTCGCTGGGTTGGTCATTCCTCGCGAATCAGTTCATCGCCAACGCCGCCGCGGCGCTCACCTGGCAGGCGGTGATCGTGCGCATCCTCTCCGCGAAGGACAGCAACACGAGCCAGCGCATCTACACCCGCACGAGTTTCTTCTTTGTGTGCCGTTTCCTGCTTCCCGGCATCTGGGGCATCGCGGCCTTGGCGACGCTGGGATGGACTCCCTTGAAGCAACTCACTCAGGAAGAGCGTCTAGGCATGCCCGTCGCCGTGCAGGAAAAGATCTCCGACTCGCCCGTGGGATCTCCGTTGGCCAAACTGACGCCAGAAGAGGTTTCGAAGCTCCCAGTGGCCACCCAAACGAAACTCTCCGACGCCTCGCTGCTCGCCATGCCGTCGTTTTTGAGCTCATTTTTGCCCATCGGCCTCATGGGTCTGCTCATCGCGGCCATGCTGGCGGCGGACATGAGCACGAATTCGAGCTACATGCTGAGCTGGGGCAGCGTCATTTATAACGACATCCTTGCCCCGTTTCGTCGCACAGCGTGGTCAGACCAGCGGGCGATCCTTTGGAACCGCTGCATCGTGGCGCTCATCGGGCTCTATTTGCTCGTCTTTGGCCTTTTTTATCAGATCGAGGGCAACGTGTGGTCCTACCTGCTGCTCACCGGCTCGATTTACCTCAGCAGCATGTCCGTGCTGCTCATCGCCTGCTGCTACTGGAAACGGGCGAACAATTGGGGTGCCATCGGCGGCATCCTGCTCGGTGCCGCGGTGCCGGTGGCACATCTCACCTTGGAAAAACTACCCGCCACAGCCGCCTGGGCCGCGAGCATCGGCAAAGACATCGCTGGCATCGCCGCCTTCGTCGGTGCCGCTCTGGGAATGATCGTCGGTTCGCTGCTCAAACCCCGCTCCCGCTCCGCATGACCACCTTTTGGCTGCTTCTGACCCTCGCCGCGCTGCTCTGGTATGGCAGCGTCACGATCTACGTTTCCATCAAGGGGGCGTCAGACATCCGGGAAATGCTCGCCCGGCTCAAAAGGCGGGATCGGAACGACTGACGAGCCGATTTCAGGCAAGCGAAGGGCACCCGAAGCTGGATTTTTTAAAAATTCAGATCTCAAAATTGACATTCAAACCTAAATATCTTATTAAATAAGATATAAATTTTATTTATTGATCATGCTTTCCTTATCAAAAGCTGGTGCGTGGACGCTTCTGATCCTCTTTTTTGGGGTTGGTGGAGGCAAGAGGCTGGAGGCCGCTGTCACGGCCTCCAGCCTAGCCATCGTAGGGTATGACGACTTCCACGACACTTTCAGCATGCTCGCCCTCTCCCCTCTCAGCGCCGGGGAGACGATCTACTTCACCAACAACGGCTGGAGCAGCACCCAGGGAAAATTCAACGGAGCCGATGCCTCGCAGGGAGCGGGAAACGAATCGCTCATCAAGCTCACCCTCACGCAAAACGTCTCCAAAGGCACCGTCATCTTCTCCGGCACGGACGGGACAGGCTGGGAATGGACGAAATCCGGTGTCATCCCCGGCCAGATCGGTGGAGCAGCCGTCTTCAGCGATCTCGCCCTCGATTACGAATCCGACCAGATCTACGCATTCCAAGGCACCACCTCAAATCCGCTGCTGAACCCCACCAGCTTCATCTACGCCCTCCATTTTGGCAGCATCGACTACCCGTTTTTCTCCGATTCGGAGGACACACTTACCGGTGACATCCCACCTGGGCTCAGCCTCGGGGCGAAAAATGCCTTCGCACATACCAATTTGACCTTCCACGGCGATGCGGACGGCAATCATTCGGCCTGGGGCCTAAATCCTGCCGCCCCGGCCGTCGCGGCTTTGCAGTCCAGTGGTGGCACGAAGGCCCAATGGCTCGCCGTGATCGCCGACAGTTCCAATTGGGACGAGGGCCTTCCGAGCCTCAGTTCCTTCAATGTGACGCCGGAACCCTCCCGCAGTCTGTTGATCCTTGTGGGGCTTCAAGCCTGCCTGAATCGCCGTCGCCGCTGTTATTAATTACTATTTGTATGATAATTGTAAACTAAAGCTTGTTTTAGGGTTACCCTCTCTTAAATTTGAGAACTCGTGACCCGACACTGGCCCATTCTCTGCCTCCTTTTTGCCCTGTGGCTGCCTTTGCAGCTCCAGGCGGCGGCGATCATGGTCAATGAGTATCGCAACACCGGCGGCACCGTGGGGCCCGGCACCAAAATGGTGCGGGACGAATACATCGAGTTCGTCATCACAGAAAACACCACTGCCGCCAGCCTCGCCTCCCTTACCTTCGGCGATAGCAACGACGCCACTTCCATGTTGCAGGGCGTCTTCCGCTTCGATCAGGCCACGCTCGATCAAGCGCTCATCAACGCCAACCTGAGCGCCTTCCTGCCCGGCACCCTGATCGTCGTCAAAGGCGTGAACCTCGGTGCGCAATCGCTCGCCTACGATCCGCAGAAAGGCGGCTGGAGCCTGGAACTCGTCGCTGGACAAGGCGCTCGCGATCACAGCGAGACGCTGGTGAATGGAAACATCAACTTCGGCAACAATGGCGAGGTCGTTTGGATTTCGTCCAGCAATCCACCGGCACGAAACAGCGACACCAGCGGCTTCATCCACGCCATCGGCCACGACAACGCTCCCGGCCTGATCGCCACCACCGTCGCTGCGGCATTCGGCAGCGAAAACATCCTCGCCAGCACCATCACCACGGGGCGTTCCGTTGCCAACACGGGCAACGCGACCGAGTCACTCGTCTCCACCACCACCAGCACGATGGGCCAGCCGAATGGAGCACTGAACACCACTTGGATCAACGGCCTCCGCGGCGTCACACCCGAGGTTAACAACGTCCCCGAGCCCTCGCGCAGCCTCATGGCGATGGCTGGTCTCATGGCATTGCAAAGCCAGCGCTATCGCCGGAAAGGAGGCTCGCATGCCTAAGTCCTCGCGCCGCCGCCGCACCGATGCCGTGCTGAGCGAATCGGAAAACTTCCAGCCTTGGTGGCGGGATGACGCGCTCTCGCCGATGCGTTGCGCACGTCCGAAGTATCTCCGCTTCCGCAGCGGCGATCCCTTTGATCGCTTTGCCGCGCTTCGATACCTCGTCATTGCGATTTCCATCATCACACCCGCGGTCATTTTGCTCACGAGCAACTTCACGCCCGGCCTCGTGCATCACGACTGGAAGGCCGACCCGATGGCTGAAGTGCGCCGCTGCCTTGTCCAAGGTCACAGCCGCACCGGCATTGCCTCGCTGAAGGCCGCCATCGATGCCTCGCCCGGCGATGCGAAGCTACTTCGTGCCCTTGCCGCCCTCGCCGCCGATACCGCGCCCGCTGAAGCACGTCGTGCCTACCACAAGCTGAACTCCCTCTGTCTCGCCACGCCGGTGGACAGTGCAGGGCATGCAGCCTTGCTCGCACGTTTGCATGACTTCACCGGTGCCAAAGCCATCCTCTCCAACCTTCCCAAAGAGGCGCAAAGCATCCCGCAGGCCCAATTTGCCTGGCTCGCCGTCTGGCGTGAAGCCGGCGACTTTACCGCCGCGGCCACGTCGCTCGAAAAACTGCTCGAAAGCTCACCCGATGAGGCCTCGCTCGCCGTCGATCTGCTTCGTCGTGCTTCACAAGCACCCACGGAGACACGTCATCGCATCGAGGCCAGCCTCGTGCGCAGCCTCGCCCATCTCATGAATGCTGGCCGCGCCCAGGACGTGCTCGCCATGGCCTCCACGCTCACGGGCCTGCCCGTCACGCACAGCGTGCATCGCATGCACCTTGGCCAGATCTTGCGGAATCTGCCCGGACAAAGCGTCGAGCATCGCCTCGCCGCCGTGCGCTTTGGCTATGCCGCCGAACTTCCGACGACCGATGAAGTCCAGCTCCGCTCCGATTATCAAAACGAGATCGCCTGGAGCGGCGGCCTCAGCGCCGAGGAAAAAGACCGCGTCGCCGCATGGCTCCAAGGACAAAACGAGCATCGCATGGTCATCGCGCTCATCAGCGCCCGCGAAGCCGTCACCGAGCCGCAGCTCTTCGCCCGTCGTTTTGAATCCCTGCTGGAAGAAGGCCTCTGGCGGGATGCCGGTGCCATGGTCGCCGATCCCGAATCGCCGCCGCTGCCGCACTCTCGCATCCTCTCGCAGACGCTCGCCACCTTGCAGCAGCGTTCCTCGCGTCAATTCGCTGTCGAGATGCTCCTCGGTGAGGCCATCGGCGCTAGCCGCGAGGAAAACCGCCCGCTCGATTGCTACGCCGTCGGTGTCGCCGCCCTCGATCATCATCTGCCCACGCTCGCCGCCACCGCCTTCGCCACCGCCCTCGACATCTCCAAGGACCGCTCCAAGACCATGCGGGCCATCCTCCGCAGTGCCCGCACCGGCCGACTGCCTTTGAACACCTTCCTTCGCTCCCTCATCGGCAGTCCCGCGATGCACGACGAGAGCATCCAGGAGCAGCTCATCTACCTCAGCCTCCTCGCTGATCAAAAAACCGACGCCATACTCGCCATCGTGCGCAACCGCCGCCAACTCGAGCCGCAGAATGTGTATCTCCGCTTCCTCGAAGCCCTCGCCATGCACAAAACCGGTGCCAACGCCTCCGATGCCGCCAGCCTCCTCGTGCCTCTGCCACGCCATCGCTGGCATCAGGGCGAGGCCGCTGTCATCGCGAGCATCCTTGCCTCCTCCGGCCAGATCGACCGCAGCGCACCTCTCGCCGCGCAAATCGATCTCACCCAGCTATTCGCCGAGGAAAAATCCCTCTTCACACCCTGGCAGGCCCGCTTTGGCATGAACGCCGAGGCACTCGTCGGCAGTGTCGGATCGGAGTAAGCTCAGACGGTGGTTTCAGGCAAACCATCGGCTTGAAAGCCAGCCTGCCGCTTCAGCAGTGAAAAGGTCCACGCACCGCCGAACAAGAGCGTGCCCGCCACCACGACCGCCGCGGCCATCGGACAGCCGAGGATTAGCGAGAGATGCAGTCCGCCGATGGCGCTTA
>Ga0315902_10013533_pt1 | contig 10546 bp, 10 predicted proteins | sample LakEriMetagenome_9_FD_203523 | JGI IMG/M metagenome (GOLD analysis project Ga0315902, IMG submission 203523) | Freshwater fungal communities from buoy surface, Lake Erie, Ohio, United States - Buoy 12 MA117 | ecosystem: Environmental > Aquatic > Freshwater > Lake > Lake biofilm | place: USA...
TCCCGAGCTCGTCACCCGCGACGGGTCGCCGTTCCGACTGAGCAGCCTGCACGGCCGCAAGGTGCTGCTCGTCGCCTGGTCGAGCTATTGAGGTTGCCGCACCAGCCTGCCCGGGTGGCAGGCGCTCCACACCGAAATCGAAAACAAGAACGCCGTCGTCGTCACTGTTGCGCTCGACATCGAACCCGATCATGCTCGTCCGTGGTCGGAAGCCGGAAAGCCCACGCATCCGTGTGTCGTCGACACCACTCATGCCACTGGTTCCCTCTTCGGATTCACCAACATTCCGATGGCCGTCTGGATCGACGAGAGCGGCAACCTCGTACGACCGGCCGAGTCGGCCTCCATCGAACGCAGTCCGTTGCGCGACATGGAGGTTCCGCCCGGACTCCCCGAGCGACTCGACGCGATGTACCGCGCGGTGAAGGCCATCCCTGATGACGCCGATGCGTATCGCGCCGCAATCCTCGACTGGGTCGACAACGGAGCCAAGAGCCAGTACGCGCTCACTCCCGACGAGGTGATCGAGCGGAGCCAACCCCACGGCGACGACGAGGCTCGTGCGGCCGCATGCTTCCAACTCGGCGAGCACTTGCGTCGTACGGTCGGCCACGACGCCGCCATCTCGTGGTGGCGCGAGGCTCACCGTCTCCACCCGAAGAATCTCACCTACAAGCGTCAGGCCTGGACGCTCGTCACAACCGCGCAAGGTGCCACCGAAAACGATCTGATGCAGGGCCCGAACGAGGTGTACGAGAGCAACCTCCTCGACGACGTCCTCGACGCCGGTGGATTCGGAGCGTTCCTCGTCCGTCCGCAACTCTGACGAGTAGCCTCGGTCCAATGGCCGAGCTCGAGCACGTCCGGTGGATTCGTCGACCGGAACTGCGTCGCCCGTACATGGTCGCGGCCTTCACCGGATGGAACGATGCTGCTGATGCAGCCAGTTCAGCCGTGAAGCATCTCGTCGAATCGATGAACGCCACACCGTTGGCCGAGATAGATCCCGAAGAGTTCACCGACTTCGCCACCATCCGTCCACACGTGCGCCTGAACGACGGTGGCAACCGTCAGATCGTGTGGCCGACAGTCAGCATGTGGACCGCCGACGCTGGCGATCGCGACATCATTCTCGTCCTGGGCCCCGAGCCCGCACTCCAGTGGAAGTTGTTCTGCAAGCAGATCGTCGGTGTGGCACAGACATACAAAGTGAGCACGATCGTGTCGCTCGGTGCGCTCTTGGCCGACGTTCCGCATCGTCGCCCCACGCAGGTCCTGGGTACCGCGGCCGATCAAGCCGCGATCGATCGCCACGATCTGCGTCGCAGTCAGTACGAAGGACCAACCGGCATCGTCGGCGTGTTGAGCGACTCCTGTCATCGCGCGAGCATGTCGAGCATCTCGCTGTGGGGGGCCGTACCGGCCTACGCCGCACAGATCGCCTCACCCAAGGCCGCCCTCGCTCTCGTCGAGCGACTCAGCGAAATTCTCGACGTCGACCTGCCCACGGTGTCACTCGTCGAGTCGGTCGAGGCGTACGACGCACAAGTCGATCAACTCATTGCCAACGACCCGTCGCTCACGCGTTATCTCGAGCGCATCGAAGCGATGGGCGACGACGATGACGACGAGTACGAATTCGACGACGATGACGACGACATCGAACTCTTGATCGACGAGGACGACGGTGATTCGTCGCTTCCACCCGACGATCGTCCGCGCGACGACACTCCCCTACCTGACGGCCCAGTCGACAGCGACGCGCTGATGGCCGAAGTCGAGCAGTTCTTGCGCAGTCAGCGCGACGACTGAGTCACGCGCAGCGTCACTGTTCGCCGCTGCGCCACACCGGCGAACGTGGCGGATCGAACGTCGCCGGTCCACTGCTTCCAGCAATAGCGGCGAAAGCCATCGGGCCCCACCACTGAGCACCTGCTGTCGGTTCGGGTAACGCATCACGACCGAACCAACCGATTCCACTCGTCTCGAGAGGGTGACCTTGGAGGTCGCCGCCCACCGCACGACAATGGAACAGGAGCATGTACATGCCAAATCGGCTGAAGCCCATGCGCTGGCCGTCGACGACGCCGAGCAATTGCACCGGTTCGCATTCGATACCGGTTTCTTCGTGTACTTCCTTGATGGCGACTTCAGAGGGTGAGTAACCCACGTCGGCCCAACCAGTGGGATACAACCACACTCCCGAGTCAGGGCGCCGCACCAACAAGATCTCACCATCGTCGTTCCCGACGATCGCTCCGATGGCCACTTTCGGGGTGACGTAACCAGGAACCCCTTCGCCGATCGACTCCATCCATTCCTGAACGAAGTGATCCTGTTCGCGCCGAACTTCGAGAGCCTCGTCGGCGGCGGCCTTGATGTCGGCGGCAACATGGAGAACTTCTTCGTAACGCTCGCGTTCGTACAGGTTCTGCGTGAAGCCCATGCCGGTGCGCGCGATCCCGGCCAATGTTTCGCTCCAACGCACCAGATCACGCGTGAAGTCGGTGGGCATCGCGTCGGACATACCGACACGGTACTACTGGTTCAGCGCGTGGGCGAGGGCGTCACGGTGTACAGAATCGCCCGCTCGACCTCGGATCGGTGGAAGGCGTCCACAAGCTTCGTTCCCGACGCCGTGCGCACGTAGAACGAGTCGACCACTTCATCGCCAATGGTCTGCACCGTTGCGTGGCGAATGTCCAAGCCCACCTCGGCCATGGCCTTCGTGATGCGATGAAGCACCCCGAGTTCGTCGGGTGCTCGCACTTCGATCACGGTCGCGTTCGACGACGCTTCGTCGAAGAACGTGACTCGCGGTGACGCCAGAGCCCCGGCTGAGCGACGACGACGCTTGTACGTGAGCGCACGTTCAGCGAGCCGCGCTTCGATCGCTAGCTCACCGCGCAGAGCACGCTCGAGGTTCTTCACGATCGGTTCCCATTCGATCGGTCCGTGCGTCGGGATCTGAACCGTGAAGCGCGATGCCGCCATGCCCTGTTCGTCGGAGTGAGCCTGCGCACCGAGAACACCCAAGCCGTGCAGGGCCATGACACCGGCGACTCGACTGAAAGTTCCGGGTCGGTCAGGTGAGACCACGGTGACAGCATCGGCTGATGTGGCCACTCGGATCTCGCCGGTGGCCATCAGCGCCAAGACGTCGGCGTCGGGGAACAGACGCCATTGCACGTCGTCCACCGCACCGCCACCAAGAACCGCGTGAGTCCGGCTCACGAGCTCGGAGACCAACTCGGCTTTCCACGATCCCCACGCCGATGTGCCAGTGGCCAGGCTGTCGGCCTCGGTGAGCGCGTGCAACAGGTCGAGTACCAACGGCGACTTCACGGCGTCCGCAACGAACTTTGCCGTGGCCGGATCACCGAGGTCGCGTCGAGTGGCGGCGTCGGCGAGCGTGAGGTGATGCTGAACCATCGTCTGAACGATCACGACGTCATCGGGCGACAGACCGATCCGCGGACCGATGCGCGCAACGAGTTCGACCCCGACATCGGTGTGATCTCCGGGATAACCCTTGCCGATGTCGTGGAACAGAGCACCGAGCACCAATAAGTCGGGGCGCGACACACGATGTGCGAGGTCGCTTGCGTTAGCCGTGGCCTCCCACAAGTGCCGGTCGACGGTGAAGCGGTGATACGCGTTGCGCTGCGGACGGCTGCGATTGGGCGCCCACTCCGGAAGGATCTTCACCCACAACCCGCGTTGGTCGAGCGATTCGAGTACCGGAATCGCGTCGTGGCCAGTGAGCAACAAGCCGACGAGATCGTCGACGGCACCGGCTGGCCACGGTGTGGTCATGGCCGGACTCGACTGGGCCAGACGATCGAGAGTCGGGCGGTCGATGCGCGTGCGTTGGCGAGCCGCCGATGCCGCGACACGAAGCAACAACGACGGGTCGGATGCCGGGTCGACATCATCGGCCAGGTGAACCTCGCCCTGACGCAGGATCACACCCGGCGCAAGGAGACGGTCAGGTTCGGGTTTCGCGCCTGAGGCCGACACGCGTGCCCAGACCTCGTCACCCACCCACGACACCGAACGACCGGCGTTCGACAGAGCAGCGGCCAGAGCATCGGCGTTCGGATATCCGCAGGCCGCGGCCACCGCATCTTGATCTTCGAGATGGAGAACCTCCACCGCACGACCGGCGTGACGGTGCAACGCCACACGAATCGACATCAAGACATCGCGACCGGCGTCGAGAGACGCCCGATCAGAACGAGAGATCTCCACACCCGCCGCTTCGGCCCACACCAGCGCATGAATGTCGCGAAGGCCGCCGTAACCCTCTTTCACGTTGGGTTCGAGCAGAAATGCAACCTCGCCGTTCTCGGCCTGCCGAGAACGAACTCGCTTCATCAATTCGGGCAGGCGATCCTTTGACGCCTTCCAAACACGTGTCGCCGCATCCAGCAGTTCTCGTGTGAGTTCCTCGTCACCCGCGATGTGGCGCGAGGACAACAACGCGGTCGCCGTGTCGAGTTCCGACTTCGCGACCTCCAACACTTGCTTCACGGTTCCCACCGAATGCCCGAGCTTCACGCCCGCATCCCAGATCGGATACCAGATCTTGGAAGCGATCTCGTCGATGTTCTTCACTCCGTCGTGCAGCAATACGACATCGAGATCACTGAACGGTGCGAGTTCACCGCGTCCGTATCCACCGAGGGCGACGAGAGCGCAACGCTTCGACAACGTCTGATCGTCCACGGCCGACGACCACAGGTCGACCAGCCAGGCATCGGTCACTCGGCAGAGTTCGCGCGTGAAGCGAGTTCCTCGCAACGACGGATCTTCGAGAACGGCGCGTCGGGCCATGCGCTCATTCTTTCCGTCCACCGTGCTGGTCACGCCACGGGATCGACGAGATCCGGCGTGAATTCACACCGGCGAAACACTTCAGGCAGTCACTTGATCGAGGAACGCCTCGAGCTCGCGCAGATTGGCGCCGAAGTCGGGGTCGTGAAGGCGATAACGGGCCGGGCCGGAGTCGACGATGTCGAGGCTCACCCGATCGAGTCCGACCGCATCGGCCCTCGCACGCAGGAGCCACGCCTGTTCCACCAATACGACGTCGTCGTCGGCGCCATGAATGGCGTAGACCGCCGGATCACGCGCATCCAGCCATTCGAGAACTGAACCCCGACGCATCTGCGGAGCCGAGCACGCGAGCACGAACGGGTCGGGGGAATCACATCCGTACAACATGTTGACGATCCATCCCGAGGCCCACCACGGATCGTCACTGAAAGCCGCCACGTCGAGAATCGCACCAATCGTCACCACCGCATCGGGCCGTGACGACTGCGCCCGAAGTTCGGGCGGCAGCGTCGGATCGACCAGGAGAGGTCGCATGTCGCCGAGGGCAACCGCGGCGGCAAGATGACCGCCAGCGGAATGACCCGACATCACGAGACGACCCGGGTCGATGCCCAACGACGAGGCTTGAGATCGAACGAATCGCACCGCACGATCGACGTCACGGATCGGTTCGGGAAAGAGCACGCCCGGAGTGAGTCGGTAGTCGACCGACACGAACACCCAGCCACGGCGAACCTGAGCCTGCGCCAAGTAGGCCGCGTCGCGACGGGACCCGCCGTGCCAACCGCCACCGTGCACGTGAACGATCACGGGACGCCGATCAGTGGGCGACCAACCAGCCGGCGTGTACACATCGAGAACTTGTTCGTCGTCGGGACCGTACGCGAGGGTCTGCACTGGTGAGCCGACCTCGGTCATCCACGTTTCCAGCCGCTCGTCGGCCGACGGATTCCGCGTCTCGCAGGCCGACGCGAGCAGCACCGCGCTCAACGCGATGACAACTCGGGAGATGAGGCGCTGACGGGGCACTTCACAATCGAACTAGCACCTCGGGATTAACGGGATGTCGGGCTCGGCGTCATCCGTCACGATCACCCGGTAACGGTCACATCGGTCACATTCGATCGCGTCGGCGGGAGATCACGGTGGCCGCCTTCCAGGCTCCCCACTCGAGACCCACTTCGGCGAGAGATTCGTCGATATCGACCCAGGTGGCCGGGCACAGCCCGAAAGCATCATCGGGGAAAGAACGCTGCTGGAACTCGTCACGCTCGACTGGTCGTGCTCCGAGGTCGCGCAATTCGGCGGTGACCCGATCGGTCGCCGAACGAATGATCTGCAACGGATTGTGTCTCTGCTCGAGGACATCGGTCTCGAACAATTGACGTAAACGATCGAGCGTGACGCGAGTCGCGTCACCGATCACTTCATCGCGGCGACCCAAATCCACCCGCGGAACCATCTCTTGATCGCTGACGACTCGATCGAACGAACGTCGCAACCACAGCTCGAGCGAACCGCTCAGCGCATCGAACAGCCTCTGTGAATACTCGTCCACCCGATCAGGAAAGCAGGAAGTTTCCGAATTGCCACGGGTCGCTGACATCAGCACCGTGAGGAGCGGTTCGCCACCGCGAGAAAACGTCTCGCCCGTTCGCCACGGGATTCCACGACGATGCACCAGACCAAATGGTCCCGAGATAGGGCCGAGCGACGTCGAGCACCTGTCGCCAGGGCAACTGATCGGGAACACAGAGTCCACGCTCGGGATCGGTGACCATCCACTCGATCGCACCCATGATCGACGCTGCCACCTGAAGCGTGGTCGCGTTCTGCCACGACACGTGACGGCGCGCCTCGTCGATCGAGAGTTGAGTTCCGGTCCACCACGCTCCGTACGGGTGTCCCATGAGGAGCACGCCCAACTCGTCTTCTCCGTGCGTGATGTCGTCGTTCATCACTCGGCGCTCGTCCTGCACGACCCACTGACGACCGAGCAACTCGTGCACGCTCGCGATCGCCGCGTCGGTCGGGCAATAGGCGTAATGGACGGTGGGTCGGTGAAGAAGATTGCCATCATCGTCGAAAGACGACAAGTGTTCCGACATCGTGAACGCTTCACCATGGCGGATCACCATTCCGATGATGGGGCCCCCGTTGGGAACCCACGAGCGCACACGAGTCTCGATACCGGAGCGAGCCAAACAGATCTGATTTCGCGGTCCGTCACCCACGTGCTCGTACGCGTCGATCGGAAGCTTGCCCTCGTGAGTCCCCCAGCCGATCTCGGCCGGAGCGATCCCTTCTTCGTAGAGACCTTCGATGGACCACGTGTTGACGAATTCGTTCGGCTTCTTCGGTGTGATGCTCACCTGAGTGTCGCGCTCGGAGATGTGAATGACCTTGGTCGACGTGAGACGGCACAGCGCGGGAAAATCCTCGGTGTCGATGGCGCTCTGAATCGCCGAACGGTCACCCAGACCGTCACCGATCATCCGCTGGCCGATCTCCCACAGCGCCTGCTTCGCAAAATGGCTCACGAGACCTGGATTCGCCCCGTGCTCCACGACGCTGCTCGGACCGGGTCTGGTCCAGCTCTTCTGCATCGCCCGCAACTTCATGTGTCGGACGTACAGGGTTCGATCGCGCGGATCGATGGAGTCGACGTTGTCGTACGGGTCCCACTCCTCGACTGACGTGTCGAGGTAGTGAACGCCGTGTCGATGGCACCAATCAACGATGGTGCACGCATCGATGTTCCAGGCCAAGTTCAGCAGGATGTCACCCGGGCCGACGCGACGAGTCAGTTCGGTATCGAGATTCTCGCGAGTGATGCGAAGGTTCTCATACGAGATACCCGAGTCGATCAACGAACCGAGACGAGACCGATTGGGTTCGAACTCGAGCACCGAGATCTGCGAAGGCATGAAGCCGCGATCTCGGACGAGGAGAGGAACGGTGCATTGACCAACCGCCCCGAAGCCGAGGACGAGTACTCGCCGCAGTGGCACTGGATCCATCGATCAACTCCTTGAGTCAGCGGTCGCCCGCTCTGGACAGGGCCCTCGACCCTAGTCGGCCAAGACGGCCCGGCTACCTTCTTCACGAACCACCCGCACCACGATGGGGGACGTGGCCGGCGCACAACGATGCTCGCCCGTTCGAACGTCGAATTGCGCCCCGTGAACCGGGCACGTGATGGTCGTGCCCCTCAAGCGTCCTTCGGAGAGTCGTGCATCGCGGTGAGAGCAGTTGTCGTCGAATGCGTGCAATCGGCCATTGACCCGACACACCACCACACCGTGCTCACCAACGTCGGCGAACACTCGCATCGCACCGTCACGGAGATCGGTCAGATCGCCCAGGTCGAGGTCGTTCATGTGGGGTCGGCGGTGAAGCCACCGGCGCGCAGATGATCACGAACGCGTTGCTGCAGGTGCCGAGCTCGTACCTCTTGGTAATTGCCGAGGGTCTGGCCCCTCTTTCGGCTCGACCGGAAACCACGAGTCTGGGCCTTCATGTTCGACGTGTCCTGGTCGTACACACGGCCCAACGGGCCGAGACCCGACGCCACGGTGTAACTGTCGTCCACGTCGAGTTCGATCACCTCGGGCGGAGGCGGCACCTCACCGCGGGCCGGACGAGGCCGCAGGATCAACAAGTCGAACCAGCTGACGTCGATGTCATCGGCATCGGGTCGGAACCGGTACACCATCGGCAACGAGAGTCCGGGGAAGAAGAACGCGTTGGGGAACACGAAGTACTCGATCGAGTCGAGAGTGATCGACTCGCTCAGATGGGTGAAGTCGTGGCCGTACCGCGCACTCATGTCGCGCTGCACGATTTTTGCCCATGCATCACGGGCCCGCATCCCCTCGGGCAATCTCGGTCGCGACTCGGCGGGCACACCGCGCAACATGTTCGCGAAGATCTCTTCTTCCGTTCGCGGTGAGAGTCGTTGCGGCGAATCGAGCGCGATCGTGTGGATGAAACGGCTCACGTTCGGAGGAAACACGTCGTACTGCGTGGTCACCTCGTCGCCCAATTGACCCGAGGCATGAGTCTCACGCACGTGATAGGCCTCGAGAAAGGCTTCGATTGCGGCCTTCCAGTTGCACGGCAACTTCTTGCGTACATGAGTCTCGATGTAGCGATCTTCGAAGCCGAACTCGGTGAAGTGATCAGCCAATACTCCGACGTACGTCGAAAGTGGTTCGGCATCGGGGTCGAAGTTGATCCAGACGAAGCCGGAAAACACTTCCACGGGAAGGCGAGGCAGACGATGCGTGTCGTCGCCGACGTGCGGAAAGTCCCAACGATCGGGCAGGTCGATGAGTTCTCCGTCGAGTGACCACGTCCAGCCGTGGAACGGACACTTCAGTTGATTGGCGAAGCCGCACGATCCCGGCGGACGCAGCTGCGTTCCACGATGCATGCACGCGTTGTAGAAGGCGTTGATCGCTCCGTCTTCACCCCGAACGATGAGCGCCGAGTGCGGACCCACGTCGTAGACGTAATAGTCGCCGGTCTCGGGAATGTGGTCGACGTGACACGCCCACTGCCACGTCTTCGACCACATGTGATCGAACTCGGCCCGGAAGTACTCCTCCGACGTGTACACCGAGTAGGGGATGTCGGCATCCCCGAGATACGCCGGTGCCTCCACGAGCAACGGCCACGGAGGCCGGGTCGGGTCGGCCAACAACTGCTCGTGAAGAGTCGGGCCCGGAGCACGCGCCGATCCCTTCTGGTGGTTCACTCCCCCGTCAGCCACAGGCGAACCCTAGGTCAATCCCAACTACCTGGACGACCGCGATCAGGCGTCGACGATCTCGACACGGACCCGCTTGTTGCCCTTGCCTTTGTTCTCCACCTTGACGACCTTCACCCGACCGACGTGTTTCGTGGAATGAACATGTGTTCCACCGTCGGCCTGCTTGTCGAGACCGACGATGTCGACCACCCTGATCTCGGGCACCGACTCCGGGATGAGGCTCACCTTGGTGCGAATCAGATCGGCATCCTGCAGAGCCGTGTCGCGGGGTAGGAACTCCACGCGGATGGGGCGATCGGATGCGATCTCGGCGTTGACGAGTTCTTCGATGCGCTGTGCGAATCCCTCTGGTATCGGGTCGAACTCGAAGTCCATACGCGCGCTGAGTGGTTCCATGTTCCCGCCGGTCACCGGAACCTTCCATTCGTTCCAGATCACCCCACACAAAATGTGCATCGCGGTGTGCGTTCGCATCAGTTGGAAGCGACGTTCGGCGTCAACTCGCCCCGACACCGTCGTACCCACGGCTGGAACGTCACCGTCCAATTCGTGCCACACCCACGAGAAGGCACCGTCAGTTGACGAGCCCTTGCGGACGTTCACCACGCGAGCACCGGCGAGAGTTCCGGTGTCGTGCGGCTGGCCGCCACCGGTCGGGTAGAACGCCGTGCGATCGAGGGCGACCGACGAACCATCGACGCCCACCACCAGCGCGTCGAACTCGCGCACATCGACGTCACGCAAGTACACGAGATCGGTGTCACTCTCGAATTCAGCCATGCCACAGTGTCGCCGATCCCGTGGGGTGGATTCGACTCGACTCGACGATGGCCGTCGTAGGCTGGGCCCGATGCGTCGATCGATGCGGTGTTCTCTCGCGGCGTTCGCGTGCAGCCTCGCCGTGGCCGCCTGTGGTGGCACGACCACGACTGC
>Ga0315902_10013539_pt1 | contig 10543 bp, 8 predicted proteins | sample LakEriMetagenome_9_FD_203523 | JGI IMG/M metagenome (GOLD analysis project Ga0315902, IMG submission 203523) | Freshwater fungal communities from buoy surface, Lake Erie, Ohio, United States - Buoy 12 MA117 | ecosystem: Environmental > Aquatic > Freshwater > Lake > Lake biofilm | place: USA...
GGATGAATCGGGGCGGGTGCGGGTGGAGTTGAAACCCGTGATCAGACCCCGGTGCCGGCCCGAGGGGCTCACTCCCGAACAGCGACAGGAGGAGATCGAGTGGCTGTGCGAGCAATACGCGCGGGTGCACATCGCCGCAGTGGAACAGGCCCCGGGGAATCTGTTTAACAACCTCCCCAGCACCAAACGAATTGCGTCTCGCGGGGGTTCGAAGCGCACGAGAACCGCGCGGCAACAACGGCACCCGCCTGGCCAGGTCAGGCCCGACAAAACCCCGGCAGAACCCCAGGAGTGAGCAACGGCGTTGGCAAGACATCAGCACGCCAGCCCTGCCTTTGCAGTTGACTCGGGGGCCGGCGTGGGGCCACCATCATCCGTCAGATGGCGCATCACGTCTGGTTCGGATTGGATGAGTTTTCCAATCGCGAGGCTTGAGAGTCGCAGCAGTTGGATGTTGATCCTGGAACTTGCTTGAGAGAGGGGTCGCAGAGGAGTCCTGGTGATTTTCGGAACACGGTCCGTGTTGGCAAAGATGGCCCGCAAAGGCTGTACCAACGCTGGTTGTGGTCGTGACGACGATCCTCTGGATCGGAGTTGTCCGAGAATCATCCCGTCGGGTTGCCGACGTTGCATGGCACGGTTTGGAGGGTCGGAACGACCAGGCTCAGTCGAGTAAAACAGCGAGGATTGCAAAAGCACAATGACATCCAGCCCCGATATCACAACCAAGAACGCGAAAGCTCCAGTCGCTGAAACACCATCTTCTCGCGACGATTTGAAGCTGATCCAATTTCTGTCGAAGATTCCCTGGAAAGTGCTCTGGGGCACCACACGGGTGTGCACACGAACTGCTCTCGGTCGGTGGATTTGGGAAAGGTACTTTCCAGTTGCCAAGCGTCGCCGAAAATTTGTCTCCCAGTTGTGCGATTTCCTGGATCTGCATTCTGTTGCTCGACGGGGTGAGATCTTACGGGTTTACCCGAATACTCTCGTAGAAACCGTCATGTGTCAGATGGCACGAATGACAGTTGACGAAAGATCTGCGAGGTTTCGCGTCGAGGGACGAGAGATTCTGGAAACCGAACTGGCCGCGAAGCGTCCTGTGATGCTCTTGGGCAGTCATTTCGGGATTAATCGCGTGCTCCCACTCTGGATAGCACTGGAAGGAATCCAGCTCGTTTCGATTGAATGGAGAAACAAGGTGCGTGATATGGAAATTCAAGTTGGCGACAACTTGAGGGTTCTCGAAATGCAGGGGGCATTCCGAGCACGGCCGACCCTGGAGGCACTGCGTTGGTTGCGGGACGGAGGAGTTGTTCATATGACCGGCGATAACCTCCGTCATGACATCGAGCAGAGTCGAGAGTTTCACTGGCAGGGATACCGATTGACCGTGCCAATGGGATTTGCACAGATCGCGATCAAGGCTCGAGCAACGGTGATTCCCTATTTCTGTCAATTTGATGACCTCGGAGTCGCACAGATTCGGTTTCTTTCTCCCCTGCAGATTCCTGGCGACACAGACCACCCGGATCCATGCGTTTCTGTCGAACGCGAAGCAATTTTGGCCGAGCAATTCTTGCAGGTCCTCACTCGTGAGTTCGCGAAGACTCCGGGGGATACTTTACTCAATTTGGGCCGTCAACACTCAACGTTGATTTCAAGCAGAAAAAGACGTCGGAAAACACAAAGGGCCGAGGGAAAACGGGAACAATCGGAACCTGATTCGAACTAACAACGAATACTTGCGGTCGAACTCATCGGCAGACGGTCAATGCAGGTGGTGACTGACGGAGGCGAATCGAACCAGTGTTTTGTCGACAGCATCGGGTGAGCCTGTGTGCGATCCGTGGACTGCGACCAAGTCGGGATTGGGGATTGACTCCACAATTGCCGCAGGAACACCATAGGATCCGGGACGGTCGGCCGAATCGCTCCATCTGGCGAACCTGCCTGCCACTTTCCCATAGTGGGACTCCCCCCCAGGATTCTGTTCCCCAAGGTTCCCCGCACAAACCGACACGCCTCACAGCAGTTCGATGCGGAGGGAGAAAGCCCGCAAAGCGGGATCGCCCGCCGGTACAAGACCAGCCCTCACAAAAATCAGGGAAAACACCAAGAATAGGCGACGGAACGGACACACCACGCGTTATGGGTGAACGCTCAGATTGATCGCCTGCAGTGGCGGACCGCCGCAGGCGGGCTACTCAAACCCGTGCGGAATCGGAACTCGCGTAGACCGAACCTTCCAGGGGAGCGGCCGCTTGCGAATTCCGCAGGCGGTTCAGCATTCGCCGCATCGTCACCACCGCTTCGGAGGGCTGGTGCGCGGGATAAACCCGTCCCGCGAAGCAGTCGGTGATTTCCCCGGTATGACTCTTGTGAGCCATCATCTGGAACGCCAGCGGATATTCCCAGAAGACGTCAATCACGTCCTCGATGACCAGCTGACCGAAGTCGCAGGTCGCCTCGTACGCGGCGAATGGATTGGGATCCCGTTCGGCCGACCGGGACAGCACCTCGGCGATTGCCCCCGCCGCCAGCTTCGCCTCGTTGGCCGAGAAGCAGACCCCAAACGAAAAGATCGGATCCGTGAACCGGTGCGAGTCCCCGACCCACAGGAACCCCGGCCCTGTGGAATCGCGAATGTGGCAAGATTCGTGAAAAGCGGTGCGGACCGGTTCCGTAAACTCGATCTCCTGCAGCCGAAAGGTCAGGGCGGGATTGAAAGGGCAGGGGCTCAACCCGGACAGGGCTGTGTGTTGCCCGGCCGCCAGGCCCGATATGATCAAGCGACCGGTGGGGTGCCTCCGCATCGATCCTCTGTGACACAGCCCTGTTTGCCAAGATTCATGTCCATTCGCGAGCATCAACCGGATGTCCCGGAGAATCTTCGCCCTCATTTTGAAGCCGAACGGCGTTTGTCCAAGCTGCCCTGGTCCTGGATCTGGAACTGTGGCAACCTGCTGTGTCGGACGCGGTGGGGGAGACAGCTGATTGATTGGCGACGAACCGAGGTGCGGGACTCGTTTGTGCCTTCCTCACGCCGGTTGTTCACCGTGATGGGGTTGAACAGGGATCAACAGCAACGGGAGTTGACACGCGTCTATCAGAACACCCTGTTTCAGACGAAACTCTTGGGGCGACTTGCCCGCCTGTCCCCGACGGAGGAGGCCCGGCAATTCGAAGTCCGGGGATTCGAACATTTCGAGGCGGAACGAGCCGGGAAAAAACCGGTGATTTTCGCCGGGAGCCATTTTGGGGTGAATCGCCTGTTTCCACTCTGGTTGGCGCGTCGGGGGGTGGAGGTGTTGTCGCTGGAACAACAGGACCAGTTGGAGCTGATGGGGGTCAAGAAACCGGTCACTCTCCACGCGGTGGTTCTGAGTTCGAGTTTCAAGGCACAGGCCACGATCCTCGCGCTGCGGCAGTTGCAGTCGGGGGGCATTTGCCAATTGACGGGCGACAAGCAGCGGACTGCTGAAGACAAACGCTGCCATGTGCGCACTTTTCATGGCCTGGCGAAGAGATACCCGCTGGGGATGGCCAATTTGTCGCTGATGGGTGGGGCCGCCATTCTGCCCTACTTCTGTACGATCCAGGATCGGGGGCGGGTTACGATTGAAATCAAGCCCCCCCTACGACCGCCAGCCCCACCGGCACCGAACGGATCAGCGGAGAGGGAGGCACAGATTCTGGATTTGACCGATCGTTTTGCCGCCGTTCTGGAAGCGGAAATCGACCGCACACCCGGCAATCAGCGCTGGCTGGATCTGGAACAACAGACTGTTCCAGCCTCCCCCTGAAGCCGCCAGGAAGCTGGTCCCAGTTGCTGCCAATGCCTGGTTGGGCTCGTGGGCAGGAGCGTTGGTCCGAACGATCCCAACCCTGTCCAACCACTCCCAGGGGCATGCCTGGAACAGTTCGGAGTGGTCTTGAGATCAGATCAGACGGGGATGGGCGAATCGGGTGTTGGCTGTCGGGGCCTGCGGGGCTCTCCCCTGACCCTCGGGCGGCGAGATCAGGGGTATCGGCCCGGCCTCCTGGCGGTGGCGGTGTGCTCGAATGGTCGGATTCGGAACCGGGGGATGGCTGTGTTTTGCGGGGATTCCCAGCCGGGTCTCATCGGTGGCTTACCGTTTTGCCTGAGTTCCGATCCCTTCCCTCGTTGACTTGTCAGACAAGTTCAATTTCCATGCTCGAGCGTCAACCGGATGTTTCGTCGAATCTTTGCCGTCAATTTCATCTGGAAGGATGTTTGTCGAAGTTGCCTTGGCCCTGGATCTGGAACTGTGGCAAACTGCTGTGTCGTACTCGATGGGGCAGACGCCTGATTGGTTGGCGACGAGCCATGATGCGGGAGAAGTTTGTGCCTGCCGCAATCCGATTCTTCACCGCGATGGGGTTGAACACGGAACAACAGCAACGGGAACTGACGCGGGTCTATCAGAACGCTCTGTTTCAGACGCAACTCATGGGGCGAATTGCCCGCCTGTCCCCGGCGGAGGAGGCCCGGCAATTTGAAGCTCGGGGATTCGAACATTTCGAGACCGAACGAGCCCAGAAAAAACCTGTGATCCTGGCCGGGAGCCATTTGGGGGTCAATCGCCTGTTTCCACTCTGGTTGGCACGTCAGGGGGTGGAGGTCTTGTCGCTGGAAGAACTGGACCAGTTGGCGCTGATGGGGGTCGAGAAACCGGACACCCTCCAATCGGTCGCATTGCGGTCAACTTTCCCGGCTCAAGCCACGATGCTGGCATTGCGGCATCTCAAGTCGGGGGGCGTATGTCATCTGACGGGAGACAAGCCGCGTCCTGCTGCGGTGAATGTCTACCAGGTGCGCACGTTTCATGGGCTCGAGAAGGAATGTCCCCGGGGGCTGGCCAATTTGTCGCTGATGAGCGGGTCCGCCATTCCGCCGTACTTTCGAACCATTCATGATCGGGGACGGGTCCTGTTCGAAATCCATCCGCCAATTCGGCCACAGACTCCTCTGGCCCCGGCCGGCTCTCCGGAACGGCAAGCCCAGAACATCCAGCTGACCGACAGTTTCGCCGTGGTTCTGATAGCAGAGATCAATCGCGCGCCTGGCAATCAGCGCTGGCGGGGGTTGGACAAGCAGCCGAGTGCGGGACTGGCCTGAGCCCCAGTTCCCTTGGTTGCTGAATCCCGGCCAGAAGCGAGCGATCCGTGTCTCTCGGCTGTTGACGGTCTGACCGAAACACCGCCGAACAACCCAGACGGGATGCTCGGCGGTGAATGGGAAACTGACTTGAAGCGGTCGTTCGATCGGGCAGCAGGAGACGCTGCGCTAGGAAACCACCGCCGGTTCCTGAGTTCGCAGTCGGTTCAACATGCGGCGCATGGTCACCACTGCCTCTGATGGCTGATGGGCGGGATAGACGCGGCCGGCGAAGCAGTCGGTGATTTCACCGGTATGACTCTTGTGCGCCATCATCTGGAACGCGAGGGGATATTCCCAGAAGAAGTCAATCACGTCCTGGATGACCTGCTGACCGAAGTCGCAGGTCGCCTCGTATTCGGCAAACGGATCGGCGTCGCGTTCCGCCGACCGACCCAGGACATCCCCGATCGCGGCTGCGGCCATCTTCGCTTCATTGGCCGAGAAGAAGACGCCGAACGAGAAAATCGGATCGGTGAAGCGATGCGAATCCCCGACGCAGACAAACCCTGGACCCGTGAAATCCCGCACGTGATACGAGTAGTTGGAAGCGGTGCGGACGGGTTCGGTGAACTCAATGTTCTGCAACCGTGCCGTCAGGGCGGGATTCAAATGCTTGAGCTTCCAGGCAAGGAACTCCTCTGTTGACATCCCGGACTGGGCGAAATGTTCACCCGGCACGACCACCCCGATGCTGGTTTCTTCGTCGCTCAGGGGAATGAACCAGGCCCAGTGATGTTTCTCCTGGTAGAAGATCAGGGTGTTGCCCGACGCTTCGCCCGGGTCACGAACCGCACCTTTGATACGGCTGAAAATGCCGACCTGCTTCTCGTAACCACCCCGTTCCTTGGGGCCGGTGATTCCCTGGTTGGCCAGAAACGTTTTCTGACCTGAGGCATCGACCAGCACCCGGCAGGGAAACTCCTGTACGCCGTCGGCCATCTTGACCCGCAATCCGCAAACGGCTCCGTCGTCCTGCAGAACGCCTTCGGCATCTCCCTTGACCAGCGAAGCCCCCCGGGCGATCGCCGTTTCCAGGAGGAACTGGTCGAACTCATCCCGCCGCACCTGCCAGGTTGTCGTGGAGGCGAGGTCTCCGTCGTGACACCGCCGCATCACGGGAACCCAGAAGGTGTTCGTGCCGTTGGATCCATACACGGTCACCCCATGCTTGATGGGGAATTGACGCGCGGCCAGATCCGACTCCAGACCCAGTTCCCGCAAAATGCCTCCCACCTCGCCGGTGAGGGATTCGCCAATATGAAACCGCGGGAACGAATCCCTCTCGACAATGAGTGGGCGAATCCCCTGTTTCAGCAGGAACAGCGCGGTGAACGCAGCGGCCGGACCACCGCCAACAATGATGACATCATGGATTGCGGGAAGACTTCGATTCTCGGCAATCATGGAAGCTCTCTTCAAGGGGGCCAGACAGGGATGTGTGGAGAAAAGCCGCGGAACAGAACAACTCCCGGGCAATGCCAGAACTCTGGTGCCTCATGGCGAGCCCGTTGGCGACGTGGTTGGCGGCAGGCACCGGTCCACCAGCGCGCAGATCGAATTCAAATCCTGAAAGTTGTCGGGGACCACCTCGTCGAGGGGAACCCGACAGGCCAAAGCGGTCTCCAACTCCCCAATCATCGTGACGATCTGGAGAGAATCGAGCAGCCCCTCATCCAGCAATCGGGTTGATTCGGTGAGCCGCCCTCGATCGCAGGCGGGATTGGACCGACACAGAGCGTCGAGAACTGATGAGTAATGCGAGGAAGACACGGAGGAAGGCCAGGGGCTCAAGACATGGAGAGAACACCTTCCGTGGCATCCCATCTTTTCTAGTCGTCACTGCCCCAAAGAATCAAGGTCTGTCGATCAATCTTGCCGGATTGGGTGGTGGGGAGGGATGACTTGACGATGATGCGATGCGGACGGGCGTAGACCGCCAGTTTCCCGGCCACATGCTGATGCAAATCGGCTTCGGCGAGCGACGCTTCCGGGGCCTGTACAAATGCCACAATCTGGAGTTCTCCCGTTCGGGAAATCACCACGGCAACAGCCTGCGCGACGCCGGGGTGACTGGCGAGCGCCGACTCGACCTCCCCCAGTTCGATGCGGTGTCCCCGAATCTTCACCTGATGATCGCGCCGTCCCCGGAACCAGAGTGTCCCCGTGGCGTCCCGGTATGCCAGGTCACCCGTCTGGTACGAGTCGGGCTGACCCTGGACCCGGCGACTCTCGGTGAGCCCGGGTTGTTGCCAATACCCGGGAGTCACCCCCGGCCCCCAGACACACAACTGGCCGACTTCGCCGGGGGCGACCGGTTGCCCGTCGTCATCCAGGACCTCCACAGGACTGTGGGGCAGGGGGCGTCCGATCGGAATCTCGGTCTCATCCTCCCCGGGGACTGCGGTGACCGTCTGCACCGTGCAGACATTTGTCTCCACCGGGCCATACAGGTTGGTGAACGCCGCCTGGGGCAAAGCCCGCATCAGCCGGCGTAACAGCGGGACGGGGAAGACTTCCCCGGCGAACAGCACCTGCCGCAGCGACTCGGGGGGCGAAGTCTCGAGGGCCCCCCGTTCCAGCAACTGGATCCAGGTCGTGGGGACCGCATAGCAGGCTGTGATCTGCTGCTTGCGGAAGGTTGTGACCACCGCCGAGGGAAACATCACTGCCTGTTCGTCGAGCAGAACCAGGGTCCCGCCGGCCAAGTGCGTGGAAAACAGGTCAAACGTCGACAGATCGAAGTGAAACGGGGCGATGCTGGCCACCCGATCGGCCGGTTGCAGGGCAAAGTAGGTCCGGGCCCACTCCGAGAAACAGAGAATATTCCGATGGGTGAGGACCACTCCCTTCGAACGGCCTGTCGAACCGGAGGTGTAGAGAATGGCGGCCGGGGCGTCGGCCGTGAGAGGGCTGTCGGGCTGATTTCGTCCCGCGGGAACCACGGTCGACGTCGGCAGCCCGGGACCGGACTGGGGCCACGCGATCAACTCGGGGAGGGGGATGTCGTCGGGCCAGTGGGACCGCAGCGAGTCAGAGACTTTGGCTGTCGTGAAAACCAGGCGGCAGCCGGCATCAGCCAGGAGTCCCACCAACCGGGCCGGGGGACTGCGGAGGTCGGCCGGGACATAGACTCCCCCCGCCTGCAGCACAGCATACAGCACTGTCACAGCGGCGGGGCTCTTGGGGAGACACAACCCGACCCGATCGCCCCGCTGCAGACCCTGGGCGATCAGCCATTCGGCCAGTTCGCGAACCTGCTGTTCCAGTTGCTGATAGGTGAGCGTGGCTGTCCCCGCCACGACCGCCACCTGCTGGGGTTGGGTCGCGGCAGACGCCGGCAGGATGTGGGCCAGGGTCTCGACGGTCAAGGGGCACCAGGTCCGGTGAGGGGGACGAGTGTCTTCGTCAGTTGTGAGGCGATTGTATTCAGCTGCACCTCGGTCGTCCCCGAGGCGGCGAGAATGGCCATGGTGTCCTGCACCGCTGTGGCCGATCGATTCAGATTCCGCCAGCCCGCTCCGGCATACAGGCACTGGATGTCATGGGCGCATTCATAAACGGCCTCGCTGACACATTTCTTCACCATGGCGGGCCAGGCGATGCGGTCCCGGCCCCGTGTCACCTCCCACAACCCACGATAGAGCAGCCAGCGGGCCGATTCGAGACGGCAGCGGATCTCGGCCAGCGTGTGCTGCACCGCCTGATGGTCGGCCAGGGAGGATTGTTCTCCGGTGCGCCGGCGCGATTTGAGGTAGTGGTGACAACGGGCCAGATCGAACTCGGCCGCCCCCAGGAACCCTGCGAGAATGGCAGTCCGTTCGGCCTGCATGGCCGCCAGCAGCACACCGAGGCCTCCACCGGCCGATCCCAGCCGTGAGGTGGCGGGGAGCCGCACCGAATTCAATTCCACTTCCCCGGACGGAGCCCCTTCCAAACCGATGGTCTGGATGGGGCGGAGGGAGACCCCCGGGGTGTTGGTGGGGACCAGGAAGGCCGAGAGACCAAGGCTGCCGCGATTGGGGAATTCCTTGGCGATCAGCAGCAGCACCTGGGCAACGGTGGCATTGGTCACCAGGGTCTTGTGGCCGTGGAGGACCACCTGGTCCCCCTCGGTGGTGACACTGGTGCTGAGGGCCGAGATCGCCGAGCCCGCTTCGGGCTCGGTGATCGCCAGGGCGCCGATGGCCCGTCCCGACTCCAGGGGCGGTCCCCACAGCTCGCGTTGGGCCGGTGTGCCCAGTTGCAGCAACGGCCACAGGCATCCGAAGAAGTGGGCACCGGCGGCGAACAGGAGGCCCCGGTCGGCCCCTCCCGTGCCGAGGGCTTCGAGGAGGTGGGTGGTGCGTGCCAGAGCTCCCGGGGTGTCGGCCGGGTCAACCTGGAAGACCCCCAACTCACTGATGCGGTTCCAGGCACTGTGGTCGAATCCACTTGCCGGGCCGGCGAGTTGTAGTTCGCCCAGGGCCAGCCTGCGGGCCGACTCCCACAAGGCCCGGTCGTTGTCTGAGAGAGAAAAGTCCATGAAGGGGTCTGGGGGAACGGGCCTGAATCCGAAAATAACGCGGCAGTGTCCCTGGCGCGGTCAAAGCGCCGCAGACACGTGGCTGACAACGTCCGCCCAACATCCGCACTGGGGGCGGGATGGGTGGGCCTGATCCGGGCGGGGGAGACATCCGACAGCAGTCCTCCCGGGGTATCAGCACCGCCCACTCCTGCATTGTGGCAGGGAAACAAACGGCAATGCCAACCTCTCTGCCGGAAGGGGGAAGCTGGTGCGGGATTGGCCGACCGGTTTTGGTGACGAGAGCTGATTCAACGATTGTAAGGGCCGGTCGGTTGTTTCCGGGGGAATTCGTCGCGACCCCGGACTTCGGAGGGCTGATTCTGGAGGTTGGATTCGCAAGTTGGCGGCTATTGCCGCGGGAATCCCCGGGCCCGGCCACTGCCTCGTCCAGATGAGGGTGACTCCAGGAACTCGAAAGCCGGTTCGCCGCAGGGGAACTCCGATGCGGAGCAATTCCGCAGGCGAAGTCCCGACCGACCGTGTGATCCCGACGGGCCTTCACGTGTGTGCAGCCAGGAGTCTCTCCAGGGGCGGGAGTTCGAGGGAGGGAAACGGTTGTCCGGTCAGTTGCCGCAACAGGTCGACTTCGGCATGGAATCGACCATGCCATTCGCGAATCAGTGCGGCGGGAATGATCTCGCGAATTTGGGGGCAGAAATCTGGAGTCGGTGACGTGGAGGTCTCATCGACCGGTACGGTCAGCTCTCGTAGACCTGGTCGAATTGAAACGCAGGTCAAACACGGGAGATAAAAAGCCGGAATCGACCCCGAGGAAACTGAAGATTTTGCGCAGG
>Ga0315902_10013540_pt1 | contig 10543 bp, 8 predicted proteins | sample LakEriMetagenome_9_FD_203523 | JGI IMG/M metagenome (GOLD analysis project Ga0315902, IMG submission 203523) | Freshwater fungal communities from buoy surface, Lake Erie, Ohio, United States - Buoy 12 MA117 | ecosystem: Environmental > Aquatic > Freshwater > Lake > Lake biofilm | place: USA...
CTCCCCTACGAGCGGTTGATTGCCGATCAATTCGGCGCCGTGCACACGCTCCACGATGGCCGCCGATTCAAGGTGCTGGGAGCCACCCGGGCGTGACCGACCACGGGCCGGCACCAATACCAGCACCCACACCAGCACCAGGCGTGATGCGTCGACGTCCAGCATGGCTCACCTGGTCCAACGCCCTCACGCTGGCTGTGGTGGTGTGGGCCGCCCCCCGCTGCTGGCCGCACCTGGAAGCGCTCGCCGGTCGCGCGCTCCCCGAGCAGCGGCGTCCCGTGTTCGCGGTGCAGACGCGTGATGGACGCTGGCTCACCGCCGACTCGCTCCGCGGCCGCGTGGTGCTGGTGAACGTGTGGGCCACCTGGTGTCCGCCCTGCCGGGCCGAGATGCCCGCGCTGCAGCAGCTTGCCGACGCGTATGCCCGCGATGGCGTGGTGGTGCTGGGCCTTTCGGTTGATCAGGGGCCGCCAGCGGCGGTCGATGCCTTTTTGCGCGCGCGCGGGATCACATATCCGAATGCCATCGTTTCGCATGACGTGCTGGGGTCCTTCGGCGGCGTGCGCGGCTACCCGACCAGCTTCCTGCTGGACCGGGAGGGGGTGCTGCGACACGCCGTGCTCGGTCCGGTCGGGGTCCTGACGCTGCGGCCGGCCATCGCGCGGCTGACCCGCGAATCGCTCACCGACCCCCGGCCATCCCCGCGCGAGTGACGCGCCTATTCCACCTCGACGCGGAGCGACACCAGCGGGAGCGGCGTGGGTTGCATGAACCGCGGCTTGCCGGGATCGCACAGCAGCTTCGAGAAGCGGACCTCCCCCCCGTGCCCCCAGACGCTGGCGAAGACCGAGTCCCCCAGCTGGTGCTTTTCGTTCCCGTCGGTCCACACGGGCGTCCCGCAGCGCCACGACGTACTCGACGCAATCCAGACGGCGGCGGGTTCCGAGGTGAAGGTCCACGCCAACCAGTAGCGCCCCGGCCGTTTGGGGGCTGTGTACTGGATGCGGCGGATGTGCACGAACGCCCGCTCCGCCGGCGTGATCATTGACGTGACGGACGTGGTGTCCTGCTGCGGTGGCATCCAGTTGGCGAATTGCGTCATCATGATGAGGATCGCCGCCGCTCGGCTGGTATAGCGCAGGCGAACCCACCCGGTGATGGGGGCGCCCGCAGCCACCCGGATCACGGGGGTCCGCGCGGAAACCGGTTGACCGGCCAGGACCGCCTCCTCGATCCACAGACTGTCCCGGACCGGCGCCCGCAGCGTGAACGCTCGCCGCGGCAGGCCGGGGAGATCGACCGCCAGCTGGACGGGTGCCCCCGAAACCTCCCACGCTTCCCAGACCTGAAGCGAGTCGAGCGACAGGATGCCATCGCGCACCGGTTCCGAGCGGGTCCCGGTGAGGGAATCGGCACCGCCAAGGAGCGTGACCGTGGCTCGACGCCCATCCAGCGCAGTGACGATACGCCCCAGGCGGTCTCGGACCTCGAAGAGGGGTGGCACCCCCATGTCCCACGCATAGGTCGGCGTGTTGAGCAGCTCGAGCCGCGAGGGCTGCCGGAGCCAGAGCAGCAGGGCGGCCCCGAGCAGCGTGGCCGTGGCCACCACGGCAACCAGCAGCTGGCGACGTGCCCGCTCCCGCAATGGAATCAATCGGATGAGTCGTCGACGGATCGAAGGGGCTACCCCGGTAGCCAGCAGGACGTCGGCCAGCGCCTCACCGCGCGGTGCTTCCGGGGTGCGGGCGTGCCAGGCGCGGACGGCCTGCAGCATGGCATCCGGCGCTGCGGCGTCGAGGTAGTAGCGAACCACTCGGCGCATGTCGGCAATTGCCGAGGCGTGGGGTGCCAGGTGCGTCGCCAGCTCGAGCGCCACTTCCCGGCGCTGGTCGAGTGGCAGGTCGTGCAACGCGGTGTCGGCCACCACATCATGCCCGACCTGCCACCGGTCGCGGTCCGCCCGCTGCACCAGATCGGCCTCCTCCAACTCCTCGAGGCGTTCCCGGATACCGGCCGGGAGCCGTGTGAGGCGCTGCAGGTCGGTAATGGCAAGCGGCTGGTCCGCGAGCGCGAGCGCCGCCAGCAGCTGCCGAGCCGGTGGTGACAGCGTCGTGACCAGATGGGCCACCAGATCGCGCGGCGTGGGGATCGGTGCCGATTCCGTTCCGGGAACGCGGCACCAGGTACGATCCGTCATCGCGATGAGCCCGCTGGCCGCCAGCGACCGCAGGGCCTGCACCGCATGCAGCGGCACGCCGCCGGTGGTGGTGGCCAGCAGCACGGTCACGGCGGGATCCAGCCGGACCTGTTCCACGTCCGCGACGATGATCGCCACCTGCTCCTGCTCCAGGGGCCCGAGCTCGATGGTAGGCCACGGCGTGCCAAAGAGAGACGCACGGGGGCGGCTGGCCGCGACGATGGCAAGCGGGACTCCATCGAGCGTGGCCGTGGCGTCATCCAGCACGCGCAGGGAGGACGGGTCGGCCGCGTGCAGGTCATCGAGCAGCAGCACCAGCGGATGCTCTTCCGCCAGCGTCAGCAGCAGGTCGCGCAGCGCCTTGGCGAGGAGGGTGGCATCGTCAATGGGCGCCTGCTGCCACATGGCCCCCGGGAAGAGGCTCACCAGCGAGGGCACGAGGCCCACCAGCGCGCCTGCCGATTCCTGCATGATCCCGATGGATCCGGGACGGCTGGTCAGCACTCCGATCAGATCCACGAGATATGCGTACCGGTCGTCGCGTCCACCGCGGCGGGCACGCACCCACAGGACGGTGGCGCCATCCAGCGGGGGCCACGGGGCGAATTCGGCGAGCAAGCGGCTCTTGCCGATCCCGGCGTGGCCCGAGACCAGCAGGCGGCTCCCCTGCCGTTCCCTACGGACACCATCCCACAACCCGCGCAGCTGCAACAGCTCGGTCCGCCGCCCCACGAAGCGGGACCGCAGGCCAAATCCGGACGTCCCTGCGTCGCTGACCTCCTCACCGACACGCTCCGCGGCCGTGTAGCGCGCGATCAGCCGCCGCGCTTCACTGCCGCTTCCCGACTCGAGCGCGTCCTCCTGTGCGAGGGCTCGCTGGAGTGCCGTCACCGTCTCGCGAACACCGGTGCGGTCGTCGGCCAGGGTCAGGGCTTCGAGCCGGAGCCCCCAGGAGGCCACGCGGGACGGGTCCGTCTCCAGCAACCGGCGGGACAGCGTATCGGAGGGATCGCCAGCCCGCAGCCGCCGAGTGACGAGGGCGGATGCCGCGCCAATAAAGTGCTGGGAGCACCTGCGGCGCTGATGCACGATCCATTGCTCCGCCTCGTTAGCGTCTCCGATCGTCAGATCTGCCATGAAGGGACCGCCGTACCACCGGATCACGTCGTCCTCGACTCCGGTTCGGACGGCCTCGAGAAACCGGGTAAGATCGGAGGGGAGCGGCGACGTCAGGCGGACCTGGTGCCGGTCACCGTCTACGGCATCGGGACCGAGCGCCTGCCGGAGGAGGTGCAGGGCCTGACGCAGCGACGCACGCGCCCGATGATCGGGCAGGTCGTCCCACAGGAACGTGGCCAGCTGCTCTCGCGGAACGCCCTGCGGCTCCACCTGCAGGCGGGCCAGCAGCAGCAGCGGCTTGCCGGGTCCAAGGATCCGCGGCGCCTCCTCCAGATCCGAGGCAAAGACACCGCACGCACCAAGGAGGCGGAGGTAGGGGGCGTTTTTTGGCATTCCACATGATGACATTCCCCCGTCATTGCCCCGTCAAATCCGTGACGAGGCTTCGAACAGGCGGGGTTACCCCTGGCGGACCAGGCGCTGAATCTCGTCCTCCTCCAGGAGGCGCCACGCACCCGGTGCCAGACCGTCAACGCCAATTCCGGCAACGGTTTCCCGGTGAAGGGCTGACACGTGGGACCCCACGGCGGCGAACATCCGGCGCACCTGATGGTAGCGCCCTTCCGTAATCGTCACACGCACCTCGTGGGTCCCGATGCGGTCCATGATGGCCGGGGCCAGCGGTGCGACGTCACCGCGCAGGAGGAGGGTGCCTTGAGCGAGGAGGGACAGGGCGTCATCTCCCGGGGGGGCCGCGAGCGTGACCCGATACGTCTTGGGCGCATGCCAGCGGGGAGAGGTCAATCGGTGGTTGAGCGGTCCATCATCGGTCAGCAGTAGGGCCCCCGAGGTCTCGGCGTCCAACCGTCCGACCGGGGCCATGACCGGGTTTCGCATGAGGAAGCGCGGCGGGAGCAGGTCGTAGACCAGCGGCGGGCGGTCGCTGGTGGAGCAGACGTACCCCACCGGCTTGTGCAGCAGGATCACCGATCCGGGGGGCGGATCGAGCGGGGCCCCATCGACGCGGATGTCCTCGTGGGCCGCCACCGGCCCATCGGTGAGCGCCTGTCCTTCCGGGCCGGTCACCCGGCGGGCGCGAAGCATCGCCTCCACTTCGCGTCGTGTGCCGTAGCCAAGTCGGGCCAGATACCGCGCCAGCGTCATGGCCGGAGTATAATGCGGCCGTCTTCAGCCGAGCCACGATATGTCCCAGACGCCTCGTTCGGTGGTCCCTTCCACCGACTTCTACGATTGGTTTTCCGATCTCCCTGAAGCGGTCCGTGCCCCTCGGGCGGCGCTCCGGGCCTTCATGGAGGAATGGGAGCCGCAGGCGAACCACTATTGGGAGCGGGCGGAGTTCCCCCGCGACCTGCTGGTGGGGAAGATGCGGCAGCTCGACCTTCTGGCCGATGCGTATACGCCGGCTCGTGCGCCCTACGCGACGATTGCCGATGGCATCCTGAGCATGGAGCTGGCACGCGTGGATCCCTCGCTCGCCACCTTCTTCGGGGTCCACGCCGGGCTGTGCATGGGGTCGATTGCGCTCTGCGGTTCGCCGGAGCAGCAGGCGGAGTGGCTGCCGAGGCTCCGTCGCTGGGAGCTGGTGGGGGCGTTCGGCCTCACGGAGCCGAGCGTCGGGTCGGGCGTGGCGCGCGGGCTCACCACCACCTGTCGTCGGGATGGCGATCACTGGATCCTGAACGGGCAGAAGAAATGGATCGGCAACGCCACCTGGTGCGATGTGGTGATCATCTGGGCGCGCGACGAGGCGGATGGTCAGGTTCGCGGCTTCATCGTCCGGACCACGCTCCCCGGGTATTCGGCCGAGATGATGCAGGGGAAGATCGCGCAGCGGACGGTGCACAATGCGCTGATCACGCTGACCGATGCCCGCGTGGCGGAGGCCGACCGGTTGCAGCGCGTGACCGGGTTTGCCGACACGCAGCGGGTGCTGGTCACGGCGCGCTGCGGGACCGCCTGGCAGGCGGTGGGGTGCGCCATGGGCGCGTACGAGCACGCCCTCCGCTACACCCGCGAACGGACGCAGTTCGGGCGTCCGATCGCCGGTTTCCAGCTCGTCCAGATGAAGCTCGTGACGATGCTGGGCCATCTGACGGCGATGATCGGCGTGGCGCTTCAGGCGTCGCGGCTCCAGGATCGCGAGGGCCCGCGCGACGAACTGTCCGCGCTGGCCAAGCAGCTGTGCGCGGCGCGCTGTCGTGAGGTGGTGGCCCTCGCGCGCGAGCTCCTCGGGGGGAACGGCATCCTGCTGGAGCATCACGTGGCGCGCCTCTTTGCCGACGCCGAGGCGATCTACAGCTACGAGGGATCGAATGAGGTAAATGCGCTGATCGTCGGGCGCGCCATCACGGGCCACTCCGCCTTCGTGTAGAGAGGGTCCCGTCGCCGCCGAGCGTGCGCCACGGGCCAACGCCTCGTCCCAGTGGAGTTGCGGTCCGGACTGTCAGCGCGGCGGTCCCGCTTGCTATGTTCGCCACGTGATGGCCCGTCGCCGTCGGGGCAGGGAGCCGGCGGGGCGTTGCGGGACCCGCGCGTTCCGGCGACGGCGCCGGAGCTGGCGAGGCGGTTGGCGGGGTGCTGCCGGTGGGCATGGAGCCATGTCTGCCGTCACGACCGTCGTCCTGGAGTGGAGAGACGGTTGTGCGCGTGCTGATCGTGGATGACGAGCTCCTCGCGCGGCAGCGGGTGCGTCGCCTGCTGCAGGCGGAGGACGAGGTGGAGGTGGTGGGCGAGGCAGCCGACGGGCACGAAGCCGTGGCGATGATCCGGACCATGGCGCCGGACCTCGTCTGCCTCGACGTGCAGATGCCCGGGCTCGATGGTTTCGGCGTGCTGCGGGCGCTCGACGGCGGCCCGGTGCCCCTCGTCCTGTTCATCACCGCCCTTGATGACCACGCGCAGCGGGCATTCGAGGTGCACGCCGTGGATTACGTGCTCAAGCCGGTGGAGCCGGAGCGCTTCCGTCAGGCGTTCCAGCGCGCGCGCGCGCAGCAGGCTCAGGCGGCGGCCTCCCAGCGCCTGGGGATGCTGCTCGAGTCGGCACGCCGGATGGCGGAGCCCACGGCGGCGGACGACGGGCTCGGCCCCCATGCCCCGCTGCGGCCGGCGGCCCACCTGCTCGCGGCGGCGCAGCCGGCCAGCGCGTACACGGCGCGCCTGCTGGTGCGGCAGGACGGGCGGATGCTCTTCGTCAAGGTGGCCGACGTCGACTGGATCGAAGCGGATCGCAATTATGTGCGGCTGCATGCGGGCGACGCCGTGCACACCGTGCGGGAGCGGATCCGTGTCCTCGCGGACGCTCTGGATCCGCGCCGGTTCGCCCGCATCCACCGGTCAACCGTCGTGAACCTCACGCGCGTCCGGGAGATCAAGCCGTGGTATTCCGGTGATGCGATCGTGATCCTGCACGACGGCACGCAGCTCCGACTCAGCCGCCATTATCGGGATCGGGTAGCGCGCGGTACGCCGGACTGATCGGCCATCGGCGCCGGCGGGCCGGCGTACTGGATGGCCCGCGCCAACTCGTTGGCGAAGTCGGCCAACGGGCGGGCGGCTTGGCCGGTCCAGCGGGGGACGGCGTCCGTCACCTCGGCAAATCGCCCCCCCCGTGCCTGCTCCTCGAAGGCCACCAGCGCTTGGACATGCCAGCGGGGCAGCCCGGCCGCGAGCAGGAGTTGGGTCAGCTCCAGCGGCGTGCTCGGCACGTAGCGGAGCGGGGCGCCCCACGCCCGTCCCAGTACGCTCGTCATGGCGGAACGCGTCAAGGCCGACGCGCCGGTCACGAGCACCGGGGCCGTGGGGAGTGTCGGCGCATCCACGAGGCCGGCCAGGACGCGCCCCACATCGTCGGCATCCACGTCCGGCACCGCGCCTTCGCCCTGACAGCCGACCACCATCTGCTGCGACCGCATCAACGGGACCTGATGCTGCAGCTCCTGCATGAGGCGGACGGGGCGTACCACGACGTGCGGGACCCCCGACCGGATGAGGTGCTGTTCGGTCTGCCACTGCTGGCGGGCGAGCTGAGCCGGCGCCGTTTCGGCGGTTTCGGCGACGGAGAGCAGCACCACCCGATCGATGGCCGCGGCACGGCAGGCATCGATGAGGGCTTCCACCCCGGCCACCTGCAGCGGCGATTGCCGTGCAATCAGGATGGCTGTCCGGACCTCGGCGAGCAGCCCCGGAAGGTGCCGGGCCTCGCTGGCCTCCCCTTCCACGCAGGCAATTGGAAGGTCCGTGAGCCAGGGGACACGCCGGCAGGCCGGGACGAGCGCCCGGACGGGGTATGCACGGGCCACGAGGGCGCGGACGGCGGCCGTCCCGATGCGCCCCATGGCGCCCGTGACGAGTATCATGATGGGGTCTCCTGGCGGTAGGCACACCGGCCTCACGCAGGGACCGTGCTACCCCCCTCCTGACGTCATGGCTCCATCCGACGCCGCTCCGCATCCGGATACGCAGGCCGCCCAGCAGCCGTGGACGCCCAGCGGTCCGACGCGCGCCCCCAGCTGGCAGGCCCATCTGGTGCACTGGCTCGTCGCGGCCCGCATGCGGCCACATGCTGGGCGTCCCATCGACCCACCGTGGATCCGCCGCGAGATGGGGCGCCCGCGCGCCCTGCGTCGCTTGCTGGCGAGCCGGTCCGGGGTGCATCAGGAGGAGCGCGCGCAACAGGGAGGGTGGCCGGGAGGCGAGTATCTCGAGGCTCGGCCGGCCGACGGCCAGCCAGGACCCACCCTCCTCTATCTCCACGGCGGCGGCTACATCGCCTGTTCGCCGGAAACGCATCGCATGCTGGTCGCCACGCTGGTGGCGCGGACGGGCGGCCGCGCCTGGGTCCCCCGCTACCGGTTGGCACCTGAACATGTCTACCCTGCCGCGCTCGACGATGCGCGCGCGGCCTATCGGTATCTGCTCGACGTGGAGCAGGTGGATCCCGCCCGGCTCGTCGTGCTGGGCGACTCGGCTGGCGGCGGGCTCGCGCTCGCGCTGGTCCAGGCGCTTCGCGACGAGGGCCATCCGCTCCCGGCCGCCGTGGTCGCCTTCAGCCCGTGGGCGGACCTCGCCGTCACCGGTGCGTCACTCGACGAGAATTCGGCGCGTTGCGCGATGTTCACGGGCGACACCATCCGGCGCGCCGCGCCGCTCTATGCCGGTCCGCACGATCCGCGGACGCCGGGCGTCTCGCCGCTCTACGGTGACTTCCGCGGCTTCCCACCGCTGCTGGTGCACGCCAGCACGGACGAAGTGTTGCGCGATGACGCCGTCCGGGTCGCGACGCGCGCGGCGGCACAGGGTGTGCGCGTGGAACTGCGTCTATGGCGTCGAGTCCCGCACGTCTGGCAGTTCTTTTCGGCCGTCCTCCCCGAGGCGCGCGAATCGCTGGAGGCGATGCTCACATTCCTGAGGGCCACCGGAGTTTTCCCCGTGCCGGATCGTGGTATGCCTCAGGCCGAACGCTCGTCGCCGAAGCCGTGACAGTCCGTGACGCCCGGCACGTCGGCGCGTCCCTTGGGCAACGCACTCGCCCATGTATACCGACGACCTCTTCCCTGCCTACCGTCCCCCCGACTGGTTCCCGCTCCAGCGGGCGCTCACGTCGGTCTTCGGTGGCGATGCGGTTGATGCCACGTCGGCCTTCTGGTTCGTGGGTTTTGTTGCCGGGCCGGTGGATGTGGGCGAGCTTCGGGTCTATGAGCACAGTGGGACGCGGCGGAGCGTGGCCCTCGACCGCGAGGGGCGGGCGTATCGCCCCCATGAGGGGACGGACGCCTTCGTGCGCATCGATGAGGAAGAGGCGCTGGTCCAGGCGCTGGTCTGAACGGCGGGGTGGCCGTGGCCGGTGAGCTGCGTGGCGTTGGGGGACTGAACCACCTCGCCCTCCCCCCCGTCCGACCCAGCGCGCCGGATGATCCGCTGGCCATGATCGCGCCGGCGGAGCCGGCGACGGCGCCAGCGGCCCAGCCGGGGCCGTCCCCCACCGCGGCGGCGGTCGAGACGCTGTTCGGTCGCAGCGGGGTGGACATCGAGCAGCTGCTCTCGGCCCAGGACGCCGTGGACGTGCGTCCCACGACGGAGCGCGGCGAGCTGGAGCAGGGGCTCCAGCAGGCGCGGGCCGCGCTGGTGCGGCGGCAACCGGCCGACACGCTGCGCGCCTTGAACGATGTCTGGCCGCGCGCGCAGTACAGCGAGGAGGCGTGGTACCTGCGCGCCGGGGCGCTCACGGCCATGGGGATGCCGGTGGAGGCGGATGATGTCGCCGCCGAGGCGCTCGAAGAACGGCCGACATCGCTGGCGTTGCGGTATGCCCAGTCGCTGGCCCGCACGGTGCATGGCGACCTCGCCGGGGCTCGCAGCGTGTTGGGACCGGCTCTCGACCGCGCCCCGGATGTTCCGGTGTTGCGGGCCCACCTGGCCCACCTGCTGGCGCGGCAGGGGCGGGTCACGGATGCCGAAAACGAGCTGCGTGTGCTCGCGCGATACTTTCCGGGGCACCCGGCCGTCACGTGGGCCGAGGGGCTGGTCCGGCGGGAGCGGACGACGCAGCTGCGCGAAGGGTCCGTCCGCGCCGAAGAGCCGATGGCCGCTGACGTGCCCGCCGCGGCGGCACCGGTCGTGACGCCGTCAGCCGCGGAACCCGCACCGGATCCCGAGCGATTCGGCGATCCGATCCGGATCGCGTTCCGGCGGCTCGGCGCGCTCATCGCGGATCCGGACGCGTTGGCGCTCGGGGAGACCCGATTGCTGCAGCGCGCCTTTGCCGGTGGTGGGACCATGGCCACCGTCGGGCCGCCCGAGCAGCAGCATGCGGCCCGCTCCATTCTGGTCTCGATTGCCGCCTTCCTGACCGGAGAGCCGGCGGAGTCGCAGCCGGTGTCGCCTGCGATGGACACGTTGCTGGCCGCGATCCACCATGGCCGGGCCGCGGATGCGCGAAAGCTGCTGCAGCGGGAGGGCCACCGCTTCACCCCCATGCAGCGCAAGCTGCTGGAGGCGCTGATCGAAGGAACCGTACCGAGTGCGGCTCCCACGCCGTCGCCGCGCATGGCAACGCCGGTCTCCCCGATGCCGGCCGCTCCGGCACCAGTCGCCCATCTGGCGACTCCGGCCGTCGGGTCGCCGGTGATCAGCCCCGCGCCCGGGGCTCCCGCGCCCGGGGCTCCCGCGCCCGGGGCTCCCGCGCCCGGCGCCCCCGCATTCGGCGCC
>Ga0315902_10013541_pt1 | contig 10541 bp, 9 predicted proteins | sample LakEriMetagenome_9_FD_203523 | JGI IMG/M metagenome (GOLD analysis project Ga0315902, IMG submission 203523) | Freshwater fungal communities from buoy surface, Lake Erie, Ohio, United States - Buoy 12 MA117 | ecosystem: Environmental > Aquatic > Freshwater > Lake > Lake biofilm | place: USA...
CACGCAGATCGATTTTAGCCCAGACACCTCGGGCACGCTCGTGCTTGGCTGGTACGAGGAAGACAGCTCGCGTGCGCGGGAGACAAAGCGCCTTTGCACTGCGGATCCTGTGCTGGGCTGCAGCCCAAATTCGCTCGGTTTTGACTCGCCCAATTCCTATACCACCATATTGCGGACATTGCTCGACGCGAACTTCGTTTTGCCGCCCGCGATATTTCCCAATGGAACCGATATCTACGCCGGTGCGCCGAACCCGCGCGATCTACGCCAGGTGGCGGCCGACACTGATCCGACATTCACCGCCGAGCAGTTCTTTGCCACGCTTGAGATCACGCACGACTTCGGCGCCCTGACGCTGACATCCGTCACCGGCTATAGCGACAGCGAAACCGAGCAGAACACGGACTGGGATAACGCCGATCTGCCGTTCCGCTTCGGCGCGCCGCTGACCTATTCGATCGATCGCGACACGGTCGTCACCACCGACCGGCTGCTGACGACGGACAGCTTCTTCGGCGCGAACACGACCTGGACGCAGGAATTGCGACTCTCTTCCGACTTCGACGGCATGTTCAATTACACGATTGGCGCCTTCTATCTCGACTCGGAAGGTTCGGGTGGGTTTCAAACCTGGCACCCGGCTGTCGAGCTCTTCCAGCGTGCGCTGGGGCGCCCGCCTGAAACCTGGTTCGTGAATACGACGACGCCGCTGACAACGACGGAAGCCAGTGCATTGTTCGGGCAGGCCTATTTCGACTTCTCTCAGGACACAACGCTCACGCTCGGCGCGCGCTACACGGAAGAGGAGAAGTTTTCGCGCTCACGAGCGATTGTTCTGACGGGCGTGGTTCCCTTCATCGAGGCCGGTCAAAGCTGGGAAAACTGGACCGGGCGCATCGCACTCGATCACCAGCTCACTGATAACACGCTGCTCTATGCGTCGCTCTCAAGCGGCTTTAAGGGCGGCGGCCTCAATCCCGGCAACGCGACAACACCGACATTCGATCCCGAAACTGTCACCGCCTTTGAAGCGGGCGCCAACAACATGTTGTTCGACCGCACGCTGCGCGCCAACTTCGCTGGCTTCTATTATGATTACGCCGATTTGCAGCTCGGCCAGCGGATCAATGCCGGGGTTACCACGCAAAATGCCGACGCCACGGTTTGGGGACTCGAAGCTGAGTTCGATTGGCGCCCCGACGACCATTGGCAGTTCGACATGAACCTGTCTCATCTCAACACCGAGATCGGAGAGTTCTTGTCTATCGATGCGGCCAACCCCGCGCAGAGCCTGTTGGTCACGTCGCCCACGGTGCTGGTCAATCTTGAGGGCAACAACTTGCCGCACGCGCCGGAATTCAAGGTCAAGATTGGCGGGCAGTTCAGTTGGGACCTCGGCGGAGGTTGGGGAGCGACGGCGCGCGCAGACTGGTTGTGGCAAGACGATTACTTCGCGCGCGAGTACAATTCTCCCACCGATGTGATCGACGCCTGGGGCACACTCGATCTGCAACTCCGGCTGAACAGCCCCACCGGCTTCGAAATCCGCGCCTTCATCAAGAACGTCGAGGACAACGACAACATCACCAACATCATCATCGAGGATGCGCTGATCGGGCGTTATCGCAACGCGCGCCTCCTCGAACCACGCACCTTTGGGATGATCTTCTCGACGCGGTACTAACGGCGGCGCGATGGAGGCGCTGCGTCGGCGGCGTCTCCATCGCTCGCCCTGATCCGGGCAAGGTGCAAACAAATGCCATACCTCGAAACACATGATCAGCCGCGCGCGCTGAGTCGGCGTGCTTGGCTGACGATGGCTGGCGCGGCGGCGTTGAGCGGCTGCGCGGCGCCGTCAAGACTGCCGAGCGCGTCCGGTTTCGATGCGGTGCGCGCCTTGGCCCAAGACGCGATCGACAAGTCGATCGCGCCGGGCGTTAGCATGAAGGTCTTCCGCGGGCGAACTGAGGTGTTCGCCGATACGCGAGGCTTTTCCGTTGTTGAAGCAAGGCAGGCCCTCCAGCCTGAGAGTCTCTATCGCGTTTACTCCCAGACCAAAGCCGTGACGACCGTCGCGGCATTGATCCTGGCCGAGGCTGGCGAACTCAATCTCGATGACCCGGTGTCGGCCTATATTCCCGCGTTTGCGCGGACACCTGTCTATGTGAGCGGCACAACTTTGGCCGATCTGCAGGTCGAGCCGCAGGCGCGGCCAGTATCTGTGCGCGATCTGATGCGCCACACGGCGGGACTCATCTATCGCCACGACGCGCACCACCCGGTCAGCGGGCTTTATGTCGCGCGCGGCATCGACAGCGGTTCGGGTGAACGCTTTGCTCCCGCGGACGGCAGCCCGCCTTTCACCAGCTTGGCGGCGATGGTCGATGCGCTCGCCGAGATCCCGTTGGTCGCTCAGCCTGGGATGAAATTCACCTATGGGCATGCGAGCGACGTGCTGGGGCGCGTGGTTGAGGTCGTTTCCGGTAAACGCTTGCGGGACTTCGCACAGGAGAAAATTTTCGCGCCGCTCGCCATGAATGCGTCGGTGTTCGAGGTGCCGGCGACGCTGACGGAAAGGCTGAGCGGCTGCTATCTCGGCATCGCCGCCGAACGCGCGCGCGACCCGTTGCTCGACATCGCCGATCCAGCCGAGCTTCGCCCTGGAGCGCTGCGCCTCATCGATGCGCCGGGCGCCAGCGTCTTTGCCGCGCCCCGACCGATCGACTTTGGCGGCGCCGGCCTGATCTGCAGCGCTTCGGATTATCTGCGCTTCGCCCGAATGCTTGCACAAGGCGGCGCGCTCGACGGCGAGCGTATCCTGTCGCGGGCGTCCGTTGACGCGATGGCGCAAAACCAATTGGGCGAACAAGCGATGGCGAACCCAGGGCTTCAGCGGCTTGGGCTTGGGTTCGGACTGGGGCTGGCGACCTATGTCAATCCCGCGCTCGCGCCGCAGGGCGTGCCCGCAAGCGTTCGTTTTTGGGGCGGCGCGGCGTCTACCATCTTCTGGGTTGACCCCGACCGCGACTTGTCCGGCGTGATCATGGCGCAGGTGTTTGGCGGCGACTTCCGCGCCTATCATGTGCCTCTCATTCGCGCCCTCTACGCCGCGCTCTAAGTCGCGCTGCTTTGCGCGGTTCATCCGGCGGCTACCTACGACGAATGCTCGCCGGAGTGATGGCCACAGCTGGCGTCTGTTTTCCGGCCCGCTCAAGCCGCCTGCCGCGAACTTCCGAAGTTGGGATCCTACGGCGCTTCGAAACTTCTCCTGGGAAACTTCGTGACGCGATGCATGGCGAACGAGCCAAACCTGCGCCCGTTCGCGTCATAGGCGTCGCCTGCATAGACATCTTCATCCAGCTCGCCTTCGTAACGAAAGCCGTCTTCATACTTGAGCGTTAGCCGCTCGCCGTTGGCTTCCCACGCACCGCCGCCATCTTGACCTCGACCAAGACGTCCGCTCGTAAATGTGCCGTTTGGGTAGATGCTCCATGCATAAGACACGATGGGGTCATTCCAGGACACTGCTCCCGCCCATGCGCCAATTGCCGGGCGCGCTGGGTCTCGCGCGAGCAGGGCGTCGTCCCCGGGTTCTGCAAACGTGAGCGGCGCCGCGCACCACACAAACATGGCGAAGGCCAGCACTGATCCGCAGCGCCGCATATTCGGCGCCTCTCCAAATGCCGGATTCAATCTCGTCATCTTGGGTTTTGTGGCGCGCTTGGTAGGCGGGCCGGTCAATCGCCCGCTCTTTGCTGGCGCGGTCTTCGGCGTCATCGTGCTCGACCAGCTCGCTGCCTTGATGCTTCCCAATCAATGGCGGCAGATGATCGTGTTTGGCGTCCTGTTGCTTGTGATCGTCGCGCGCACGCGCGTACGGGCGGCGAGGGCGGATTAGTGGACTATGCCCTGCATATCTCGGTCTTGGTGACGTTGTGGGCGACGCTGGCCTTATCGCAAGGTTTGATCACCGGCTATTTAGGGGTGCTTGCTGTGCACCAAGCGGCGGCGTGGGCGTTGGGCGCCTACACTGCTGCTTTGCTCGATCGTCTTGTCGATGCGCCGCTTGCGGTGGCGATTTTGCCGGCTGCGTTGGTCGCGGGCCTTGTCATGCTGGTGCTCGGCCGCGCGGTTGGCTCAGCACGCCGCGACGACCAAGTCGTGGCCAGTCTTTGCATCCAGATCTTGGTCATCCAATCGCTGTTAAACTTTCAGCCGCTGACCGGGGGCCCCTTCGGCATTGGCGGCATAGGCTCCGAGAGCCTCAGTCAAGGCGCGCGCGCTTTTGCCTCCTTCGTGTGGAGTGCGGCGTTATTGGCGTGCGTCATCGGCTTTTATTTTTGGCTGCAGCGGACGCGAGTGCCGGCCTCTTGGATCATGGTGCGCGACGATCGGGCTTGGGCAGAATCGTTTGGCATCGATGTTGGCGGCGCCCGCGCGCAGGCGATGTTTGCGGCAGGGCTCTTCGCAGGCGCCGCGGGGGCGGTGTTTGCGCACTATCTCACCTATATCGAACCTTCCACGTTCGGCTTGCCGGAATCGGTCGCTATGCTGGCGATCGCGGTTATCGGGCGCGCGCCGCATGTCGTCGGCGTTCTGATGGCTGCGATCATCATCATCACCTTGCCGGAAGCGTTGCGATCAATTGGTTTGAGCGCGTCGGCGGCCGCCAACATTCGCCAAGCTTTGTTCGGCCTCTTCTTAATCGTTGCGATGTTCAGGGGCAGGGCGTCATGAGCAACCTGTCGGGACTCTACGCCAAGGGCATCAGCAAGGCGTTCGGCGCGCGTCAGGTGCTGGATGATCTAAGCTTGGACTGTCCCGCCGGCACCATCACCGGCATCGTTGGACGCAATGGCTCGGGAAAATCGACCTTGCTAAGAGGTTTGACCGGTCAGCTTGCGCTCGATCGTGGCGAAGTCTTGCTGAATGGGCGGCGATTGCCGAGTGAGCCCGCTTGGCGGCGCGCGCGCCGCGCGATGGCGTGGACGTTCCAGGACGTATCAGCGCCGATCGGCATGCGAGTCAACGAGATGGTCGCTTTGGCGAGAGGCGCCAACACAACAGCGCCGCGTGATGGGTTGAGCGAAGCGTTGGCGGCCTTCGAGCATCAACGTTGGTCGGAACTTTCCTTTGGTCAGCGTAAGCTTGCCGCATTCGCCGCTGCGTCCGCCAGGGCACCGAAGGTGCTGTTGCTTGACGAGCCGATCGCGGGGCTCTCTGGCGGATATGCAGACTTGGTCGCCGCATCGTTAGAGGCACTGAAACAGACAGGCTGCGCCATCTTCTTGATCGAGCATGATCGGAGCTTCTTAGAGCGGCACGCAGAACATGTCGCGGTGCTCAACCAGGGCCGGATCATCTTTGCCGGCGCGCCCCAGAGCGCTTTCGGCTCTGAAGCGGTGCTGGAGGCGTTGGCATGAGCGAACCGCTGCTCACGATCACCTGTTTGATGGCATTGTAGATCAAGAGGCTTGGCGCCCCGCTTGCGTCGAGGTCAGGCACCAGCGAAATGCCACCACCTTGGTCCAGCCCCCCGGGCCAAAAATGTCGATGGTGCGCTGCAGCTTCGGGTCGATTTCGCTCAGACGGTTCAGGATCGTCTTCCCCGACTGCGCGTCGATCAATTCGTCGGCGTGAAAGCCCGCGGCGGCCAACGCCGCGACAATTGAGCCGGCCGACGTCCCCGAGAGCCCGACAAATCGGACGTCCCGTTCTTCGAGCGCCTTAAGCGCCCCGACGTGAACAATGCCTTTGGCGCCTCCACCCGAGAACGCCACAAAAGCCCGATGCACAGTCTGAGCCCCCCAGCCAACCTTCAACTCTTCGAAGGCCCTCTAACATAGGTGGCGATTCCGCGACGCTCCAGATCGCGATCGCTGGCGTCAGAAACTCTCGCGGATATGAACGGCTCCAAAGCCAGTGAGTGTCGCGACATTCTTAGTCGCGATACAAAACGCGCCAAACGAGCAGCTCTTGGGTCAGGCCGCTTCCGTCGACGGGTCGGTGGTCCGCGCGCGAGTGTAAACCGCCCCGATGTGATCGAACGCCGCGCGGGTGGCCTCATCCTTTAAGTGCGCGTAGCGCGCGGTAACCTCTGGCCTTGAGTGCCCAAGTGCCTTCTGCACGAAGGCGAGGCTGTGGCCGTCCTTGATCAGCAAGGACGCGAAAGTGTGGCGCAGGTCATGAATGCGCAGGTCCTCGAACTTGGCGCGAGCGATCACTGCCGCCCATGCCTTGCGCGGCGTCTCTATCGGCCCTTTGAACGGGGACGGCTTGGCGAACACCCAGGCGGTCTCGTTGGCGCGTCGCTTCAAGATCGCGACGGCGGCTGCGTTGAGATTGATGACTTTGCGGCCAGTGCGTCCGGCCTTGTGCCGCTCCGGCTGCAAGATAATGGCGGGCCGCGAGAAGTCGATTTCGGACCAGGCCAGATCTCGCATCTCAGCCAACCGGGCGCCAGTTAGGGCGATGATACGGAACAGGTCGGCGTGGTCCGGCCGAATCTCGGCGGCCGCTTCCATGTCGTCTAGGACTCCAAAGAAGTGCACCGCTTCGTCGTCGGTCAGGAAGCGTTCCCGCAAGCGGTCTGGCGGCTTGGCGGCGCGGGCGGCGGGGTTATCTTTAATCAGCTCGCGCTTGATCGCCCAGTTGAGCATAGCGCAAAGCGTGCGGGTCGCTCGGCCGACGACCTTTGGGCCTCCTCGGACGGTCGACTTGCGGCGGAAGCCTAGCTTGTGGGTGCGCGCGGTCTTGAAGTTGGCGACGTCGCGCTGCCAGCGAGAGATGTCCGGGGTGGTCAGCGCGTTGATTGCGTATGCGCCGAGGAGGGGCTCGACGTGGCAACGAAGATCGCGCTCGTCTGTCTGCCACGAGCTTTCGCGCTTCGCCGGCTTGTCGGTCCGACCCTCAGTCAGATAGAGCTGGATCAGTTCGGCGATCGTCGCCGCGTTGCGGCGTACTTCCTTTTCGTGTTGGGGATCACCGCCGCGGCTCGCATTGTGCTTGGCGTCCTCAGCCGCTTTGCGCGCCTTTTCGGCTGTGAACGGGCCGTAGTCGCCGATCACGAAGAGGCGCTGACGCCGGCCCGCTCGATACTTGAGCTCAAACGTCTTTCGTCCGCTCGGGCGGACCCGAAGTCGGAAGCCTTTTACGTCGCTGTCCCAGATGCAGTATGTTTTGTTAGGACATGGTTCGGCCGCGTCGATGACGCGTTTGGTGAGACGTTGGGGTGCTTGCATGCGTGCGAGGTCCGGATTTTGGTCACCACATGGTCACCACGAGAGTGGAAATCAGCGCACACACACGCTCATCAACAACAATCGCGGAGTGAGCATAACATACTGCAAATGCAGGGAAAACGACACGTCCGGCAACGTCCGGCAACGTGCGAAATTATGATACCGAAGGCATTGCCAAGGTTGGGGTCGTGAGTTCGAATCTCATCGCCCGCTCCATATTCTCGAAGACTTAGCGCCTCAGAACACACCGCCGACGGCGGCTCCGGCGGCGTTGTCAGCACGCGAAACACGCCCTCAAACCACGCCAAACGACAAAGAAATTAGGCGAGGCTTGGCGCCTGTTCGGGCGCGTGCGCCCACATCCGCTCACAGCGGAAGTGGAGAAGCGTGTGAACGACGATCGCCGGATGAAGCTGTTGCGTCAGCTCGCCAAGCTCGAAAGCGAGCAGGGCTCAGTCGAGTACATCAATATCGGTGACGCCGAAGATGCGGAGACCGATGGCGATGTCGAACACGTTGCAGGCAACACCTATAGGCTGACCGCTCAAGGTCGAGCCAAGCTCAGCACCTAAAAACCGGACGTCCGAACATATTCAGAGAAGCCTCCTAAATAGCTTCAAAAAGGAGACATCCCGCATGTCGGAAACCGGAATTATCACGATGAAATAGAGCTCAGCTCTCGTCCTCGCCGCCGAGACGGCGGTTACAGCCCGTGCTGAATGCCTACGCGCCAACGCCACCTGCACCTTAAGGTCTCGCACGTATGACCAAGCCCACAGAAGGCGCCCGCGAATGGTTTATTCTGGCGCGACTCGACATGCTGGAAAGCATGTGCGCGCTGCAAGCACTGAAATTTGCCGCCGAAGCGGCGATGGCGCTGGCGCAGCGCTGGGACGAGCTGAGCGCGACGCTCCGGCTTGCGCTCATCACCAGCACCATCGTCAATTATTCGCGGCCATTCGTTGACCGTCATGCCGATCGTGGCGTGCGCCGCTACAAGCTGAAGCGGATTTCAGGCGCCCCGGAATTCGCTCTTTCGCTTCACAAGCACTTGTTGCAACTTCGTCATAAAATGGCGGCGCATTCCGACGAAGATTTTCTCGACGCGCGCTTGCATGCGCAGGCCACGCTCATTTCGCGCGACAGCTGAAACTGATCGCCGAACTGGGGGCGCGCTCGACCGCCCTCTGGCAATTGCAGGCGCAGGCGACCGCGGAACAGTGGCGGGCGCACATGAGCGCCGCGGCGCTCGCCGCCGCACGGGACGCCAGCAGGCTGCTGTAACAATACTTCAATGCGGCGCGACACTTCCCGGATGCGCGCCCCTCGCTCGGTCTTGATGGGAAAGAGGAGAAGCTCGCCAACTTCTCTCAAACTGTCGACGCCGGCGAGACGTTTTCGTTGCCGCTCCCGGAGATGCTGCTAACCAATCTTAAGGCGTCGCCGTTGGCGGAAGAGCCTGGCGCCTATCTTGCTCATGGTCAGGGGTCACGAATGGCGCCAAGAATTTTGTGCAGGAAGCGGTGGCGAAGGGCTAACGATGTCTGAAGCGGTCGACGACAGGCTCTCCGCGTTGAAGCAGACCCGCCTGTGGACGGAGATGCGCAAGCTCAAACACGACCTGATTATCCGGTTCGCGAAGCGCGAAAATCGAGTTTACACGCAATTCTACCGCTTTCCGCATCAGTTGCGCGCGCTGGTCGAGCGGGTCGTACCCGCACAGCGGCCGCATGGAATGGGCGCCGGCGCTGAGCCTCTGAAAATCTTGGTATTCGCCTGCTGCAGCGGCGAGGAAGCGTTTTCGCTATCCTATGTGCTGCGCCGGCACTTTCCGGAGTTGCGCTACCGCATACGCGGCTACGACATTGTAGGCGATGTTATCGAAAAGGCTAAGGCCGGACTCTTTACGCTCGAGGAGGCCAGCTGGGGTCCATTCGTAACCGACGAGCTCTTAGGCGAGATGTTCGAACCCGCGGGCGAGGGGCTCTTGCGCGTAAAGGCGGAGATCAGGGAGCCAATCACATTTGCCGAGGGCAACCTGCTCGACCGGCAATTCATGGAGGCATTGGGCCAAGCTGATATAGTATTCGCTCAGAATGTCCTTTTCCACCTGCCGCGCGCTCAGGCGCGTGAGGCCTTCAGGAACATTCATGATGTGCTGACTGCTGGAGGCGCGCTGTTCATCAACGGGGTGGATACCGACATGCGGGCGCATATGACCAAGCGGCTTGGCTTGGAGCCGTTGGAATATCTGGTCGAGGAGATTCACAACGATGCGCGCGTTGATAGGGGCAACGCCTGGGCCGGCTCGTACGTGGGACGCAAGCCCTTCATGCGTAGCGGGCGCGACTGGCTGCGCCGACAGGGAACCATCTTTTACAAAGCAAGGTAATTCATGGTTTTGAGGCCTCTTGATCTCGCCGAACCGGCCGCGTCGATGAACATTGAGCAATCGATCGCCAAGTGTTTCGAGCAGCAGGTCGATCGCACGCCGCATAACTTGGCGGTCAGCGATGAGCAGCTTTCTCTGACGTATGAGGAGTTGAATCGCTTTGCCAATCGACTGGCCCATGCGTTGCTATCGGGGTCCGCCGAGCGGGTGGTTGTGTGCATCGAGAACGGTTCATCGTGCGTCGCCGCCATCTTGGGCGTGCTTAAGGCGGGGCACGCCTACGTTCCTGTTGATCCAGCTTTTCCGGAAAGCCGCAACGCCTACATCGTCGAAAATTCCCAGGCCACCGTCGTGGTCACCAATTCGCGCAATCTGGAGATGGCGGAGAATCTTTCTGCGGGCAACGCGCGCGTGGTCAATATCGACACGTTGCCGGCGGGGCCGGATAGCAATCCGAATATTGACATTTCTCCGGACGCGCTCGCCTACATCATCTACACCTCCGGTTCGACCGGCAAACCCAAGGGGGTAATGCAGAGTCAGCGCAACACGCTGCATGGTGCGATGCGGCGGACCCGGTTGCAGCGGGTCACCTCTGCAGACCGCATGACGCTGTTCTATTCCTGCAGCGTCATGGGATCGGTTTACTGCATTTTCGGCGCGCTGCTGAATGGGGCGGGGCTCTTCCCTTACGACTTCCGCGAACGCGGCGTGGACGCTCTCGGCGAATGGCTCGCGGGAAATCGCATCACGATCTACCACTCGGTCGCATCGGTGTTCCGTCAGTTCGCCGCCACCTATCCACGCGGATCGGCTTCGTTTTCCGTGAGACTGGTTACTTTTGGTGGAGAGCGCGTGCTGACCGCCGATGTGGAGTTAGCCCGTGACGTCTTTGGGCGCCAAGTCGA
>Ga0315902_10013543_pt1 | contig 10540 bp, 17 predicted proteins | sample LakEriMetagenome_9_FD_203523 | JGI IMG/M metagenome (GOLD analysis project Ga0315902, IMG submission 203523) | Freshwater fungal communities from buoy surface, Lake Erie, Ohio, United States - Buoy 12 MA117 | ecosystem: Environmental > Aquatic > Freshwater > Lake > Lake biofilm | place: USA...
CTCTTGATATTATAGGTAAAGAGACAAAATCAGACACACCTGAAATTACTTCGTATGTTGAATTAACAAAGGCAATACAACAAGAGTTTGTAAATGTCTTGAATGAAAAAATTGAAAAAGGTTCGTTAAATGAAAGTAAAAACGAAACAAAAAAATATTATATTGATGACAGTAAAATCAAAAATGCGGGAAAAGGTGTTTTTGCAAAAAAAGACTTAAAAAAGGGAGAAAGAATAGGATTGTTACATACTATTAATAAGTTGTATGCGGATTATGACTTTACTGAATTAGGTGGGATGCATAATCACAGTGGTAAACCGACTTGTCATAACGAAAAGGTGGGTAATAAAAGATATTTAGTTGCATCAAAAGATTTGAAAAAAGGAGAAGAGTTAACCACAAATTATAGATTACAACCTGATTTAGAACAACCAAAAAAAGATTGGGGTTCTTTAAATGAAAATAAAATGTATAAACCAGAAGTGGATGGTTATAGAACTTACTCACCATTTAAAAATTTACCATATATTATAGTAAATGGAAATGCTATCGATTGTAATAATATTGTGCATGATTTAATACTTTTAGGAGATAATAAAAAAATTAAATATTGTAAAAAGAACTCAGGAATTTACACAATAAAAGGTGCGAATAATATTGTAGAGATACCAGTTCAACAAGGAGAAAACATTAAAGATATTTTCAAAGATTCCAAGTCAATTTCAGAATGGATTAGAAATAGAGTGAAAAAAATAGATAAAAACGGAGAAATTAAAAAAATGTTCTTCTAATTATTTGACTTAAAAATTTATTTAATATATAATTACAATATAACTTAAACAATATTTAATAATATATATGTTAGAAACAACCACAAAAGAAGTAGAAAACATCATTTACAGTTATGTGAATGATAAAAACGAAAAAGTACATACACCAAACTTGGAGTTTGCCAAAATTATGTCGTACAAATACGAAACATATAACGTGTTTGAAGAAAGGGAATAAAAAAAAATCCACAAAGTACTTGACAAATAAAAATAAAAGTCGTAACTTTGTAAAACAAATTCGGAAACGTCCGAAATCGTTCTTTGAAAAATGAGAATATCCATTCAGGAAACTGATAAAAGATATTGGGCTGTGTATAGTCCTTAAATAAACTACGAAAGTAGGATAAAGTGAATCCACAAGTGTAATGGATTTGCGGTTTGGGAAACCGAACTCAAGTACACAAGCGGGATACCGTTTAACCTTTAGTACCGAGGGCAACGCTGTAGGGAAAGTGGTTAGATGATTGGGCGATGTGGGTCGTCTGATTGAGGTGGGAACACCAATAGGAATAACTCGTAGGAATTTTGCAAAACATAGGGTTATCCAACTTTATTATTGCGAGTTCCAATATGATAGGATACTTAAAACCGAAAGGTATGTTAACGTACAGGTGGTGCTGTTATTAACCTTGATAAACCTCTACCAAGGGGTTAATCACGAAGTAATCTTGAAGTATGGAGATGGGGACATTTCAGAGAGTAGTTGAGTATCGGGTCGCTCAAAAGGTGGCTTGGCTCGGGTGGCGGACCACTACTTTCACAATCCACGACACAAAAACTTTATGGAAAGTAATAAATCTATTATTAAACTACAGAAAGGAAAAGTGTCCGTCAGGTTTGGATGAAAGGTGACTACATAGTAATGAGCCGTTCATTGCACACAGAGATCCCAAGTCAATGTGTAATTATCCGAAAAACCTTTAATCCCGCAAGGACGAACTGGGGAGGCATCCTCGGAAAGAGTCGATTAAGATGAGAGTAGTTCAAACCTCAAGGAGTGGTTCACCTAAATAACCGTCACTGAGAAATACTTCTCAAAAGGAAGTGGATAAGAGTAGAAAAAATAATGACTCTAAAGGTTCTCAATGAAACGTGTAATCTCAACGTTCTTTTTTAGGTTTATCTTATAAGAAAAAAAATATGGGTACAAATGACTTTGTATCCTTTTTTTTTTGTATATTTGTCTTATGAAAAACACAGATAAAGTAGGAAGGGCAATATCAGACAAAGAAATTAAAATCATTAATAAAATAGTCAAAAATAAAAAATATGAAGTCGACAATACTGTTAGATATTCAGAGTTTAATGATGCGTTTTTAAAAATAAATCGGGTAAGAAAATACCACACAAAGTGGAGTAATATTTTTACCTATGAAGTTGAAGTTACTGTAAATTTAAGTGGATGTGATTTCTATACTAATAGTTATTGTACAAAAAATGCAAGAAGAGTTAATGGTTATTACAATAGAAGTATTAAAAGCACTGTTTTTTCAGAATTAAAATATTTTGGTTTAGAGAGTGAAAATGATATTATAATTACAAAAATTAAATATGAATCATTTGAATAATTAAATTATTTTTTTTAAATTTGTATAAATAAAAATTATGGCATCAATCAAACAAATAACAATCATACACCCAAAATTTGGTGAAATATTAAATGAAACTTTTGCTGATGAAACACAGTTTAAAATATTTTTGAATATGGTTCATAGTTCAATTGAGTTAAATAATAAACTAACTACTTTCAACGGAAAAGATTTCTTACTTCACATTCCTTACGACATACTTAAGGATTGTTTAGTGATAGGTAACACTAAAGAAGTTACAATGGCTGAAATGGTTGTTGCTAAATCCAAAATAGAATCCTGATAGTTTCTTTGTTAATCTTTAAAACAAAGTGGTGGCAGTTAGATTCACAATCCGTGAACGACCCGAAAAAAGTGAGAGTAGTTTCTCACTTTTTTTATTTTATTCACGTATTTATAATAAAAAGTAGTGATGAAAAAAATTATATCAGAAAATATGAATTATCATATTGAACACGGGATTAGATTATCTGAAAATATATTCAGACCATTTTCTAATGAATTTTTCAATTTAATAAATGAAGCTCGTGATTTATACAATGAGGGCGAAATTTTAGTTGATGATGAAGATTTATGGTTAGTTGAATCTGATTTTGGAAAAAAAGTAAAACTTGAAAATGGTAAAATAGTAAGACTGGATGTTCCATACGTATCAGATACTTTGAATGAAGCAGAATATAAAGGAAGAAAAGTTCAAATTGGTAGACCTATGAGAAATACCGGAGGAGGAAAAAAATATGTAGTATACGTAAAAAATCCTTCAACAGGTAAAGTTAAAAAGATTAGTTTCGGAGATGTTCACGGGGGATTAACCGCAAAAGTATCAAACCCAAAGGCAAGAAAGGCGTTTGCTTCTAGACACAATTGTCAAGCAAAAAAAGATAGGATGACTGCCGGTTATTGGGCTTGTAGAATTAACAGATACGGACATCTTTGGGGTGGAAAAACATATGGAGGATATTGGTGATGAAAATCATAATTACAGAAGAACAATATAAAATATTAGAAAACACATCAGAAGAAGAAAGGGTTAAAAAAGTATTGTTTAAATTTTGGCAAAAAGAGTTAGAAATGAATGGAGAAATTGAATTTGATTCCGGAATTGCTAAATACGTAAACTATAATCCTGATAAAATTCGTGAAATGTTTTTTGAGTTTCTTGGAGGTTGGGATAAAATGACTGAAAAGGCATACCAACTAATGGGAAGAACTTTTGATACAATGGATTATGATTTTAGTGGTGGGTATGATTTTAGGTTCACTGTTAAAGGACATAGGGATTTTGAAGAAGATGGGTATATGATGGTTGATTGCCAAATAGATAGTGATGGTAAAGTAACACTAATGATGGACAATATGGAAACCCGTTATTTAAAAGATTTAGAAGAAGATGAGGATTTGTGGTGGGAAGTTGATAGTGAAATACGTTCATTAATTGAAGATATATTGTATGTGGAAGTAACCAAAAAAACAGGAATCATTGTTGATATAAATTTGTGTTGGGTAGAATGAAAATAATAATAACAGAAAATCAGATTAAGACTGTTGTATTTCAAAATGCGGTGGATATGGCTTGGCAAGATTTTAAGTCGGAATGTCCTGAAAAAGAATTTGGAAATGACTATTGCGATGATAGTGATTTTATAACTAAAATCGAAGTTGTTACCGCATATAAAACGAAAAATATCCTTGAGCTTGGAATTATATTTTATATTGATGTGGTTTTTGATACATTAGATATTGGTGAATATTTTTGGGAATTAGAACAATATTTAAAAAAATATTTAGGTAAAGACAATTTTAAATTGAAATTACTTAATGTCATAAATACAAACACAAACAGAGATTGGTAATGAAAATAATAATAACAGAAAGTCAGTATCAAAATCTATTAGAAAGTGACAAAAGTTTTGAAAAAACTAAAAAAATTGTTACAAATATGTGGGCAGATGGTATGGATATAGAAGACATAAAAACCTATACATCCTTGTCAGATGAACAAGTATTGATTTTATTAAAGGATTCTGATATGGAGATTGATTGTGAAATGGCATCTTATTTTGTTAATAAACTTTTTAATCTTGGTTTGGTTAAAAAAATACATATGTTTAATAATGATACTGTTGAACTTAGATTAGGTAATGTTGATATAAGTGGAACATTAGAGTTTGAATATAGTGATAAAAACTATATACTTATTGGGTTTGCAACACCATATTGGGATGGATGTTTTACCCCCGTTGATGGAAGTTATTTTGAAAATAAAATAGATGGTACATATACTGACACATACGATAATACAAATCAAATTTTTGATTGTCCTGAATACTTCTATTCTATTAACGAACTTATAGAATGGTTGAATAATGAATACCCAAAAAAAGTTATGTCAAAAATACAAAATTTGTTAGAGTACTATATAAAATTTGATTAAAAATGATGGAAGATTTACCTTTTTCACAAATAGAGAACAATAATAAAAAAATTAGAACTTTTGATGAGTCAATTAATGAAATAGAATTAAAGTGGCATCGAGACAAAGAAACAAGAAAAGTTAAAATTTTAGAGTCAAATAATTGGAAATTTCAAATGGATAACCAACTTCCACTAACATTAAAAAAGGGGGATATTATACATATACCAAAAGAAACTTATCATAGAGTAATAAAAGGTGAAGGTAATCTTGTGATTGAGGTTGAATTTTTGGATTAATAAAATATTTATAAAATTATGCACCAAAGTTTTATTATAACAGAAGAAGAAAAAAAAAGAATTTTAGGGGTTCACCAAAATTCATCCAAAAACTTTTATCTTAATTTGATAAAAGAAAAAAACGAATCTGAGTCAATGATTTCTGTTGAAGAAATGCAAAGTTTTTTAGACGGTATTAAAAACACAATAAATACGACATTTGATAATGTTGACAAAAATAATATAGAAACAGAAAAAAGAAATTTAAAAAAACTTTTGGATTCAGTAGTCGAAAAAACAAAATCTTTAGGTTTCGATTTAATAAAAATACAAAGAGAAGTTCAAAGAGTTCAACAAATAATTGACAAACTAAGTTTACAAAACATTCAACAAATAAAAAAAGAGTTTCCAACTTCATTTTTATCATTACATTCTTTAATTATAGATGAAACAAAGAAGTTGAATACAAAAGATAAAATGACAAGAAAAATATCTTAAAATGGGAAAAATAATTATTACAGAAAAACAATTAGAGCACGTTATAAAACAAATAAATGAAGAACACAAAGAGGGTTCTTATATGGCAAAACAACAACTTTTCACAATTGCAACACTTGCTTATAAAATGTGGGAAATGCTTGAAGACGATGAAACATTAGAGGATTGGATGGAAACAAAAATTGCACAATCAGAACAATCAATAAGTTCCGTTGTAAAATCTTTTATGTACGATGAGGTAGAAGAAAGAATGAAAGGAAATAACCAAATAGATTTAGATGATTTGGTAATTGGAAAATAAAATGAACCCTCTTGTTTGACAAGGGGGTTTTTCTTTTATATATTTAAAATAAAAAATATGTACGTAATCATTAAACACATCAATACTGGGAATGGAAAAACAAAACTTCCTGTTATACTTTTAAACACCGAAACTGAAATTTGGGAATTTGATACATATGAGGAGGCAGAAAAAATGAAAGATATTTTTCAAGCAAATTCAGATTCAAACCACAAGTACGAAGTAAAAAAAATCTAATTATTATGGACGATATCTTTGAACAACTACATCAAGAATTTATTGAAAGTGAAGATTATATGAAATATCTTAAAGAACTTGATAGTAGTTCAGAAAAACTTTCTATTTTTGTAGAAAATTAAATAATCAATGAAAGGATTTGATGACATAATATTTGAACCACATCCTGTGGGTGAAGGATTTCACGGTAAAATTTTCTTTCCTAATGGATATGGAGTGTCTGTTGTTAGATTTAAAACACCACATAATGTACTTTATGGGAGTTACACATCAAATGATAACGAATGGGAAGTTGCTATCTTGAAAGGGAACGAAAATGAGTGGGAAATTTGTTATGACACAGAAATAACAGACGATGTTATTGGACATCAAACAGAAGGCGAAGTAACTTGGATAATGGTTAAAGTTCAGCAACTTTGATTGTGTTTACATATTTATAAAATATGGCAACAGAAATAACAAAACTTTTTAGCATTGCAAAGTCATTAGTTAAACTCGCACAATCAGAATATGGTGAAGGATACAATGGACTTTATAGTTTAAAATCTCTTTTTCAAACGGATCATTTTGCAAAACTTCTTTTATCAAAAATTCCAAATTTTGTAGAACAAGCTAAAGTAATTTACATTTGTTATTATCTATTAAATGACAAAAACAAAACACCAGAACAAATTGCAAACATTATTAATAATTTATATATTGTTACCATATATGAATATAATGATACAACAGTACCTTCTGTACCGTGCCACCATTGTGATGGTACAGGAGAAGAAGAATGTGATGATTGTGGAGGTAACGGGAGAGTAAGTTGTTCAACTTGTGATGGTGATGGACAATTTGACTGTGATAGTTGTGGTAGTGATGGTACTGAAGAATGTAGACAATGTGATGGGACAGGAAGAGAAACTGACTACGATGATGAGGATGAAGAAATAGAAGTTAGTTGTGATAATTGTGCCGGTACAGGAAAAGAAGATTGTAGAGATTGTGGTGGTGCCGGAAATTTTGAATGTTACGAATGTGAAGGTAGTGGAACTGAAAAATGTAGTTCTTGTGATAGTTATGGTGAGGTGACTTGTGATTATTGTGGTGGTGATGGTGAAATTCAGGGTGATGAAGAACATTATTTCGTTACTGAAAGCGTTTATTTAACGACATCTCCCGATATTGATGAATACTTGGATGAACCAATCCCTGAAGAAGATTGGGACAGATATGAAGAGGATTTAATGCCAAATTCATTAAAAATAAAGTTTTATACCTCAACATCAGATGATTCGGTTGATTATATAAATAATCAATACGAAATGGACGGGTACTTTTTTATACCGGCAAGTGTTCGCAATATTGAAAAAACTGGTTTTAGAACACTTTTTTAACTAATCATAATATTTATTAATAAAATTCATATTATGAAAAATTTAAACGAAGAAGTTAATAGATTTAGACAATTACTTAACGCCGAGCACGGTGTCATACATCCATATAGAATAGTTAAAGAAGATATTGAGGATATGGAATCCGATGAAGAGCTTTACCCATCTTATGACTCAGAAGGGGAATTTAAAGGTATGACAGAACCAATGGGTGATATGGAATCTTATGGAGATGAAGAATGGGGTGAAACCGACAAAGGAGAGCAAAAACTTCAAGATTTAATTGATGATGCGATACGAATCCTAAAAAACAAAAAGAAGTATTCAATGGGTATGGATGAGTGGGATATTATTGAACATTTATCTGACGAAGGTTATGAAGATTTGGCTGGTGAAATTGAACATTTACTTTATCAAGAAGAATTTGATGAAGATGAACCATACGATTCAATCGGAGGACATTCACCTAAAGATGTTGAAAACGCCTTCAATAAAGTTATGAGAGGTAGAGAGTCAGATGAAGAATTAGACGAAGGTTGGGATGATGACTTTAGAAAACACAGATACGACGATTACAACCCAAAAAATTTCAGAAGATTACCAAAGGATGCCTTGAGACCAGGGATGGAAGATTTTGAAGGAACAATGTTAATGGGTAGTGACGATGACGATGAAATATATTCAAAATACTACGACGCCGATTTCAATGATGATGATTATGACGAACACGATGATTTTGATTACGATGACGAAGAATTCGTATAACCTATTAAAAACAAATATTATATGAAATTTATTGTCACAGAAAATCAGTTTAAAAAATTAATAAAAACAATCAAAGAGGAAGAAAAATACTCTGAAGAAGAATTAACCTATACCAATCCTGAAAATGGAAAAGAGTGTTTTATAAGAATTGCAAAGAAAAAGTTTTCAGAAGACGATAGAAACCAATACAGTGCGGTTCTTGTTTGTGATGAATTTGATAGTGGAAATTTAAACGTAGTTGCGGAATTACCAGTTAATGAACCAACATCAAAAAAGGCAAAACAAAAAATATGTGACAATATTGAAAGAATATATGAAATATTGGATGATATGTTTATGGAATACACAGGTGAAGGACAATTGGCAGAAGATATTGAATCATCAAGGTGGGAAGTAATGGACACACCAATTTTTTGTAATATTGATTAAAAAACATTTGACAATTAAAAAAAAATACCTATATTTGTATTATAATTTGAATTTTTAAAAAAAACAGTATATTTATATAACGATGAAAACACAAATGAAACATAAGAACTTTAGCAACCCGTGTCAAAATTGGCTCGTGTCGTATCAGACGATTCGTATGGTTCATGGTCTTTCATCAAACAAAATTATGGTATAACGTATCATTTAATTATAACCACAAAATGAAAGACCCGAACTCAAAAAGTTTGGGTTTTTTGTTTTAACACGGTTTCTTAGTATAGTTGGTAATACCCCGGCTTTGTAACCCGGAGTCATCAGTTCGAACCTGATAGAAACCTCAAAAAGAAAACGTTCTTTGACATATTGGCATTAAATTGTTCTCTCGTCTAATGGCAGGACACACGGTTTTGGTCCGTGGGATTGGGGTTCGAGTCCCTGGAGAACAACAATAAGGAAGATGAATCACAGCGGCCTGTGACCCCGTCTTGAAAACGGGCGGTACCTTGACGGGTATTGGGATCGACACCTACTTCTTCCTCAAAAAAATAACGAGTGTGTGGTGTAATGGTTGCACAGGATGTTTGGGACATTCGGGAGACGTTCGATTCGTACACATTCGACTAAATTAAATAAACAATCAAAAACTTATGTCTTATGGAAAGTGACAAGTATGACAAACAAAACCCCTCGTAGCTCAGTTGGTTTTAGAGCACTCCACTTTTAATGGAGGGGCCACAGGTTCGAGTCCTGTCGGGGGGACACAGTGTTGGTTTCAAGTCCCAGTAGGGAAACACACTTAAAAAATATGTAAAGGGGAACGCGACGACTTAAGAAACGGCAAGTACCAACGAAGGGAGACACGCACCTTTAGCTCAGATGGTAGTAGCGGTTGTTTTACATACAACAGGTCACAGGTTCGATCCCTGTAGGGTGTACAAAAGGGAGAGTTGAGCAATTGGTTGGCTCAGCGGTCTGTAAAACCGTCTTCTGTAATGGAACTTGGGGGTTCGAGTCCCTCCTCTCCCACCAAAAAATTGATGGGTGTCCCGAGATGGCCGAAGGGTCCGGCCTGTTAAGCCGACGAGAAGTATTCTCCACCGTGGGTTCAAATCCCACCCCATCAGCTGATTTTTTCCGAACTATCAGATATTTATTAATATAAAATGTTAATATTATGGAAAGGTATTCGGAAAAAATTATATCTTTGAGGAAAGAAGGAAAAACCTACAAAGAGATTACTAAAATTTTAGGTTGTGCAATGTCAACTGTTTCGTATCATTGTCAGATACATAAATTGGGAGACAACAATCAAAAAGTAACTGAAGAGGAAAAAGAACAACTTCAAAAATTGTACGATGAGATAGGTTCCCTAAAAAAAGTTGCAAAATTGACTGGTAGGTCTTTTCAAACCGTTAAAAAACACGTTAATAGTGTAAGTAGAGTTAAAAAGATTAGTGGTTCACAATCAGTTATATTATGGAGAAAGAGAACTAAAAATAAATTGATTGATTACAAAGGTGGTAAATGTGAGATATGCGGTTATGATAAATGTGTAAGAGCATTAGAGTTTCATCACAAAGACCCAACTGAAAAAGATTTTTCTATTTCAGGTAGAAGTTTGTCTTTTGACAGATTAAAAGAAGAGGTTGATAAATGTATGTTGGTGTGTTCTAATTGTCATGCTGAAATACACGAAAACATAATAAAACCGCTCATCTAGCTTAATCGGGAAAGCACCACGCTGATATCGTGGAGAGAATCGGATCGTAACCGGTGATGAGCACAAAAAGGGGAATAAATAGTGTGGGATCCCCAAGGAAC
>Ga0315902_10013546_pt1 | contig 10538 bp, 7 predicted proteins | sample LakEriMetagenome_9_FD_203523 | JGI IMG/M metagenome (GOLD analysis project Ga0315902, IMG submission 203523) | Freshwater fungal communities from buoy surface, Lake Erie, Ohio, United States - Buoy 12 MA117 | ecosystem: Environmental > Aquatic > Freshwater > Lake > Lake biofilm | place: USA...
CCACTTCGGTTTTGCTGACACCGGTGGGGCCGGTGAACAGGTAGTTGCCGATGGGCTTTTCTTCCTCACGCAGGCCAGCGCGCGCCATCTTGATGGCGGAGGCGAGGGATTCAATCGCTTTATTCTGGCCAAACACCACGAGCTTTAAATTCTGCTCGAGGTTTTTGAGTGTGGTCGCATCATCCATATTGACGGTTTTGGCGGGCATGCGCGCCATGGTTGCGACAATCTCTTCCACCTCTTTGTGGGTGATGGTTTTCTTGCGTTTATGTTCCGGCAGCAGCATCTGCGCCGCGCCTGCTTCATCGAGCACGTCGATGGCTTTATCCGGCAGCTTGCGATCATGAATATAGCGCGCGGAGAGTTCCACGGCGGCTTTTACCGCGCCGTTCGTGTAGCGCACATGGTGGTGTTCTTCATAATAAGGCTTCAGGCCGCGCAGAATTTTAATGGCATTTTCCACGCTCGGCTCGTTCACATCAATCTTCTGGAAACGGCGGGCAAGCGCGCGGTCTTTTTCGATGGAGGATTTATATTCCTTGTAGGTGGTCGAGCCCATGCAGCGGAAATTGCCACGGGCGAGGGCGGGCTTGAGCAGGTTGCACGCATCCAGCGCGCCGCCGCTTGTTGAACCCGCGCCGATGATGGTGTGGATTTCGTCGATGAATAAAATCGCGCCGGGGAGTTTTTCAATTTCTTTGATGACGGATTTCATGCGCTCTTCAAAATCACCGCGATAGCGCGTGCCGGCCAGCAGGCTGCCCATATCCAGCGAATAAATGATCGCGGATTTCAGCACATCCGGCACCTCGCCGCGCACAATGCGCAGCGCAAGACCTTCGGCAATCGCGGTTTTGCCGACACCGGCATCACCAACATAAAGCGGATTATTCTTGCTGCGGCGGGCGAGCACCTGCACGGTGCGATCCACTTCTTCCTCGCGGCCAACGAGGATATCCGTGCGGCCGCTTTCAGCTTTTTTATTGAGGTTCACGCAATATTGCGACAGCGCATCGGCCGGTTTTTCTTTGCTTTCTTTCGCTGGCTGAGTTGGGCGCTCGAGCGATTCAGCGGATTCATCCGTATCCACTTCGCGTTTCCACTCCGCGATTTTCTGGTTATCCGCATATTTCACGATGCCGTGCGAAATATAATTCACCACGTCAAGGCGGGTGAGCTCCTGTTCCTGCAGGAAAAACACCGCGTGCGAATCACGCTCAGAAAACAGCGCCACCAATACATTCGCGCCGGTGACTTCATTTTTGCCAGCGGATTGCACATGGATGGCCGCGCGGTGAATCACGCGCTGGAAACCTGCGGTCGGGCGAGACTCTTCGAGGTCTTCCACCACCAGCGAGGTGAGTTCGTTTTCTAAAAATTGGGTGATGTTTTTCTTGATAGTGGCGACATCCACGCCGCAGCCACGCAGCACCGCAACCGCATCCTGATCATCGGCCAGCGCAAAGAGCAGATGCTCCAGCGTCGCATATTCATGGCGAAATTTTTTAGCAAGCGCCAGTGCGCGGTGCAGACTGATTTCCAGGTTTTTCGACAGCATGGCGGCTCCTCATGGTTATTCCTTTTCCACACGGCACTGAAGCGGATACTCATGGCGCCTCGCTAGCGTAATCACCAGCTCTGCCTTCGTTTCCGCGACATCCCGCGTGAATACACCGCAAACTCCTTCGCCCTTGCTGTGGACCTCCATCATGATGCTGACCGCCTCTTCATGGCTCCTCCTGAAAATATCCTTCAGGATAAACACCACAAAATCCATCGGCGTATAATCATCGTTTATCAGCACCACCTTGAAGAGCGGTGGCCTTTGGGTTTTGACCTTCGGCTCCGCCAGCAAAAGACCGCCTGTGCGGTGCTCCTGCTGCCCCTCCCCAGACTCGCTTCCGGCTATTATTCTAAGGCTGGCAGCGGGTTTGGACTTCTTGGTGTATGATGTGATTATGCCCATAAACGTTGAATAACTCGTAAAACAAACCTTGCAAGATGGTTAAAATTGTAGATTTCTTTCGTTTTTATTTTGTCGCTGAATGGTTAATACATTAAAATTTCTGTTAATCGGCTGAAATAAAACAATAGCTATATAGCCTATTTGGCTGATTTTGGGAAGGGTTCCGCTGGGTTCGTGATCAGTTTTCATAAAAGTTTCATATTCCTGAGCGTGCGCGTGGGCTAAACTTCAAAAAAAATGGGGCTCTATGGAAAAAAATTCTAACACCAAGCAAGAGGGCAATTTTGTCAATGCTCGCAAACTGGCGGAGCTGTTCAATGCAAAGCAGGAGAGAGAAAATTGCCAGATTCGAGTGAAAGATAATTCGTTCATACAGCTTCTAAATAGTGCATATACCAACTGCCAAGATCTACGCAAAAACGGCCGTTATGTTTACAGGCATGGTAATCATGAGGCTCACATCACATTGGGCGATTTTCAAAAAAAACATGATGAGCTTGTTGCTATTAAGGAAGATATCGGCCTGAAAATAGCTGAAATCTACGTGCTCAAAAAATTAGACATCGCAAATAACCCAAAGCCTGAGGGTTTTTTGTCGAGGTCAGATATCAAAAATGAAGCGCAAAGAATTCAGAAAACTGGCGCGGACGTGCTCACCAAGCAGTTGATGACGCCGCTGCTCGAAGCGCTGAAAAAAAAACCCGAGGCCAAGCAGATTGAAATTCAAGGTGTTGTTGTGGCCCCACAGGATCATATCAGGGGGTATCTTGAAAATGGTGGGCAGAAAGCGGTGGCGATTCGCGAGGATGTTGCAAAGGAGCTGATTGCTAAGTTTTCAGGTAAGAAACATAAGGAAGGCCATGGGTGGCTTGAAAGTGAGAAAGCAAGGCAAAAGCAGCGCGCTACAAAAATCATAGAGCTGTGATTTGTGATGACTCGAATAAACAGGGAAAAATTCAGCGTTGCTGGCGTGATTATCGGGTGGTTTGTTTTTGATGGTGTCGTCCGTTCACAAAAAAAACGTACCGGCCTGTCTTCGCTTGGCTTTTGCTGCGCCTTAAAACCCTTGGTTTTGCGCCATTATTTCTAGATCGCGAGTACCTGAAAAAATATTGCACTTTTCCTGTTGACATCACAGATAGTGGGTTATATACCAACGCTCCCTTCGGCAAGTTCCGAAGTGAATCGCGGGGCAAAAACTTCGGTTTTATGTCCACGCTGTAGAATGAAATTGTGAATAGGTTTTTCTGGCATCATATTGCATTGTCAGGCGCGGGAAAAGGCACGCACGGTTCGTAAGAACAATGGGCCAATTCTACCTGATGATGAAATTTTGATGAGTTGATGTAAAATGAATTGCGAAGGTGCAGGACGCTTTGTTCTGTGCGTTCATGGTTCGACACATCGTTCAAACAAGAAATGTAAGTAATAAATATGACAAGAGCATTTGATGGATGCCTTGGCGGTAAGAGGCGATGAAGGACGTAATACGCTGCGATAAGCTCCGGGGAGTTGCGAATACACTTTGATCCGGAGATCTCCGAATGGGGAAACCCCCTCGTATGAGGATCTGCTACTGAATTCATAGGTAGTAGAAGCGAACCTAGGGAACTGAAATATCTAAGTACCTAGAGGAAAGGAAATCTTGAGAGACTCCCTTAGTAGTGACGAGCGAACAGGGACCAGGCCAGTAATAACCGTGTAAGAACTAGAACGATCTGGAAAGGTCGGCCATAGTGGGTGATAGCCCCGTATAGGTAGAAAGCACGGATATTCTTGAGTAGGGCGGGACACGTGAAATCCTGTCTGAATATGGGGCGACCACGCTCCAAGCCTAAGTACTCCTTACCGACCGATAGTGAACTAGTACCGTGAGGGAAAGGTGAAAAACACCCCGGCAAGGGGAGTGAAATAGATCTGAAATCGAATGCTTACAAGCAGTTGGAGCGCGCAAGCGTGACAGCGTACCTCTTGTATAATGGGTCAGCGACTTAATGTGTGTGGCAAGCTTAAACCGATAGGTGTAGGCGTAGCGAAAGCAAGTCTGAATAGGGCGCCTCAGTCACACGTATTAGACCCGAAACCTAGTGATCTAGCCATGGTCAGGTTGAAGGTAGGGTAACACCTGCTGGAGGACCGAACCCACGCCCGTTGAAAAGGTCGGGGATGAACTGTGGTTAGGGGTGAAAGGCCAATCAAACTGGGAAATAGCTGGTTCTCTGCGAAATATATTTAGGTATAGCGTCAGCCGAATACTCCGGGGGGTAGAGCACTGGATGGGCTAGGGGGTCCCAAAGACCTACCAAACCTAACCAAACTCCGAATACCCGGAAGTACTAGCTGGCAGTCAGACGGTGAATGCTAACGTCCATCGTCGAGAGGGAAACAACCCAGACCTACATCTAAGGCCCCCAAGTGGTGGTTAAGTTGGAAAGGATGTGGGAATGCCATAACAGCCAGGAGGTTGGCTTAGAAGCAGCCATCCTTTAAAGAAAGCGTAACAGCTCACTGGTCTAATAGCGTTCCTGCGCCTAAAATGTAACGGGGATCAAACCACCCGCCGAAGATTAGGGCTTGCAGTTTACTGCAAGCGGTAGCAGAGCGTTCTGTAAGCCGTTGAAGCCAGTCCGACAAGGAATGGTGGAGGTATCAGAAGTGAGAATGCTGACATAAGTAACGACCAACAGTGTGAGAAACACTGTCGCCGAATGACCAAGGGTTCCTGCGTCAAGTTAATCTGAGCAGGGTTAGCCGGCCCCTAAGACGAGGCAGACATGCGTAGTCGATGGGAACCACGTTAATATTCGTGGGCCTGCGGGTGAGTGACGGATCCGAATCTTTGTTCCAGCTAATTGGATTGCTGGGGCGGGGAGGAGGGTTCCAGGAAATAGCCCCCGCGTACAGTCCGTACCCGAAACCGACACAGGTGGTCAAGTAGAGTATACTCAGGCGCTTGAGAGAACGATGCTGAAGGAACTAGGCAATTTGCTCGCGTAACTTCGGGATAAGCGAGCCCCATGCGAAGGCAACTTTGTATGGGGGACACAAACCAGGGAGTAGCGACTGTTTATTAAAAACACAGGGCTCTGCAAACACGTTAAGTGGATGTATAGGGTCTGACGCCTGCCCGGTGCTGGAAGGTTAAAGCGAGATGTGCAAGCATTGAACTGAAGCCCCAGTAAACGGCGGCCGTAACTATAACGGTCCTAAGGTAGCGAAATTCCTTGTCGGGTAAGTTCCGACCCGCACGAATGGCGTAACGACTTCTCCGGTGTCTCCAGCATCGACTCAGTGAAATTGAATTCTCCGTGAAGATGCGGAGTTCCCGCGGTTAGACGGAAAGACCCCGTGCACCTTTACTGTAGCTTTGCACTGGCATTAGGAATTGACTGTGTAGGATAGGTGGGAGACGTTGAAGCGTGGGCGCCAGCTCGCGTGGAGTCACCCTTGAAATACCACCCTGTCTCTTCCTGATGTCTAACCATGTCCCGTATATCCGGGTCTGGGACCATGCATGGTAGGCAGTTTGACTGGGGCGGTCGCCTCCTAAAGAGTAACGGAGGCGCGCGATGGTAAGCTCAGGACGGTCGGAAATCGTCCATTAGAGTGCAATGGCATAAGCTTGCCTGACTGCGAGACCCACAAGTCGAGCAGAGACGAAAGTCGGTCATAGTGATCCGGTGGTTCCGAGTGGAAGGGCCATCGCTCAACGGATAAAAGGTACGCCGGGGATAACAGGCTGATCTCCCCCAAGAGTCCATATCGACGGGGAGGTTTGGCACCTCGATGTCGACTCATCACATCCTGGGGCTGGAGAAGGTCCCAAGGGTATGGCTGTTCGCCATTTAAAGTGGTACGTGAGTTGGGTTTAGAACGTCGTGAGACAGTTCGGTCCCTATCTGCCGTGGGTGTAGGAAAATTGAGAGGATCTGACCTTAGTACGAGAGGACCGGGTTGGACGTACCTCTGGTGTACCTGTTGTTCCGCCAGGAGCATACGCAGGGTAGCTACGTACGGAATGGATAAACGCTGAATGCATCTAAGCGTGAAACCAGCCTCAAAACAAGTTTTCCCTATAGGATCGTGGTAGACCACCACGTTGATAGGCTGGGTGTGTACGGCGAGTAATCGCTTTAGCTAACCAGTACTAATCATCCGATTGATTTATTTCTTACTGATGTGCTCGAATCATGAGCGTGCAGCACAAAGCGTTAGATTTCGTTGGTTCGCATCTTGCGAACTTAGGAAATCAACGTCCCCGCGAAGGCGGGGATCCAGTGCACGACGACAATTCAGCATCGTCTCATCAAAATAAGTCACCCAATACAACACAAGTAAAGATGTCAGAAAAACCTAAACACGATTCTTCAGGAAAAAGCCTGATAGGATCTGGTGGTTATAGCCCTGATGGAAACACCCGTTCCCATTCCGAACACGACCGTGAAACGTCAGGACGCAGATGGTACTATGTCTTAAGATATGGGAGAGTATGTGGCCGCCAGTTCCTATCAGGTTTTTTTTTATTTTCATTATGCTGGGCGGCTTGCTTGAAAACGTCGCGCTCGCTCCTGTCACGTAGTAACGGCTACGCTCAGTCGCTCGCACTCCGTTTCCTTTGCATCCGCCTCAGCCTAATGAAAAATACTTCATCCCCGCATTTATTGCGGGGTCTGGTTGTTTCTCCCCGAAAGCCTTTTGGCTTTCACACCGCGTCCGACGAAGCCTTTGGCGTAGGCGGATGAAACAAGCTCAAGACTGATTCGCGCTGCTGCGCTCATATAACAGTTCACATTCAACCTATTCAGAATCAAAACCATTTCGCGCTTAACACATCCTGGCGAAAAATAATACTTTCAAACCGCCAGTTCCCATCAGGCTTTTTTTTAGATCCCCGCGACGTGCCCGCCGAAGCTTTAGCGAAGGGGGAAAGCGGGTATCCTGTATTCTTAGAGCAGTCTTATCCATAATTTTTTGTATTTTATTTTTAGCAAATGCTTGCTGAGCGTGCTTTTTGGTGGTTCCATCGCTTGACGCCTACAAAATATTCATGAATAAATCATAGCTAAACCAAGCTTTTCAGGCCTTTTTTTCAGGATCTCATGGGCATTATTTTGGCAGAGTTGTATGCGAGACAATCAACCAATCTCTGTTTTTAAGCTGGCGGCAAGTTTTATTGCCAAAATGCCTGATTCTGTCGTGGTTCCAAAAAATACAAGATTTGCACATATCGCTGAGAAACGTGGTGCTCATCAGCCTGTTCTTGTTTGCACTGAATTTGCTGGCGCAGAAGATATGAGAAGTAAGTTGAACTCAACTCTCGCAACACTGATCAAATTTGCTTATGAAGAGGCGAAAAAAACTTCGCCGACGACAGTCGATCCTGATCTCATCTTTATCCCATGTGACTGGAAAGAAAAAGAAACAGGAAAGCAATATATAGGGCTAATGGTTGCCAGATCCCAGGCGCGGAAATCTGAAATAAAGATACCTTATCGCCAGCTTGAGCAGTCGCTGGCGCGATTCCAGAAATATTTAATCGGTGATTCAAAGCCGGGGCACCTCAACCATTGGGATATGACGGCCGCCGCATCTGAACCTGGACGCACTGCCAGAACTGAGCCTGTTTATTGCTGGAGTGCCGTGAATGAGCAAGAGTGTGAGCATCTTGTTTTCATGGCGCAATATGCAGATCTGCAGGGAATCTATTACAGCTCGAAATCCCAGTCGAATAATTTGAGTTGGCTTTATATCAAAAAAGAAGATCTTGAAAAAATTCAGCGGATTGAGAGCAGAGGCGTGCTCGGCCTGTCCTGATGAAGTTTCAGCAGGTCAGGCAAACGGTCAGTAATCAACCAGAAACTGCAGCAGGCAGAGATTCGGTGTATTGACTCTGGCATTGTAGGCTGGCGGCGTTTTTGTGTTATCGATGCAGCTATTGCTTCCCGGCGCTCCGCTGGAGACCGCCTGCATGCTGCCTACCTGACCTTTGCCAGTAAAGCCAGTGAAGGCCTGGACTTTGCCAATAGTAGCGCCGCTGACATAAAAATAGCCGGACAACACCGCCGGATCTGGCAGGCCATCATCCATTTTTTCATCAATCTGATACGCTTCAAATGGTGAGAGCGCAGGGCAATAAAATTCACCGCCGCAATTCGCTGTTGCCAGCGCGGAATTGCCGCCCCATTGCTCCGTGATATACAGCGCATTTACGCGGCGCACGTTTGACCACACCGTCCAATGGCCGTGACCAAGCGCGCTCAGCGGCATGGGGTAGTAAGAAGGGCTCGTCGAAAAGCTCATCATGCCTGCGCTTCTGAGAAATGCCCAGTAGTTCATCCCTTCCATATGCAAACCGTCATTGCCCGCGACATTCACGGAATTGGCATCCACGATAATGCCATTATCATTGCCAACATCGCCATCGGCAGGTGCGGGAATGAAGCCAGAGCCTATCCAGTAGCCCTGCGCGGGGGTGAGGCCTTTGCGGATTGCGTTTGAACAATCGCCGGGCAGGCACTGATACTTGGCTTGAAATGATTTGACCGCGTTGACATACGATTCATACTGCCCGATGGTCTGGCGTATCTGTGCCGAGCGGTAAAGATCGGCGCCTGTCAAAATGCCGCCAATGATCAACCCAATAATCACCATGACAACGGATAATTGTATCAGGCTGTAGCCCTGCTCAGAGCAATCTTGACGCATGTGATCCATCGATGATTAGTGAAACTTGACCCCGTGATAAAAATAATAACCGAGCCCCACGGTGAAAATATAGCATCCATAAAGCGAGTGCTCAAAACACACGGCCGCGAGCGATTTCGTGCGCTGGTAGGTTTGCGTAAACAGCAGGCTGCCAATCGCAGAAAAAACCACAGCCACCCAGTTATGCAGCACAATATGAAGCCAGCCAAAGGCAAAAGCATTCAGCACAACACGCTGCATGCTCCCCACCGGCCAGATCAGGTAGCGTTTAAAGAAATAGCTGCGATAAATCAGCTCCTGAGGAAATACCGACAGCAGAGGATAAAAAATCAAAATAGCAAACCATAACTGGATGTTGCTTTGCGGAATGATGAATAGCTGCTCGGGTTTCATGAACCAGGTAAAGGCCGTGAGCGCCACCGCGAATGGGACAAACCGCAGCATGATTCTGGCCAGTTCCTCGCGGTTTAGCGCGGCAAGATTCCACTCCTGAGACAAGCTGATCTGATAATGATGACGGAGCATGCGCTGCGCCAGAAAAGCAAAAAACCACAAAAGCGGCAGCAGCAGCTGGTCGGGCTGAACCACATAAAGCACAATCGGCATGCCAACAAAGATGACCAGAAACTCGATCTGAGGGCGCCTGAGGAAAGCAGAAAACATAGAACAACCTTGCTGTTGCTCGAATTATCCACCTAATTCGTTTATTTTTACCTAAGAACGCTCGTGGCTGAGGCTGATCAGCTTCTGTAAAATGCCAAACGCTGCGCCGCTATCAATCGCCTCGGCCGCGCGCGCGACACCGTCTGCAAGGCTCGCCGCTTTACCACAGACCACCAGCGCCGCGGCGGTGTTCAGCACAACCGCGCGCCGGTAGGCCGATTCCATGCCGGAGATAGCATCCTGCAACGCTTTGGCATTTTCTTCGGCGCTGCCGCCTTTTAGCTCTTCCAGCGAGGCGCGCGCGAGCCCAGCATCTTCCGGGGTGACCTCGAAGCGGGTGATGGCGCCGTCTTTTAGCGCCACAACCTGCGTCGCGCCGGTTAAAGTCAGCTCGTCCAGCCCGTCGCTGCCATGCACCACCCATGCGGCTTTGCAGCCAAGCTCTTTCAGCGCCTGCGCCATGGGCTCCAGCCAGCTTTCACTGTAGACGCCAACCAGCTGGTAATCCGGCGCGGCGGGGTTGGAAAGCGGGCCAATCAGGTTAAACACCGTGCGCAGGCCAAGCTCCTGGCGAACTGGCGCCACGTGGCGCATCGCGCTGTGGAATTTTGGCGCATGCAAAAAGGCGATGTTACATTCGCGCAGGCAGCGTTCTAGCACCGGGATGTCGGCATCGATTTTAACGCCCAGTGCCGCCAGCACATCGGCCGAGCCGGATCTGGAAGAGACCGAGCGGTTGCCGTGTTTTGCCACCGGCACGCCGCATGCCGCGAGAACAAAGGCGGCAGCCGTGGAAATATTGTAGGTGCTGCGCTGGTCGCCGCCCGTGCCGCACGTATCCATGCAGCCGGTGGGGGCATTGATTCTGGGCGCTTTGGCGCGCAGTACGACCGCGCCGGCGGTGATTTCCTGCGCGGTTTCGCCTTTCATGCGCAGACCCATCAGAAAAGCGGCCATTTGTGCGGGGGTCGCGCCGCCGTTCATGAGGATTTGAAACGCGCGCGTGGCTTGTTCCTGCGTTAGGTTTTTCTTCTGGGCGAGGAGGCTGAGGGTGTCTTGGAAATTCATGCAGTTACTCTTTTGTCATCCCGCGTATTAGGCTGAGATCTTAACGATTCCTCCGCTGCGCTGACGCTTCGGTCGGAATGACAGTCTGTTTTATCATCCCGAGCTTGCCCTACTGTCATCCCGAGCTTGCCGAGGG
>Ga0315902_10013548_pt1 | contig 10537 bp, 4 predicted proteins | sample LakEriMetagenome_9_FD_203523 | JGI IMG/M metagenome (GOLD analysis project Ga0315902, IMG submission 203523) | Freshwater fungal communities from buoy surface, Lake Erie, Ohio, United States - Buoy 12 MA117 | ecosystem: Environmental > Aquatic > Freshwater > Lake > Lake biofilm | place: USA...
CCATTCTAAGATTTGAAATGTATCCTTGAAATGGATTAACTGGGGTGCCAGGTAAAGCGTTAATCCCAATTCCGTGAATGGTTGATGTGTTGTATAACGTTCCCGTCTGTGTTGCGGTACCGATCACCACACCATTCACAAAAAATCTAACTAAATTTGAACTATCACGGGTAACAGCTACATGGTTCCAAACACCCTTTACATAAGCATTAGTCACTCCTATGTTTGTGTTCCATGCAGAACCGGCCGTACTTAAAAGAGCTTGCATTTGATTTGAAGCGTTACCTCCATCACAGTCAACTCTAATTGATGCATATGCACCAGAAGTAGAATTAAATGCAAAAAGCCCTTGCTGTGCGCCTGAAGTACTTGTATTGTAGAACCAACACTCCACAGTAAATGCACCGTTAAGTGATAATGATCCAGTGTAACTTGCATAATCTCCAGTACCATCAAAGTAAATACTATTACCATTTTCTGGTATAGTATTAATTAATTCCCCAGTTATAGTACCGAAAGGACTAAGTTCTCTTACTACAGCATCGCCTGCAGTTGTTAAAGTATATCTGTAATTAGAATTATCTACAATTGCATTTGATTGAGCGGTTAGTAATACTGTTGTATTCGTAAATGGATTTGCGTTTGATACTATAACATCTCCGTTAACTGTAAGTGTTACGGCATCTTCACCATTATCTACAATAGTATTTGATTGAAGAGTTAATATTGCTGCAGTATTACCAAATGGACTAAATGTTTTGAACATTTTAGTATCACCAAATCGTGATATTGTAAAGGCATTTGCACTACCATCTATAAATGTATTGCCTTGTAGAGCTAGTAAATATGTATTTGCTACTGCTGTCAATGGTGCTGTTGGCGGAGTAAATGTCGCCGTATATTGGCATGAGCCTACAATAAATCTTAAATTAGAAATATATCCATTGATATATCCACTAGCAAAGTTACTTGATACTCCAATAAATGTACTACCAGAAACGGAAGTCATTGCTTGTGAATCTGTTCTTGTTGATCCTGTTGCCTCAACACCATTTGTAAACATTCTACAAACATTACTAGCATCTCTTGACCAAACATAGTGATTCCATTGTCCAAGATTGCCAGCAATACCATCTGGCATCATAGCATATGTAGACGAGCCTGTTCCAGCAATACCCCATGCGGGTGTGGTCCCATTATTTAAGTAAAAGGCATATTGGGGTCCATCAGAGCCAAACGCCCAATTTCTGTTCATTACTGTGAATAATGAAGTTGATGTAGTAAGTACCCATGCTTCAAAAGTAAATGGTGTACTTGCAGGTATATTAAAATTACTATCATACGGGATAGTTAAATAATCCCCAGTGCCATCAAAGTATGCACTATAACCTTTTTCTGGTATGGTTGTGATACCTAATACGTTATTATTTGTACTTGAATTTAATGAACCAAATTTTGTAAGTGGTGTCAAGTCTGGTAAAAATTCTGAAGTATATAATGCTTGACCATTAATTAATCTAAAGTTTGAAATATAACCAGTATAATAATACCAAGGACTGGTATTATATCTACCAATCATTACTGTATTTACTGTACTAGGTGTAAATGTATTAGTAAGAGCAAGTACTCCATTGACATATGCCCTTGTAGTTGTGCCGCTTCTTGATATGGCAATATGAGACCACGCACTTGTTGATATAACAGCAGTACCTGCAGTTTGAGCATTAGTTCCATCATCCACAACTAACTGATTAGATGTGTTTCTCCAAATGTTTATTCCTGAAGTTCCACCTGCATTAAAACTAACCATAGTCGTCTGCGTGGCATTTACAGTAGGATACATCCAAAACTCAATAGTCCATGACCCACCCATATTCGGAGACGCACCTGTAATATAATCACCATTGCCATCAAAGTATGTACTATATCCTGTTGAAGGAATAGTTGGATAATTGTATAACGCTGCAATATTTGCTGATGGAGTTTGTGATATTTCTAAAGGAGAACTTATAACAGGGAAAGTATTACCTGTATATAATGCTTGGCCTTTAACTACTCTAAGATTAGAAATATTGCCTGTAGTATATGCGGTGGAACCGTCGCCCCCCATATATAACGGGCCGGTTGAAGTATAGTTACCTGTATCAGATCCCGACCCTCTAAGTATACCATTTTGATATACATACGAAATTTGATTGCGTCTAGAAATAGCAATATGGGTCCAAGAATTTCTTGGGATTCCTGGAGTAGTTGTTACCCAAGTAGTAACACCATACGCATCAAGTTTAACATTTCCGGTGGTGTCTGCAGGGTATATTGCGATTCCACCTGAGCCGGTAGATATAAATCTAGTAGTGCTAAATGCCGCAGTAGGATATACCCAAAAATCTATAGTATAATCACCTCGGCCAAATGCAAAGGTTGTAGTCGAAGGTGTTGCTACTACATCTCCACTACCATCAAAGTACACGCTCTTTGAGATCTCTGGTCTTAGTCTAGGATCAATTAATGTTTGTGTGGGTTGTAGAGGAAGTCTTGGAGGATCGAATGCCTGTGTATATACTGCAGTGCCTCTAACAATACGAAAATTTGAAATATATCCAGTAAACCATTGGTCATTATTTTGTGATCTACCAATATTTAGTGTTGCTCCAATAGTTGGGGCGTTACTATTGTTTGCTGAAGATGCTACTGCCCCATCTATAAAAAATATATATCTACCACCTGCTCGCGTAATTGCAAAGTGATGCCAAGCATTTAGATTTGCAGTTCCAGTTAAAGTAAAATAATTACTTGAACCGTTACCAACTTCTACAGTCCATGTAGTGCTAGCATGATATAACATAATAGTATAGTTACCATAATTAAAAACTTGATCAACGGCATTAGTTGTTGCTGTTGCATATGCCCAGCATTCTATTGTAAAATCGTCGGACAAATTTCTTACAGGACTAGGCATAGTTAAATAATCGCCTGTACCATCAAAGTAATGGCTATAATATCCATCGGATGTTGCACTTAATCCTGTTACCGGTGCGGTTGTCTCAATTCTTTGTGCAAGCGGACTGTTATCTTTTATTGTAGATGATTGGCAGGTTAGTAATTTTGTTCCTGGAACAGATGTTAAAGGTACAAGAGAAGGAGTAAAATTACTTGTATATGCGATAGGAGAATTATCTTGTACTATTCTAAATTGCGACATATAGCCGCTAAAATATGCAATAGTTGAACCAACTGTTCCAGAATTAGAAGCACCAATCTTTAAAGAAGATGCGTTTAAAGCTCTAGTTGGAATATATGCTGCGCCGGCGGTGTTTGCACCATTAATAAAAAGATTTATTTGCTGCGAAGATCTATTGTAAACAAAAGCAACATGCGACCAAGTATTTAGTGTTACTGCAGTAGTGGAAGTTAATGTTATAACTGTTCCATTATAATAAAACCAATTTAATTTTCCTGTACTATCTAGATAAAAATCCCAATCATTATTTAAATTATTTAAAGAATTTTTTGATATAATTGATTTAAAACCGGAAAATGACTGAGGAAATATCCAGGTTTCTATTGTTGTATTACTTTTTATCCAATCGAAATTTGTATTATTAGTAGTGGGTAAATCTAAATAATTGGAAGTGCCATTAAAGAAAACACTTGAAGATGTTGTGTCAAAAGATAATGGAACAACAGAAGGTATAAAATTACCAAAATAAACTGCAATGTCTTTAACTATACGAAAGTTGGATATATATCCAAAAAATCCTCCGCTAGGTGTGACGTCGCCACTTATTCTAAAAGTGCCGTTTCCCAGTGTCCCGGATTGTGTTTCTGTTGTTGTGCTTGCAGTGCCATTAATATATAATGTAATTTTTCCACCAAAACGAACCCAAGCAAGGTGAGTCCATTGATTAAGTGCAATTGAACCTGTATAAGTTGTATTGCTTGCACCATACAAATTTGTTTGTATTTGTCCTGTGCTACTTAAAAATGTTACGAATCTATTAGTAGTTTCTGTTCCAGCACACCATATTGTAGGACCATTTGAAAAAGATGTAGGGTAAACCCAACATTCTATAGTGAAATCTTTCTCAAATTGAAATGCTGCGGTAGACGGTGTTGTGATATAATCACCGCTTCCATCAAAGTAAACACTACCTTTTTGAACTCCTGAGAAGGTTCTTAGAGACTGTTTTCTATCAGATATTCTTGAAATTGCCATTATACATCAATATACTTCGGAACCAAATAAATTAAATGTTACATTACCAGCCGAGTATACGGATACTACATCTGTTGCTGCTAAGGTAACTCCCATTGTTAAAGCAATAGAATCACCAACTGCTATAGGTACATCGTATGCAAGATAAGATGCACTAGACAATGCAGTATTGGCTGGTCTAATTGCTATTCTAAAGGATGATGCTGTAGTAAAAGATGTATTACAAATATTCATCGTAGATATAACTGCACTGTTACTCGTAGGTACAGCATATATATCAAATAATGTAGCCGCGGTTGGCGCTCTTTGCGCCAAAACTTTATAAGTGTTTGCCATGTTGTATTAAGCTCCCATTAACATGAACGGACTAAAACTTTCTGAAATAGCACCAGGTACCGCAGTTGAACTAATCCTACCATTTGCTTCAATAGATATTCCTGAACCGGAAGTAATTGCTGCAATTGCTCTTGCATTTGTAAAGTACAAATTTGTACTTTCAGTAACAGTTGCAGTAGTAAGACCAGATGAAGCACCAGTAATCGCAGTATAATCTTGAAAGGTAGGTTCAACTCCGTTAACCGCAATTAGCTTATATAACCTATTGGTTGTTGGATTAAACCATTCATCCCCCAGAGCAAGTCCGGGGGGTTGCGTGGTTGATACTATATGCGCCATTTATTATGCCTGTGCTTCTGTCCAGCTGATACGAGAGTTAATATTTGCCGTTGCTTGTCTTTGTAATGAAGTAGCACAAATTGTAATCATATCAGGACCATCTGGATATTTATTCAAGTATGTGTTGGCAAGATTGGATAACCCTCCACCTAAAATACTTGTACCAAGATCTCTAACAATTGTCATTTCCTGTTGTGATTGACCTGTGTTTTGTGTAAAGAATGAGAATATGTTCTCACCGCCAATAATTGGAGTTGCATTTGCATGCAATACATATTGTGCCAAGCTTGACCCACCCACGTTCTGCCAGAAACCTGATGCCGGAGTCCCGTTTAGAATAACGTCTACACGGAATGGGGAAGTGGTTAACGCATCCATTTGTCTTAGAACCAATTGCATTCTATTAACAAGTTCTCGCTGACCTAATTGACCAACAAAACCATTATCCACACTAGGAGCTATACGCAAACTAATTAAAGCATAACGTTGATTTTCTGGTAAATTTCTAATAGGATCATTTTGACCAATGTTAAACACTAATGATTTATCATCATCGTATTTACCGTCCATAATAACTGAAGATCCCCAATGAGAAACTGTTACCGCAGTCTGTGGTGCAGATAATGCAACTTGTATTGGAGCAGTTGCGCTATACGTAAACGTATTTGCCGAAGGAACTCCGCCGTACTGTGCTCTAGCTGCAATAATTAATGAATTTGCAGATTTTGAAGAATATGAAATATATTCAATTGGACCTGTTCTATTTAAACTAGATGTTAAATACACTACACCCGACGGTGGAAACTCGGATGCATCTGCAACAGTTATAGCTGAACCTGCACCTGCACCACTTGATAAAGTAGAAGTTAATATAGTATATGGATTTAATGTGTTTGTTTCATAACGAGCACACATATTACCAGATCTCATATATGCTTCAGTATTTACGTTATTATTTGCAATTCTGTCGCAATATACTACTTCTCCTCTAGTATTTTTAAATCCAAATCTTACTGCGCCTGCACCATACCAAGAATAATCAATATAGAACATCTGCATTTTGGACAAATCTAAATTAAATAGAGATGCACCTGTGCCGTCCATTTTATCAATGCTCCAAGAACTTTGTGGACGTTTTGTGTCTATTGTCTTTGCAACTCGACAATTTTTTGCAGATAATCCTCTATATTCTGGACTAATAGACAAACTTGTATCAGATTCAATTCCTTTGATCATATAGGACATACCGCGAATAACAATATAATCGCCCGGCATTAATTGAGAAGAGAATTTTGTTGCAGTGCCTGTTACAATAGGAGAACCTTGTGCAATCTGCACCACCCCGCTTATTTGTTGTGTACTTGATCGTCGTACAGTATAAATTCGTTGACCATCAAATTCAAAGAAAAATCCATTTTGTTGGTCGAACATACCTATACGAGTCTTAGAACCATACCATGAATCAGGAGAAACTGTTATGGGGAATCCTGTTGCAGGAGATGCAGTAGGAGAAGTTGATGTAGTATATCTAATCGTTAATGGAGTAACTGCGGTAATAGTAAATGTTCCATTATATGCAGATTCAGTACAACCGGAAACTTTAATATTTGCTCCAGGATTCATACCATGTACTTGTCTGCAAGTAACAGTAACAGTAGTTCCGGAAGATGTAACAGTATCAACTTCAAATGCAGGTTTTAAAATAGAACCTGTACTGAATTGAATACCTTTACCTGATTGATATCTAAAATATCTTCGTGTTTGTCTAATTACCTGATATCCATGTGAAGAATTTACGTTTGTAAATTGTACTCCGCCATCAAACGGTCTATGTGTAACATAGCTGTATGGTCTAGGATATAACACATTGCTTGGGAATGCTCCGTTGGTAAATGTTAATGGACCAGCTCCACTAAACACTTGACCGTTAGCAGTAAATGTATTACTTGAAGGTGTTGTTTCTACAACGTAAGGACCATTTAAATTAGTAACACCCGTAGTATAATTTAACCAGAAACTATTACCAGGTTGGAAACCATGTCCATCTGTTGTTGAGATTGTTAATAAATTTGATGTAACTGATACGTTGTTAACTCTAATAGCAGCATTAGAATACCAATCACCTATAAAGACCATAGTCTTATTAGGATCAAACAATTCCCATTGAGGGACACCTAATGTTCTAACAGTAAATGCCACGTTAGGATTTACTGTTTCTACTGTCCACCATCCGTCTGCGTTTGCTGGATCTAATGTACCTTGAACAAATATGGGATCACCCACAACCACATTGGGTGTTACTGTATCAGCTGTAGCAAACATATAAGATGTATTGCCTTGATAAGAACCAGTAATATTAGATACGGTTACTGCACTTAGATTATTAAAGAAAGCACTTGGTCTATTGTCTAATAAAGTGATACTTTCCCATTTTGTAGGCTGTGTACCATATTCAAAGTCAGTATCAATTAAAGACTGAGGTTCGGATACTCTCATTTTTCCGACAGGATCAAAGAATGTTTCTGCCGGTACAAATTCTTGATATGTTTCTTCAACTAAAACACTTAACTTATCAGAACTACTCATAGCAGTAGTATTATAGTTAAGAATAATCGTTGTTGTTTCTAAAGGAACATTTCTATTATCAACAGTGACGCCGTTTGTATATGATACTGCAGTTAGATTAGGATCACTAAAGTTGTAAATAACTGTGTTACGAGTTACGTTAGTAATTAATAATAACTGTTCTCTACGAATATTTTTACCATTCACCACCACTGTTCTGGTGCTTGGTGAGAATGTGTAACTTTCTAAGATTACATGTTTTGCCATTTAATTTAATCTCCTAGGGCTATGCTACTTGGGGTAAAGGGGTAGCGTCTTTGTTGTGCTGAACTGCTAGTGTTGCGAAGTATTATAGAACATTGATTTCCGGGATTGGGTGCAGTATAAAAAATAATATTATCATCTACCACTCTATACCCCCTAAATGAATCAAATGGGGTTATCCAAGGCCAGGTTAATTGTTTTACATATGGCATTAAAACTGAGCCATTAATCGCAACGTCTACATCTTTTGAATCTACTATTGAATTATTTATTACCGTAGAAATATTCGCGGTATCTAGAGTTAAACCAAATACTGTTTTTTCACCGTCAAATTGCGGTGAAACATCATCTAAAACATAGTTTGCAAAAGATCTGAATGCAGGATTGCCGTTAGCATTTACAGCAAGAAGGCTGTCTGCTGGGCTTGTACCTGCACTTATCTGTGCACTGCTTATTCTACGCATAATTGTTCTTTTAGTTTATACTTATATTTATAAGAAACGGATTCTTACCATCGTATTGTGCCTGAACTGTAGAATTGGTAAATTACATTACTGTTAATTATTGATACTAAAGTATTTCCGGTAACTGTTGCAGTTGCATAAGCAGCCGGATGACTAATAACAACTACACCTGCACCACCTCCGCCTCCGATGTTTGCAAATTCAATAGTGCCGGTCGGTGTACTATTTCCTTGATATCCTTTGCCGCCGCCACCTCCGCCTCCAGTGTTTATAACACCGCTTCCTGCTAATGTATAAAGAACCGCTCCTGGTGCAAGAGTAGATCTAGCTCCACCCGAACCTCCTCCGCCAACCCCACCTCTACCCAAGGAACCTAATGTTCCGCCCACATATAGTCCGCCACCGCCACCGCCAGCATAAGCTACATTTGCCCCAGATATTGTAGAGTAAACGCCGGCACCCGCATTTGCCCCAATTGCGTTAAATGGTGCAGCTTGATTACGTCCAAGACCTGCTTCGGCCGCACCGCCGCCTCCGCCACCTTGTTCTCCTGCAGGAGTTGATCCACTATCTCCCCCCGGAAATCCTTGTCCTGGAGTTCCTGATCCTCCAGCAGATACTGAACCACCCAGGCCACCCGAGCCTCCTCCAGAACCACCCGCGGCACCAACAGCTGGGATTCCACCATCAGATCCCCCGCCGCCCCCGCCACCTAATGCAATAATACTAAATACTGAGGAATCACTTCCATTGCCTCCTCTTGCTCCAGGTGACCAACCGCCAGGTCCATCTGCGCCGGCGCCGCCACCTGCACCTACAGTAACAATATATGTATTACCCGAATAAGCAGTATTTGATCCTCGTAATAAGCCGCCGGCTCCGCCGCCGCCTCCAGAATTATTAGGTCCTGCGCCGCCGCCACCGCCACCTGCTACTATTAAATACGAAGTAGGTATAGGAATACCTGGAGGAGTAGGTTGAGCTGTTGCAAAATTGATAGTGCCAGATTGCCAGAATCTATAAATTATATTTCCGCCAGTATAAGTAATATTTGGACTTCCGGTGACATTTGCTGTTATAGGATAATCCTGAGGATATCTAAGTACAACTATACCAGAACCACCTTTTCCTGAATCATTTGATCCCGGAGGATTCGAGCCACCTCCGCCTCCGCCCGTATTCACATTTCCTAAAGCACCATTACCAGAACCAGCATTACCATCTCCTCCGCCGCCAAGGCCGCCTTTGCCGCTTCTGCCTGCTGTTCCTGCACCACCGCCACCGCCTGCGTAATATAATGCAGTTCCTGTTATTGTTGAAAGTAATCCAGCGCCACCTTGATATATTCCAGATGGACCAGGATTTCCTGTAGCACCGGCACCTCCGCCGCCCCCGCCTTCATCAAATGTTGTATTATTTGATCCGCCAAAACCACCAGGATTTCCTTGTGAAGGTGAACCCCATGATATTGATAATCCTTGAGTACTATTTGCACCTTTAGAAGAAGAGCCACCGCCGGACCCGCCTCTTCTACCTAGATGTGATCCAGTTGCAGGAAATAATGCTGCACCATCCCAGCTTCCTCCACCGCCACCGCCATATGCAGTGTATCCTAATACTGAAGTATTAGAACCATTTCTTCCTTGACTGTTTGGAGCAGAACCTCCAGTACCGCCCGCACCAATTGTTATTGTATATGGAGTATTGGTTTGTATTGGCACGCCACTAAGTGCGATTAATCCGCCGGCTCCGCCGCCGCCTCCCCAGCCCCATCCACCTTGGCCTCCGCCTCCTACTGCAAGTAATTCCATAGTAGTTGTCAATTGAGGCAGTATTGTAAATCCGATTGTTCCAGAATTTACAAAAGAATAAATTATATTATTGCCAGAATATACTATATTAGGCGAACCAGTAGTTGTGATACCTAATCCATTACTTGTATAAGTTGCACTTGAAATATACGAACTAGGTATTCTAATGATCGCAATACCCGGACCACCGTCACCGCCTTTTGTAGTAGAAGTTGAAGAGGTCCATCCTCCACCGCCTCCACCTGACCCAGTATTCATTCTACCAGGTGTTGCAGATTTGTATGCAGAATAACCTGTTCCGCCTATGCCCGAACCACCGGCGCCTCCCAAACTTGTTCCTACGGTTCCTCCTCCGCCACCTGCACCATAATAAGAATTAGAACCAGTTATTGTATTTAATATTCCAGCGCCACCTGCACCGCCAACACTAAGACCAATATTTACATTTGAAATTCCATTTGCGCCTAAACCGCCGGCACCTCCACCGCCACCGCCGGTTTCATCATATGCATATAAGCTACCTACAAGCCCACCTGAACCGC
>Ga0315902_10013549_pt1 | contig 10537 bp, 9 predicted proteins | sample LakEriMetagenome_9_FD_203523 | JGI IMG/M metagenome (GOLD analysis project Ga0315902, IMG submission 203523) | Freshwater fungal communities from buoy surface, Lake Erie, Ohio, United States - Buoy 12 MA117 | ecosystem: Environmental > Aquatic > Freshwater > Lake > Lake biofilm | place: USA...
CCCTGGGTTACGGCGTGATGAACCTGCTGATGGCCGCCACGCCGCTGGCCATGCAGCAGTGCAAGCACCCGTTCGAGAGCGCCACGCTGGTGCTGGAGTGGCATGTGCTGGGCATGTTCGCGCCCAGCTTCTTCACCGGACACCTCATCAAGCGCTTCGGTGCCCTGCCTGTGATGGGCGTGGGCGTGGTGCTGAACCTGGTGTGCGTGGCGGTGGCCCTGAGCGGTGTGGACCTGATGCAGTTCCTGGTGGCGCTGTTCGTGCTGGGTGTGGGCTGGAACTTCCTGTACACCGGCGGCAGCACGCTGCTGACCACGACCTACCGGCCTGATGAGAAGAACAAGGCCCAGGGTGCGATGGACACCTGCGTGTTCGCCACCATGGCGTTGAGCTCGTTTTCCTCCGGCGCGCTGGTCACCACCCAGGGCTGGACGCTGCTGAACCTCGGTTCGCTGTTGCCCATCGCGCTGGTGGGCGGGGCCTTGCTGTGGCTGGCGGCCAAGCAGCGAGCGGCGGGCCGGGCGCTGTAGAGATCCCCCTCAAAGGCCCTCACCAGGCAAGGTCAGGACCCATCCTTCCTGGCGACCCTGGGGGTTGCGACCCTGTCCCACCAGGGTCAGGCCGTTATGCGAGATGCCTGTGGCGCGCTGGAGGGTCCAGCCCTTCAGCTCGATCCGGTATCTCGTCTGCAGGATGTCCTCCAGCCGGGACCAGCCGGTGGCTGGGGTCCAGATCATGGCCGTCTCGCCGGCGCTGGAAGCAGCCCACCCCACGACCACCCGTCCATCATCCGACATCCCGCCTGCGATCACGTCGCCCAGCCCTTCTTGGCCCACCCCCAGCGGCGCCATGCCGGTGGCTGGGGTCCAGCGAAAGACCCGGCTGCGGCCCAGCCCGTCGGTGGAATAGCCCGCAATGGCGGTGCCGTCCCGCGAGACGGCTGTGGCCACGGCGGCCACATCCTGCGGCAGGTGACCGAGCACGCTGACCTGCCCCGCTGCTGTCCAGGCGACGGCACCGGTCAACACGGGGTGGCCCGAGCCCACGATGGTCGACGCATCAGCCGAGACGGCCATCGCATTGCTGGAGCGGCTCGTTCCCCCACCGAACTGACCCAGCGAAGTGATGCCCGAAGCCTGCGTCCAACGAAAGCCTGCATTACCCGCCAGCAAACAGGTCCCGACGATCATCAAGCCATCGCCGGACACACCACTGGCCACGCAAAGAGAGGCTCCGTTCAGGGCGGGGAGCTGTTGCATCCCCGCCGCAGGCGTCCATTGAAAGGCCACGGCGCTGGACCACGGAGCGCCGGCCTGGCCCACGATGACCGAACCGTCGTAGGAGGCAGCGCGCGCGCTGCTGGTTGCGCCGCCGGCCAGGACCCCCAAGGCCCTGAGGCCTTCGGCCTGGGTCCAGAGGAACGCCTGTCGGCTGGTGTCAGCACCGCCGCTGGCGCCCACGACCACGCGGCCATCGCCTGACACTGCCAGGGCCTCGCTGGCGCTGTCCCCTGCCAACGCGCCCACACCGGAAAACATCACCTGGGGCTTGTCAACCGCCCACCCGATCTGAACGTCGCCGCAACCCCACAAACAGGCGGACCAGGCCAAGCTCAGCGCCAGGGCTTTCAAGCCCCGAAGGCCTGCGGTTTCGACTCTCGCGCTGCGCCGTCGCATATCCAACCCCCTGCGCCACGAGGAGGCCCCTCATTGGCAAGCGGACACGCTAGCCCATGCCCAAGCGCCTGGGGTGCACGCGATCAAGTCTGAAGCGCGGGCTCAGAGCGCCTGCACCATCCTGAGCACCGCGACCATGCCGGGGTCGTCGTAGGCCGCGACGCGGCCGGCGTGCAGCCTTGCCCGGCCGATGCGGCCAGGCTGTGGGTGCAGCGCCTGCAGGGCCGCGTGCAGCGCCTGTTCTGCGTGGAGCACGGTCCAGGGTGTGCCGTCCAGTGGCTTGGACCGCTGGACCGCCAGCAGGGCGTCAAGCAGGGTCTTGTCGCCTTCCTGAGCCTCGCCGAGGCGGGCCACCGCCGCCGCGGCGTGGCCCAGCAGTTCGGCCATGTCGCCGTCGCCCAAGGCGTGCGGCATCGCCGCCTGCCAGCAGGCGCGAGCGGCGGCGCGCAAGGCGGCCCCGAGCAGGGTGGCAAAGCTCGAACCTGAAGCCGCAGCGCAGCGGGCCCCGGCTTCCTGCAACAGGTCCGCCACCGTGCCGTCGGCAAGCGGCGTGCCGTCCAGTGCGTTGGCGCAACGGGCCAGCGTGGTGCCCAGATCACCGTCACCTACCACCGCATCCAGGGCGTTGAGCTCGGCGGCGGCCTGACGCAAGCCCTGGCTTACCCGCCACAGGGCGCGCTCGACCGCCGCGCGGTCGACGCTCATGCCGGCCGCCAGAACGGCGAGCTGGCCGGTGCCAACAGCAGCGGCTCCAACCGGCCATCCAGGCGCAGCACGGTGAGCGAGGCTCCGGCCATCTCCATCGACGTGGCGTACTGCCCGATCAGGGGGGCGACGACCGTCTGCCCCTGGCTTCGGAGGGTGCGCTCGACAGCGCGGTACAGGATGTAGAGCTCCTCCAGAGGGGTGGCGCCCAGGCTGTTGACCATGACCGACACACGGTCGCCGCGCAAGAGGTCGAGTTCGGGCAGGACGGCTTCGAGCATGGCCTGGGCCACCTGATCGGCTGCCTGCATCGGGCCGGTCCACAGGCCCGGCTCCCCGTGGATGCCCATTCCGAAGGCCATGTCGTCAGCCCCGATGTCGAAACCCGGCCGGCCCGCTTCAGGAATGGTGCAGGGTGACAGCGCCACGCCCACGCTGCGCAGGCTGTCGCAGGCCTGCTGCGCCACCGCGGCGACCTCCTCCAGGTTGCCGCCGGCCTCGGCGCAAGCGCCGGCCAGCTTGAACGCGTAAGCCATGCCCGCCACCCCGCGGCGCAGATGGCGCTGCGACGCCACGGCACTGGCCACGTCGTCGGCCACCCGCACGGCCCGCACCTCCACGCCCTCGTCCTGCAGCGCCTCGGCCGCGAGGTTGAAGTTCATCTTGTCGCCGCCGTAGTTGCCGTACAGCTGCAACACCCCGGCGCCCGCGCTCACGGCACGCATCGCCACCTCGGCGTCTGCCACCGTCTGCCCAGCGAAGACGTTGCCCACAGCGCAGGCGTCCAGCAGGCCGGGCCCGACATAGCCGACGAACATCGGCAAGTGTCCGGAGCCGCCGCCCGTGACGATGCCCACCTTGCCGGGCCGGGGTGCGGCCGCGCGCACGACGACGCGCGGGTGCCCGGGCAGCTGGCGGTACTGCCCCGGATGGGCCGCGCACAGGCCTTCGAGCATCTCGTTGACGTAGTCACCCGGTTGGTTCAGGAACTTCTTCATCTTTCACGGCCTCGGTACATCGGCGCTCAGCCAGCGCTTTTCAGGCTGCCAGCACGGGCTTGAGCACCTCAGCGATGCGCGCCTTCAGGCCTTCGTCGGGTGGGACCATCGGGGCGCGCGGGTGGTACAGCGGCAGCCCCTGCAAGTGCTGGATGTACTTGACGCAACCCGGCAGGATCTCGTGCGGCAGCGTGTTCCACAGCCGGTTGAGGTGGAAGTGCAGTTGGCGGGCCTCGTCGTGCCGGCCGGCCTTGACCATGTTCTGCAGGCGGACCACGGGCCCGGGCACGGCACTGGTCAGGGCCGAGATGGCGCCGTGCATGCCCAGGGCGAAGCCGGGGTACAGCAGCGCATCGATGCCGCTGAGCACGATGTTGGGCTCCTTGACGTTGAGCAGCAGGTCCGACAGCGACTTGAGGTCGCCGCTGCTCTGCTTCATGCCGATCACGCCCGGCACCTCGTCCATGATCCGCAGCATGGAGTCCACGCTCAGGTAGTTCCAGGGGATCACGTTGTAGATGAGGATGGGAATACCGGTTTCCTCCCAGATGGTGCGGAAGTGCTGGATGGTGGCCTGCTCGTCGGGCTTGAACAGGTAGTGCACGGGCGTGACCTGCAACGCCACCACCTTCATGCCTTCGAGCATGCGGGTGCGGCGGATCGCCTGCACGGTGCTGTTGACGATGAGGCCGGCCAGGAAGGGAACGCGCCCGGCGGTGGCCTCGTAGGCGTCCTGCATCGACTCGACGAACTCGGCGTCCGACAAGGTGTGGCCCTCGCCCGTGCTGCCCCCCACCACCACGCCGTTGGCGCCGGCATTGACGATGAGGTCGATCTGCTCGCGCATGGCGTTTCGCACCAGGCGGCCCTGCTCGTCGAAGGGCATGGCGATCGGGGGCAGCACGCCGTGCAGCAGGTGGCGCAGGTCAGGAGTCTTCGAGCTCATCTTGGGGTTCCTGTGGAGGGTCTTGTGAGGGGTGCGCCGATGCGGACCGCGGAACCGGGAGACCGTGAAGTGCGCAGATCAGGGTGTTCAGCACTTGACACGGGGAGCCCCGGTTCATAAAGTCTCTCAGCGTTCCGCAGTTCGGTCAAGTGTTCCGGTATCCGGACGTTTAGCTGAAGTTTTTATCTCAACCCCTACAGGAATCCGCATGAAGCCCTCAGGAATCACCCGCAGAGCCGGCCTGGTCGCCATGAGCGCCTGGCCGCTGGCCGCCACCTCGCCCTTGGCCTTTGCGCAATCGGGGGACGCCTATCCCAACCGGGCAGTGGAACTGGTGGTGCCGTTCGGCGCCGGCGGCGGCACCGACGTGCTCGCCCGCGTGTTCGCCGAGGCCGCCAAGAAGCACTTCAGCCAGCCCTTCACCGTCTTCAACCGGCCCGGGGCCAGCGGTGCGATCGGCCTGGGCGAGGTGGCACAGAGCAAGCCTGACGGCTACAAGATCGCCATGATGACCCTCGAGATGGTGATCCTGCCGCACCTGGGCATCGGCAAGTACCAGCCCGAGGATTTCGTGCCCATCGTTCGGCTCAACCAGGACCCGGTGGTGCTGGCCGTGAGCGCACAGTCCCCCTGGAACACCGTGGAAGAGTTCGTGGACGCCGCCAAGCGCAGCAAGGACGGACTGCGCTTCGGCAACGCAGGTGTGGGCGGGGTCTCGCACCTGGCCGCGCTGGGCCTGCAGCAGAAGCTCGGCGCCACCTTCAACCACATCCCGTACCAGGGCAACGCCCCGGCCGTCGTGGCCCTGCTGGGCGGCCATATCGACGCGGTGGTGCCTTCCCCTTCCGAGGTCTCTTCCCAGGTGGCCGCAGGCAGGTTGAGGATGCTGGCGGTCATGGGCGACCAGCGGCTGAAAGGCTTCGAGAACGTGCCCACGCTCAAGGAGCGGCGCATCGACCTGTCGATCGGCACCTGGCGCGGGCTGGGTGCGCCTCGTGGCCTGCCAGCTGATGTGCTGGCGAAGTTGTCCGAGGCCGCCATGAAGGCCGCCCAGGACCCCGCCGTCAAGGAAGCGATGGACAAGCTCAACCTGGGCTACTCCGTCGCCGACGGCGCCCGGTTCAAGGCGGAAATCGACCGTGACAGCGCCTACTTCAAGGCCCTCATCACCCAGCTCAATCTGAAGGTGAACTGAGCGCCCACGCGCTGGCTTGGGTGGGCTGGCAACGCCCAGGCTGAAGCTTGGCGCGTTGAGGGGTCGGTACACTGCTTCATCGCTGGGAAAGCGCTGCCGGAAGGGGCGGATTGCCGTGGCCTGGCCGGGGTTCCCGGCAACGCAGAGCGCCCACCGAGACGCAGAGCCCCCCAGCCCGCCACACCCTCGCTGAGCACACCCATGGCCCTACCCGCGCCCGCTGAAAAGGACGACAAGAACCGGATCCAGTCCTATCAGCGCATGATGGATGTGCTGCAGTGCTTTACAAGCGTATCCAGGCGCCTGACGCTCGCACAGATTGCCGCGGGCACCGGCTTGCCCAGGCCGACGGTGCACCGCATTCTTGGGGCCCTCAGGGAGATCGGCTTCATCGAGCAGGACGTCAGGGGCGGCGGCTACATGCTGGGCATCGGCTTGTACGAGCTTGGCAGCCTGTCCCTGGCCAACATGGACCTGCACCGCGAAGCGCAACCCTTCGTGGACCAGCTCGCGCGGCACTCCAGCGCCTCCGTGCACCTGGGGGTTTTCAACGGCCAGAGCGTTGTCGTGATCGAGCGGGAGGACTTCGAAGAGCCCCGCAAGAGCCTGGCCAGCCGCGTGGAGATCGCACCCATCCACTGCACGGGCGTGGGCAAGGCGGTGGGGGCGTACCTGCCCAAGGACCTGGTGGCCCGTATCGCGGCGGGGGGGCTGCGCCCTTACACCTCGCACACGATCACCTCGCTGGCTGCGCTGGAGCGGGACCTGGCCAAGGTGCGCAAGCGCGGCTACGCCCTGGACAACGAAGAGCTGCAGCTGTTCGTACGCTGCGTGGCCGCGCCCATCCGCAACGCCGCCGGCCGCGTGTTCGCGGCCATCAGCGTGTCCGGCCCGCCTGAGCGCATGACGGCCGAGCGCCAGCTGCAGCTGGCCTCTGTGGTGATCGACACGGCTGGCGCCATCTCCCGGCATCTGGGGTTCGACGGTACCGTGGCGGGGTAGGCGCAGTCGCGGCGCCTCCTCTTCAGGCGCACGGCGCAAGCCAGCCACAACGACTGAGCCGGCTCAGCGAGCCCCACGCCGATACACCACCCAGTACACCCCGGCCACCAGCACACTGCCGCCCACCAGGTTGCCGGTGATCACCGGCAGCAGGTTGGCCAGGATTGCACCCGCGCCCGGTGCCGCCAGGCCCGCGGCCGCAGCCGCGGGCTCCAGCAGCAGGGCCAGCGGAAAGAAGAAAAAGTTGGCCACCGAGTGCTCGAAGCCCAGCGCCACAAAGGCGGTCACAGGGGGTACCACCGCCACGGCCTTGTCCACCACGCTGCGGCCGGCTGCCGCCATCCACACCGCCAGGCACACCAGCACGTTGCACAGCACGCCGCGCAGGAAGGCCACGTCGGCGGGCAGGTCCGCCTTGGCCTGCGCCACCTTCAGCGCCTGCTGTGCAAGACGGCCGCCGTTGAGCGACCCCAAGTCCGCGCCCGCCACGGCCCAGGCCAGCAGCCCGGCGCCCAGGGCGTTGCCCAGGCAGACCACCCCCCAGTTGCGCAGCACCTCGTTGGCTGACAGCCGCCCATCGGCCCAGGCCATGGCCAGCAGGTGATTGCCGGTGAAGAGCTCGGCCCCGGCCACCACCACCGTCAGCAGCCCGAGCGAAAAGACCAACCCACCCAACACCCGCGCTGCAGCGAAAGACCAAGACGGGTCCGAGGTCACCAACAAGAAGAACAGAGACCCAAATCCGATGTAAGCGCCCGCCAACACGGCCAGCAGCAGCATCGACGCGAACGGCAGACGCGCCTTGGCCACGCCCAGCACCTCGATGCGCTCGGCCACCTCCTTGGGGGAGAAGGCATCGAAGCTGAACGAGGGTGTCCGCTGTCCGGGCTTAGCGCCCCTGTCGGGGTCAGGCCCCGGCGAGGAGGGAGGCAGGGTCGGTCCGGACATGCCCGCTCTTGCCCGTCCCGGCGCTACCGCCCCAGCAGCACCTTCTCCAGAAACAAGATGCGCGCGTAGAACAGGTGGTCGGCGTTCTCCTTCTTGGCAAAGCCGTGGCCCTCGTTCTCGGCGATCATGGTCCACACCGGCACGCCGTTGGCCGCCACGGTGCGGGCGATCTGCTCGGCCTCCTGCACCGGTACGCGCGGGTCGTTGCGGCCGTGGATGACGAACAGCGGCACCTTGATGCGGTGGGCGTTGTTCAGCGGGGCGATCTCCTGCATCCACTGGCGCATGGCGGGGTCGCGCTCGTCGCCGTACTCCACGCGGCGCAGGTCGCGCCGGTAGCTCTCGGTGCGCTCCAGGAAGGTGACGAAGTTGGAGATGCCCACGGCCGGCATGGCACCGCGGATGCGGTCGGAGTAGTGCACCGCCACCGCGTTGGCCATGTAGCCGCCATAGCTGCCGCCCTGGACCACGACGCGCGAGGCGTCCAGATCGGGCTGCTGCGCAATCCAGTCCAGCAGGGCGCCAATGTCCTTGACCGAGTCCTCGCGCAGGCGGCCATTGTCGAGTTGGTGGAAGGTCTTGCCAAAGCCGGTGGAGCCGCGCACGTTGGGCTCGATGAAGGCGATGCCGAGTTCGTTGACGATGTAGTTGTAGCGGCCGTTAAAGCCCACACGCGCCTGCGCCTCAGGCCCGCCGTGGATATCGATCAGCACCGGACGCTTGCCGGTGAACTTCGCGGGCGGGCGCTGGATCAGGCCGGTGATGGTGCGGCCATCAAAGCTCCTCCAGGCGATCGGCTCGACGGGCGTGAAGGCACGGGTGTCGATGCCGGCGGTGTCGGCCGCCACCCACAGCGCCCCAGCCGCGGGTTGAGGTGTAGAGGCAACGGCCAGGTCCAGCACACGGATCTCGGAAGGCGCAGACGGCGACACGTCGGTATAGACCAGGCGCCGCCCGTCGTCGGACAGGCGTACTGACGAGACATTGGTGCCGCGGGGGAGCGCCAGCGGCAGAGGCTTCAAGGTCGGCAGGTCGTACAGCCTGGCCACCCCCACGCCCGCCTCGTTGGTGACGAACACCGCGCGCCGCAGGTCCTTCGAGACGGCGGCGCTGCCCACATCCCAGGGCACGTCGGCGGTGATGGGGTCGAAGCGGTGGGCCGCCACGTCGTAGCGAAACGCCTGGCGGAACTCGCCGAAGCGGTCGGTCACGACGAGGAAACCTTGGCCGCCCTGCATCAGGGTGCTGGCGAAATGCACCGCGCGCGGCTCGCCATCGCGCGGCAGCAGGCGGCTGCGCTGGCCCGTGCCGAGGTCCACCCGCCAGACTTCGGACTGGCTGGCCGAGATGTAACGGTTGACCAGCACCCAGCGGTCGTCGGGCGCGACGTCGGCCGCCCACCAACCCGTGCCGGGCAGGTCCACACGCCCCAGAGCGCGGCCGGTCTTCACGTCCACCAGCGACAGCGCGTTGGAGGCACCACCGGCCCCCGCAGCCGCGGCGTCCACCTTGGCACAGGTGATGGTGACGGCGTTGCCGGCGCGGTTGAAGGTGCCCGCGTCGCAACGCTGGCCGGGCTCGGTCAGCGCGGTCTCCTGAGCCGTTGTCAGATCGCGGCGAAACACCTGCGTGGCCTCGTTGCCACCGCGGTCGCGTTCAAACACGATGAAATTCGGGTCGGCCGGCAGGAAGTTGCCACTGCGCGTGGGCTCCTCTGCCGTGGTGACCTGCTTCAGCGCCTGTCCGGGCGCATCGCTCAAGTGCAGCTGGGCGCGCTCAGCACCCTTGGGACCGGCACGCCACACCGCCAGCAAACGCCGACCATCAGGCGTGACGTCCGCCAGGGACGCGCCGCGGAACTCGGTGTACGGGCCCACCCGGGCAGGCAGAGACGCCGGCACCGCAGCCACCCCCGTCATGGTCAGCGCCGAGGGTGGCGTCACCACCGCGCCGGCTTGAGGCGAAGGCGAGGAGGTGGAACAGGCGGCGAGCACCGCCACGGCTGCCGCAGCCAGCAACGCCCGGCACATCCGACGGTGATGGACACCGACTTGGTTCGTCATCATTCCTCCCTCGCCCCCAGTTTCTCCAGTAACCCGTTCAATTCGTCCAGCGAGCCAAAGGCGATGGCGATCTCGCCCTGCTCACCGCGCTTGGTCTTGCGGTGCACGCGGATCTCCACGGCGGCGGCCAGCGCGTCGGCGAGCTTCTCCTCCAGCCGCACCAAGTCGCGCGGCTTGTCCTGCTTCACCCGCAGCAGCGGCGCCTGTCGGCCGTTGCTCAGCGCCTTGGCCACGAGCTTCTCAGCTTCGCGCACCGTCAGCTTGCGCGCCACCACTTCGTTGGCAGAAAGAATCTGCTGCGCCGCGTCCAGCGACAGCAAGGCGCGGGCGTGGCCCATCTCCAGATCGCCGGCCATCAGCATCTTCTGCACCGGCTCGGTGAGTTGCAGCAGGCGCAGCAGGTTGCTGGCCGCGCTGCGCGAGCGGCCCACAGCCTGGGCCGCTTGCTCGTGCGTGAGCTTGAACTCGCCAACCAGACGCTGCAGCCCTTGCGCCTCTTCCAGCGGGTTGAGGTCTTCGCGCTGCATGTTCTCGATCAGCGCCATCACGGCGGCGGACTCGTCCGGCACGTCACGCACCAGCACCGGTACCTCGTCCAGCCCGGCGAGCCTGGCAGCGCGGAAGCGCCGCTCGCCTGCGATGATCTCGTAGCGCGCCGCCCCGCCTTCACCGGCCACTGGCCGCACCAGCACCGGCTGCATCACGCCCTGGCTCTTGATGCTCTCGGCCAGCTCGTACAGCGAGCCCTCGTCCATGCGTGTGCGCGGCTGGTACTTGCCCGGCTGCAGCTGGCTGAGCTTGAGCGTGGAGGGCGCGCCAGCCGGCGCATCCGGCGCCAGCGGCTCCTTGGCCTGGGGGCCGAGCAGGACTTCCAGGCCGAGGCCCAGACCCTTGGGTTTCTTGGTGACCATGGGGGCGGATTGTGGCGCTCAACGCCGAGCAGATCCCGCCGCATCAGACCGGCGGCGGCGCGCGTTGAACGGGAACAACACCTGCCGCTCCAG
>Ga0315902_10013550_pt1 | contig 10537 bp, 6 predicted proteins | sample LakEriMetagenome_9_FD_203523 | JGI IMG/M metagenome (GOLD analysis project Ga0315902, IMG submission 203523) | Freshwater fungal communities from buoy surface, Lake Erie, Ohio, United States - Buoy 12 MA117 | ecosystem: Environmental > Aquatic > Freshwater > Lake > Lake biofilm | place: USA...
CGAGTCGACGCTGCAACCAAAGCAACGCTGGAGCAGGAAATCGCTTCGCTGATGCAATGGACAAACATCACGGGGCACGAAGAGGCCCACAGGTTCGACCGCCTGATTGCCCAGATGCAGGTCGCCCTCATCAAGGGCTCCAGCCGCTTCGACGACCTGAAGGACGAACTTGTCAACCAGGTGAGCAGCCTGCCGACCAACCTCAGTCAGGTGAAAGTTAAGCTGCCGATCATCGAGAAGGCCAAGAGTGCCGAGTTTTGGGACCACGTCACGGTTCGCAACTTGGAAGAACTTCGCATCGAGTTGCGAGGCATTCTTCAGTTCCGTCCTAAGACGGGACCAAACCCCACGCCGCCCAAGGTCATTGACATCGCCGAGGAGCCCTCGCTGGTTGAACGCAAACGACACAAGGTCAAGCTTGCTGGGCTAGACATGGTTGCCTATCGCAATCGCGTTCATCACGTGTTGCAAGACATCATCGACGAGAACTCGACTCTGCAGAAGATCAAGGCGGGCCAGCCTGTCGAACCCTCCGAACTGGAAGCCCTCTGCTCGCTCGTACTCACACTCGACTCCAGCCTCGACCTGCACGACCTGCTCGACTATTTCCCTGAGACCGCCGGGCATCTCGACCAGGCGATCCGCAGTGTCATCGGGATGGACGCCGAAACAGTCCACGAGCGGTTCACGAAGTTTGTCCAGGAGCATCCGAACCTGGCATCGCACCAGATCAAGTTCCTCGACCTCTTGCAGAACCACATCGCCAAGTATGGCTCCATCGAAGTCGATCGGCTTTACGAACCGCCGTTCACTCTACTCCACACCGATAGCCTGGATGGTCTCTTCGACGAGTCGACCGCCAGCGAACTCCTGAACATTATCGACACGTTTAAGCCACAAGGAAGTGAGGAATAACACAACATGATCACTGGCCAACTCCGCAGCCGCATCGACAAGCTCTGGGAAGAATTCTGGACGGGCGGGATCACCAATCCGCTCACCGTCATCGAACAGATTTCTTTCCTCATGTTTTCCCGTCTGCTCGACATGCGGGAAAGTACCGAGGAAAAGCGTTGGAACCGCACCAACAAGGGCAAAGCGTTCCCTGGCGTCTTCTTTATCCCTGGTGAAGAAGGCCAGAAGATCCGCTGGTCGAACTTCCGGCACTTGGGTGGCGAATCCATGCTGCCCCTCGTTCGCGACAAGGTCTTTCCGCACTTCCGCACGCTGGGAACGAACGGGCACCAGTCCAAGGACGAACCGAAGAACACCTTTGCCGAGTATATGAAGGACGCCCAGCTCATGATTCAGAAGCCGAGCCTGCTGGTCTCGGCCGTGAACATGATCGAGGAACTGCCGCTCGCCCAGGGCGACACCAAGGGGGACCTCTATGAGTACCTGCTCGGCAAGCTCACCACGGCAGGCATCAACGGCCAGTTCCGCACGCCCCGACACATCATCGACCTGATGGTGGACCTGATGGAACCGGAACCGACCTGGGTTATCGGCGACCCGGCCTGCGGCACCGGTGGCTTCCTGGTCAGCGTTATGGAGCACCTGCGGAAGAAGTACACCTCGAAGGAAGGCCGCATCGTCGAGAAGTCCAACGGCGAGCAGCACGTCACTTATACCGGCGACCTGCTTGAGCCGTATCGTCAGCACATCCAGAGCGGCATGTTCCACGGCTTTGATTTCGACGTGACCATGCTCCGTATCGCTGCCATGAACCTGATGCTGCACGGTGTCGATACGCCCGACATTCATTACCAGGACACACTCAGCAACAACTTCCCCGACCGTTTCCCCAATTACTCCAGCGAATGCTTCGACTTGATCCTGGCCAATCCACCCTTCAAGGGCAGCCTCGACGAGCAGGACGTGCATTCCAGTCTCACCGGCAAGGTAAAGACCAAGAAGACCGAACTGCTGTTCCTGATCCTCATGTTGCGGATGCTCAAGCTGGGTGGACGTTGTGCCGTGATCGTACCGGACGGTGTGCTGTTCGGCTCGTCGAATGCCCACGTCGCTGCCCGCAAGCTGCTGGTGGAAGAGCATCAGCTTGAGGCGGTGGTCAAACTACCGGCGGGCGTATTCAAGCCGTACGCCGGAGTCAGCACCGCCATCCTGATCTTCACCAAAGGGGGCCGCACGACCGACGTTTGGTTCTACGACGTGCAGGCTGACGGCTACTCACTCGACGACAAACGCGATCCGGTCGAAGCCAACGACCTGCCCGACGTATGTGCTCGCTGGGCCAAGCGGAACCCGAAGAAGGACACCGACCGCAAGGACAAGGCGTTCTTCGTTCCGAAAGCCGAAATCGCCGAGAACAAGTACGACCTGTCGCTGAACCGCTACAAGGAGATTGTCCACGAAGAAGTGAAGTACGACCCGCCGAAGAAGATCCTGGCCCGCCTCAAAAAGCTGGAAGCTGAGATCGCACGCGACCTAAATGGACTGGAGGCGATGCTCGATTCATGAAAAAGAACGAATATTCAATGGTCGAACTTGGCAACGTATTGAGTTTGATTCGTAACGGGCTATCGATCAAGCAATCCAAAGACACTGATGGTTTACCGATTACCCGAATCGAAACCATTTCGAACGGCGAGATAGATTCCACTCGCGTCGGATACGCTGGAATTACCGCTACCGAACATGGTCAGTGGATGCTGAAGCCCGGTGATATTCTGCTGAGTCACATCAACAGCGAAGAACACCTTGGCAAAGTTGCGTTGTACGATGGGTTTCCTGGGCAACTTATTCACGGCATGAACCTATTGAATCTCCGTGCTGACCCTTCGGTTGTTCTTCCGCCTTACTTACTTCGAGTTCTCCGAAGTGAATTGTTTCGTCGTAAGGTTCGTCGTGTCGCGAATCGGTCAGTCAACCAAGCGAGTGTGTCTATCACGGCATTGAGTGGGCTTGAAATCCCTCTTCCCCCGCTCCCCGAGCAACGGCGAATCGCGGACATTCTCGACAAGGCCGACGCCATCCGGCGGAACCGGCGGGAGGCAGTTAGCTGTTTTGACGAGTTATCCAATTCGCTGTTTCTAACTTCCTTCGCAAGGGAGCTTCGTTCTTCATCTCGGAGCCCGCTCGATCGGCATTTGATTGAGTTGCGATATGGAACCTCCAACAAGTCGTCATCACACGGGAACCCAACGCTGAGAATTCCAAATGTCGTGCGAGGAGACATCGATCTTCGAGATCTGAAACATGTGCCAGTCTCAGACACTGATTTCGACCGCCTTGCTCTCAGGAACGGAGATGTATTGTTCGTCCGAACAAACGGAAACCCTGATTATGTTGGCCGATGTGCCGTATTCGACGAAGATGCCATTCGAGACTCGGGACATGATCCGGCCGAGTTCATTTATGCGTCGTACCTAATTCGGGGAAGGCTTGTCCTACAATCATTGAAACCACTGTTCTTGCAGCACTTTCTGCAAACGGACGTGGGTCGGAAGGCGCTCCGCGACCGATGTCGCACATCGGCAGGTCAGTACAATATCAATACCAAAGGCATCGGGTCGATTGAAATCCCCGATGTGACAATAACTCGTCAACAAGAGTTCGTTGATCACCTCATGGCAATGAAGAAGGTTCGTCGCCGACTCCTTTTAGCAACGGATGATAGCGACGACTTGTTCAACTCCCTCGTCCAACGAGCCTTCCGGGGGGAACTTTAATGCCCATCGATCTCACCAAGAGCCTGGTCATCGGAATCTCTTCGCGGGCCTTGTTCGACCTGGAAGAGGCGAACAAAGTGTTCGAGACCGAGGGTGAAGACGCGTACACCAAGTACCAGGAAGAGCGAAAAGATGAGCCGCTCAGGCCAGGGATCGGCTTCAGAATTGTCGAGGCGATTCTGGGGTTAAACAGCAAGATCCGTGAGCGAGCCGTTCGCAAGGCTGAGGTCGTGGTGACATCACGTAATAGCCCAGCCACATCGATGCGACTATTCAATTCGATCAACCACCACAAGCTCGACATTCAGCGGGCAATTCCGACGGGAGGAACTCCTGTTGCTCGCTATCTGAAGCCCTTCTGCGTGGACTTATACTTGTCCGCATATGAAGGTGACGTAGAGGAAGCGATTGCCTCAGGCATCGCTGCTGGAGCTATCTATACGAGCAGTACCACGGACCAGCCTTCGGCGATTTCTTCTGTTGACCCTGTGAAGGAGTTGCGATTCGCATTTGACGGCGACAACGTTCTTTTCAATAGCGAAGCGGAAGACGTGTTCCAACGTGAGAAACTGGAAGGCTTTGTTAACCACGAAGTCACTCACTCCAAGCGACCACTTGGAGACGGGCCGTTCGCCAAGTTGTTGCGGACATTGGCGGTGCTACAGAAAGACCCAAGTTTCGAGTCTCCTCCGATTCGCACGGCACTGGTGACGGCCCGCAGTCTGCCAACGCACTTGCGGGTACTGAACACGTTTCGGGCTTGGGGGATCCATGTTGACGAGGCCTTCTTCATGGGCGGCGTCGACAAGTCTGGCGTCCTTGCCGCGTTCCATCCGCACATCTTCTTCGACGATCAAGAGGGGCACTGCCGGAGTGCTTCAGAGGTGGTCTCTACGGCACGCGTGCCGGTCCCACGAGTGGGCGAGGCGAACGCGAGCGACGGCAGTTTGCCCAACGCTTCGTTGACCAGCGAAGTGGAACGGAGTTCATCGAATGGCGGATGACCTAGCTAAAACAACGGTGTTCTACTCGTGGGAGTCTGACCTCCCCGCGAAGACGACCCGCAACCTCATCGAAGGTTGCCTAAACAAGGCCATTCAGCAACTCGGCCGCGACGACGAAGTCGATATCGATCCGAGCCTCGACCGCGACACCCGAAACGTTAGTGGTTCGCCGGTTATCCTGGACGCGATCCTGGAGAAGATCGACAACTGCTCGGCCTTCGTTGCAGACGTCTCCATCATTAACTCGGGTGAATTGTCGCGGCCAACGCCGAACCCAAATGTCATCATGGAGCTGGGTTACGCGGTGAAGGCCTGCGGGTGGGATCGCGTCCTCCCAGTGTGTAACGAGCAATACGGGGCCATCGACAAGTTGCCCTTCGACATCCCGGACCGCAGAGTGATCGCGTTCACCCTATCTGAGAATCCGACGCCGGAAGAACTCGCCGCCGCCAAGGAGAAACTCACCGCGATCTTCAAGCTACGGCTGAAGGAGATCCTGAAGCTGAGCCGGCAGTCGATTCTGGATATCCAGATCGGCGACCTCGACACGGAGCAACTATTCGGACAAGAGCACGATTGCCGCTTGGTGAAGTGCTCTTTCTCGGACTACCCGAACGGCAGGTTCCCGAAGTATCAGCGGCACACCTCGGTCAGTTCTGGGCTGCAGATGCTGGAGCCTGGTTTGAATAGCGACTACTACAGCGATGTCGCAGAGTACACCATCAAGAAGAACCTTACGCACCGATTCGCGTTCGCGGTGCTCAATCGATCGGATAAGACACTGCTTTCGCCCCGACTTGAGGTCGTAATCGAAACGCCCGAATCAGACCTACTCGCTTTCGATATCGACTCTTCCCCCAAAGAACCTAACACGTCCATCTTTGTGGGCAGCCTGCCTGCTCTTCTGGAACGACAGAACCGACGGAATTTTGCACAGCTCAAACAGGGTGCTGACCGCACTATCATCCGGGCGGAACTTGAGAACATCCAAGCCAAGAGGACCGCCTGGTCCACTTGTGTCTACCTCGGCACGCCTGCCGACACACTGATTCTAAAATGCCGCCTCTATGCGGACAACTTGAAGCAGCCCTTCGAGCAGCAATTGAGGCTCAACTTCTCGATTATTGAGCAGAGCAGGACGCTGAAGGGGTGGATCGCTGCCGGCTTCACCGCCACGCTTGGCGATCAACCTACACCTATGGAGCAACAGCCATGATCACCGGTATCAGCATCACAAACTTCAAGGGCATTCGTGGAATCGTTAACGGCGACGGCGAGCTTGATCCAGTGGAGATTGAGCTCCGCCCGCTGACACTGCTCTTTGGTGCCAACAGTGCTGGGAAGAGTTCAATCCTACACGCCCTGCAATACGCCGCCGAGGTTTTTGAGCGGCGAAACCTCGATGCGGGTCTGATCGGAGACGGTGCGGCGGGTGTGGACCTGGGTGGCTATCAGAACTTAGTTCATGGCCATAACCCGAACCTCGATGTCACGCTGGGCTTCAAGCTGTCTTTCTCGCTCCCCAGTTCCTTCTCCAGTTTCAGCACCCGCACGCCCCGCGATGTGGATGACCCGAGTTCGCTCTACTGTCTACCAAAGTCGGCGTTCGTCTCCGTGACCATCGGCTGGAGCAATTTGCTGGCGGCCCCATTCGTCCGACGGTATGCGGTCAAACTTGATGATGTCGAGCTGGCCGAAATCGTCTTCGAGCCAGGCAGCAAGAGCTGTGAGTTTTTGATAAATGAACAACACCCGAGTTTCATTTGCAGCAGCGACCACTCTGCTCTCGCGTTGTGGCATCCCCTTGAATCCGAGGACTTGGGCGAAGAAACGGTTATCAGCCAATTGCTTTCTTGGGCATTTCAGGTTCACGCGATCGGTGGAAGTAGGCCAGACGTCAACAAACCTGAAACCAGAACTCCGGCACCATACACCGCCCGTATCGGCATCGCCAATAAGAACGACGCATTACCGGATTTCGATGACCCGTTAATTTTCGACGCCGATTGGGATTGGGTTGGCCGAGACCCGCAACTACAGTCGGCACGAATTCCAGAGCTCTCGGACTACCTGACCGAAGCAATTTCACAGGTCGTTCTCGGACCTGGTCGTATCCTCCGCGATCTCTTGGTGAACTCGCGATTCCTGGGACCAATCCGCGAGGTACCGCAGCGGAATCACACGCCCTCTCGGCAGCAGGAACGGGCACGCTGGTCGTCCGGCCTCGGTGCTTGGGATCGCCTAGAAACCGCCGACGCCGCCTTCATCGACGCGGTAAGCAATTGGCTCGGTGACGAGAACCGCCTGAACTCCGGATACCGTCTTCGGCTCAAGCGGTTCAAGGAACTTGACCTTGGCGATCCGCTGGTCGTGCAACTGCTTACCGGGCGAGCTTTCGACGATGCCGACTTCGGTGCCAAACTCGATCTGAGTAACGTGCCGACACAATCCCGCGTGTTGATCGTCCCCGTGGACGGATCCATTGAACTCCGGCCCAACGATGTTGGCATCGGCATTTCCCAAGTGGTGCCAGTGATCGTGACTGCGTTAGACGGTACGGGGCGATTTGTCGCGATTGAGCAGCCGGAACTGCACCTACATCCCAAACTCCAGGCAGAGCTTGCGGACTTGTTTATCGAAGCAGCAAAAGGACAAGCAGGACACGTTGTGCTGCTCGAAACTCACAGTGAGTTGATCCCGTTGCGGATTATGCGTCGAATTCGGGAAACTTTTGAGCAGAAGAGATATGAACGGCTGGGACTTACCGAGGACGATGTCGCCATCTATTATGTCGAACCATTCAACGGAACAACCGTCGTCACTCGCCTGAACTTAAGCGAGCGAGGACAACTCCTCGACCCTTGGCCGGAGGGATTCTTCGAAGAAGGCTATCGGGAACGCTTCTCGGACTAAGGAGTCTCCCATGCTTTACCATTTCGCCATTACACCTGATGCTTTCGAACCTGCCGCTATTCCAGCGAATAGCCGAGACGCAGTCGTTCTCGTTGAACTCCTTCGAGGAATCGCGGACAACGGATTGTTAGCCAATCTACAAGCAGGTGCCTGGCATAGTACTGTCAAGACACAGTATGACGTGGATGCATGTTCTCCGGATGTTCGGGACAAACTGCGAGCCTGTTTGAACCTGATCCACGACCGCCGACGCCTGATTCGCCATCCTGCCGGCACTGAACGGCCTAATGAAGATGATTTCCGGTGGTTGCATTGGGCGATGGAGCGACATCGGTCTGACCCGAAGTATCCGTTCAAGGGAATCGTGGCCACAAGTACCTACATCGAATTGTCGGAGATTCAGGATGCGGCCCTTGTGCCACTCCCGTGCGTTTTCGATCACCCATGTTGGCAAGACCGACCCAAGTCCATTCGGTTGCCAAAGACGGAAGTGAAACTCAAGTCGGCATTGATCCCGCTACTCCGGTATGCCGAGCGGGTCACGCTGATTGATCCCTACATGACCTGTCGTAAAGACCGGTTCTTCAACACGGTGCAACAATGTGCCGAATTGCTTGGAAAACACGACGGTCACCGGCAACGTGGACTAATTCAGATTCACGCCGGCGATCCCCTTGCTGACGGCGACGACGCCCACAAGGAGCGGTCGAGAGAGCGGCTAGATCGTTGGGAGCAAGAACTAAAGCCGGTAATCACTCAATGGAAGCACAAGTTTGAGGTGACACTCTGGAAGAATCGTGACAAGACTTTTCACGATCGTTACATCATTACTGATCAATGTGGAATCAGCGTGCCAGGCGGTCTCGATTTTGGCGATGACCCGGCACGGGCCAACCTGACGAGTTGGTCGTGGCTGGAACCATCAATCATCGAGGACATATTGCTTCGGGAATTCAACACATCGAAGAGTCCGTACCAGAAGTTAGATTCGCGGAAGTTCACGTAGCGAGCAGTTCTCGAAGTGAGTGAACATCTTTAGCCCTGAGAGTATGGGCACACTCGGGATGCCGTTTCAACGCTATCAGTCAGATCAAGTTGAAGAAGTAACACTCCGCGATCATCGCCATGTTGCAGCACTTCAACGGCCTCTTGTCGATTGATGTCAATCCAGCGGCATATGCCCGTGTTGTGGGTACAGCTTGTTGTCCAACAACCAAGGAGAACAAGCATGCCCCACAATCTGGCGACGACCAACTGCAAGACGGCATTGATGTACACGGGCGAAGTCCCGTGGCATTGGATGGGAACCTAGCTAAACGAACCGGCGACAGCTCGGGAAGCCATCGAGGCTTCCGGCCTAAATTATCGGGTATAACTCAAGTCACTAGCCACTATGGAAGGAACGGCCGTCCCGCAGCGAAAGGCCGTCGTTCGATCTGACACCGGGGATGTGCTAGGGGTTTTGGGTAACAGCTACATCCCGGTGCAGAACTACCAGGCATTTGGATTCCTGGATGCGATCGTAGAAAAAACGCGGGGACGGTCCCCGGTTTTATTCTGAACGTATCGCCCAGTGCAAGCGATCCAATGCCTGCCGCCGTGCCGGGTTCTGGCCATGCCCGCAGCTTGCACACATGCGACTCACATGGGTACGCCTGAGGCGTTCGGCGCCTGGAAGATCACGGCCTGGAATGCGATGGTTTTTGAGTAAAAAAGTCGGTGGTCTCATCTCCGCGACGTGCGGGCTCGGAGGCCCACACTACGGGGAAGAACAAACAGCCAAACATCCTCGATGGTACGTTTCGCGGTCGATGGGTTGTCGATGGTTGGAATCGGTAGGGTCGCTTGGTTATTCGTTCGGTGTTTGAATGATCGATCGATGACCGCTCCACGAACCCTACACCGCAATCTGCCGGGCCATGGAGCGGTAGAGGCCTGCGGGTACCGGATGCTTGAGTCTCCAGGTGATGCTGATCGGTCGACTGCCGGTGTGGCTGACGTACTGGCACGGACCGAGGAAGTGGTACGGTGCCGATAGGCCAGAAGGCAAAAGCTTGGTCTCTCGGACAAACAAGAGTGGCGTGTATCCCATCTCTCCGTGCCTTATGTACCGCTGCCCGGTCGACGATTGCTCCGATGTGTTGCTCTGTGTCTGCCAGTGAAACAAATCATGCGAAATCAAGTAATCCTCGTACATCGTCGTCGGGGAATACTCGTCCTCGGATTTCTGTAGCGTCACAAAAAACACATCCAGCTTGCGTTCCTTTAAATGCAACACCCCCGTTTGCTGGATCGGACGATTCTGGAAACTCCAGTGACCTAACGCTACCAAGATCTCGTCGCGCGTGTACGATGCATGGATCGACAACGGCTCGAACTGCGAGGAAACCGAAATCTTCGACTGCAGCGAATGGTTCAATCGATGCTCCAATACCGACTGAAGGTCTCTAATGACCGATGGATTGTCCACGAGCCGACGCTTGGCTTGATCCAGCGTCCAATCTCCAACCTTCGGTCCCCACAGCGCCGTATGCAACATCTCCACGATGGTCGGCTCTCGATGCGATGCAAGTGTGTCAGGGGTCGAGAGATAGTCCAGCAATGCTCGGATCTGACGCGGGCAGTTGATGTGACTCGCTCGACGTACGCCTTTGGCGAGCCGCTCCTCGTCGGGTGCCTTGACGGGCTCGCCGTCCCCCGAATCGGCCAATAGCCGCGACCATAATCCACGCTTGAGCAGCTCATCGAGGGTCGTGTCGAAGTACTCGAGGGCGTCTTGGATGGTCGGCACGCGCCCAAGGTATCGCTTGAGATCCCTCAATGCGGCTACCATACTTGGTCGAAACAAACGGATCGATTCACGGACATTCTCAAGGACCCGCTGCTGGGCCACCCGCTCGAGCTTGATCACACAGCCGCTGGGCAAAT
>Ga0315902_10013557_pt1 | contig 10535 bp, 5 predicted proteins | sample LakEriMetagenome_9_FD_203523 | JGI IMG/M metagenome (GOLD analysis project Ga0315902, IMG submission 203523) | Freshwater fungal communities from buoy surface, Lake Erie, Ohio, United States - Buoy 12 MA117 | ecosystem: Environmental > Aquatic > Freshwater > Lake > Lake biofilm | place: USA...
GCATCACTGGTACAAGCGATAGTTCAATTGAACCTAAGGCTAAAATTACAGGTAATATAATAGGACCTGGTAGGGTTTCAGTTAACTCTTCATCATTATTTAACGAAAATCTAGAGAAGCTGGGTATTTCTTTAGGGATATTGCCAGAACAAACTGAAGAAACTGAAAATCAATTCATTGGACATATTTCATTAGAATGTGACGCTGAAGACACAGTTGATTTAGATGAAGTTCCAGATTGGAGCACAGATATGCTTGATGATCTATCAGAAGAAGAAGTGATTAAAAATCTAAACCAACATTTAGGTTACAGACCAGCAACTGTCGATTTAGCTTTAAGATTTGACCAACATGGAAATCAATTACCACAAAGAGTAATTGAGCCTGAAAGAAAAATAAGGTATGAGATGGCTTCTGAACAATATGTCAGTATTCCGAAATTTACAGGAAAACCAATTGTGCCAGGGGACCCTTCAAGTTATCCTATAGCAATGCCTTGGAAAAACCCGCTTATCACCGCACCCCCTTCAGCAAAAGACTCATTTTGTCGTTCATGCGGAAGCAAATACTTAACTACTGATAACTTCTGTGGTGGTTGCGGTAATAAAAGAATTTGAAGGCTAATAGGTCATTTTTCTTTAAATAGATTGTGTGTGGTATTCCGTATTTTTAAAAACAGCTTTAAGAAAACACAATTTGAGGATGGATCTTCGTGTCTATCTTGGTGAAGAGCTGGAAGCGCAAAACCAATCAGAGATAGAATCAAAAATTAAATCTATTTTGTCTTCGGCAATAGTCAAGGGGTTAGATGTAATTGGAATTGTATCCAGATTTGGAGTGCAACCTGGATACATAGCAAAAAAGCAAGCTGAACAATCTGGAATTGATCTTAAAGTAATTCCAGGACAAGATTACTTGAGCTCTGATGGTGTCAAAGCTGTATTTTACAATATTACACAAAATATCAAACCAGGCTTACCAATACAACAAGCTATTCAATTATGCAAGAAACAACAAGGTAAAGTTTTATTGTATGATTTATCAAAAAGCTTAGCCAGAGAAATATCAAATTGGCAAAGCACACCTTATGAACCAGATTTTGTTGAAATATACAATGCTCATTCTAAAGCGTTCAAAGATTTAGATATTGATTATCCGAGAGTAATTTCATCAGCAGCAAGATCGGGGTCTGAGTTAGAAGATATCCCAGTGTATACAGAAATATCCAGAAAAACTTTAAATAGTTTTGGTTTAATTGGAGAAGATGAGGGTGCTGATTATGTGCCAAAATACTTAGAAAAAATAGAGGGGCAACCAAATGGCTAGATTATATTGTTCAAAAGAAGACGTAAAGAAATACTTACCACCTAACATTGTCGTTGAAGGAGACAATCCATCGCCTAGCTATAGGAATCCAACCCCAGAATCTGTATTTAATATTGATTTAGATTATTTTATTGAACAAGCTTCTGATGAAGTTGATGGCTCTTTGGCTACTCAATACGATGTTCCTTTGAAAAAAGTAAATTTTGATGGTGAAATAAATTATCCTAAGCCAATTTTGGAAATTGTCGCCATTTTAGCTGCATCTAGAATTTTTGAACAAAAATTACAAGGCGCTGATAGGCAAATGTCTGATGCAATAAAAGATCGTGTGAAATGGGCATACGAGCAACTTTACAAGTTGCAAAATGGTGAATTAAGGATTTATGGTAACAGAAATACAAGGGGGAGTAGATTTGTTAGATCACCTCTTCAAGGTGTACCTAGAAATCCTGCAGAGGGTGGCAGAAGCAAGGGTGGTTCATAATAAATGGTAGAAAAAATCTATGATACAATAAAGGCAATTTTGTACACTGATTTTCCTAAAAATTCCCAAGGATATCCAGAAATTTATGATCGAGTAATTGAGCAATGGTTTTTTGGAGACAGGCAAATTTTACCATCCCCTCTAGGTGTTGTGTTGAGAAACACTTCAAGTAATTTAAAAGATATTGGCTTTGGTTTAAGAGAAATAGAATATACAATCGGGGTTACAATTTATTCTTCAAATGATGATAAAGAAACTTCTGAAAGAGTGGTTTTAGAAGCTGCCAGAGTAGCCCATAATATTTTGAAAAATCACAGAAGTATGTGGGTTTGTGATTTATGTCCATTTTGCGGAAAACTACCTTTAAGCCCAATTCACTACATTGACACAGGTGTGATAACAAATGTTGGTATCACAAGCGCAAGCTTACCAGCAGGTTTAACTACAGGATTTATCTTCAGCGTGTCAGGATCAGGTTTTAGTAATCCAAACGCCTACATAAGACTTTCTAAAGGAATATCAGGCAATGTTAATGTTGCGGAAATATTGTCTTCAGGCATTGGCATTTCAGCCACCACTTTTTCTAATCCATATTCTTCAGGTACATTAACTATTTCTGGAGGCTCTGGACATGTAGGTGCTGCGACAACAGTTTTAAATAGTTATGTTAATAACATTATCACAAACATAAACAATTTTTGGCTAGAAACACACGCCTCAGGTAGTCCACCTTACTATGATTGGGCAGGCGTGGCATATCAAGCAGTGCAAGCATTCATTTCTGATTGGGAGTCTGGCATCAAGCCATCAACAATTACATCTAATTCAAAATGGAATACCAACTTAAATTCTATTTCAACCAATAAGGCAGATTTGATGAGATTTTTACAAGATATACAAGTGGGCGACATAAAACCATCAAACGATGGAATGAGCGCGGCTTTTCTTCATTCTGCAGAATTTACCTTGAAGGCAAAGGAAATTATAAGTGTAGATCAATTTGGACCAAATAATGTTAACGTAAATGCAGTGTAATGACAACGATACAAAAATTCTTCACAAATATTGTTCACTCTAATGCAATCACTTATCAAGTGTTGGATGAAACAATTGGTGACATGAATAAAAATATTGGTGTAAGTGCTCATTTTTTTGAATCAGCTTCGGAAATAATAGGATCCACGGTAACAGAAAATTATGATTTAGCTTCTATTCTTGCACCGTATCAATCAGAGATACAATCTAACCAAACAGACTATTTGCTTCAAAGCCTGCAAAATGTCAAAATAGGATTAACAAACACTGAAAATTATCCTTCATTTAATTTATGTACACATATTTCAACCACAATCTTAAATTACAATTTTGGCTTTAGCAGTACTTTTTTGTCTGGAGAAATTTACTCATTTAGTGCAGTGGGTATAAATAAAACTTCTGTAATATCCATTCCTTATTCAAGTTTTGATTTATCTGGAAATCAATTTAATTCTCATCTCTTTGATGCTCCAATAGACTTTGCAGTATATGGCAATGATAATTTTAATATTTCTAGTGGGTATGTAAATTCTAATTTGATAAGATTTGATTATGCATGGTCTTATGCTCAACCACAAACAAATTTACTCATAAAACTAAACTATATTAATTCTTCAATATCTAATTACAATCTAACTTTTTATTGGGGAAATAATGATTCAAGTTTTATTTCCACAAATTCAAACACCAACTCATCAATTAAATATGTTGGTACTCAAAATTTCATAAATAAATTAGGTATTTTAACAACATCTTCAATTCAAACAAATATCACTTCAATTTCAGGCAGAAAGAATTTTTGGTCAAATACTACCCCATATTCTATCGGGTTCACAACACAGTGTTTTGTTGAAAGTGATCCATATTTATGGGCTCCAGACAGAATAAATGAAACTCTAATTGATGGAGTGTTTTCAGAACAAAGCCAGCCAACAAGATATTTTGCTTATGAAAATGTTAATTTCAATAATATATTAAGTTCAAATCAAAATTATGTGTATTTTTATGGAGATTTTATTACATCGGGTACAAAACAAAATACTTCAGCAAATGCAAGCTATGATTTGAAAAATCTTTTTGAATCAAATTTTGCTAGTTCTTTAAATATTAAAAGTTTAGAAAAATTATATAACAGAAATGTTCCAGCTAATATTTTTATTTTTGAAAAAAATCCTAAAAAAATAAATTTACAAAATGATTACAGCATTGTTTACAATACACAAATTGTGCCTTCAGCTTTTGTTAAAGTAATTCCAGATGAAAATTTGTGGATAGCTTTTGCTGAATATTTACCAGCAGCAAAGAATTATTCTTTAGCATTAAATGAATTGAAATCATTATATTTAAACACTTTAGATAATTTTATAGCTGATTTGTTTTTTGGAGTAAATTTCAATAATGTCGATGAATACTTTGCTGGCGAAAATTTAATAATTTCAAGGAACACCTTGAAAAATTTCACACAACCTTATGGAACCACTGACACTCCACCATTGAATTTTTCTGAATATGAAGAAAAATCCATTTATGAAGCGGTGCATATAGTCTCAAGTAAAGAGTTTTTGATTTTTGATCAGGGTAGATTAACCTTATATAACGATTATAATTTACCCTCCGACACTGCTTTCGAAATCTATAAACCAATTAGCTTAGTTTGCAATGGAATTGACCCTTACAGTCAAGGGCAAGGATTAGCACTGGATTACACATTAAATTTGAAATTTGGATACAACAATCAAAATTATTTAAATAAAATTTTATATTTGATGGCATCTAAATATCTGATCTCTGAAAGTGATTACAACAACAGGATTTTTAACAACCAAGATACTATTGGATATTATTATTTAGCAAATCCAGATTCTACGGATTACAGCGACTATAGTGTTTCAAGCATAAATGAATTCAGATTGTATGGATACTCTGGTCTTATTCCAAATTTAAAAGATGGATCTGTTGTCCCAATACTTACTAAATCTTTTTCACCTAAAGATTCTACAAAATATACCTACGAAGAGTTTTTAGATTATTTAAGAAGTCAGGGCATAACCAATTCTGATGACATCAACGAAGCCATACAAGATTATCTTGATGCTGGAAATTCTTTTTACACTATTAATTTAGATAAGTTTTCAAACAACTTCAATGCGCTAACGAGTATTTCAATATGTGCTGCTAATTATGTTGTCAATCAACCTAAATATTGGAACGAAGGATTTGATGAAAAATTTTTAGAGCCAGCTCAAATTGATGATACAGGGTTTACTAATCTGACGGCAAATATTTTAAGTGGTATTGCTACAGCTTTTGTTGGTTCACCCCCATACACAATCTCAAATATTCCTGTAGGTTACAATTGTAGATTGAAATCTGTTACTGTAAATTCTTTTGGAAGCTCACAAATACCTGGAGGATACACTGCATGGTTTTTACCTCCAGACAATCAAAAATCAGACGAACAACCTGCTCAAATTGAATTTAGTATTTTATCAAGTGGTATTTTAGATCCAAGCTCAATAAAAATTCTAAATCCAGGAAGTAATTTTTACTTCGGTTTTAGTACTTTTCTGAATGTTGGGTTTACTTCTACAGGCATTGGAACATCTAGCGCTTCTATAACTTTGGTTATGGATAATGTTTCTGAGTTTTCAGCAACCGTAAATACAAGCAAAATTATAACAAGTTTCGCACAAACTAAACCTCCAGCTATAGGCTACAATGCTGGTTTTAAATTCAACCCTAAAGCATTAGTTGGCTTAGGTTACACTTCTTTTGCTAACATTGATATAAAAATAAATAATGCCCCTACCATTGATTCATTCTTAATAGCACCTTCGAATTTACAAACAGGCGATTTAGAAAACATCAATAATTTTTCTACACCTAACACAAACTTGTCCAATCTAAACTATACAGCTGGTTCGCAAACTTATCTTTTATATGAAGATGAAATATTTAATTCAATTACTGTGCCATATTCTTTCGGCAACAAACAAATTAGTTTTGTTACAATAAGCTGTAAATTAATTGAATTGAATGGCAAAAATCCAAGCGGAGATATACAATTTAAAATTTATGTGCTAGAGGATAATATAAAAACTGAAGTGGCAAGTTCAGATAGAATATCTATAACTGAAATTAATAGAAATAGTTATTCAGATCTAAACATTCCAATATATTTTAATTTTGCTAATACTTTAGTGTCACTCTCACAATCAGTGTACTATGTTTCGATAAAACAAAATTTAAGTAATTGTTTTTTAAGCATAAAAGGATCATTTACTGGAATTTCAACTTCTGATTATTCTATACTGTCATCTGATATTTACAATGATCCAAATAACTTTATTATAGCTGGTGGAATTTCCACAAATGGTTATGATTTAGATATTGCCAAAGCTCCAATAAATTTATCAAATATTTTTGGCTCTGATTTATTAATTAGTGATACGATTGGAGCTAATATAAATTTAAGAAAAAATACTGAATATGAAGGCACTAATAATTTGTCTTTAAAAATATCTACCACTTATAATTCTGAAACAGGAATAATTTTTAGTAATTTGGTTAATGTTGCATCTCTTTCAAGCACTTTTACTGGAGTGGCATTTACTTTCAATAGTACACTATATTCTGGAACAATTATTAACTCAGCAAGTTTAATATCAGCAAATCCTTTATTTACTAATCAAGCATTTGCAAGTAGATCTCTTTCACAATATGATGGTGTACTCTTGGGTATGTCTACTTTGAGTCAGATTGGGCTGTCTAACACTTCTGTTAATTTTAATTTTGTGTTCAATAAGCTTTTCAATCAAGTAAGTCAAGATATTTATGGAGCCTTCAATTACACAGATAAATCACAATTTGGTTTGGCAAAACCAAATAGATTGAGAGAGTCAGATCCTGTAAATGTGGTAGATGGTTACTGGTCATATAAATCAGATCTTGTAAATCAACCATTATCAATTTATCCAAGAGCATTTTTGAATAATACAAGTGTAATTGGCACGAGTTTACCTGTTTATCAGTATTTGGGATATTCTCATGATATTTATGTTAATATTGGGTATAATTCAAATGGAATTTATAATCAAGAAACAATTACCTTAAATGCTTATCCAAAATGGAAAGTGACTTGGATGGATAGAACCACTTCTAATTATAAAAACTTTTCAATCTTCAATGTTATTCAGCAATCCTATGTGGATTCAATAAATTATTTACAGGGTTCTGCTAACACAATAATAGGAATTTCTACTGGAGTAAAATCGGGGATATTTGAAGGTACTTTTCAACCATCTGGGAACTTGGCATCAACCGTTCCAGTTTCAATCACTATAGGTACATCCGCTGGTGTCCAGCTATACATCAACAATAATTCTCAACCTTTGATTGATACATTTAGCACAATTTCAACAGGCATCATTGTTTCATCTTCAAGTTTAAGTGTTTCTGAAAGATCTTTGCCTGTGTATTTTAAGGTATATTATTTCTCTTTATCTACTTCCATGATACAAGTGAATTGGAATGTAGGAGCAGGAAACACATTAATTAACTATAATTCAATATCATCTGGAATTACTCCAAATCCTGTGAGTTTAAATTCTGGCGCACCAATCGACAATATTGTATTTTTTAATGTTTCTAAAACACTAGAAGATGCAGAATCAGTGAATAGTGGATATCCACCAGGAGACTCTTTCGTTATTAGATCATCATGACAACTTCGATTATAACAAATTTATTAGGATCTATGTGTGAGCTTTTTTATAAATATAAAAAGTCATTAGAAATTGAAAATGCAAATATAAACACTTTGCGAAATTATGGATTTTCAACATCTTTTTCTCTTAATTATGGATTTGAGCTTTACCAACCATTCGATCTAAATAACATTAAGATTCAACCAGGTGTGTTTACATATAATTCTGTGTATCAAGTTTTGCCAGACTTAAATAATGATACAACCATACAAGTACAAAATTTGATTTCTCTTCAAGACTTACCAGCATCTGGTTTAAGTACAATTAATTATGTAAACAAAACACTTCCTTTAAAAATATCTATTCAGCAAAATGGAGCTTCAATCGTAGGTATTGCTTCTAACTTTAAAACTTATGGAGTACCCTATGACTCAAATGAAGATTTAGATGCCAACATAATAAGAGATTTTGAATCTGATTTAATTAATGATCCAAATTTATCTATTTTAGTTTTGACTCGCTTAGAAGATGTCACAATTTCAGGTATTAATACTAATTGGCAATCATTACCCACCTCATTGTATTCAATAAGCTTAAAAAGTTTCAGATATAACAATGGATATGGTCAATTTTATTCTTTGAATGCAAATGATGCATTTATTAAATTTAACACTCAAGTAGATTATACTATTTATAACAATTTATTTAATAGCACTTATATGAATGTTTATAATTGGGCAAACCTATTAAGTTGGAATCCAGATTTTATTAGTTGGTATAGTTTGAATAAATCAGAAGTTCCATTTTTTGTTCAAGAATTTTTGAATGACTATTTTGGTGTAAGCTAGGCATAGACGCTACGAATTCATAAAAATATCATAAGTGGCAAATATAAACGATTCTTTTTTAGTTAATCTTTCACAATCTGTTGGGATTTCTTATGATCTCAAAAAGAATGTATTAGGCAGTACCACTAGTCCTAATTCAGCTTTATTTAACGTGTCTCAGATTGCATCTATATTAACTTATGGCAAACCAGTATTTGGTGCGTTTGAAGATGCAGATTCATTTGCAAATATGGATTTTGTAAATAATATTGAGCAAATTGAATTTCAGTTTAGCCAAGGAATAGTTTTTTATCAAAGAAATAAAATTGTTGTCCCTTCACAATCTATTCCAGTGAAAAATGATGTGGATTATCAAGGTACTAAACTTTTTAAATTTTATCTAGATTATAATGATTTTAATTTAGCATCTACAATTTTTTCTTGCACAATCACTGCAATTTCATCAAATATCATTACAGTAGATCAACTTCCAAGTGTGGGATATTTGAATAATTTCAAAACAATAAATATTAATAATTATCTTTTTGGTGTAGCTTCAATAAATTCAAATACAAATACAATTGTGTTGAATCAAGACGTAAGTGCTTATGCTTCCACTGGCTTCAATGCTAATTTGATTTTTCAACCAGTAATTAAGTATATTACTACGTTTGCCGCTAATGGAACGCCACCTGATATAGAAGTTCCATCTTCAGGAATTATTTTAGCTTCAGCCACAGTAAATATTACTGGCACTTCCTCTCTTACATATAGTTGCCCACTTGGAGTAATTGCTTTATATGAATCTTATCCTGAATACAGTAATCCAGCAAGTTTTTTCCCTAATCAGCAAGCGTACAATGCATTCTTAAATTCTGTCAATAATTCTGTTAAGGTATATAACACTTTACAAAAATACACAATCGAATCAAATCTAGTAAACAGTTTTATTACATACACAACAAATATTTCTTCTAACTCAGTAGGCTTTGATCAATATTGGAGAAATCAGCCTTTTAAGCCCACTGTCTTATTTCAATATGGATTAGGATTCAATGGCTTGCAAAAAACCGATTTTGATTCTAGGTTTAAAGATTTTTATTATTATTACAAAAATGTTGATCTGACTAGAACATTTGCGATTTTTAGAGGAGACATTTTTGGAGGCAATGCCTTAGTAGGACAAAGTTTAGGTACGTTTCCTGGAAGTACATCAGTGTTAAACTTAGTGGACTTTACAGGAAACTCAACAATTTATAATGGTACGCATGCTTATGGTTTATCAGCGGTCACTTCAGATGGAGAGTATGCACCTAAAGTTAATTCTGCTTCAAACTTTTATTTTGATAAAAAAGTAAATAATTATTTAAGTTACACTTCTCCGACAATATCTAATTTAATTTTCTTCCATGTTTACAAAAATATCAAAGAGCAAAATGGTTTCCAACAACAGAGATTAACAGACCCATTTCAATTGAGCGGTTACACTTTAAATGACACTATTCTTCCTTCACTTAATTCTTCTTTTGGAATTTCATCTTCTAAATTTGCTTTTAAAATTAAAGATGCAGATGCAATTTCAGGAGTAATTGGTGGTTTAGCCTTTAATGCTTTTATATCAGATAATTCGGCTTTAACAGGAATTCAAAGCTGTTTAATCGTTAATGCTGGATCCAATTATATTTCTCCATATGCAATTATTTCAGGAAATGGATATGGAGCCGCGATATCATTATCTACATCAGCTGGGGGTGGCATTAGTTCGGCATTAGTAACATCTTTCGGTAGTGGATACACAGAAACGCCTACTATCACAATATTTGATGCACAAACAAGCTCTGGAGGTGCTGGAGCCCAGTTATTTCCGATTGTGTCACAGTTAAGTTGTGGAATTTATAGTGGCACAAATTACAATCCAATAGAACCAGAGATTTATCCTTTACAATCAATGCCAATTGCCTCAATATCTTCAGCATACATAATGAATTTACCAGTGGACAATACTAATTTTGTTGGATTGCAGTCTAACACAAATTATTGGGCAGTTTTTTCAATGAACACCCCTTACAGCCTTTCAGCAAGTCAAAAATTAAAATTTATCGATACCCAAGGATTTACAACATATTTTGCTACAACAAATGATTTTGCGTCATTCAA